>FZPS01000173.1_pt63 | contig 73272 bp, 65 predicted proteins | sample 1817821 | NCBI WGS metagenome assembly FZPS01 (sample SAMEA104158645, study PRJEB21678) | metagenome | place: Germany | collected 2015-04-21
ACTCTCCGTAAAAGATTTAAACCCTTACTAGAGTTTGTTAGCTCTTAAAATCACTCAATTCTTCGGCTCCGGCTCTTAACCGGAACCCGCAACTGGCTTCCTATCACTGTTCAGTTTTCAAGGACCAACTTTTGCTTTGTCGGTCGTTGCCTGCCGCAGCGACCTCAAATAATATAACATTCTCCTGGGACAAATTCAAATATCGTTTTTTCCCTTTTTGGCGGATTAGACGCATTTTCCGTTATCATAATGCCCATTGCTAATATTTTTATCCTTAATCACCCCGAATAAATTTTAATTTTAATAAACAAATTTGGAAGCTTTTCCACAATTATCCCTTTTGAAGCCGGGAGCTTTCCAGCAGTTATTTCTGCATTTGCAGCTGAAACAAGGTGTCCGGCACATCGCCCACAATTACCGCCTGGGATAGCAGTACCTGGTGCTGCACACTAGTCTCGGCCACGAGCAGGGGCACTACGATTTTTATCTTCGCATTTACTTCTAATATAATTTTATGGAGGGTCTGGTTGATACCCGCCTCTTCCATTACATTGATCAGATTGACTGATACCGATCCCACAGGCATGACGCTTACTTTAATGCGGGGGCCGACATTTGCCAGCAAATGGCTTCCCGTTACCTGTCCCAGGGGAATTTGGATCTCCTGATCTTCCAGGGCCCGGAGACGCTCCTTTACCTGTTCCGCAGTCCTGGCTGCCAGGCGGCTGATCTCAATGGTATTGGGCTGGATCAGCACCGGCCGGCTCTGGGTATCTTTGTGGATAAACATTAGATCCTGATATTTGACGGTCTGGACAATTTCACTTTCCACCACTTCCGTAATGGCTTCTACAGCAAGGAGCCTGGCCCTGGTCTCTGCTATGGCAGCCAGGGCCGGTTTTACATTTCTCTCCAGGATCATGAATATCAATAATAGCAGCAGAAAAAGAACCAGGACCAGGGTTTTCCCCGAAAGTCCCCGGTAACGGGTCCGCCACCTGCGCATCACCTTCACCCCCATGAATTATCCTATGCATGAGAAAGGTGAAGGGTGATAGAGAAAAGGCATCTGGGTGCAGATGCCTTTACAATCTAATCTTTACAAAGCGCCGTTTTCCAACCTGAATTATCATCCCCGCTGTGGGAACAATGTCCAGCTCCGCATCGTCAACCTTTTTACCAGCAATGGTCACCCCGCCCTGCTTGATTAAGCGCCGGGCTTCACTGTTGCTCTGGGCAAGGCCCAGGTGGACCAGGAGCTTAACGACCCAGATCTTGCCGTCCTTGAGCTCCTCCCTGGAAAGGAAAACCTCGGGTATTTCCGGGGGCAGATCTCCCCTCTGGAAGACAGCCTTAAAGGCTTCCTCTGCTTCCCCGGCGGCGGAAGAATCGTGGTAGAGGGCGACAATTTCCCGGGCCAGGCGCATCTTAACATCCCGGGGGTGAAGTTTCCCCTTATCCAGACCCTTTTCAATCTCCCTTATTTCTTCCAGGGGAACGTTGGTCACCAATTCGAAGTAGCGGATCATCAGCTCATCGGGCAGGGACATGACCTTCCCGTACATCTCTGCCGGGGGTTCGTCGATACCAATATGATTGCCCAGGCTCTTGCTCATTTTGTTGACGCCATCGAGGCCTTCTAATATAGGAAGGGTCAGGCAGATCTGGGGTTCCTGCCCCATCTCCCGCTGCAGGTGCCTGCCCATGAGGAGATTAAATTTTTGGTCTGTCCCGCCGATTTCCACGTCGGCCTTTAGAACTACGGAATCGTAACCCTGCATCAAGGGATACATGAACTCGTGGATACCGATGGGGCGGCCTTCCTGATAGCGTCTGGCAAAGTCATCCCGCTCCAGCATCCGGGCCACGGTGTACTTCCCGGCCAGCTTGATGACGTCGGAAAAGGTCAGGGAACCGAGCCAGTCGCTGTTGTACTCCACAATGGTCTTGTCGGGATCCAGGATCTTAAAGACCTGTTCCTTATAGGTTTCGGCATTGGCGTTTATTTCTTCCTCGGACAGCTGTTTCCTCGTTTCCGAACGTCCCGTTGGGTCCCCGATCCGACCGGTAAAATCGCCGATGAGAAAGATAATCTGATGGCCGATGTCCTGCAGCTGTTTAAGTTTCCGCAGGGGAACGGTATGCCCCAGGTGCAGATCTGGTGCCGATGGGTCTACCCCCAATTTGATCCGCAGGGGCCGATCCTTCTTCAGCTTTTGCACCAGTTCCTCCTCCAAGATTATTTCCTCCGCTCCCCGCCAAAATACTTCCAGTTGTTTTTGAATGTCCATTTTCCTACCTCCCCTTGCGTCCGTTGGTTAATCTGGAGAAAAAGAAAAGACCCCGTCGCCCCCTAGGGACGAGAAGGTCTATATCTTCCCGCGGTACCACCCTACTTGATCCAATAGAGGATCCCCTCGGTATCTGTTGCCAGCATCCCACTTAACGGAAGGAATCCGTTCCGGCCTACTCTCCCCTCTGGGATTTGGACCGGACCCTCAGGAGTGTATTTCAACAGCTGCTGTACCGGTTCCCAGCAAATACCGGCTCTCTGGAAACAGCCAGGCTGTTTACTTCTCTCCTTCTTCGGTTTCAGCCCTCTTTAACTTTTTGTGGTATTATAGCACATCTCCCCAAAAACTGCAATAAAGCTTTCCCCTTTAGAATGCAGGAAAAGGATCATCGGTGCCGAATTACAAGAGAGGGCAAAGGGCAAGGCAGACCATATGCTATAATATAGTTGTATTTATAAAAGGGAATAGGAAGTGGAGGGAGCCATATGGCTAGAAAACCAAAGAAAAGCCGAAAGAAAGGGCTCGGTTGCCTGAAAATATTAGTCATCCTCATTCTCCTGGCAGTAATGGTTGGACTCGCTGGAACCAGCGTCTATGTGCTGGCATCAATCAAAGATATGCCCTCCTTTGATCCCGACAAATTGCGGGAAAGCAGTGCCACCTCCTTCATCTACGATGCCAGGGGAGAACTCTTGACCAAGCTCCATGGGGAAGAAAATAGGGTACCCGTCAAACTGTCGGACATCCCCCAGGAGCTGCAGGATGCCGTGGTCGCCGTCGAAGATGCCCGCTTCTATGAGCACCCAGGGGTGGATGTGCGGGCCATTGCCCGGGCGGCCTGGCGGATTGCCACCAAGCAATCCTTCGAGGGCGGCAGTACCATTACCCAACAGTTGGTAAAAAACGTCTTTCTTACTCCCGAGACCACCTTGCGGCGGAAAATTCAAGAGGCTATTCTGTCCCTGCAGGTGGAGCGGGTCTATACCAAGGACGAAATCCTGGAGATGTATCTCAATGAGATCCACTTCGGCCATGGGACCAATGGCGTCCAGGCCGCGGCCAAACTCTATTTTGGCAAGGATGTCCGGGACCTCAACCTGGCCGAGTCTGCCATGCTGGCGGGAATAATAAAGCGGCCCAGCCGCTATTCCCCCTATAACGATATGGATGCAGCCAAGGCCCGGCAGGCCCTGGTGTTAGACCAAATGGTCAAATATGGCTATATTTCTGAGGCCACCGCCCAGGAGGCCAAGGAGCAGCCCATTGAGGTAGCCGGCCGCAGCCCCTATACCCACCCTGCCCCTTATTTTATCGATTATGTTATCAGCACCCTGGTGGAGGAACTGGAAGACTACTACGGCTCAGAAGTTAATGTCTATGATGCCATTTACCGGGGTGGCCTTAAAATCTATACCACCATAGACCCCGTTATGCAGCGCAAGGCCGAACAAGTCCTGGCCGACGGCCTTCCCGAAGGGGAAGTAGATGAGCAGGGCATTGTCCAGCCCCAGGCGGCCCTGGTCACCATGGAAACTAAGACCGGCTATGTTCGGGCCATGGTGGGCGGCCGGGATTATGAAAATACAAAATTCAACCGGGCTGTCCAGGCCCAGCGGCAGCCCGGCTCCGCCTTCAAAACCTTTGTCTATACAGCGGCCCTGGACAGCGGCTTTACCCCGGCCAGCACCTATATCGACGCACCCGTCGCCATCCCCTTACCCAACGGCCAGGTCTGGCAGCCGAAAAACTCCGGCAACACCTATGAAGGCCTCGTCAACCTGCGCCGGGCCATTGCCCGCTCCCTGAATACCGTTGCCGCCCAGTTGATTATGGATGTAGGGGTGGAGAAGGTTGTAGACTATGCCGAGCGCATGGGTATTACCACCCTGGTGAAAAGCGGCCCCTCTAACGACATGCAGCCGGCCATTGCCCTGGGGGGACTTACCTACGGCGTCCGCCCCCTGGATATGGCTGTAGCCTACGGCGTCCTGGCTAACCAGGGGGTAAAGGTAGAACCCATCGCTGTCCTCCGGGTCGAGGATCGGAATGGCAACATTATCCTGGAAAACACCCCTACCCAAACCCAGGTGCTAACCCCCCAAACCAGCTACCTGATGACCGATATGCTCCGGGGTGTCATCACAGGCGCCGGGGGTACCGGTGGCCGGGCCAACATCGGCCGCCCGGCAGCCGGAAAGACGGGAACCACCAGCGACTATAACGATGCCTGGTTCGTCGGCTACACCCCCGATCTGGTAACCAGCATCTGGGTGGGCTGCGACGATCGGGTCCCCGGGCAGAAGAGCTATATGGAACGAAACAAAATCGGCAGTTCCCTGCCGGCCCAGCTCTGGGGCAACTACATGAAGGAAGTTGTCAAGGATACGCCCGTTACCGATTTTGTCCGTCCCAGTGGAATAGTAGGTCTGGAGATCTGCAGCAAGTCTGGCCTCCTCCCCGGCGAGCTCTGCCCGCAAGAATACCGGAGAAGCGAACTATTTATGCGCGGGTCAGAGCCCGGGGCAGTCTGTACCAACCATGAAGAACTGCTGATCTGTCCGGAATCAGGCGCCCTGGCCACTGAATACTGTCCCGATCCGGAACCAAGGATCTTCGACCGCAGCTCGAGCGGAGAGCTGGTAGATGCCCCCAGCGAATACTGTGGACTCCACGAATACCCGGCATTGATAGAGATAGCCGTCTGCTGGGATACGGGTCTTTTGGCAACAGAAGAGTGTCCCCGCATCCGCCGCATCTTTGTCCTGAAGGGCCAGGAACCTAAAGAATACTGCCACTTCCACGGTGGGGCCCCGGCAGATTATCAGCCTCCACCGGAACCCGAAATAAAGAACGGGAAAGAGGATGAAGACAAGGAGGAAGAAGATTGGGATTGGGATGGCTGGCTTTCCCCACCTCCCAATAACAAGAAGCAAAACCGCTACCAGGCCCAACCGTGGGATCCCAATTGACAATTGACAGTTATTACCCTTGACTGGTAAGCGCTAGGGGCGCCTGTGGTGGCCCGCTGCGAGCTGTCTCAATTTCTATCACCCGTTGAAAAAAATGGCTGGCCCCTTTGCATAGCCGCCCTCGCGGAGCCGGCGGCAAAGGGGCCAGCCTTGTGTAGGGACACATATTAATAAAAGCTGGAGAATAAGCCTCCAGCTTTTATTTCATGGCAATATCCTTGAATACATCCCCCATCTTCCTGCCCGCCTGCTCCTGCCGGCATTTTTCGCACAATATCTTCTCCGGTGCAAGGCCCGTCTTTGCCTGCACATACTCCAGTTCTTCCCTGGTAATGAAGTACTTCCCACAGCTGGGACAGGGAAGCAGGGCAAAGGTTTTTCCCCAGATTTCCCTCTTTCCCCCCTCTTCCTTTACTTTGATACTTCCCGTAGGGCAGACATAGGCACAGGCACCGCAGCCGATGCAAACCTCAGAGGGTTCGGTAAAGGGGGTGGATACCTTCTTGGTTATGCCCCGGTTCACCGTGGAAATGGCATATATCCCCAACTCTTCACAGGCCCTCACACACAAGCCGCACAGGATGCAGTCCTCTCCCCTGGTAACTTGAAACCGTTCTTCCCCTTGTAAACCGTATTCCTTCTGCAGTTCCTTCATAAAATCACTGTCGGGGGCTGCTGCGGCAAGGAGGCGGACAATGTTTTTCCGCATTTTCCTTATTCTTTCCGAATTGGTCAGCACCTCTATTTCCCCTTTAACCGGGTAGGAACAGGAGACCACCACCCTCCTTCTTTTGCCTTCCAGGACCTCAACAATACACAGCCGGCAGTTTCCCTGTCCCGGCAGGGCCTCTAAGTGGCACAGGGTGGGGATGAAAATATTGTTTCTCCGGGCAACGTCCAGGATATACTCGCCGTACTGGGCTTCGTATTTCTGCCCGTCAATGGTTATCTTCATGGCGCCGCCCCCTATTCTTTATGGCTCCAAACCGGCAGGCCTCCCGGCACTGGCCGCACTTGATACATTTTGTCCCGTCTATGGTGTAGGTCCTTCTCCTCTCTCCGGAAATGGCCCCCACGGGGCATTTTTGTTCACAGAGGCCGCAGCCCCGGCATGCATCAATGTCAATGTAAAACTCCGTCAGTTCCTTGCAGACCCCGGCAGGACAGTATTTATTTCTAATGTGTTCCTCGTATTCCTCCCGGAAGTACCTGATTGTTGAAAGGACGGGATTGGGAGCAGTTTTACCCAGGCCGCACAGGGAGGCTTCCTGCAGGGTCGCCCCTATGTCCAGGAGGAGGTCTATGTCCCCTTCCCGTCCCCTGCCGGCACATATATCCTCCAAAATGCCCAGCATCTGCTTTATACCCTCCCGGCAGGGAACACACTTGCCGCAGGATTCCTCGGCCAAAAATTGCAGGTAGTAACGGGCCACCTCTACCATGCAGGTAGTGTCATCCATGACGATCATGCCGCCCGAACCCATCATGGAGCCCGATTCAGTGAGGGAATCAAAGTCCACGGGCAGATCCAGGAGCTCTTTGGGGATACAGCCCCCGGAAGGGCCACCGGTCTGGACTGCTTTAAACTCCCGGCCCCGGGGAATTCCACCCCCGATGGAAAAGATTATCTCCCGCAGGGTTATGCCCATGGGCACTTCTATTAAGCCGGTGTTTTTAACCTTGCCCACCAGGGAAAAAACCTTGGTGCCGGGACTTCCCTCGGTGCCTATGGAGCGAAACCACTGGGCCCCCCGGTTGATTATTACCGGCACATTGGCCCAGGTTTCCACGTTATTGAGGACCGTCGGCTTATCCCACAGCCCCCTCTCCACAGAACGGATGTATTTTACCCGGGGTTCACCGACTCTCCCCTCTATGGAAGCCATAAGGGCAGTGGATTCCCCGCACACAAAGGCCCCCCCGCCCCTGACAATCTCGATATCAAAGTTCAGGCCCTTCTGCAAAATGTTCTGGCCTAAAAATCCCCGCTTCCGGGCCTCCTCGAGGGCAGTAGTCATATTCTTAATAGCCAGGGCATATTCGTCCCTGATGTAGATAAAGCCCTTTTCCGCCCCGATGGCATAGGCGCAAATCAGCATCCCTTCTATGACACTGTGGGGATCCCCTTCCATTATGCTCCGGTCCATAAAGGCCCCCGGATCCCCCTCATCGCCGTTGCAGACTACATATTTAGGCAAAGCCTCTACCCTTTCACACTGCTTCCACTTGACCCCCGTGGGAAAACCGGCCCCACCCCTCCCCCGCAAACCCGATTTTTCAATTTCGGCCATTACCTCCTGGGGAGACATGGAGGTGAGGACCTTTTTCAAGGCCCTGTAGCCATCCCGCTCCATGTAATCATCGATGGAGGCTGGGTCAATCTCCCCGATATTGCGCAGGGCAATTTTATACTGCCTTTTGTAAAATTCCGTTTCCCGGTGGGATTTGACCCTCTCTCCCGTAGAAGTGTCCCGGTAGAGGAGCCTGGTAATAATCTCATCATTGAGCACAGACCGCTCAAAGATCTCATCGACATCCGCTGCCTTGACACCGCAGTAAAAGATATCATCGGGCTGGATTTTGACAATGGGGCCCCTTTCACACAGGCCATTGCAGCCGGTAGCCTTAGTCACCGGCCGTATTCTGGCCCTGACGCCGGCCCCTTCTATCCTTTTTTTTAAACCCTCATATACCTCCAGGCTGTTGTTGGCCAGGCAACCAGTCCCGCAGCAGACGAGGACTGTCTTGACAGGTTTTCTCTTAAAGAATACCACTGTTATTCCTTCGCCTCCAAATCCTCCAAAATCTTACCCACCGCTGCCGTTGTCACCCTGCCGTAGTATTGGTCGTTGATGACCATTACAGGGGCGATGGCACAGGAACCAAGGCAATTCACTGTTTCCATGGAAAATTTGCCGTCGGGGGTCGTTTCCCCCGGTCCAATCTTTAAGAGCCGCTGCAGCTCTTCCACCAGCAAAGTGGAACCCCGGATGTGGCAGGCGGTCCCATCACAGACCTTGATCACAAATTTACCCTTGGGTTTAAGGGCAAGGGCTTTGTAGAAGGTAGCCATGCTGTAGAGCCTGCTCAGGGGCACAGCAAAGTGCTCCTGGACCAGGGCCAGGGCTTCCCGGGGCAGGTAATTATATTCCTTCTGGATATCCTGCAGGGCAGCCAGCAAAAAACGCTGTTCCCTGGGATATTTCCCTATTATCTCCTTTGCCTGGGAAAGACCTTCCTGAATACTACCCGCTGGCATCTATCCACCCACCTTCTCCAAGTTTATTAGCCTCCAGCCACGACTGGAAAGATTGAAACTTCATCCTCCTCACCAAGGACGGTATCAATACCGGCCAGGTGGACAATGTTTCTCCCGTTGACAAGGATAATTACCCGGTCACTCACCTGATCACCGGTCAAAACTGCTTTTCTAAAGGCATCTCCATATTTATTGCTTAAATAGGAGAGGAGTTCCCCCACCGTCCCAGAAAATTGGACCGTGTCTTCCTTTACCCCTGCACAGTCCCTGATACCGGCAAAGAATTTCACTTTCATCTGGCATTACTCCCAATGGGTGATTGCCTGCCGCTCCACCAGGAAAACAGCAGGCAATCACTCCCTTGATCCTTCGGCGACCTTAGCGGAGGGAAAGCTCAGCCATTTTTTCCTCCGTCGGCACGCCTTCCTCATTCCAACCCCTGACTTGATAATACTCCTTGAGCATTACTTCCAGCTCGTTCACTTTACCCTTGGCCGGTCCTGAGGGGAGGGGTTCTTCCATGAGCCGCGGGGGCAGGGTATCATCGGCCTTGGTAAAGCCGGCCCGGAGGTTGAAAAGCCGCTCCAGGTTCCAGATCCGCTCCCCAATCTGCAGTATTTCTTCATCGGACGTGGTCCAGCCCACGGCCGCCCGCAGCATATTGGCAACTTCCGGTAGTCCTATAGCGAAGGTTGTAAAGAGGCAGATCCCCGTCGAATCAACTACGGCCGTTAAGTCCTGGAAAATCTTGAGCCAGCCGGCCTTTTCATCGGTCACCAGGGGATCGAGTTTTTCCGGAATGCCCAGCACTTCAACGGAAGTCATGTAGCCCCGGACATGGCACCCACCCCGGTTGGAGGTGGCATAGGAAAGGCCCATACCCTGGACGCCACGGGCATCGTAGGCGGGCATCTCCTGCTTTTTAACCGACATGGAAAGTTCCGGATGCCCATACTTTTCCGCCAGGCGGTAGGAGCCCAGGGCCAGCTCATCCCCGAAGCCCTCCCTGAGGCCCGTCATCCTGGTCAGTTCCACTATGGCATCGGCATCGCCGAAATTGAGCTCCCGGCCCACTTCTTCCTTGGTCAGGATGCCCTTTTCATACATTTCCATAGCACAGGCTATGGTGGCACCCATGGTAATGGGGTCAAGGCCCAGTTCATTGCAGAGGAAGTTGGCTTTGCAAATGGCGGCCAGATCCCCTACTCCACAGGCGGCGCCATAAGACCATTCGGCCTCATACTCGGGGCCCTCGCCAAAGGACTTGAACTTGCCTTCCGGTATTTTGGTCAAGCGGCCGCAGCCGATGGAACAGCCGAAGCAGCCCTTGTTTCGGACCAGGTATTTTTCTGTCAGGGCTTCACCGCTTATATCCTCGGCCTTTTCAAAAATGCCGCCATCCCGCCAGTTCCGGGTCGGCAGTGCCCCCATCTCGTTGAGAATGTTCACCAGTACCCCGGTACCATAGGTGGGTAGGCCTTCACCGGTAACCGGGTGTTCCTTCAGCTTTCTTCTTGCATCGGTGCTGACTTCCTTGAACTTTTCTGGATCGGCAACTTCTACCGATTTTGTTCCCCTCACCACGATGGCCTTCAGATTCTTGCTGCCCATGACGGCTCCCATGCCTGTACGGCCCGCCGCCCTGTTTTTATCGTTCATAACAGTGGCAAAAAGGACTCCCTTTTCCCCCGCCGGACCAATACAGGCCACCCTGGCATCTTCCGCCGTTTCTTCCAACACTTGGTCCGTTGTTTCGAATACATCTTTACCCCAGAGATGTTCTGCCGAGCGCAATTCTACTTCATCATCATTGATCCAGAGGTAAACGGGCTTCTCTGCCTTTCCTTCAAAGATTATCCCGTCATAGCCGGCAAATTTCAGTTCGGGGCCAAAATGTCCACCAGAGTTGGCACACCCTATGGTCCCCGTCAAGGGAGCCTTGGAAATAACCATATATCTCCCCGGACTGGCCGCCATGGTGCCGGTGAGGGGTCCGGTCATAAAGATCAATTTATTTTCAGGGCTTAAGGGATCAACCTGGGGATCGACTTCGTCTATCATGATCTTTGTGGCCAAGCCCCTGCCACCCAGGTACAATTTGGCATCATTGCGGTTCAAGGCTTCTTTCTGGATGGTTCCCTCGGAGAGATTGACCCGTAAAATGGTTCCAGCCCAACCGAACATTATTCACTCACCTCCCCGAACAACTCCATGAATCTTTCCGCAATGTCCTTCTTGCGCCTTATTGTACTGGGGGCGGCCTCCTTGAATTCAATGGCTCCCGACGGACAGAATTGAGCGCATTGAGGATCACCCTTGCAGAGGTCGCACTTGACTACCGTATTTTCCACGGGACTTATGGTAATGTTCCCCAGGGGGCAGGCACTCACGCACAGCTTGCACCCAATGCATTTTTTCTCCTCAATTGTCACCGTACCGTCTTCCCCTTTGGTAATGGCCCCTGTGGGACATACCTTCATACAGGCCGGGTCGTCGCACTGCAAGCACATCATCGGCACTGAAATGGCTGCTTCATCGTACATCAGGACAGATATCCTGGCCGTCTTGGGATTGAAGGCCTTTATTTTGTTAAATGAGCAAACAATCTCACAGGTCCTGCAGCCGATACATTTTTCCGGTGCTAGCATGAGGATTTTGCTCAATTAGCCTCTGGTCACCGGTAGTACCCGGTGCCAGAACTCACCTCCTTTTCCTTATCCTTCCTTCCCGAAACACCCTATGCCATCCACTGCCTGCCCTGTAGGGGGCATTCCAGCCAGCAATAGGCTGCCGTGGTTTTGACAGGTCTTCCTTACGGTAACATAAAAACACCTCCCGCCGTAAGGAGTTATTGTTCTGGCAAACCACGTATGCCTAAGCTTGCTTTGTAAACCGGTGCTTAATTAGTTCCTATTCACCGTGAGTAACAATTATTAGTAAGAGGGGGAATGTTTAGATAATTAGGCTGAAATTTAAGCTGCGAAATAATTACAACTGGCAGGTAAAAAAAGGAACAGCGAGGGAAGAAATCCAACGAGAGGGTTATATATGGCTCTATATTCATGCAATTAAATCCTTTCAATTAAATTTTATCTGCTTGTGAAAAACATGTCAATATTTAACCTCGAACATAACGCTCCCCCTGGAAACACTGGACATTGATAATAGTAACTAATCAGTGCCGGAAACCTGCATAGGTTTTAAAAAGAGCTGGAGGACAAGCCTAAGCCTCCAGCTCTTTTAATCCATCACCCGCAGGTTACCTATTTAGTTAACTTGGCCACCGTAACCCCCGTGCCTCCTTCCCGGTATCCCCCCAGGCGGAAGGTTTCAATATGGGGGTGCTGGGCCAGGAGGTCCTGGACGGCTTTGCGCAGGACTCCCGTCCCCTTCCCATGGATCAGGTACACCTGGTCCAGGCCGGCCAGGTAGGCATCATCCAGATACTTTTCCACCTGGTAGAGGGCCTCATCGGCAGTTAGTCCCCGCAAATCCAGCTCTGCCGCCACCTCCCTGGCCTTGGCCCTGTACAGGCGGCCGGTGCCCGATTTGGCGGAAGCAGGACCTTCAGAAGCAACCCGCTGCAGCTGATCCAATTCCACCGTCACCTTCATCAGTCCCACCTGGACCTGGACTTGATTGCCCTCGGGGGGCTCCAGGACATAGCCCTTCTGGTTCAGATGGGTAATTAAAACCGCCTCCCCTGGTTTCAGATCCCGGGGCGCCTCCCGGCTCTCCTGAGGCAGGAGTTCTTCTATTTCCTCCTCCAATTCCTCCCGCAGCCTGGCCAGGCCCTGTCTGGCCTCCTGGGCCGCCAGGGTGCGCTCCCGCTCCACAATACTCTTTGCTTCTTTTCGCAGCTCAGCCAGGATGGCCTCGGCTTCCCTCCGGGCCCTGTTCACGATCAGCAGGGCTTCCTGCCGGGCCTTGGTCAGGGTTTCCCGCCGCTGTTCCTCCAAGCGGGCCACTTCCCTTTCGTAGCGCTCCTTGAGGCCTTCCAGGCGGTATCTAACCCGTTCTGCCTCGGTCCGGTCGTGGAAGGCCTTCACCTTGTCCTCTTCCAGGGACCGGATCAGGTCCTCCACCCGGACCGCCTCGGTGCTCAAGAAATTCCTGGCTGTCTCAATTACCTCTTCCGGCAGGCCCAGCCGCTGGGCTATGGCAAAGGCATTGCTGCTTCCCGGCACTCCAATGAGGAGATTATAGGTGGGCTGCAGGGTTTTCACATCGAACTCAACGGAGGCATTTTCCACCCGGGGGTACTTGTAGGCAAAGGTCTTCAATTCGCTGTAATGGGTGGTGGCAACGACCCGGGTCTCCTGGGCATGGAGGTAATGGAGAATAGCCATCCCCAGGGCGGCACCTTCCGTCGGGTCGGTCCCGGCCCCCAGTTCGTCCAGCAGCACCAGGGACCGGGAAGTGCAGCCCTTGAGAATATCAATGATATTTTTCATGTGCCCGGAAAAGGTGCTCAGGCTCTGTTCAATGCTCTGCTCATCGCCAATGTCCACGAAAACCTGGTCAAAAACCGCCATCTCGGCCCCGGGGGCGGCAGGGATGTGCAAACCTGCCTGGGCCATCACCGCCATCAAGCCCAGGGTCTTTAAGGTCACCGTCTTGCCCCCGGTGTTGGGTCCCGTAATGACCAGGATATGAAATTCACGCCCCAGGTAGAGGTCGACGGGGACCACATCCCCCTCCAGGAGGGGGTGGCGGGCCCGGGGAATATCCACATAGCCCTCTTCATTGAAGCGGGGCTCGACGCCGTCCACCTCCAGGCTGTAGCGGGCCTTGGCAAGGGCAAAATCCAGCCGGGCCAGGATGGACAAATTATTGCTGATCTCATCGGCCACCTGGGCCACGGCCTGGGAGAGTTCCGCCAGGATCCTCTCCACTTCCCGCCTCTCAGCGGCCTGGTATTCCCGCAGGCGGTTGTTGAGCTCCACCACTGCCATGGGCTCGATAAAAAGAGTCGCCCCGCTGCCCGATTGGTCGTGGACAATCCCCGGCACCTGATTCCGGAATTCCTGCTTGACAGGAATCACATAGCGGTTTTCCCGGATGGTAACTATGGGCTCCTGAAGATACTTCTGCATGGTGGTGGAGCGGACTATATTGTCCAGGCGCTCCTTGATCCGGTTATTGGTGCTGGCAATCTGCCGGCGAAGCCGGTAGAGCTCCTCGCTGGCCCTGTCGGCCAATTCTTCCTCGGAAACTATTGCCTCCCGGATTCTCTTCTCCAGGCCGGGAAAATTTTGAATTTCCTTTGTATATCTCTGGAGCAGGGGGCTCTCTTCCCCCAGGGGGGCGAAAAATTTCTGCAGGCCCTCCCCCGCAGCCAGGACATCGGCCACTGCCAGGAGCTCCCGGGGCTCCAGGCTGGACCCGATCCTGGCCTTGCGCAGGGCCGGCCTGATATTGGTTATCCCCTCCAGGGGGACCCGGGAAAAGGACCGGAGTATGCTCCGGGCTTCCGTCGTCTCCTGCTGCCTCTGGAGGATCAGCTCCAAGTCAGCTACCGGCTCCAGGGCATGGGCCAGCTCCCGTCCCAAACTGCTGGCCGCAAGCCTCCCCAGTTTCTCCCTGATGCGGGGAAATTCCAGCTTTTCCAAAACCCTTCTATCCATCAGCCACACCTTTCTTACCCTTTATAATCAGCAAAAACCCGTCTGGCAACGGTATTATTCCAATTAAGAATCCAGCAGCGCCAACAGGGCCGGGGCAATGTCGGTCAGGGTCTGGATCCGGGACGCCACTTCTCGCTGCCGCCAACCCACCAGCAGGGTGGGAACGGGGTTGGCAGTATGGGTTTTCACCGCCAGATCCTCTATATTGCCGTGGTCACTGGTCAAAACCACCAGGGTCTTTTCCAGATCAACCCCCGCCAGGACTGCACCATAAAAGCGGTCCAAAAGGCGGAGGACCCCTTTGGCCCAGGCCCAGTTGCCCTTGTGGCCCGCCATATCGGTCAGGAAATACTCAAAGAGGGTAAAATGGTATTCCTGACTTAAGTTGGCCAGGATGGCCCCCGCCTCCTCCGGTGTAAAGAGGGGGACATCGTGTCCCCGTTCCCGCAGGCTCCCATTGGTGATATCCTGGTAGACCGCCTTCCCCCCCTGCAGGTCCTCCAGCTGGCGCAGGGGGAGCCCCGCCGCCAGGGTCACCTCGGTGGTAACACTGTGCCGCCTCTTGCCCTCAGCCACCAGCCGGAAATACTCGGGGGTAAAGGCATTGGCAAAGGTGGCGGTATACCCCCGGTCCACCACCCTTTTTAAGATGCTGTCCCGGGCTATGAGTTCCCGCAGGGGCTGGGGCGGATAGGCGTTGTGGTGCCGCCCCAAAACCTTAGCCCCATTCCGGCCCGTCAGGATGGCCGTCTGCCCCGTTGCACTCTGGGGTAGGCCGGGCACCCCCAGGGTGCTGTCGGTGAGAACCAGGCTGACATTCCCGGCAAAGTAGGGGGCCGCTGCCCGGGTCAGGGGGGAACCCCCCAGGAGGCGCCGCCAGGTGGGCGCGGCCGCCGTTACCAGGGGGTTCCTTTCCCCGTCCTCCTCGCCCAGGCCCAGGCCGTCGATAAAGATGAGGAGAATATGCACCGATTTCACCGCTTCGCAAAATAGTCCCGCACCCTCTCCCAGGGCCAGGTATTGATCAGGTCCTGGGGTTCCAACCAGGCACGCCTGGCTACCATTATACCATAGTTAATCTCCCGCAGCCCCTCCCCCGCGTGGGCATCGGTGTTGACGGCCAGCTTGACACCCAGCTCCTTGGCCCGCCTGGCCCAGGTGTCGGTCAGGTCCAGCCTGTCGGGGGAGGAATTTATCTCCAGCACCGTTCCCCTTTCGGCTGCCGCCGCCAGCACCGCCTCCAGGTCCACCGCATAGGGCTCCCGCCGCCCCAGGAGGCGGCCGCTGGGGTGGGCCAGGATATCCACATGGGGATTGGAAATAGCCTTGATAATGCGCCTGGTCATGGTTTCCTGGTCCTGGCGAAAATGGGAATGGACCGAGGCTATGACCACATCCAGCCGTTCCAGGACGCTGTCGGGAAAATCCAGGGAACCATCGGCCAGAATATCCACTTCCGTCCCCGCCAGGAGCTGGAAGTCGGCCGGCAGTTTCCTGTTTATTTCCCACACTTTTTTCGCCTGCTCCAAAACCCTTTCCGGGGTGAGGCCCCCGGCAACCCCCAGGGCATGGGAATGGTCGGTAATGGCCAGGTAGCGGTAGCCCCTCTCCCGGGCCGCAGCGGCCATTTCCTCTATTGATTCTACACCGTCACTCCAGTTGGTATGGCTGTGAAAGTCCCCCTGGATATCCGCCAGGGTGACCAGGGAGGGGAGTTTGCCCTTGGCCGCCGCTTCCACCTCCCCCCGGTCCTCCCGCAGCTCCGGAGGAATGTAGGCCAGTTCCAGCAGCCGGTAAATCTCTTCCTCAGCCTTGACAGTCAGGGGCTTGCCAGATTTAAGGACCTGGCACTCGGCCAGTTCTATATCCAGGGCGGCAGCCCGTTCCTGCAGCCGTTGATAGTGGCGGCGGGAGCCCGTCGCCCAGAGCAGGGCCGGGGCATACTGGTCCGGGGCCACCACCCAGAGATCCACCTCAATTCCCAGTTCGGTCCTGGCCACGACCCGGTTCTTCCCCTTGGCCAGGATCTGGGCGAGCCGGGGGGAATGGGAAAAGAGCTCGACAATCCTCTCCCCTTCCCCGGCAGCCACCAGGAGATCCACGTCCCCCACCTCATCCCGGCACCGCCGCAGACTGCCGGTAAAGCTTATGGCCTCCACCCCATCCAGGGAAGCCAAATCCTCATATAATTCCTCGGCCAGGGGCAGGGCCACCCCCAGGGGCATCCGCCCCCGGCGGCTGTTTACAAGGTTGATGCCCTTCAAGATCCTCAACTCCGTTTTGGGTCCCAGCCCGGGGAGCTGGCGCAGCTGCCTTTTGCGGGCTGCTTCCGCCAATTGTTCCAGGGAGGTAATCCCCAGATGGGAATAAATGGTGTGGACCGTCTTGGGGCCCACCTCGGGCACTGCCAGCATATCTAACAGGCCCGGGGGAACCTCCTGCCGCAGCTCTTCCAGGTAACGGCTGGTACCCGTACTGAGGAACTCGCCAATCTTGGCGGCCAGTTCCCTGCCAATGCCGGGGATGGTCTCCAGTTTATCCTCTGTCCACAACTGGCGGATATCCCCCGGAAAACCTTTCAGGGCCCGGGCGGCGCGCCGGTAGGCCCTGATGCGATAGGGATTGTCACCCTTTATTTCCAGTAAATCAGCAATTTCTGTAAAAAGCCAGGCAATTTCCAGTTTTTCCAAATCCCTTCCCTCCTGGATTCCTTACAATTCCCTTCTTTCCAGGGGCACCGGCCCCCCCGGCCGCGGCCAGGCCGGGCCGGCGTCGTCGGGCAAGCAGCCTTCCACCAGATCAAGGAGGGCCGGCAGATATTGATCCAGGTAAGGGGCAAGGACCGATGCAGATAAGGCCGCCTCTACCGGTGGGAAGGAAAAAAGCTGCAGGACACTGAGGAAAAAGGCGATGGTCACCAGGGCCACCAGGGCACCGGCCAGGGCGCCGCTGAGGGCATTGATGGTACCCAGGCCCGGCACATTCACCATCTGGGTACAGATGCTGCCCAAAAGCCGGGCCGCCAGCATGACGCCCAGCAGAATTAAAAAAAAGGAAGCCACTGCCAGGACCGGCACCGGCAAGGCTGCATACCGGCTCAGCTGGATCTGCAGGGGGTAGTAATAGCGGACTGCAAAGAAGAGGCCGGCAATAAGGCCGGCCAGTTCAAAGGCCTGGGAGATGAAACCCCGCCGATAGCCGGACCAGCCCCTGATCCCCACGGTGACTAGGACCAGCACGTCCAGCCAGTTCACTCTCCTCCCTCCCCCGCCTTCCCAGCATCCTCTACACCTGTTCCCCACCCCTTCTCATTCCAGCGGGAGGTAAAATAGAGATCGGCAATGTTGACGGCCGCCAGGACGGCCACCTGGGTAGAGGTCAATTTGGGGTTCCTCTCTTTAATTTCCCTCATAATGGCATCCACATAGTGGGCAAGTTCCTTCATGTATTCAGGATTGGCCCGGCCCTTTAGGGTATATTCTTCCCCAAAAATCCGCACATTTGCCTTTTTCTTATTCTCAGCCATTTCCCTCACCCTTTTCTTCGCCATCTAGGGAGCTTATTCCCCATCAGGTCGGAAAAATCCTTCCTGAGGCAGAAAAGAAGAGGGGAGGGTTAAACCCCTCCCATTATAAGCTATTGGCGCAGGACTGCACCAAGTTTTGCCGCCAAAGCTTCAATGATCCTGCTGTGGACCTCCGCTACCTCCTCATCGGTCAGGGTCCGGTCCGGCGCCCGGTAGACCAGGCTGTAGGCCAGGCTCCTCTTGCCGGCGGGTATCTGTTTCCCCTGGTACTGGTCAAAGAGTTCCACCTCCACCAGGAGTTCCCCGCCAGCGGCGGCAATGACCCCTTCCACCTGGGCCGCCGTGACCCCCTCATCGACGAGGATGGCCAGGTCCCGGACCACGGCGGGGAAGCGGGGAAGCTGCCGGTAGCGAAGTTCTCCCTTCACCTTTCCTGCCAGGGCTTCCAGGTCAATCTCGGCAAGATACAGCCGCTCCTCCACGTCCCAGGCGGCGGCCACATCGGGGTGGACTTCCCCCAGGATGCCAAGTTCTATCCCATCTACCAGGAGCACGGCCTGGCGGCCGGGATGGAAGGAGGGATGTTCCCCGGGAACAAAGGCCAGGGAGCCAAGGCCCAGTTCTTCCGCCAGGGCCTCCACCAGGCCCTTGAGGATGAAGAAATCCACCGGTTCGTCTGCACGGTTCCAGTGGCTTTCCCGGACTCTGCCCGCCAGGCCCAGGGCCAGGAAGGGGGGTTCCTGGGGCAGGTCCTCGAGGGGAAGCTGGGCCGTGAGGTAAGTACGGCCGATTTCAAAGAAGGCCAGGTCGGTATTTTTGTGTTTGAGGTTGGTGGCCAGGGTTTCGATCATATTGGGCAGGAGGGTAGTTCGCATGACCGACTGAACCTCGGACAGGGGGTTCTGCAGGGGGATACACCGCCGGAGGGAATGGTCTGCCGGCAGCCGCAGGTAGTCGAAGGCTTTAGGACTGTAGAAACTGTAGGTGACAATTTCCGACAACCCCCAACCGGCCAAAAGATCCTTGATCCGGTCCTCCAGCTTCTGCCCGGCAAACTTTTCGGCCGCTGTCAGGATCCCCTGGAGCATGGCACCTTCAATCCGGTCATAGCCGTAGATCCGGGCTACCTCTTCCACCAGATCACACTCCAGCTCTACATCGGGGCGGAAGGTCGGTACCGTTACCAGGAAAGGACCCGTCCCCTCCACCTTAAATTCCAGCCTGGTCAAGATATCCTTTATTTCTTCCGTAGGAATCTTCGTCCCCAGGAGCTCCTCCGCCCGCTCCGGTTTAAAAGAGATCTGAACCGGAGTGATCTCCCGGGGGCAGACATCCACCACCAGGGGCAGGACCCGGCCGGCCCCCATTTCTTCCATTAAGTAAGCGGCCCGGCTGGCAGCCTGCAGGGTACCCCGGGGATCGACCCCTTTTTCAAAGCGGTTGGAGGCCTCGGAACGCAGGCCCAGGGCCCGGGCCGTTTTCCGGATGCTGATATTGTCGAAACAGGCCGATTCCAACAGGACCCGCCGGGTGCTGGGGGTAATCTCACTGTTGGCCCCCCCCATGACCCCGGCAATCCCCACCGCCCCCTCGGGATCGGCGATGACCAGCATATCCTCGCTGAGGTTCCGCTCCTGGCCATCCAGGGTAACGATCTTCTCCCCCGGCTCGGCCCGGCGGACAATGATCTCCCCACCCCGGATCAGGTCCCGGTCAAAGGCGTGGAGGGGCTGGCCCAGTTCCAGCATCACATAGTTGGTAACATCGACCATGTTATTGATGGGACGCATCCCCGCCGCCCGCAGCCGCTGCTGCATCCAGAGGGGGGAAGGGCCAATCTTGATGTCGGTGAGGAGGCGCACGGTGTAGCGGGGGCAGAGATCCGGATCGGCCACCGTCACCCTGATTTCCTCTTCATCTGAAACCGCGTCGCTTGCCCCTGCCGGGATTTCCGGCAGGCGGAGCTTCGCCCCCGTCAGGGCCGCCACCTCCCGGGCCACCCCGACCATGCTCAGGCAGTCGCCCCGGTTGGGGGTCAGGTCCAGCTCCAGGACATAATCGTCCAAACCCAGGACCTGGGCAATGGGTTCGCCCAGGGGCGTATCGGGGGGAAGGAGCATGATCCCCTCCTCATCGGCCGGGGAGGGCTCCAGGCCCAGTTCCTCGGCGGAGCACATCATTCCCTGGGAGATGATGCCCTTAAACTCGGCCTCCCTTATCTCCCGGCCCCCGGGAAGGACCGCCCCGGGCAGGGCCAGGGGGATCCTGCTTCCTACCTTTATATTTTGGGCCCCCGTCACCACCTGCAGGGGCGCCGGGGCCGCCCCCGCCACATCCACCTGGGCCACGTACAAATTGTCTGCCCCAGGATGTTTTTCCAGGGCGGTGATCCTGCCCGTCACAATCCCCGGCATGTCCTCGCCCAGGGGGTAGACGGCGTCTACCTCCAGGCCCGCCATGGTTAATCTATCGGCCAGCTGGGCGGGGGACCATTCCAGGGGAACCAATTCCTTGAGCCAATTGTATGATATCTTCATTCCCATTTCCCTCCTGCTTTCCTAAGGGGTTTTTCCTCCTGGATTTCCAAGGACGGTGTATCTTTTCAACCTCTGCCAAACTGCTCCAGGAAGCGCAGGTCATTCTCGAAAAACAAACGGATGTCATCGACACCATATTTCAGCATGGCTATCCTTTCCACCCCCATCCCAAAGGCAAAGCCGGAAACCTGATCCGGATCATAACCCGACATGGCCAGCACCCGGGGATGGACCAGTCCCGACCCCAGTATTTCCAGCCAGCCGGTCTGGGAACAGACCCGGCAGCCCCTGCCGCCGCAGATGACACAGGAAATATCTACCTCGGCGCTGGGCTCGGTAAAGGGGAAATAGCTGGGCCGAAATCTTACCTTCCGGTCGGCCCCAAAGAGTTCCCGGACAAAGAGGGTCAGGACCCCCTTCAGGTGGCCCAGGGTAACATTCTTGTCCACCACCAGCCCCTCCACCTGGTGGAACATGGGGGAGTGGGTGCTGTCGGCATCCCGCCGGTAGACCTTCCCGGGGCAGATGATCCGCACCGGGACCTTTGGTGCCGTCCTTTCCATGGTCCGGGCCTGGACGGGGGAGGTGTGGGTCCGGAGCAGGATTTCTTCGGTAATATAGAAGGAATCCTGCATATCCCGGGCGGGATGGTTGGGGGGCAGGTTGAGGGCTTCGAAGTTGTAATAATCGCTCTCAATCTCCGGCCCCTCCACCACCGAAAAGCCCAACCCCATAAAGACTTCCTTAATTTCCTCTAAAACCAGGGTCAGGGGATGCTTGTTCCCCATCCGGGGCCGCGCCCCGGGCATGGTCACATCGATCCGCTCCTTCTCCAGCCGCTCCTCCTTCTGGCTTTCCACCAGGGCTGACCTTCGTTCCTGGAGCAGATCTTCTAACCGGGCCCGGATTTCATTGGCCAGTTTTCCCACCACCGGGCGCTCGGCGGCGGGCAGGTCCTTCATAGCCCGCAAGATTAAAGTCAGTTTACCCTTCCGCCCCAGGTAGCGGACCCGCAGCCCTTCCACTTCCTCCAGGCTGGCCGCCTCCTCTATTGCTCCCCTGGCTTCACCTTCCAGGGCCTTTAGTTTCTCCTGCATGGCTAACCCTCCCTTTTACCTTTCCCTATACAAAAGAGCTTCCGTCCTCCTTTAGGGACGAAAGCTCTCTTCCGCGGTACCACCCTTATTGATGACACAAGTCATCCTCTCTCTAATCTCACCCCGATAACGGCGGGGCCCGGAACGGCCTACCCAGCTGGCTACCCAGCCTTCAACCGCCGGCTCCGGAGCGAACTTCGATCCAATTGCCTCCAGGAATGCTTCCAGTCGGTGACATCCCCTCCCTGTGGAGCAATTTAGACCTACTCCTCTCCATCCTGGCCTTTTCCTTCTCTTCTTACCCAGAAATATCAAAATGAGAGCATCATTGAGTCAACAACTGCCGGTATAACAAATACGCTATAACCGATCCGGTGGCCTCAAAAACCCTCCAGAAAAAGTCAGCGGTGAGCACCCAGCACCACACCCTTTCTACAGATTGGAGGCCTTTCTTGGACCTAATTATAGCACACCACCCACCCTTTGACAAGAAAGGTGAATCAAATGCCGCCGGGGATAATTCCCCCCTGCCGCACCCACTCGTAGAGGATAATGCCCGCGGCCACGGCGGCATTGAGGGAATCTACCCCCTCCTTCAGGGGGATGCGGACCCGTTCCGCAACCTGGGCCAGAATTTCCTTCCCCACGCCCCAGGCCTCGTTCCCCACCACCAGGGCCCCGGGCAGGCGAAGATCGGCCTCCCAGTAAGGGACACTCCCCCCGATGTCGGCGGCCACCAGCTGGTAGCCCCTTTCTTGCAGTTCTTCCAGGAGGGCGGGAAAGGCTTCCCCGGTGAGGATGGGGAGGCGAAACACCGCCCCCATACTGGACCGGAGCACCTTGGAATTATAGGGATCCACAGTGCCGGGGGAAAGGATGGCTCCCCGGCAGCCGGCGGCCTCGGCCGTCCGCAGCATGGTGCCCAGGTTGCCGGGATCCTGGATCCGGTCCACCAGAAGAAGGAGGCCCGGCCCGACCAGCAGCGTCTCCCTCTCCCATTGGGGATATTTCACGACAGCCACCACTCCCTGGGGCGATTCCGTCTCGGCCAGGGAGGCCAGTACTGCCTCGGGGAGCCGGTAGCAGCTGCTTCCCCGGCCCTGGCACTCCTGCAGCAATTGCCGTCCCCGTTCCCGGGCCAGGAGCCGGTCCGTGTAAAACACCGTTTCAATCTCCACCCCCGCAGCCACCGCATCCTCCAGGAGCCTTACTCCCTCCACCAGGCACTTCCCCTCCTGCTCCCGATACCTGCGCCTGTGCAGTGAGCGGGCATACTTCAGCCGCGGATTGGTCAGGGATCTAATCTCCTTCACACCGCCACCCCCCTTTTTATAACCGGGTAAAGAAAAAACCCGGGTGTCCCCAGGTTTCTCCTTAGGCATTCAGTTTTTCCTTGGCCACTTCCACCAGGTCACCGAAGGCCTTGCTGTCTTCCACGGCCAGCTGGGCCAGCATCTTCCGGTTAATCTCCACCCCGGCCTGCTTCAGGCCATTGATGAACCTGCTGTAGGAAAGGCCGTTCATCCGGGCAGCAGCATTGATCCGGGCAATCCACAGCTTCCGGAAGTTCCGCTTCTTAGCCCTCCGGTCCCGGCGGGCATAGTACAAGGCCTTGAGGACAGCTTCGTTGGCCGCCCGGAAGGTCCTGCTGCGGGCACCCCGGTAACCCTTGGCCAATTTCATTATCTTCTTATGTTTCCTACGGGCATTAACACCCCTTTTTACCCGCGCCATGCCAATAACCTCCTTCGTCCTTCAAAAATCTATGCATAGGGCAGCATCTTCTTGACCCGCTTATAATCCGTCTTGCTTACCAAGCCAGCTTTACGCAGGTTGCGCTTGCGCTTGGGGCTCTTCTTTTCCAAAATATGACTCTTAAAAGCCTTGTTGCGTCTAATTTTACCGGTACCGGTAAACTTGAAGCGTTTGGCTGCTGAACGCTTGGTTTTCATCTTCGGCATTACTGTACTCCCTCCTTCTCCTGCTGCTGTGGCTGCTTCTTTTCTGCCTTATCCTGCCTGGGGGCAATGATCATAGTCATCTGCCTGCCCTCAACCCTGGCTCCCTTTTCCACTGTTCCCAGGTCCTTAATCTCTTCGGCGATCTCATTGAGGAGCTTCCTTCCAGCATCGGTATAGGCAATCTGCCTGCCCCGGAACCGGATGGTGACCTTGACCTTGTCTCCAGCGGTCAAGAAGCGCCGGACACTTTTTAATTTCACTTCCAGATCATGCTTGTCAATATTAGGCCGGAGGCGAACCTCTTTGACGGTAATAACCTTCTGCTTTTTCCGGGCTTCCTTCTCCCGCTTGCTCTGTTCGTACTTGTATTTGCCGTAGTCCATAATCCGGCAGACCGGCGGCTTGGCATTGGGAGCAACCACAACCAAGTCTAGCTGGCGTTCCCGAGAAATCCGCAAAGCTTCACGGGTAGGCATAATGCCCAGCTGCTTGCCATCGACATCGACCAGCCGTACCTCCCGCGCCCGGATTCCCTCATTGACCTGTAAATCCCTACTAATAGCATGTCACCTCCCCAAATTTTCCCGTTAGCCTCAAAGAAAAAGCGGGTGATACCACCCGCAACAGAACACACTTATTCCGTCAATTACCTCGACCCTGGTAGCAACCCGGTGGGCGCGCAGGGTGAGAAGCAGGATGGCTTCTACTTTGGGCTAACTATATGGAATTGGCTGACTATAGTATAGCACAGGCCAGGGGTGCCGTCAACTGGAAGCCTTGACTTCTATCTCTTCTTTGATCAGCTCCAGGAAGCGGTCGGCAGCCATGGCCCCAATGTCCCCCTGGGACCGGGCCCGGACCGAGACGGTGCCCTCTTCCACTTCCTTGTCGCCGACAATGAGCATGTAGGGGATCTTGTTCAGCTGGGCTTCCCGGATCTTGTAGCCGACCTTTTCATTCCGCTCGTCCACTTCGACCCGGATCCCGTGTTCTTTATACTCTTCCGCCAGCTGGCGGCAGTAATCCAGGTGGCGGTCGGTGATGGGCAGGATCTTCACCTGGACCGGGGCCAGCCAGGTGGGGAAGGCCCCGGCATAGTGCTCGATTAAGATCCCGATAAAGCGCTCAATGCTGCCCAGGCAGGTCCGGTGGATCATGACCGGGCGGTGCTTTTCCCCATCTTCCCCGGTGTATTCCAGCTCAAAGCGCTCCGGCATTTGGAAATCCAGCTGGATGGTCCCACACTGCCAGGTCCGCCCCAGGCAGTCCTTGAGGTGAAAATCGATCTTGGGCCCGTAGAAGGCTCCGTCCCCCTCATTGACCTTGTACTCGATCCCCTTCTCCTCCAGGGCCTCCCGGAGGGCCTGGGTGGCATTTTCCCAGTCTTCCTCAGAGCCCATGGCCTTCTCCGGCTTGGTGCTAAGTTCCACATGGTAATCGAAGCCGAAGACCCGGTACAGGTAGTCGGTCAGCTCGATGACATTAATGATCTCATCCTTGATCTGCTCGGGGAGGAGGAAGATGTGGGCATCGTCCTGGGTAAAGCTCCGGACCCGCATCAGCCCGTGGAGAACACCGGAGAGTTCGTGCCGGTGGACCAGGCCTAGTTCCGCCATCCGCAGGGGGAATTCCCGGTAGCTGTGGGGCCTGTTCTTGTAGACCAGTATGCCCCCGGGGCAGTTCATGGGCTTGATGGCATAGGCCTGCTCGTCGATCTCAGTAAAGTACATATTCTCCTTGTAGTGGTCCCAGTGGCCCGACTGCTTCCACAGGTCTTCCCGGAGGATGATGGGGGTCTTAATCTCCTGATAGCCCCAGCGGGTGTGGACCTCCCGCCAGAAGCTCTCCAGTTCGTTGCGGATAATCATCCCCTTGGGATGGAAGAAGGGAAAGCCCGGCCCCTCTTCATGGATGCTGAAGAGGTCCAGTTCCCGGCCCAGCTTCCGGTGGTCCCTCTTGGCGGCTTCCTCCAGCATCTTCAGGTGTTCATCCAGCTCCTTCTGCTTGGGGAAGGAAGTGCCGTAGATCCGCTGCAGCATTTCCCTATTCTCGTCTCCCCGCCAGTAAGCCCCGGCTACACTGGTCAGCTTAATGGCCTTGATTTTCCCCGTCGAGGGCGCATGGGGCCCGGCACACAGGTCAACAAATTCCCCCTGCCGGTAGAGGCTTACCTGTACATCCTCGGGCAGATCCCGGATCAGTTCCTCCTTGTACTTTTCCCCCTGCTCGGCAAAGAAGGCCAGGGCCTCTTCCCGGCTGACCTCTTCCCGGACAATGGGATAATCGGCAGCAACGATCTTCTTCATTTCTGCCTCGATCTTCTCCAGATCCTGGGGGGTGAAACTTTCCGGCACGTCAAAGTCGTAGTAAAAGCCGTTTTCAATGGCCGGCCCAATGGCAAATTTGGCCTCGGGGTAGAGGCGCTTCACGGCCTGGGCCAGGATGTGGGAGCTGGTGTGGCGAAAGACCCGCTGCCCCTCTTCCGAAGCAAAGGTCAGCACCTCCAGCTCGCTGTCCTCCTCCAGGGGGGTGGCCAGGTCGACCAGCCTGCCATTTACCTTTGCCGCCACCGCATCCTTGTACAGGCGGGGGCTTATATCCCTGGCCACCTGGGCAACTTCCACGCCCCGGGGATACTCCAGCTGGGATCCATCGGGCAAAGAAATTACTATTTTATCCATTTTCTACCGCTCCTCCTCACAAATTAAACTGGGGTAATAATCGATTAACCAACCCTGGCGGGCGACCACAGGTCGCCCCTACACCTTACCTCACCAGATAACCGTTGACTGCAAAATTGTCAATTATCCATGTCAGCTGGAGGCCATTATAATTGTCAACTGTCAATTATAAATTAACCTCTCCTGGCGGGCGACCGCAGGTCGCCCCTACACCTTACTTCAACTGAAATAATTGTCAATTGTCCATTGTCAATTGGCAATTATAAACAAATAAACCCCTTCCCACAAAGGGACGGGGTTGTCCGCGGTTCCACCCTAAATTGACAGGCCATTTTCGACCTGTCCCCTCTCAACCGGTAACGGCGGCAGCCGTCCTGGCTTACTGGACCTTCGGCCAGGCGCTCCTGGGTGGTCTTCGTACTGGCTGCACCGGGAGATGCTCGCAGCCCATTGACATCTCCTCTCTGCCGGCGCCTCCACCAGCCTACTCTTCCCAGTCATCACAGTCCACTAATTCAATTCTAAATCAGCCCCATTATAAACTTCCCGGCCTGCCTTGTCAAGACCGCAATGGCAGTCAGTTATCAGTAGTCAGTGGTCTGCCCTTTTTAGTTTTTGTATCCGACTGCTGCCCGCAGAGGCAGCAGCCCGGGCAGATATCTATGCGACCGGCAAAGACCTTCTTGATGGTCTCTACAACCTCCCGGTTGGAAATGGTGCAGGCCAAATGCAGGTGTACCTGGGCAGGAGCCAGGCTGATGAGGGCACTGATGAGGAGATCTTCGCTGGATATATTGCCACCGGCCAGATCGGCCAGCATCTCTTCCAACTCCTCGTCGTCGAGGGCATCCCCCTGTCCATCCATCAGCTGGTATTTGTTCCCCGGGAGGATGAGGACATGGATTTCCCCCTGCCTGGGCTCCTGCACCTCCACAAAGTAGCGGAGGAGGCGGATAAACTCCCTGTACTCCTGCTCCAGCATCAGATCATCTACAGCCCGGTCTACGGCCTCCCGCAGCTCCTCCATATATTCCTTGAGACGAAAGCGGATAAAACCCTCAATGACAATTTCCCTGTTGTCATTGAGGTAATCCAAGAGGCGAAAGAAGATCCGGTTTTGCCGGTGTACCCTGTAAAGGTAGTAATTGGACTCCTTTTTCGGCTCCCCCTTCAGGGTCTGGAGGGCCAATTCTATGATTCTTTCCCGCTCCTGGCGGTTAAAATAGTTGTAGTGCTGGCGGACTATTTCCCTGACCAGGGAGAGTTCCCAGTGGGAAATAATCACTGCCGCCAGGGCATGGGCTACCAGCTGGCGGAAGAGGTCCCAGGCCTCCTTTTTGTCCAGAATCTTTCTATTTTCTTCCTTTAAACGGCAGAAAAGAAAAAGCTGGTCACCCCGCGCTTCTTCTTCGATGTCAATTTGCAGGCCTTCACGGCGGAAAAGGTGAAACTCCCTCTGCAAACTTTCCCGGAGGGCAGGGAGATAATCCTTGGCCCCGATCCTGATTGCTTCAGCCACAGCCTTCACTCCTTTCCCCTGCAGTTACTATTATATGTGGGCCGATCGGGGCATATACAGGGCGAAAAAGCCAATATTTATATGTATAAACCCCCGGTGGTAGTCCACCGGGGGTTAAAAGGGAACCCTTTTTTATTCGGGTGCATCCTTGATGACAAGGGGTTCTGTCCAGGCTCCTTCGTCCACATAGTAATCGGGAGCCTTGCCCTGGGAACCAAAGAGGCGGATTTTCTCCCGAACCGCTTCCTTGACTGCTGCCCGGGCCGGGGTGGTGTACTTCCGCAGGTCCACCTGTCCCGGATCCTCGGCAAAGTACTTTTGCAATTCAGCCGTAAAGGCCTTGCCTAATTCAGTGGCCACATTGATCTTGGCAATACCGGCCTTGATGGCCAGGGGAATCTGGTCATCCTTGACCCCCGAGGCCCCGTGGAGGACCAGGGGAATCTGCACCGCTTCCCTGATGGCGGCAATGCGCTCAATATCCAGAATGGCTTCCCTTACCTTCATCTTGTGGGCACTGCCCACGGAAACGGCCAGGGAATCGACACCGGTCTTTTCGTAAAACTCCAGGGCCTCCTCGGGTTTGGTGAAATACTGGCGCAGTTCTTCGTAGGGAATTGCTTCCCCCTTGGTATAAGGAACCGTGCCAATCTCGCCTTCGACGGGAATGCCGACCTTGTGGGCAATCTCCACCACCTGGCGGGTGAGGGCAATGTTCTCCTCAAAGGACAATTTGGAACCATCGATCATCAGGGAGGTATATCCTTCCCGCAGGCAGAGGACGTTGGTGGTCAGATCCATACCGTGGTCCAGGTGGAGTACTACAGGGACAGTGGCCTTTTCTGCCGCTACCTTAACGATGGCGGCAAAGTAGTCGGCACCACCATATTTGATGGCCCCCTGGCTGATCTGGACAATAACCGGCGACCGCTCCTCTTCTGCTGTTTCCACAATAGCTTGTACCATTTCCAAATTGTTGGCGTTGAAGGCCCCAATGGCATAACCTTCCTGCAGCGCCTTTTCCAACAAGCCCTTGCTGGTTACTAGTGGCATTTAATTCCCCTCCTATGCCAGAACTAGGGTGTTCCCTAATTCGATTTTAGCCAAAAATTTTCTTGAAGTCCTCGTAGCTGATCCCGCCTTCGCCGATGAAGCGCGGGTTTTTCACACCCTTCTTGCCATCGTTATGATAGTCGGAACCGCCGCTGAAGAATTTCACCTTCCCTGCATACTTGGCCCTTACTTCCCTTTCGATCTCCTCGTTGGTCATGGTGCCCTTGTAGCTGGTCTTGTTGTAGGGGTAGGCGGCTTCCATACCATCCAGACCGGCCTCGATGAGCCTTTCGATATATTCATCCCTGGTCATCCGGCGGCCATCGGGATAGACGATTTCCTCGTCGATGAGGTAGGGGTGGGCCAGCACGGCGATGCCGCCGCAGGTTTTAATTAATTTTATCGCATCAATAGGGTCGATCTTCCGCCGCTTGACATTGAGTTCCGGGTCATCCCGGACCAGGAGCTTGGCCTCCTGCCAGGTGGGGGTATAGCCCTTTTGGGCCATGGCTTCGAAGATGTGCTTCCGCTGCACCTCATCGGGATCCCGCTCTTTGATATTTCCTTCACTGTCCTTATATTGCAAAATCTCCGTGTCCCAGTCGATGGGCATACCCTTTTGGGTCAGGATCTCGCAGAGTTCCTTGTAGGCATTGCTCTTGCTGTTCTTGGCCCGCTCTACTTCTTCCTTGACCAGGGGGTGATCCCAATCCAGGTTAAAGCCGATAATGTGTACGTCGTCGACATAGGTGTCACAGGAATATTCATTCCCGAGGACCAGCTCCACACCCTTTTCCCGGGCGTATTCGATAATGTCCACTTCCCGGCCCTCATCATCGATAATGGTCCGTGGGGGATCAATATCGTGGTCGGTGATGGCGATGGCCTTCATACCAACGGCCGCTGCATTGTCAATCAGTTCCTTCGGGGTATCGTTACCGTCGGAACGCACAGTGTGGCAGTGCAGGTCACATTCATAAATGGGAGTCGGTTGTTTTGCCATTATTATTCCTCCTTTCCGACTACCATCCTAACCCAACTACAACTGCATCCCTTTCCCAGGGGGTTTGGGCCATCTTCCTTTGGGATAAATGGGGCTGGGGGAAGACATATCTTCCCCTAGCCCAAGAATAACCCTTTATTTTGCCTTCATTTCAGCTACAAATTCTTCAAAGGCATTCATAGCCTTGCTGAATTCATTCCTGGTAAAGATGGTTCCCGGATGCTCCAGGTATTCTTCCTGCTTCAGGCCGTTTTCATCATAGCCCTGGCGGAAGTAGGGGAGGGAAAGGAGTTTCTCCATCACATCACTGGGTACGGGCTTATCGATCCGCGGTTTAAACTCTTCAATGTCAGCATAGACAAGGAGGACACTCTCGACAAAACTCGGGTTCATGGTGTAAACCAGGTCTGCACCGGCGGTTTCTGCCAGGTGACGGATCTGGTCTTTGCCCGGGCCTACCCGGCTGGAGGCCAGGAGAAGCTTGCTCGGGTATTCCCTTTCCCGCAGCAGGTGATAGCCCTTCTTCATGATGGCAGTACCGGACCAGCGCATCAGGTCTTCCGTCAGTTCGAAGCCCTGCTCCTTGGCCTGCTCCGCCATCACTTCCCGCTCTTCGAAGCGGGCCATCATGATGGTGATCACAGAGCGCCACTGGCTGTAATCGGTGCCGTAGTACTCGCCCACTTCCTTACCCCGCTTCACTGCTTCGGCAATAGCCAGGATCTGGGGTACGGTGAAGACCAGGGTAGCGTTGGTGGGTACACCCATGGCCGTCAGCAGGAAGATGGCATGGACACCGGCCTGGGTGCCCGGTACCTTAACCATGATGTTGGGGGACAAGGTCTTGAGACCCAAGCCCTGTTCCACCATTTTCCGGGTGTCATCGAGAACCCGGGGGTCTACCTGGGCCGACACATAGCCATACTTGTAGCCGGACTCTTCAAAGATGGGCATGTAGAGTTCAGCACCCAGCTTGGAAGCTTCCCGGTAGGTCCGCCAGGTAATCTCGGGGGCACTGAGATTGGGATGTTTCTTAATTTCCTCCTCAATCCAGGGATGCCAGACTTCGGGCAGGGTGTCGATACCGGCCTTGGTGATAACCGGGTTGGTGGTCACACCCTTGAAGAGGGATTTAGTCGGGTCGTCCTTCACAAAGAGGCGCCTGACCTGGGGCTCCAGCCATTCCCTCACTTCCGGTGTCTGTTTGGCCAGGAAAGTGTCCGCCCACTTTTCAAAGACCAGGGGCGAAGCATCCCACCAGACCTCCATTCCCGGACTGACGGCAAGCAGTTTTTCCAGTGCGCTTCTTCCTTTATCAGCCATAGATAAAACCTCCTTGGCAATTTGTTTATTTAAACGGCAGAGCCGTTATTGGAAATGCAATGTTAAATCCTCCAGGCGGTCGATGATTACATCTGCACCGCACTCCTCCAGAACTTCCCTGGAGCCATAGCCGTAGGTCACCCCACAGGTCATGATGCCGGCGTTTTTCCCTGTCTTAATGTCAAAGTGGCTGTCGCCCACGATGAGGGCCGTCTCCCTGGGGTTCCCTGTATGGGCCAGAATCCTTTCGATGGATTCGGGGTGGGGTTTCCTGTTTTCCACCGAATCCGGTCCCAAAACCATGGTAAAATAGGAGGCTATCTCAAAATGTTCCAGGATCTTCATGGTCATGGGCACCAGCTTGTTGGTGGCCATGGCAATGTCCTTATCCTTAAAATGGGCGAGGGCTTCCTTGACACCCGGATAAAGGGTGGTGTAATCGGTACAGTGTTCCAGATAACGCCCTTTATATATGGACAGGGCCTGGTCGAAAAACTCTTCACCCCTGTCACCCAGGGCCTTCTTGAGCAGAGGCCCTGTACCACCCCCAATGAAGCCCTTTATCTGTTCCTCGGGCAATTGGGGAAGGCCCAGCTGGGCCAGAGTGTAGTTGACTGCCTTGGCTATATCCAACTTGGAATCTATCAAAGTGCCGTCCAAGTCGAAGATGAGGGTCTCGATCCTTTTCTTGGCCAAAGCACTCCTCCTTTCCGTCAAAGGTAATCACGACACTATTTTTTCACTGGGCACTAATTATATGTATATGCAAAAGGCGTGCCAATTACAGGGGCCTGCCTACTACCCAGCGTGGCCGCCAAATCCTGCCTTTGGGGCCGGCTCCAAAAAAAGAGCGATGCTAATATGCATCGCACGTGCTGCATTCCGGCTATATCCCATACTGCTCAAGGCACTATCAACTATTGCCCTCTGATGCAAAAACGCATTAGAGGAATGCTCCACTGCATATTAGCCGGTGCCGTTTTTTAGGTATTTCTGCACCTTCCGCACCACAGTGGACTGGTTTATTCCCAGGGCCCGGGCCGCCTTGTAGGTGCTCTTGTATCTCTCCATGGCCCGGCGGATCAGCTGCTCTTCCACGGCCTCGGTGGCCATTTTCAAGGGGATAATCCCGTTGACCACTACCTTCTTGGTCTTCCGATCGCCGTGCTGCAGTTCGGCCGGCAGATCGTCCACGGTGATCTGGGAACTGTCGCTGGTCACCACAATCCGCTCGATTATGTTTTCCAGTTCCCGGACATTGCCCGGCCAGGAATAATTGAACAAGAGTTCCATGGCTTCGGGGGTAATCTGCCGGGAGCGGGAATATTTCTGGCTGAAGCGCTGGAGGAAATGGTGCACCAGGGCCGGGATATCCTCCCGCCGCTCCCGCAAGGGAGGGACAGGGATGGGAACCACATTCAGGCGGTAATAGAGATCCCGGCGGAAGGTCCCCTCCTCAACCATCTGCTCAATATCCCGGTTGGTAGCCGTTATGATCCGGATATCCACCTTTATGGGTTTTACACCCCCCACCCGCACGATCTCCTGCTCCTGGAGGACCCGCAGGAGCTTGACCTGCAGGTTGAGGGGTAGTTCGGCTATCTCATCGAGGAAGAGGGTACCCTTGTGGGCCAGTTCCATCAGGCCCGGCTTCCCTTCCCGGTTGGCACCGGTAAAGGCCCCCTTATCATAGCCAAAGAGTTCCGATTCCAGGAGGGTTTCGGGAATGGCACCACAGTTGATCTTGATGAAGGGGCCATCCCTCCTCTTGCTCTCCCCGTGGATGAGCTTGGCCACCAGTTCCTTGCCAACACCCGACTCCCCCAGAATCAGCACGGTGGAATCCACAGCGGCCACCTTGGTGGCAAGCTGGAGCAGGCCCTGCATAGCCTTGCTGTTGCCAATGATCTCGTAATCGTCCAGGTTAACCTTCCTCAGTTCCGACAATTCCTTTTCGTACTTTTCCATCATTTCCTTGGTGTTCTCCAGCTCCTGCTCCAATTGGTGCAGATCGGTAATATCCTTGGAGATGCTCACTACCCGGACAATTTCCCCCGCCCCATTGATGATGGGGTTGGCGGTAACCATTAACTTGCGATCCGACTTGGTAACCTGGGTGACAGTGACCCGCGCCTTCTTCTCTATAGCCAGGCGGGTTGCCGAGGGGAAATAGATCCCGTTTCTCTCCAGATCCCGGACGTTTTTCCCCACCAGCTCCTGGGCCGCCGTCCCATAGAGCTTTTCCGCCGAAGGAGAAATGCGGAGCTTGGCCCCCGAGCCATCGGAGATGCACATGAGATCCTCGGCCGAGTCCATGATGGCCTTCAGGTCAATTTCCGCATCCCGCAGGCTGCTGTTTTCGGCGGCCAGGGCCTGGATACATTCCTTCTCCCCTATTACTCCAACCAAACGCCCCTTATCATCGACGACAGCCGCCGGCAGCTTACCTTCTAGTAATCCAGGTTCGGGAAGCTCCCCGTCCTGCTGGAGAAGCAGGAGCTGGGAATCCACCAGCCCGTCTATGGACTCGGTACCAGAGCCCCCGGCAGCCAGGAACTCCATGACCGCCTGGGCCCACAGGATGCCCACCGGCACGAAGCTCTGGCTCACCACCACCAGAGCCCGCTGCTTCCCCACAGCAAAACGTTCCACAGCATCCTTTACAGCCTGCCCTTCCCAAATCAGGTACGACTTGTTGCTGGACCACAATTGTGTAACCACACTATAGCCTCCATTTCAAGGTATCATGGTTGCAGATACCTGTGTTTGCGCCCTATATGTAAAAAATTCCTGCTACAGGTAATGCATAGCCTCATCACCTATTATATTATACACTAGTTTTGAAAGATGGCAAAGAACTGAAAAACGAGGACTGTGCCTTTACAACTCCAGGTCATAGCGGACCTCGGTTACCATTACCCCCCACTGGTCATGCTGCTTCTCTTCCCCTGGCCTAAAACCGGCCCTTTCATAGAGCCGGCAGGCAGCCTCAAGATCCCTGGTCGTCCAGAGAAATACCCTTTGATAGCCCCAGTTACGGCAAAAGTCCAGGGCCTGCTGCAGGAGGAACTTGCCCAAACCCTTCCCCCGCCATTGGGGGTGGAGCAGGAACCAGCGCAGCTGGGCTACCGCCTCGGAACGTTTAGCAATGGCAATCATTCCCACCAATCTGCCGCCCTCTTCGGCCAACCATAGGGAACTGCCGGAAAAATCCTCCAGCAGGGCATACTCCCCCAGCGACTGGGCCACATAGCCTTCAAACCGCAGGCCATAATTATACTCCTGGCTGTAAAGGAGCCCGTGAAGATAAAGGATCTGTCCCAGATCCCCCGGCCTGAGCTCCTGCCTGATAGTTATCCCTTCTGGAAGCCCTATCATTCCAATCCCTCCCTGCAGGCAGTGTTAAGATTTAAGAGCGCCTATTCTCCCCCCAACCCCCTTATTCCTGCCCAAATTAGAAAACTGAACTGGCGAAAAAACACCTTTCCGCCCCTTAAGATACAAAAATGACGGGGCTCTTACCCCGTCATCTTTCTTTGGTGGGTTCGAGAGGATTTGAACCTCTGACCCCCTGCGCGTCAAGCAGGTGCTCTCCCCCTGAGCTACGAACCCATTTTCTCGACCTGCCCTGGCAGGCACATTTTTATTATACCAAAAAAGAATCCTTTGTCAAGGAAAACTCCTGGGGAAGCCGCCCAGGTTATTTGGAAGCTGCTAGTTGCCAAATCTGCCCAGGCCTCTGCCCTTCTCTGCCCTTGCCCTGAGCATTTCAATAAAGGCCTCGAGGCGGGTCTGTAAGCCCACTTCCCCCGTATGCTCATCGAGGAGGAAGGAAAAGGCGGGGATATCCCAGTCCCGGCTGACCTGGGGCAGGATGGTCTTGGCCACAATCTCGGGCATGCAGGTTAAGGGACCGATGTGGATCACACCGGCAAAGCCCCGCCGGGCATACTCGATGGTTTGACTGATATTCTCTAAACCGTGGCCGCCGACGAAATGGCCCAGGTAAGGGGCGGCTATCTCCTCCATGAGCCGCCGGTCCTTGCGGAGGCGCAGGGCATCGAGGAACAGGTGGGCAATAACCCAATCCCCTAGATAAATCCCCCTCTCCACCTCCACCCCCAGTTCCCCCAGAAACCTCTCTATGTTCAGGTTGGCCGCCGGTTCCAGCACCGTATAGATCTCACCAACCAGGCCCACCCGCAAGGGGGTGATATCCCAAACTTCCACCTCCTCGAAGGCAGCCCTGATTCTTCTTTCCACCGCTGCCACTGCCGGCAAATTTGCCGCGGCATCGATCCAGGATAGGGCCTGACGGTAAAGCTCCCCCGTCTCCCCCCTGTTTTTTTCCCGGCACCGGGTCCGGGCCGCCAGCCGATCCAGACGGTCCAGGAGCACCAGTTTGGCCCAGGCCAGACGCCCGGCCTGCCAGATCCGGGCCGGGGAAGCCCGCCCCGCCAATTGCCACAGCTGGCCCAGGGTCTGCCACAAGTGGCCCCGGGGTGGTTCCAGCACTATCATCTCGTACTTTATCCCCAGATCGGCCAGGATTTCCCGCTGCACCTGGGCATAGTAGCCAAAGCGGCAGGGGCCCACGCCACCGGCCATAATAATGGTATCTGCTCCCCTTTCGTAGGCTTCCAGGTAGTTGCCCACATTTATTTTCAGGGGAAGGCAGGCAAATTCAGGGGAATAGCGGGAGCCCAGGCTGATGGTTTTGTCGGTTATGGGGGGCGGTTCTATAACCTCAACCCCCAGGGTACGGAAAAAGGCCTTCAAGGGTATGGCTACGGTTCCCATGTGGGGAAAGGTTACCTTCATTCTTCCTGCCTCCATTCCAGGGTGTCGACAAAGGCCTCGAGGCGGGTGGTTAAGCCGGCCTCGCCGCTGTGTTCATCCAGGGTGAGGAGGAGGAAGGGAAAGCCCCGGCCCCGCTGGGCCCTGCGCTCCACCAGTTCCCCCACCAGGGAATCGGGGCCACAGCCGAAGGAGATTAAATGGATTATACCGTCTATCCCCGGGTCTGTTAAAAAGTGGGAAGCGGCGCCCAGCACAGACCGGCCCAGGGTCCAGAATAGTTCCTTGGGCAGGCGCCGGGCGTGGCTGGCAATGGTGTGGGAAGGGAGCATTTCCGGGGTCCAGACCTCCACACCCATTTCATCCAAACGCCTCAGCAGGCCCATATTTACATAGCCGTCATAAATGTTATAGGGGTGGCCCAGCACCCCGACCCTGAGCCTTCCCCCGGCCCTCTTCTCGCCCCCTCCTCCCTTCCCATCCAACAGCTCCTGGGCCTCCAGGGGAAAGAGGCCCCGCCTCTGCAGGTCCTGCCAGCGGCGCCACCGCCGCCAGGCACGCATAAAGGCAGCCCAGGTTTGCCAGGGATCGGCCTTGAGCAAGGCGGCCGTCTCGGCCACTGCTGCCAGCAACCCCCTGCCCCGCCGGTTCATGTTTATGGTCGGGGCTATGAGAGGAGGCAGCTGGGGCAGGGAATGGCGCACCATATCGGGTAGGCCCAGGAATTTGGGACAAATGTAGGCCCCCTTTTGGACGCTCACCAGACGGGGAAGAAAGAGATAGTCGACCCTGTCCTTCAGTTCCCAGACATGGCCGTAAAATATTTTCACCGGCAGGCAGGTCTCATCCACCGCCGCTGCCAAACCCTGTTGGAGGATCCTCCGGCTGGTAGGCCCCGATTCTACCACCTGGCACCCGAGGCCCTCCAGAAAGTCCCGCCACAGGGGGTAATAATGATAAAAGAGAAGGGCCCGGGGAATACCCACAACCGGCACACCTTCTACCTCCCATCTGCTGCTGGCTGCTTCTACAATTGAATATTACCCTTTTGGCCCTTCTCTATACAGAGCGATTTTCGTTTGTCGGCAGTCCTTTCTAAATTGCCCACCCTGCCCCCATCCTTGAACCATAAATAATTGTCAATTGTCTATTATCACCTGGCAAGCTGGGATGCAAAAACTAATTCTACCCCCTGCTCCTCCAACTCAGGTACAAATTCTTGCAGGGCCTGGGCCATGGCCGGGTGGACGTGGCCGATGGCGATGACTTCCCCCTCCTCCCGGGCCAGTTCCGCCGCCCGCCGCAGCTGTGCCTTGATGCTTTCCAGCTCCCTCTCATTGTCGAGGAAGATGCGGTTTTCCGCCGTCGGTATGGCCAGCTGCCGGGCCAGGGCGGCCGCCACCGACTTGTTGGTCGTCCGGCTGTCGATGAAAAAGAGGCCCCTCTCCCCCACCGCCTCCAGGAAGGGCAGCATGAGCTCCTCCCTGGCTGTGACCTTAGACCCCATGTGGTTGTTGACACCCACGGCGCCGGGAACTTCCTCCAGGGCCGCCGCCACCGCCTCCCGGATCTCTTCCGGCGCCATACCGGCGGTGATGGCCCCGGGTCCGGGGGGAAGCTTTTCATTGAGGGGTTCCATGGGCATGTGCAGGAGCACCTGGTAGCCCCTTTCCCGGGCTTCCTGGGCTTCCCTTTGGCTACTATTCCTGTGGGGTATGACGGCAAAGGTCAGGGGTATTTCCAGTTCCATCATTTCCCTGGTCCCCGCCACTCCCCCGCCAAAATCATCGATAATAATGGCCAGCTTCCCCTTCTCGGGAGGGGCAGCCTTCCCCTGGAGGAGGGTCAGCCCATGAGTCACCAGGGAAACCTCCCGTCCTGCTACCTCCGGCCTTATCCCCACCTCCAGGGTTACCACCAGGGCAGTATCGGTGCCCCCCTCTTCCTTCTTTCTTATTTCCGCCCCCACGGCAGCAAGTTCTTCCTCCAGGGCAGCCAGGTAGGAGGCCATGGGCAGCTCCTCCGGCAGGCTGACCCGCAGCACCCGCCTGTTCCAGATGAGCCGGGTCGGAGGGGAACCGGGCACCAGCACCTCCTGCTCCCGGGTTTCATCGGCAACTATGATGTACCTGTCCCCCCGGGCCAGGGCCGTCTCCAGGGCCCGGTCTACTTCCCCCACCGGAACCTCCACTATCTCTTCCCCTTCTTCCTTTACGGGCTCTTCTGGCTCCCGCCCAGAAAAAAGGCCGCACCCGGCCAAAGCTGTCACAAATATTATCAAAAGCAAAAAGCTGAGAACTGCCCGCTTCATACTCCCCTGCCACCCTTCCGCCTCCTGCTAAAAGCCTGCCACCAACGCTGGAGGGATCCTTTATTCTTTAATTGTACGTAAGAGACATTATTGCCGTCGGGGACAAAAATTACACCCAGGTCCCTTGTTTCCCCTTCTACCGTCAGATACCGTACCTGATGGTAGCTCCCCACAGGCTGCAGGGTTACCATTTCCCAGGGGGGAACCAGCTCCCCCAATATCCCCGCCAGCTCGGCCGGGGAAAAGAGCTCCCGCCCGCCGACTTCCAGGATCACTTCGCCGGGCACCAGGCCAAGGCCTTCCCCCAGGCCGCCGGGAACCGTCGCCAGGACCATTGCCCCCCTGGGCGGCGGGGTGTAGATGGCCCTTCCCCCAAGCTCCCGCCGGTTCCCCAGCTGCACGACCAGCTCGTGCCCCAGGGGAGCAAACACGGCGGCAACAACAAGGAGGGGGCTATAGAAGGAAGCCCCGATGGCTGCTGCCAGAAGGGCCAGGCTGTAGAGGGCCAGATGGCCGGCAGAACGCCTGGCCTTTTCCCGGGGCCGGCAGGTCAGGGCCAGATCGCTGTAGCCCAAGGCTGCTGTTACCAAAAAGAGGGAATAAACCAGTTCTTTTCCCGGCGGCGGCAGCTCCCGCGGCCGCAGGAGGGGCCACCACTCGGGCATCCGGATCAAGTCGCCGGTAAGCTCGGGCAGCTCTATGGTCACCGCCAGCATCACCGCCACCGGTATAGGCCAGAACTTCAGCAAGTTGAAGCCGCCCACCAGTTCTCCCGAGGGTTTCTTAACAATTACCGGCGTCGGATCCAAATGGCCCGTCAAAAAGATCAGCAGGCTTTCCACCATGTGGAGCACTGCCACCAGGGCCAGGATCTGGGGTATCTCCAGGTCGGGAAAGCCGAAGATAAGATGGGAGAGGGAGACCAGCCCCCCGGCATAGGCAAAGCACATAAAGCGGGGATTGATGAGCATGAGGGCTATGGCCACCGGCCAGAGGTAAACAATGCCGGCCCCCGAGAGGGATACCCCCACCAAAACCAAGAGGAAGCTGCCCGCCACTCCCCCCAGGAGGCCGTAGAGGAGGGACCGCCAGACCTGCCTCCCCACAGAGCTGAAGGTAACACCGAAGAGGCTCCGTTCCAGATTGTTTATCCGCCGGTACTGGCTGAAGACTAAGAGCATGACCACCCAAAAGATGGGGCTCAAAACAATCTGGGGCAGGAGTTTCAGGATTAAAACACCTATTTCCAGCCAGGGAAACATTTGCCATCGCCATCCTTTTTCCAAAAGAAAAATCCTCCAACCCCAGGGAAAAGAACTGCCTCAGGACAGGGATTCCCGGAGGATCTCCACAGCAGCCTCCAGCTGTTCATCCCCTTCTGCCTCCGGTTTGTACTCTACCGTTACATCGGGCTGGATGCCCTCCTTGTCGATGAAGTGGCCGCCGGCGGTAATGTACAGGGCCGTGGTCAGCCGCACTGCTCCATCATCACCCAGGGGATAGATGGTCTGGACCGAGCCCTTGCCAAAGGTCCTGGTCCCCACCAGGGATGCCCGGCCCGTATCCTGGAGGGCCCCGGCGAGGATTTCCGCGGCACTGGCACTGCCGCCATCGACGAGGACGACCATGGGAAGATGGGGACAGAGGGGCTCGTCAAAGGTGGTGATGGACTGCTCCTCCCCGTCCCGCCCCCGAACGTGGAGGACTGGCTCCCCGGCGGGCAGGAAGAGACCGGCCACCTCCACGGCGACCTTGAGGATTCCCCCTGGATTTCGCCTCAGGTCTAAAACCAGACCCCGTACACCCTCTTTTTCCAGAGCTGCCAGGGCCTCCCTGACCTCCTGGCCGGTGTGCTCATTGAAGACGCTGATCCGCAGGTAGCCGATGCCCGACTCCTCCTCCAGCATCTGGGACCGGACCGAGATAATGGGAATATGGTCCCTGACCAGGGTTACTTCCAGGGTTTCCTCCCCGCGCCTGATCCCCAGATCAACCTCGGTGCCCACGGGACCGCGAATCAATTCGGCCGCCTGATCCACGGTCAGCCCGGCCAGGGGGCGGCCGTCGACGCTGGTGATAATATCTCCAGCCTGGAGGCCGGCCGCAGCCGCCGGGGAACCGGGCATGGGCGGATCGACAATGACAATATCCCCCTCCCAGAGGGTCATAATGACCCCTATCCCCCCGAAGGTCCCCGTCACCTGGATCTTTAACTTCTCGTAATTCTCAGGGCTGAGATAATGACTGTAGGGATCTTCCAGGGCTTCCACCAGGCCCTCCATGGCCCCCTGCTGGAGCTGTCTGTCGGCAACCTCCTGGACATAGCGTTCCTTGACCAGGCGGTAGGCATCGACCATGGTTCCCAGCTCATCGATGATGGCCTGGGCGGCCTGGTATTTTAAATAGTAATAGCCGTTCCCGGCCACCAGGGCAACGAGGAGCAAAAAAATCAGCCCATTGACCAAAATTCTGGGCCATCTAGACATTTCATCACCCTTCCCAAATTGTCCCGGCTGATGCTCTTTCTTCTACAGTATATGCCGCCGGTATAGTTGCTATCCCCGGAGCCAGTGGGCTCCGGGGATAGTATAAGCACACTCTACAGCTTTCTTCCATCCTCCCTGCCTCAAGGCAGCCAATCCATTGGGTTCACCGGGGAACCGTTGACCCGCACTTCAAAGTGGACGTGAGGGCCGGTGCTGAGGCCTGTACTCCCAACCCGGGCAATGGTCTGCCCCCTGGTCACTGTATCCCCCGCCTTTACCAGCAGGGCGGAATTGTGGGCATAGAGGGTGGAAATACCGCCACCGTGGTCTATGATAACCGTATTGCCGTAGCCGCCCTGGGCCCCAGAAAAGATTACCGTTCCCGGGGCCGCAGCAAAGACGGCCTGCCCGTGGGGCGCGGCAATATCGAGACCGCTGTGCATCCTGCTGTATCCTAAAATGGGGTGGTGCCGCATGCCAAAGGGTGAACTGATCCGCCGCGTCGGCCCTGTGGGCCACTGCATGGCCCCCTTACCGGGGGAAACCAGGGCCTCGCCCATCCGCTCCCGCTGCAGGCGCCGGATCATGTCCTCCACCTGCCGGGAGGTCCGTTCCAGCTCGTCGAGGGCCGCCTCATAGACCTCCTTCTCGACCTGGATTTTCTCCAAGAGCTGTTCCCGCTGGGCGGCGTCGGCCTCTATCTGGGCCTTCTTCGCCTCGGCCTGCTGCTGCAGGGTCAGCAGGCGCTCCCGTTCCTCTTCCAGTTCCGCCTTCTTCTGGGCTATTTCCTCCCGCTTCTGCTGGATGCTCTCCAGCAAAACCACATCCTGGTTGATGATCTCCTGCATCAGGTCGGCCCGGTTGAGGAAGTCGGAAAAATCCGTAGCCGAAAGGAGGACGTCCAGGTATGTAACGGTGCCGTTTTCATACAGGGCCCGGAGGCGACAGCCCAGTATTTCTATCTGGCGCTCCAGTTCGGCTTCCGCTTCCTCCAGAGCCCTGGTGGTCTCGCTGATGCGGTTTTCCGTTGCCTGCAATTCCCTTTCCAGCCTGGCCAGTTCCCCCTGGGCCTGCTCCAACCGCTGTTCCAGGGCAGACAATTCCTCCAGCACACCCCGTTCCTGGCGGCGCACACTGCCCAGGCGGCTTTCCGTCTCCCGGATTTTCTCCTGGATTTGGTGCAGCTCATCGTATTTTTCCTTCAATTCGTCGGCAAAAACACTGCCCGTCAAAAACAGCAGCAGCGCCACCAGCAGGGCGGCCAGAATCCGAAATTTCCTGGGCAAGGCTTGTCCCTCCTTAGCAAATTAACTTCGCCGGCTTCCCGGCGGCGTCTTTTTTATGCAGGGGCTTAAATCCAGGCGGCCTGCCAGGCTTCCTGCCTAGACCCGCAGGAAGCGCCGCAGGGACACCAGGCTGCCAAAGGCCCCGACAAAGAACCCCAGACCAAAGAGAAGGAGTATCAGGGGCTGCATGATCCCTTCCGGCGGGATAACGGGTATAAAGGGCAAACTGCTGTAAATACTGGCCACCACCCAGTCGTAGAGCCTTCGCAGGATCAGCACAGAGACCAGGGTTCCCAGAACCCCCAGCAGAATTCCTTCCAGGATAAAGGGCCAGCGGATGAACCAATCGGTAGCCCCCACCAGTTTCATAATGCCAATCTCCCGGCGCCGGGCAAAGACCGTGAGCCTTATGGTGTTGGAGATTAAGAACACCGTGGCCATGAGCAGCAGCACCACCAGCACCAGGCCGGCAATCCGGATGGACCGGGTCAGGCTAAATAACCTTTCCACAACCTCCTGCCGATATTTAACCTCGGCCACGCCCTCGATCCGGCCCACCTCCTGGGCAACTACCTTCACCTGCTCTGCTTCCTCGGCCTTGATCTCAAAGGAGTGGCGCAGGGGGTTCATCTCTTCCACAGAATCCAGGAGATCCTGCCGCTCGCCAAACTGCTCCCGCAGCCGGTCCAGGGCCTCCTCCCGGCTGACAAATTCGCTTTCCTTCACTCCCGGCAGGGCTTTAATCTCCCTGGCAATCCGGGCTATTTCTGCCTCTTCCAGTTCCGAGTCTAAATAGGCTGCTATCTCAACCTGGGCTTCCAGGGTATCGGCCATGTGGTTGAGGTTGACAACCAGTAAGACAAATAACCCCAGGATCAAAAAGGACAGGGCTACGGTACTGATGGAGGCTAAACTCATCAAACTGTTGCGGCGTAAGCTGAGAAGGGTTTCCCTGATATAAAACTCCCATGTACTAAGGCGCATCGAACCAGGCCCCTCTCCGTCTCCAATGTATTTTCATCCTTTACTTCACTCCCTGGTACAATTAAGTTCGGTTACAATTTCGTCACAATAAGCCGAAACCCTTTTTCAAGCTCGTTATTTCCCTATCTTCCAGGAATTTTGTCTCCTCACAGCCGTAGCTCCCCTGTTTTTCGTCCCTGACGATCCTGCCCCCTTCCAGGGCAACGACCCTTTTCTTCATAGTATCGACAATATCCCGGGCATGGGTAGCCATGATAACGGTGGTCCCCCGCCGGTTGATTTCCACCAACAGGCGCATGATCTCCCAGGAGGTTTCCGGGTCCAGGTTGCCCGTCGGCTCATCGGCCAGGAGCACCGGAGGATTGTTGACGATGGCCCGGGCCAGTCCCACCCGCTGCTGTTCCCCCCCGGATAACTGGGAAGGTTTGGAGCGGGATTTATGGGAAAGGCCCACCAGGTGGAGGACCGCCGGCACCTGCCGCAGTATTTCCCGCCGGGGAGCCTCCACCACCTGCATGGCAAAGGCAACATTCTCGTAGACGGTCTTCTCGGGCAGGAGGCGGAAATCTTGAAATACGACACCTATCCCCCTCCGGTAATAGGGGATCTGGTGTCGCCTTAACTTGACTATATTAACGCCGTTGACGAGGATTTCCCCCGAGGTCGGCACTTCCTCCCGCAGGAGGAGCTTGGCCAGGGTCGATTTCCCTGCCCCGCTGGGACCGACGAAAAAGACAAATTCCCCTTTTTCGATTTCAATATTAATATCCTGCAGGGCAACATTGCCGTTGGGATAGGTCTTACTCACATTACACAGCTTGATCATAGCCTCCACTCCCTACTCCAGTACGAGCTTTTTTGTCTTTTATCAGTATAGCTTTCGACAACTAACAGGGAATTCCTTTCCCAGAACAATTTTTCCATTTTTTTCAGCCTATTTTTTACCAACGGCAACCATCCCCAAGCACCATCTGCACCCACCTTCATATACTGTAGGTAGATACGGGGCGAAAGCTGAGAACCTTGAGGCTGCCTGCAAGGTTAAAAGAGCTTCGCAACAGGAAAGGAGTGTATAAAAAGATGGCCCAAATCCAACAGGTTTTCCCCGGGACCCAGTGTCAGATTGATTGCATAAGGGTCGAAAAGATCTATGACCAGTGTTTCCAATTGGAGGAACTGCCCGATACCGTTGCCGTTGATCTTGGCCGGGCCCTTCTGCCCACCGACAGTATCTCCTGTGAGATTATTGAAGCAGAATGCGAGATTATGGAACCACTGCGGGATCCCGATCCAGAAGGTTTCCGGACCATTGACGTGGTACAGAACGTAACAGTCAGAGTGACAGTAATAGATGCCGCAGGTAACGTAGTTGGCTCCACTACAGTAGAGCAACCCCCCCACTTCAAATCCGTCACCCTCTTTGCCCCCGAGGGCACCTTCCCCGAATGCGAAATCGTAGATACCTTCTGTGAGCCGGTCTTAATTGTAAACCCCGGCAGTACTACTGCGGCTGCTCAAATTCGCATCCTGAAAAAGCTCTGTAAGATCATCTTTGTGGTGGCCACGGTAAACCTCCTGGTTCCCACCTTCGGCTTCTGCCAGCCGGAACCGTGTGCGGCCTTCCCGCAGCAGTTTGTCTGTCCGCCCGAAAACCTCTTCCCGCCCCAGCGGCCAGGCCCAGTGTAATATCAGCCCCTCGGGAATGGGAAAAACGGCCCCCAGGCCTCTGCCTGGAGGCCGTTTTTTTAAACCAATCCTTACCATGACGCCGCATTTCTGACCCTGGCAATCCCTGCTGCCGGCTGGTCCTCCTCACCCTGCCTTCCCTTGTTTCGCGCTCCTATTGGCGGCTTGTCCCAGCTGCCTCCTCTATCTATAATGCAGATAAATAACTAATTCAAACCAAGGGAGGCAGAGCTATGTCCAGAGCAAGAACCGTAGTTACCCTAACCCTTGTTACCCTCCTCTTACTCACTGTGCTGGCACCGGCCAGGGCAGCAGCGGCCCGCTGGGTTAAGGTGGGGGACCTCCCCGGCTTTCCTTCCTCCGGGCAGCCGGTCCCTACCCCGGAACCAGAAGAACCGGAAGAACCTGAGGAACCCCAGCTGCCGGAAGAACCTGCAGAACCAGAGAAACCGGCACCCAAGCCCCAACCCACAACCCCCAGCAAGGGGAAATGGGTAAGTGTTGGCGATCTCCTGAATCCACCCAAACAAGAGCCCACTCCACCGGCCGAGCCCGGCGACCTGCCCCCCATTCCCTCCGGGCTCACCAGTGCGGAAAAACAATTTCTCCAGTACCTGAATCAGGAGCGGGCTGCCGCAGGTTTGCAACCCCTTACAGTAGATATGGAACTGGTGCGGGTGGCCAGGATGAAGGCCCAGGATATCACCAAGTACAATTACGACGGCCACAATTCTCCCACTTACGGCAACCCCTCCTATATGGCCCGCCGGGCCGGGGTCAAATTTACCCGCCTGGGTGAGACCATTGTTAAGGCCGGGGATCCCTACAAGGGCCACAAACTCCTCATGGGGAGCATGGCCCACCGGAATATTCTCCTCAGCCCCAACTACACCAGGGTCGGCATCGGTGTCGATTACTACAACGGCCGGCACAATATCAACGGGCTGGTGGGCGTCACCCTCCTGGCCGATTAAAAAGGGAACAGAGAATTCTGCCAAGGGCTCCAGGCCGCCCCTCCTACTAAATAGGCAGGGGACCCTGGAGCCCTTATTTTTTACCCCCTGGGGGCTTTGGCCAGGGGCCATATATAAAACCCATAAGCCGCCCGGGTTTCCTTTTAAAAACCGGCTGCATAGAATATCCCAGCCATACATTTCTACCACGGACCCTACCACCAGTGAAGGGAGGCATCCAATTGAAACCAATGAAAAAAATTAAAGCCGGGGACCTGGGTAAGAAAACAGCCTGGAAGAAGGCCCGCAACATCATGAAAAAGAAGAAATGCAGCCGGTGACAGCCCCACAAACCCAACAGGAGGTTGGGAAAGGATCTTCCCTCCTTGCCTGCATCCAGGTCCGGCAAATAATGCTTCAAGGGCCTTCAAGGGCGGTCTAAGGGCCGCCCTTTGTCGTTCCTGCCTCCAGTCACAATCGCCCCCGGCCGGCCATAAAATATAAGACCTTAGATAGGTTAAGGGGGAAAATTCAGAATGAAAAAAGCCCTGGCAGAGGGAGAAATAAAATTTCAAACCAGCTATCAGCTCCCTACCCCACCCGACCCTGAAATTATCAGCTGCCGCATCGATGGGGCCAGGCTCTTTCCCGTCTTCCTCGACCCGGGGGAAGTCCTGGTCTTCGGCTACTTTACCACGGCAGTCTGTTATTCCTATAAGAACGATGGGGGAAGCAGGGGCTACCACGTGGTCACCCAGACCCATAACCTGGCCGAACAGATCCCCTTAAAATGGGAACAGGCGGTACCGGTCCCTTTTCCGGCGGCCAATTTCCGCCTGGAAGTTACTACACCCACATCCTGGCAGTGCTGGGCCGAACTCCCGCCACCGGAGGCCAGGGGGGAAGGGCCTAGGCTCCCCCTCCTCGCCAGCCTCTTTCCCCCCCAGCCCCGTAATCTGGTCGTCTTCGTATCCGGCGTCATAGCCGTCCAGCTCTTCCCCCGGGAGGAGGGCCTGCCGGAAGCACAGCTCCGGGAAGAAGAAAAATGCCTGCCTCCCGAACCAGTGTCCCATATTCCTTACCACCCCTCCCCGGCTGCCGGCCAGGACCTGCTGCTGCAGATGCTGCTGGAAATCCTCTTCTCCCAGGAACAGCGGCCCCGGGAAACACAAAAACCTGCCGTCGTCCCCCCTGCGGCTCTGCCGGAGCCGGTGCCAGGGTCAGGTACTTATGGAGCCCAGGAAAAGAAAAAGAAAAGACAGGGAAAAACCACCTCCAAGTTACCGGAACGCCAAAAGAGCCGCCCCACCCAGCCGACCGGGAAAAAGATTGTCCTCCCGGCAGCCAGTATACCAGGCACAGGCAGGGGGGCAATTGGTGCTGTAGAGGAAGGCCTAAAAGCCATTCCCGCTGCGGAAAGCCAAAGCAGAACCTGGCCCAATCTGGCCAGATTAGCCCCCCCGCCCAAACCGCCGGGCGGGTGAGGCTTCCCCTTCCAGCCTGGCGGGCTGCCAGGTCCAACGAAAAGCAAGAACCCCGGCCCCTCCCCCCCAGGGAAAAGGGAGGCAGTAAAGCCGGTACATATACTCCTCCTAGAGGAAGAAAAGGGACAGGGGCAGGGGGAAAACAAGATAACCCCCATGCCGAACCAAACCGTGGATTTAGCCGCTGTCCTCAGCTCATTGGGATTCAGAACACCCAATTGATAATTGACAATTATTTTTATTCGTTGTAACTCGGTTTTTTACTGCTATTGACGCAGGAAGCTTAGGAAGAAGGGAGGCAGTAGACCTTGACCAGGCTCCACCTCCTCCACACTTCCCTCCCCTTCACCCACTCCCTAAAACTGCCCACCGATCCCTTTCCTCAAAAAATTACCGGCCGGGTAACCAGCTGCCAGCTCAGCCCCACACCCCAGGCCGATGGTTTCGTGCTGGTAACTGGAAGTTACGAAATAACGGTAAGTTACACCAACCCCAGGGGAGAAAAAAAGAAAATCCAGGAAATCCTCTCCCTTGAAGAGGGGATCCCCGTCGAAACCTTCCCCGACCTTCCCAAGCTTCCCCAAAAACTGGCCCCGGGGGAGAAATGGGAGCTGGTGGCAAATATGCCGGCTCCCCGGGTGGCCGCAGAACCCGTCCGCCTCCAGGAAACCCTGGTATCCAACCGGGGCATAGGCACCTTCAGCCTCATCCCCCGGGCAGTGTCGGTCCGTATCCAAGGGGACATTGTCCTGGACGGCTGGCTCCATATAGGGAAGGAGCAGGAACACGGGGAACAGGGGAAACAGGCCCTGGACCGACATAATCGGGAACAAAGACCTCCTCCCTCTGCATATGATAACAGGGGAATACGACAGGAAAACAAGGGAGGGATACCTATGGTTGACGAGGTAAAACCTGCTGCCTTTAACCATGGCGCCAATGGGCCGCCAGAGGCGGAATTCGGCGAGGTGGGTCCCGCAATCCTCCGCTATGCGGCAGATACAGAAGAAGGGGCAGTTTCCGAGCCTCCAGGTCAGGGGACAGAGCCCACCGTCCCCCGGGCTGAAGGAGAGGATACTCCCCCTGCCCAAGGGGCTGCAGCCTCAAAGAGGGAGAAACCGGTCCCCTATTACAGGCTTCCCAGCAGTAAAGGTCCGGAGGAAAAGAAAGGGAGTGATCTGATGGCCAGAAGAAAAGTCACCATCAAGGTTGAAGATTTACTGCGGGAAAGGCGCAGTCTTTTTGAGATCCCCAAGTCAAAGCAGGATGCCCTCAAAAAGAAGGCCCCCCGGAGGGGGTGCTGTGGCTAAACCCCCTGTCCCGGTGAGCCGCGGAAACAGTAGTTCCATTGAATTTGTCAATTAAAACCAGGGGGACAGGCGCCTTTGCCCGGTGCCTGTCCCCTTCCCTGTCTCACCCTATTTTTTTGCCATGGCCTTCTTGGCAGCTTCCACAATATCTGCTGCCGTCAGCCCATACTTTTTCAGCAGTTCAGCGGGGGAACCCGATTCCCCAAAGGTGTCCTTTACGCCAACCCTGAAGATAGGCACGGGATATTCCTCGGCCAGTACCTCGGCCACAGCACTTCCCAGGCCGCCGACGATGTTGTGTTCCTCGGCGGTGACCAGGGCCCCCGTCTCCCGGGCGGCCTTTACCAGGGCCTCGGTGTCGATGGGCTTGATGGTGGCCATGTTCAAGACCCGGGCTTCCACCCCTTCAGCGGCCAGGGTCTCAGCCGCCGCCAGGGCTTCTCCCACCATGTAGCCACAGGCCACAATGGTTACATCCTTACCATCGCGCAGCAGGGCAGCCTTGCCAATCTCAAACTGGTAATCGTCACCAAAAACTACAGGTACCTTGGGGCGGCCCAAGCGCAGGTAGACGGGCCCCTTGTACTCGGCTGCCGCCCGGACGGCCAGGCGGGTCTCCACCCCATCGGCGGGAACGATGACCGTCATCCCGGGGAGGGCCCGCATGATTGCAATGTCCTCCACCGACTGGTGGGAAGCACCATCTTCCCCCACGGTGAGACCGGCGTGGGTAGCAGCAATCTTCACATTGAGCTGGGGATAGCAGACGGAGTTCCGCACCTGGTCAAAGGCCCTGCCGGTGGCAAAGACGGCGAAGGTGCTGGCAAAGGGAATTTTCCCTGCCGCTGCCAGGCCGGCTGCCGTGCCGATCATATTGGCTTCGGCAATCCCCATATCGAAAAAGCGCTCGGGAAACTCCTTCCCAAAAACTGCCGTCTTGGTCGATTTGGACAGGTCAGCATCGAGAACCACAATATCAGGATTAGTCCTACCCAGTTCTGCCAGGGCCTTCCCATAGGCATCACGGGTAGCGATTTTTTCCGTCACTGGAATTCCTCCCTTCTCACTAGCTTACTTTCCTAGGCCAATTCAGCCAGGGCCTGCTCCGCCTGCTCCTTGCTGGGAGCATTGCCGTGCCAGTCCACTTCATTTTCCATGAAAGAGACGCCCTTGCCCTTTACTGTATTGGCAATAATCATGGTCGGCTTGCCCTTGGTGGCCTTGGCCTTCTCTACGGCTTCGATGATCTGCTCAAAGTCATGGCCGTCGATGGTCAGGACATTCCAGCCGAAGGCGGCCCATTTATCGGCCACCGGCTCCGGATTCATAACTTCCTGGATGGGGCCGTCGATCTGGAGGCCGTTGAGATCGAGGAAGGCCGTCAAATTATCCAGCTTATAGTGGGCTGCAGCCATGGCCGCTTCCCAGATCATACCTTCCTGGATTTCACCATCACCCAAAATCACATAGACCCGGTAATCCTTCTTGTCCAGTTTTCCAGCCAGGGCCATCCCATTGGCTGCCGCCAGCCCCTGGCCCAGGGATCCGGTGGACATCTCCACGCCGGGAGTCTTCTTCATGTCAGGGTGCCCCTGGAGCCGGCTGTCAATCTTCCGCAGGGTCTGCAGCTCTTCCACAGGGAAGAATCCCTTCTCGGCCAGGGCAGCATAGAGTACAGGGCAGGCATGGCCCTTGGACAGGACAAAGCGGTCCCTGTCTTCACAGTCGGGCCGGGCCGGATCTACTCTCATCACTTGAAAGTAGAGGGCCGTGACAATATCGGCAATGGAAAGGGATCCCCCCGGATGACCCGATCCGGCTTCCGCCAGCATGCTCACTATGTGGCGCCGGATCTGCTTAGCCTTGTCCTCCAGCATTGCTTTGGTTTCTGCCGCAAGCTCCATCTTATTTCCTCCTTTTCCCTATTGTTTTCATAAAATCACAGGCCTGGGGCCCGGATAGCGCTGCCGATGCCAGTTTGCATTGACTTTAATGCCCTATTGCATCTATTTTCTTCCACCTTCCCCCTTACCCAGCCGGGCAGGAATCCCAGCGGGACAGAGGCCGGAGAAGAGGCAGCCCCGCAGGCCTTTTACAGGCCATAGCTTATAATATGCAAATTTCATGCCTTTTACTGCAGGACTGCAAAAATTGTTTCCCCTGCTCCCCCTCAAGATCTGCCCTGGGCCAGGACCTTTAGCACAAAGCGGGGCAGGGCCAGCATCCGGAAAAATCGCTGGGGCTGGGAGAGGAGGCGGTAGAGCCACTCCAGGCCCCGGCGGCACATCCAGTCGGGAGCCCGGCAGACCTTCCCGGCAAAGACATCGAGGCTCCCCCCGACGCCGATGGCCACCGCCGCCCCCAGCCGCTGCCGGTGGCGGTAGATCCACTTTTCCTGCTTGGGCATCCCCAGGCCCACCAGCAAAAGATGGGGCCTGGCGGCGGCCACCGCAGCCACTACCCCTTCCTCTTCCTCACGACTGAAGTAACCGTGCTGGACCCCGGCGATGACCAGGCCCGGGTATTTTCTTTCCAGGCACCGGGCCGCTTCTGCCGCCACCCCCGGGGCCCCACCCAAAAGGTAAACCCGGTAGCCCCTCTGGGCCGCCAGGGCCACCAGGGCTTCGGCCAGTTCCACCCCCGGCACCCGCCCTGGGAGGGGGGTCCCCAGGCAGCGGGCCGCCCAGACAATGCCAATGCCGTCGGCGACCACCAGCTGGGCTTCCTGGAGTATTGCCATAAGCTCCCTGTCTTCCCCTGCCTTCATCACCGTTTCCGGATTGGCTGTGACCACCAGGTGGCATTGGTCCACAGCCATAAAGGAGGCTATTCTTTCTACCGCCTCCTCCATCCCCAGGGGATCGAAGGGAACGCCCAAAATCTTTATTCTAGCCTCATCCACCGCCCTTCACCTCCCCCAGCAGTTGGGCCACCAGGCGGCTGTTCTCCTGGGCCCGCTCCACCAGTTCCCAGCCCTTCTCCCGCAAGATTTTTCCCCGCTCCTTGCGCTCCTGCCAGGCCGACTGGACACAATTCTTCAGGGAGGCATAGGTCAGGTCCGCAACCCCTCCCGCCGCCGGCTGTTCCACCAGCTGGAGAAAATCCTCCACCTTGGGGTCATAGATAATCCCCACCATGGGCACCCCCTGGACGGCGGCAAAGATCAGGGCATGGAGGCGCATGCCGATAATCAGGTCCATCCTGCCGGTAACGGCCAGGAATTCCTGGGCCGAATAATCGCCCTCCAGGATCACAGCCGGCTCCTTCATTAAGGCTGCCACTTCCCGGGCTACCGGGATATCCACCGGCGACTGGAGGGGCAAAAAAACGATCTGGGCACCGCATACTTCCGCCAGCCAGTCGGCCGCCTGGGCCACCGCTTCCTTGTAGCCCTGGTAATCCCGCCACCGGCGCAAGGAGATGCCGACCAGGGGACGGTCCAGGTCGACCCCTTCCCGGGCCAAAATAGCTTCGGCCCGGTCCGCCGGTGCCGGTTCCAGGCAAAAGACCTGGTCGGCCGTCACATGGATGGGGGGCTTTGCGACCCCCAATTCCTGCAGGGTCTCCAGGGAGCCGGCCTCCCGAACGGTGATAAGGTCCACCCGGTTGGCGATAAAGGCGGTGAGGATTCGGTTTATGGGACGCCGGATGGGCCCCACCCCCTGGCCAAAGAACATCACCCTGGTGCCGCAGAGCTTGGCCAGGACAACAATCCCCAGGTAGTAAAAGAGGGAACGGGAACTGGTCACATCCTGGAGGATGCTGCCCCCGCCGCTGAGGAGGAGGTCAGCCTGGCGCAGGGCCCTGATAATCCCCGGGAAATCGGTCCTGTCTACGGCCTTAACCTGGTGCTGGGCTGCCGTCAGGGCCGGGTTGCCGGAAATGACCGTCAGCTGTATCCGGGGCACAAAGCGCCGCAGGGAACCCACCATGGAGGTAAGGATGGCCTCATCCCCGGCATTGTTGAAGCCAAAATAGCCGGAGATGACAACCCTCGGCTCCCGGTCTTTATCGGTTTTCTCCCGTCTCCTTGTTCCCATACCAAAACCCCCGTAAACAATTGACAATTGACAATGGACAATTGACAATTATTACAGTCTGCTACCCTATTCTCAATGCACTTTTTATTCGGATCGTGGGAACTGCCCCTCTGCATTAGCAATTGACAATTGACAATGGACAATGGACAATTGACAATTATTACAGTCTGCTACCCTATTCTCAATGCACTTTTTATTCGGATCGTGGGAACTGCCCCTCTGCATTAGCAATTGACAATTGACAATGGACAATGGACAATTGACAATTATTACAGTCTGCTACCCTATTCTCAATGCACTTTTTATTCGGATCGTGGGAACTGCCCCTCTGCATTAGCAATTGACAATTGACAATGGACAATGGACAATTGACAATTATTACAGTCTGCTACCCTATTCTCAATGCACTTTTTATTCGGATCGTGGGAACTGCCCCTCTGCATTAGCAATTGACAATTGACAATGGACAATGGACAATTGACAATTATTATAAACCTATTCACCATTTCGAATTTCGAAACTCGAACCTCGAATTTCGAGCAGTGTTAGGGTTATCCCCACCACCGTCCAGAACATAATTATTATTTTGGGAAGGTAGAGGACGCTCTCGAAAAGGCCGAAGACCAGAATCCCGGCCAGGGAAGATGTGGCGGCCACCAGCATGGTCCGGTCAAAGGGATGGCTTTCCACAAAAATCCGCCTGACAGCCCCCTTCAAGATGCTCCCCAGGTAGAGGAGGAGGGCCGCCAGCCCGAAGAGGCCCGTTTCCACCGCCACCTGCAGGTAAGTGTTGTGGGAGTGGAAGGGATACTTGCTCCGGTCAAAGGCAAAATAGGGGTACAGGAAGCGGAAGGCCCGGTGCCCCAGGCCCACCCCCGTGGCCCAGAAGTTCCGGATCATCACCAGGGTCTCCTGCCAAACCACAATCCGATGGGCATTGGAAGAATCCTTTAAAGAAAATATGGACAGGAGCCGCTGGAGGAAAACATCGGATCTGAGGAGGACGGGCAGGGCGAGGACCCCCAGCCCCAGGCCCACCAGGAGCAAACGCCTGTCCAGGAGCACGGCAAAGACAGCCATCCCGGCGGCAAAGGCCAGCCAGCCGGAGCGGGACATGGTCAGGACCAGGCAGAGGACCTGCAGGGCCGTGGCACCGCCGTAGAGGAGGCGCAGGCTCCAATCCCGCTGGTACCAGGCCAGGGCCAGGCTGAAGGGCAGGACAAAGACCAGGTATTCCGCCAGCACGTTGGGGTTGCCGAAGGTGGAGTAGGCCCTGGTGGTCAATTCGGGATGCATTTCGGCATCGACCCAGCCCGACTCCCCGGGAACACCGATAAAATAACCATAAATACCGTACAGGGAAACCAGGACAGCCGCCAGCACCATGGCCATAAGGAAGATCTTAAGCCTGCGGCGCTGGGTGAGGCTGCTGGTCAAAGCCAGGACAATTCCCCAGCCCAGGCAGTGGAGGACAAACTCCCGCAGGCTGTAGCCCAGGGTAATGGAACTTACCCCACTCAGAAAGAAGAGGCCCAGGAGAATATACATAAAGGGATTGGCCGGCACCCGCAGCTGCAGTTTCCTGTCCAAGAGGACCCGCAGGAGAAAGGAGCCCAGCACCAGGGCCAGGAGCATGGTATAAGCCAAATTGGGCAAAAAGGGCAATGCAAAGGGTATCAGAAGGAGGCCGAGGAAGTAATTGCCGGCCAGCACAACCACAGCCCCCAGGACCAAGAGCAGCTTTGCCACCTCCAGGGGGGGAAAATATAGGAATAAAAGACCAATAAAGACACCGGCCAGGATCCCCACAAGCTGGATCCCCTGTTCCCCGGACCAGACCATTTTCATTGCCCTCACCTCTCAATCATCGACCGCCGTCAGTTTCGTCCAGAGTTTGGCCGTCAGGCTGTGAACCCAGATGGCCCGGCGTTGGGGCCAGAGCCGGGCCCCAATAACTGTGGCCGCAACCAGCAAAACCGCCACCGGCCACCAGGACCCGCCCCGCACCACGGCACCGGCAAGGAGGGTCAGGCCCAAACCCAAAAGGAGGGAAAGGACAAAGCCGGCAGCCCTTGGATTGTCACCGGCAGCCAGGGCCAGAACCCTGCTTTCCCCGGCCGCTGCCGCCAGCCACTGTCGGATTCCCTGCACCAGGCCCGTCAGCCAATGGACCCCGCCCTGCACCAGGCGGCCAAAACAGCTTCCCTGAAGCCAGCCGGGGCCGTCCCCCAGCAGAAGACCAACTATCTTGCTGCCAGAGGCAACCCTGCTCCCGAAGACGCCCAGGTTATCTATGAGCCGCCGGCAGTAACTTCCACGCCATATTCTAACCAGCACACTACCTTCCAGCATGCCTACCACCTTTCAATTGACAATTGGCAATGGACAATTGACAATTTTTTATATCGGTTCTGGGAGACGGTCCCACTCCTGAGCAGGGGCGACCTGCGGTCGCCCGCGGGCGGTCAAAGACCGCCCCTACCTTTCTAGGGGGTACTTAACCTATCCCCCTTCAATAAAGCCTCACCAGCCTAATCCAGTACTTCAAGTCCAAACACTACCGTTTCTACCTGGTAGGTCTGGGTTCGGATGGTGGGGGTCAGGCCGATGCGGACCTGCTGGCCGGTAATCCGGATGTATTCCTCCGTCACTTCCGCCGGGGATTCCAGGGTGAGGTAGATGTTGTAGCGCCCGGGCACCTCGGCCTCCACCAGCTCCCCGGCTGCCGTGGCCACCACTTCCTTGGCCGGCATCACCTGGATATCGGTAATGGTCCCAAAGTATCCATTGCTGTTTTTTTCGTAAACCCGGTCTCCCAAGGCAATGGCATCCACCGTCGGCTGCCTCACCCCTTCCACCACCAGCTGGACCCGGACAGTTTTCGGTTCCGGCTGGTAGGTGGGATTAACGTACAGAAACTTGTAGGCACCTAGGGCCAGGACCAGGCCAAAGACCAGGACCACCGCCAGGTCGATTATGTTCACCAGGCCGAACAAGCGTCCCTTTTCATCGAGCATCGGGCTTCTACCTCCTTGTCCCCGCAGCAAGAATTTGCTTATAGATATCGACATGGGTTGCGGCCATCTTGGCCGTAGAAAAATTTTCCTTAACATGGGCATAAAACCTCTCCCCCACCTCCCGGCGCAGTTGGCCGTCGCCCAGGAGCCGGATCAGGATCTGGGCCAGGGCCCCGCTGTCCCCGGGGGTAAAGAGGAAGCCGTTCTCCCCGTCCACAATCATTTCCGGTATTCCCCCCACCCTGGTGGCCACCGTCGGCAGCCGGTGGAGGGCCCCTTCCAGAAGGACGTAGGGAAAGCTCTCGCTCCTGGAGGTGAGGACATTGATATCTATGGCATTGAAATAACTATCGGGATCCTCAACGTATCCGATAAAATGGACGGCACCATCAATTCCCAGCCTCCGGGCCTGCCGCAAAAGATTGCTGCCCTCGTCCCCATCCCCGGCAATTATAAAGCGGGTGTCCGGAAACTTATCCAAAACGGCCGGCACCGCCTCCAGGAGGACGGCCTGGTCCTTCACCGGGTGAAGCCTCCCCATGGTACCAACCAGGGGGGCGCCGGGGAGAACTTCCACACCGGCCTGGCTCAGGAAGGCCGCCCTTTGCAGCCGGGGGACCGTGTTCTCTGAAAGATCGATGCCGTTGTAAACGGTAAAGATCCGCTCCCCGGGAAAACCCCGGTCTATCAGCATCTCGCGGAAATGCTCGGAAACGGCCAGATAATAATCAAAGAAGCGTAAGGCCAGTTTGTTGAGATTGGTGTAGACCAGCTGTTTGTAGATATTCCCCAAAAAATCCAGCTCATAGTCACTGTGGATGGTGGTCACCAGGGGAACCTTGAGCCTCCCCTTCAAGAAGGCGAGGATAAAATTGGCCCGGGAGCCGTGGCTGTGGATGAGATCATAGCCCCCCTCCTCAATTACCCGCCTGAGCTTCCCCACCACACTCAAATCATAACGGCGTTCCTGGGGGAGCAAATGGGCAGGAATACCCCTGGCCACCGCCTCCTGGTAGACGGGGCCCTCTAAAAAGCAGAGGATATGGGCATCTATCTTGTCCTGCAGTGCCTGCAGCAGCCCCAGGATGTGGGATTTCCCTCCCCCGGTGTCGCCGCCGCTGGTCACATGGAGTACCTTCATAGTTCAACACCTCCGGCGAGGTCGACCCTATTACATTCGCTGGTAATCCCCCGTATTCCTGCCTGCTTCCCATTATCCCCGAAATTGCCAATCTTAGACTAAGTAGGAAAAAGGGGACAACCCCTGCCCCGGACGAGCTGGGCAAGGGGAAGTCCCCACTTTTTCACACCGGTACAGGAAGGCCCTGTTACTGGACCCAGTATCCTCCCCTGACCATCAGGATGGTATCGGTTTCAGCCTTGACCCCCCGGCCGTCATCCCGGGGCACAATCAAGAGGTGATTGGCCGGGATAACCTCGCCGCCCGCAAGGTCCCGCCCCTGGGTCACGTCGCACAGGCCCCCCAGGGGGCTGGCAATGGCCACGCCCCGGCCGCCCCGCAGGATTATCTCGGTCCCGCCTTCGGCGATGAGGCTCTGGCCCCTCTGCAAATTCACCACTTCCAGCCGCAGGAACTTGTCCACATAGCTCTTGGCCACCAGGGGGTCAACCTCCGAGCCCGGGGCCGAACCCTGGGCCAGGACGGCGCCGCCCACCACGAAGCCCAGCAGCAAGGCTGCCAGGACAACCAGTCCCAGCTGCTTCTTAGAAAACATAGACATCCTCCTCCCTGACCTGCATTACTAGCTTAATTACTCCAGGCAGGAGGAAATTCCTCCCTAGCCTTTGGCATTTTGACGCAAATAGGCATAGATGAAGGGGTCCAGGTTGCCGTCTACCACTCCCTCGGCATTCCCCACCTCCACCCCGGTCCGGTGATCCTTCACCAGCTTGTAGGGCTGGAAGACGTAGGAGCGGATCTGGCTCCCCCAGGCAATCTCCTGCTGTTCCCCCCGGAGCTGGTCCAGTTCCGACTCCCGGGCCCGCCGCTCCCGCTCGAAGAGCCGGGCCTGGAGGATCTTCATGGCCGTCATCCGGTTGGCATGCTGGGACCGCTCCCCCTGGCAGGAGACCACTATCCCCGTAGGGAGGTGGGTAATCCGGACGGCGGAATCCGTCTTGTTGACGTGCTGGCCCCCGGCCCCGCTGGCCCGGAAGGTATCGATCCGAAGATCCTGGGGATTGATCTCCACTTCCAGATCATCATCCTTAACTTCGGGCATAACCTCCACGGCGGCAAAGGAGGTGTGGCGCCGCCCCGAGGCGTCAAAGGGGGAAATCCGCACCAGACGGTGGACTCCCATCTCCCCCTTGAGATAGCCGTAGGCATTGTCGCCGCTGACCAGGATGGTGGCACTTTTCACCCCGGCCTCCTCCCCGGGGAGGAGGTCCAAAACCTCCACCTGAAAGCCGTTGTCCTCGGCCCAGCGGGTATACATCCTGAGGAGGATCTCCACCCAATCCTGGGCCTCGGTGCCCCCGGCACCGGCATGGAGGGTTAGGATGGCATTGTGGCCGTCATACTCTTCATGGAGGAGGGCGGCCAGCTCCATCTTTTCCACCTGGGCCTGGAGGCCTTCCAGGGCGCTGGCCACCTCTACCAGGGTTTCCTGATCCCCTTCCTCCTCCCCCAGCTGGGCCAAAACCTCCAGCTCCTCCAGCTCCTTTTCCAGCTGCCGGAAGGTCTGGACCTGGTTTTTGTGCCTGGTCAGCTCCTGCATCACTTCCTGGGCGGCCGCCGGGTCATCCCAGAAGCCCGGCCGGGCCGACTCCTCCTCCAGGGCTGCTATCCTGGCCTCTTTGCCGGCAATGTCAAAGGGAGTCCCTCACTTCCGTCAGTTTCTCCTGGAGGTCTTGCAATTGGCGGTCTAGTTCCTCATAGAGGATCACTGGCATCACTCCTCAAATCTCAAGTCAAACATCATTTCTTCTTGCCACAGCACTTCTTGTATTTCTTCCCACTGCCGCAGGGGCAGGGTTCATTGCGGCCGATCTTTTTCCCCGCCCGGCGGACGGGCTGGGGGGGAGCCTCCTGGCCCCGGTTGGTGGCGACGGCAGCCTGCCGGGGCCCCTGGGGCCTGACCGCCGCTACCCGCACCTTAAAGGCATAGCGGACAATGTCTTCCTGGATGCGGGCAATGAGGCTCTGGAACATCTCGTGGGATTCCCGGGTGTACTCGATGAAGGGGTCCCGCTGACCGTAGGCCCTGAGGCCAATCCCCTCCCGCAGCTCATCGATGGCGTCCAGGTATTCCATCCACTTGCTGTCCACCACCCGGAGCATGATGACCCGCTCCAGCTGCCGCATGTTCTCGGCACCCAGCTCCTCCTCCCGGGCCTCATAGACGGCCCGGGCCTTCGCCAGGAGGAGCTCCCGGATCCCCTCCCCTTCCAGGCCCGCCAGTTCCTCAACAGATACAGAGTCCGGCGGCAGGAAGGCCTCTTCCACCGCCGCCAGCAGGCCCGGCAGATCCCAGTGTTCGGGGGTCAGTTCCTCGCTGCAGTAGACGGGGAGGAGGCCGTCCAACACATCCTCCGTCATCCGCAGAATATAGCCCTTCAGGTCCTCGTCCCTTAAGATCTGCTGGCGCTGCTCGTAGATGACGGCCCGCTGCTCGTTCAGGATATCGTCATACCTGAGCAGGCGCCGCCGGATCTCGAAGTTCCGCGCCTCCACCCGGCGCTGGGCGTTCTCGATGGCCCTGGTGATCAGGGGATGTTCGATGGGCTGGTCTTCTTCCAGGCCCAGGCGGTCCATGATGCCGCTGATATTGTCGGAACCGAAGAGGCGCATCAGGTCGTCTTCCAGGGAGAGGTAGAAGCGGGAGGAACCCGGGTCCCCCTGGCGGCCCGCCCGGCCCCGGAGCTGGTTGTCTATGCGGCGGGCTTCATGGCGCTCCGTCCCAATGATATGGAGGCCCCCCAGGGCAATGACCTTTTCCCGCTCGGCCGCCGTCTCTTCCCTTTTCCGGGCTAAAATTTCCTCATACTCGGCGGGGTCAATCTCCTCTTCCCGCCCGGCCACCATTTTCTTGGCCAGAAACTCCGGGTTGCCCCCCAGGAGGATGTCGGTACCCCGGCCGGCCATGTTGGTGGCGATGGTCACCGCCCCCAGGCGGCCGGCCTGGGCGACGATTTCGGCTTCCCTTTCGTGGTACTTGGCATTGAGGACATTGTGGGGGACGCCCCGCTCCTTGAGGAGGCGGCTCAGGTACTCCGATTTCTCAATGGACACGGTGCCCACCAGGACCGGCTGGCCCCGCCGGTGGCAGTCCACTATCTCCTCCACCACGGCCTGGAACTTGGCCCGCTCCGTTTTGTAGATGACATCGGGGTAATCGACCCGGATCATGGGCTCATTGGTGGGGATAACCACCACATCCAGGTTGTAGATCTTGCGAAATTCCTCCTCCTCGGTGGCGGCGGTACCCGTCATCCCCGCCAGCTTCTCGTACATGCGGAAATAGTTCTGAATGGTAATACTGGCCAGGGTCTGGCTCCTCTCTTCCACCTTGACCCCTTCCTTGGCCTCGATGGCCTGGTGGAGGCCGTCGCTGTAGCGGCGGCCGTACATGAGCCGGCCGGTAAATTCGTCGACGATGATAATCTTGCCGTCCTTCACCACATAATCCCGGTCCCGCTTCATGAGGGCATGGGCCTTGAGGGCCTGGTCGATCTGGTTTAAGATCTCCCGGTTCTCCTCGCTGCCGTCATGGATATTCTCGATCCCCAGGATTTTTTCGATGAGCTCCGTCCCCTCTTCCTCCCGGGTTACCGTCCGGGCCTTCTCATCGACGGTGTAGTGGACCCCGGCCTTGAGGCGGGTAACCACCCGGTCAATCTTCTCATAAAAATCGGTGGACTGCTGGAGCTGGCCCGAGATGATCAGGGGCGTCCGGGCCTCATCGATGAGGATGCTGTCCACCTCGTCGATGATGGCGTAGTGGAGGGGCCGCTGTACCCTGTGGTCCCAGCTGGTCACCATATTGTCCCGCAGGTAGTCGAAGCCAAATTCATTGTTGGTGCCGTAGGTAATGTCGGCGGCATAGGCTTCCTGGCGCTCTTTGTGGTCCAGGCCGTGGACGATGAGGCCCACGGAGAGATTCAGGAACTTATAGATCTGGCCCATCCATTCACTGTCCCGGCGGGCCAGGTAGTCGTTGACGGTAACGATGTGGACCCCCTTCCCCGCCAGGGCATTGAGGTAGGCCGGCAGGGTGGCCACCAGGGTCTTCCCCTCCCCCGTCTTCATCTCGGCAATCCGGCCCTGGTGTAAGACAATGCCCCCAAGGACCTGGACATCGAAGTGGCGCATGCCCAGGACCCGCCGGGAGGCCTCCCGGACCACGGCAAAGGCCTCGGGAAGGAGCTGGTCCAGGGTCTCCCCCCGGGAGAGGCGCCCCTTAAACTCGGCCGTCTTGGCCTGCAGCTCCCCATCGGAAAGCTTTTTCATATCGCCTTCCAGGGCATTGATCTGCCCCACAATGCGGCCCAGCCGCCTGAGCTCCCTTTCATTGTCATTGAAGATATTCCGCAGTAAACCCAAAACCATCTATAAACACCTCTTTTTCTTGCCCTTTCATATCAATTCATTTTATCACTTCCCCCGGGAGAATACAACGCCGGCAGGGACCCGGCCGGGGCAAGAAAAAAGGAGGCCTAGAGCCTCCCTCCCCTGCGCTGCATCAGCCGTACAAAGGCCTCCACCACCCTGGGGTCAAACTGCTTCCCTACGTTTGCCTTTAATTCTGCCAGGGCCTCCTCCACGCTCCGGGCCCGCCGGTAGGGCCGCTCCGAAGTCATGGCATCGAAGGCGTCGGCCACGGCAATAATCCGGGCCCCCAGGGAAATCTCCTCCCCCTGCAGGCCGTCGGGATAGCCCTCCCCGTTGTACCACTCGTGGTGGTGGCGAACGATGGTGCTGGCCTTTTTGAAAAAATCCACCTCCGAGACGATCCGGGCCCCGATGACGGGATGATCTTTAATCACCTGGTATTCCTCCTCGGTGAGGCGCCCCGGCTTGTTGAGGATGGCCTCGCTGACCCCAATCTTCCCCGTATCGTGGAGGAGGGCCATGTATTCGATGACTTCCTGTTCCCCTTCGGGCAGCTTGAGCTCCCGGGCGATGGCCACACTCATCTCCCGAACCCGGTCCGAATGGCCCCTGGTGTAGGAATCCTTGGCGTCCACGGCGGCCACAATGGCCTTTATGGTCTGGATATAGAGGTTCCGCATATTGGTGTACTGCTGGAAGGAAAAGCGGGCCAGGGCCAGGGGAATGACCAGGAGGAGGACGGCGGGGATCCCATCCCGGACATAGAGGATGGCAATCAGCACCGCCAGGGGGATGAGGACCAGGTAGTTGACGACGACACTGCCCACCCGGGAAATCCAGATATCCAGGGGCGAGATGCCCTGGGACAGGCCGGCCACAATGGCAATAAAGGAAGAGTTGAGGAGGAAATAGACCAGGGCTCCCACCACAATGGGAACCATGTCCCCCACCACATCTATGTAGCCCGGTTCACCACCCAGTCTCTGGAAGACCAGCCCCGCCAGGCCGGCGGAAAGGGCCAGCTGGGCGCCATTAAATAAAATCCGGTACCAGGGGGTCCCGGGCCGGTTTCCCACCAGTGCCCCCGCAGCGGCAGCCAGGCTCCCGATCCCCGGTCCGTGGATGAGGAGGACGGCATAAATAACGCAGAAGCTGACGGAGACAATTATTTCCCGGGGAAGATATACGGGCATGCCCTCGGCAGCCATGACAAAGAAAATAAAAAATGCCAGCTCAAGCCAGCTAACCTCCTGGAGGGCTGGCGGAATGAGCCAGGCAAGCAAAGCCAGACCAGCGATAATAACAGTGCCCACATATAGCTTGAGAGCCAACTGCTGCCCCATGCGCTTCCACTCCAAACGACAATAATGGGCCAAAATTTATTTGCTGCCCGCTTTCCCAGAAGGGGCAGGCCTTGTGCCTATAAATTGCCAAATAAATAACCGGCGGTTACTAGTTCATTTTAGCCCCAACGGAAGCTGGCACCACCGGCCAGGATCATGGTCGCAATGGCCGTGAGGATGGTTAAGAGCCTTGCCATGGGGAAAACCCTCCCGTCGTTTCCGTACTCTGCCCGCCTCCGCTAAACGCGGACAGGCAATACGGCTCCGCTCGGGTTTTCCGCTCCGCTCTGTAATTTGTTATTACCGCCGGCCACTTATTTGGCAGATAGGAAGGACAATCTCCGGTTCACGGCAGACAGGGCCGCCTTGACCACCGCTTCCGCCCGGTCCCCCTCCACCAGGACAGCGCCCACCAGCTGTTCTTCCCTCCCCTGGGCCAGGGCCGTGACCACCACCAGGGCCGTCTCCCACCGGCCCGTGGGCACAACGGCCACATCCTCCAGCAGCAGGGAGCAGCGCTGGCGGGTCAAACCCTCAATGGCCTTCAGGGCGGCTGCGGCGGTGAGGCGCAGCTTGTTGAAACTGGTGTTGGGGCCCTCTGCCTCACCCTCGTACAGATCCCGGGCAAACTCCAATTCCACCCGGGCCGTGGCCCGGTTGTTGGCGGCCGTAAAGGCGACGGAGGCCAGGCGGGGCCGCGCGGAAGGAGGAAACTGGATCTGACCGTTTACCTGGGCAACGCTGATCTTCTTATGGTCGATGGCGAGCCCGTAGCGGGCCTGGAGGGCCGATTCCACATCCCTGACCACCTGCTTGGGGTTCCGGTCGGCCTCGGCCAGGATATGGACAGCCTCGATCTGGCCTTTGGTCATAACTACCCGGGCCGCCGATATCCCCCGCACCTCGGTCAGACTGGCTTCCAGTTCTTCCTGCGTTGGAAGGGTAGTCGCATCTTCCACACCATACCCTCCTTCCCCAGCCTTTAATTGACTATCATACAATAATTCGACTGCAGGGAAAAAATACCTTCTTTTTGCCGAAAAAAAGCTTATAGATCAGAAAAAGCCGGCCCCTGGGGGCCGGCTCCCTGGCCTTTCCCTAAAAAATCGGTTCAATCAGACCGTAGTTCCCGTCCCGGCGGCGGTAGACCACATTCACCTCTTCCGTCTCGGCATTGCTGAAGACGAAGAAATCGTGGCCCAGGAGGTTCATCTGGAGGATAGCCTCCTCGACGGGCATGGGCTTCATGGCAAAGCGCTTGGTCCGGACAAGGCGGGGCTCCTCCTCGGCAGCCTTTTCCTGGCCTGCAGCCAGATCCAGGAGCTTGCCGTCCTTCATCTTCCGGGCAATCTTGGTCTTGTACTTCTCAATCTGCCGCTCCAGCTTCTCCATGACCAGGTCCACCGAAGCATACATGTCGTTGGTCTCCTCTTCCCCTCTAAGGAGCATGCCGCCGTTTAGGGGTACCGTCACCTCCACAATGTGCCGCTCTTTTTCTACCGAAAGGGTGGCGATGGCTTCGTCGATATTTTCAAAATACCGTTCCAACTTGGATAGCTTCTTTTCCACATACTGGCGCAAGGCTGGTGTTACCGCGATGTTCTTACCCTTCACTGTGATCCGCATAACACCACTCCTTTCCTTTTAATATATATTATTCCCTATAGTAAAAGAAAATCCTGCCTAGAGGATAAAATTAACAAATACTATGCCGGGAAAAAATATCCCGGAAAAAAATAAAAGCCCCGGCTCAACACCGGGGCAACTTTGCCGCGTAGATTTAGAGCTTCACGACATTGGCAGCCTGTGGGCCTCGGGCACCTTCAACGATGTCGAATTCCACTTGCTGACCTTCTAGGAGGGTCTTAAACCCTTCTTCCTGGATGGCGGAGTAGTGTACGAAGACATCGCCACCATCTTCCCTCTCAATGAATCCGTACCCCTTCTCCGCATTGAACCACTTGACACGGCCTTGCATGTTGCACATTCCTCCCTAATGTTTCTCTGAGCCCTTGAGCCCACATTTGCTTAATCGTACCACAGGCCTGCGGGAAAGTCAAACAAATTTAGCCAACTTTTTAACCGGCCGCAATGAAGCGGCAGAAGGCCGGAGCCAGCTGGGGATCGAACTGGGAACCGGCCCCAGCTTCTATTATCCCCAGGGCCTCTTCCCTGGCCAGGGGGTGGCCGCTGTAAAAGCCGCTCACCATGGCATCATAGGCTTCGACCAGGGAGACAATCCGGGCCAGCAGAGGAATTTCTTCCCCCGCAAGGCCCATGGGATAGCCCCTGCCGTCCCACCTTTCGTGGTGGGTGAGGACAATGTCGGCCAGGTCAAAGGTCTCGTCAAAGAGCTTGAGGATGCGGCAGCCCACCACGGGATGTCTCTTGACCTGGCTCCATTCCTGCTCCGTCAGCACCCCCACCTTGTTCACGACTTCCCCGTCGAGGACAATCTTACCCAGGTCGTGGAGGAAGCTGGCTTCCACCAGCTGCTCCAATTCCCGGGGGGAGAGCCCCAGCTTTATGCCGAAATTGCGGCAGAGCTGGGTAACCCTCTCGGCATGGCCCCTCTCCCTGGCGCTGGCCTTGTGGAAGGCGGCCAGCAGATTCCCCAGCATCCGGCGGTCGTTGCTGTCCCTGCCCAGGGACTTTTCTGTGTACATGGCATCTTCGGCTGCCTGGAGGACCTGCCTGATCCCCTGTTCCCCCTTCTCCTTGGTGGCATAGCCCAGGGATATGGTACCCTGGATGCCCCGGATATATTCCTGGCCGGCTTCATCCTTGATCCGGGCCACTATCTTCTCGACCTCCCGGGCGCCGGTTTTTGGCAGAAGGACCAGGAACTCATCCCCGCCCCAGCGGGCGACAATGTCGCCGGCCCGGAGGACCCGCCGGAAGACCTCTGCCGTCTGCTGCAGGAGCAGGTCCCCATAGGTGTGGCCGAAGATATCGTTGACCAGCTTCAGGCTGTTGATATCCCCCACAATTATGGACAGGGGGAGGTTTTCCGCCCCATCCAGCTCCTGGAGCTTTTCTTCGATAAAGCGGCGGTTGTAGAGGCCCGTCAGGGGGTCCCGGTAGCTCAAGTATTCTATTTTTTTCCGCTGCTCCTTCTCTGCCGTCACATCCCTGAATACCAGGACGGCCCCGATGGTAGCGCCGGTGCTGTCCTTGATGGGGGCGGCACTGTCCTCCAGGTGGTACCGCTTCCCGTCCCGGGAGATCAGCACCGCCCGGTCGTCCAGCTTCTGGATCCTTTCTGTGGCCAGGGCCGCGGCGATGGGATCCTGGACCTCCTGGCCTTCCCCTTCGTGGGCGAGGACAAAGACCTCCTGGTAGTGCCTGCCCACCGCCTCATGGGCCGGCCAGCCCGTCAGCTTCTGGCCAACCCCGTTGAGGATTTCAATTCTCCCCTCCCTGTCCACCACCATAACCCCATCGCCGATGGAAAGGAGGGTGAGGTAATATTTCTTCCTCTCCAGGGTCAGCTTTTCCACGGCCTCCCGCTTTTCCTTGGCCTGCCAGACCCCGTTCATGAGAACTATCACCTGTTGGAGGTCTTCCTCCCGCAGGTGGTTTATGAAGAGGAGACAGCCAATAATGGCCACCAGGGAAATGAAGTAGGCGGCTGCCATAAGCCTTTCCCGGGCGGCCAGCTGTTTTTCCTCCGTTATGTCGTGGATAATAGAAAAGAACATCTCCCTGCCTTCCAGCCGGTGGGGATAGACATAGATTTCCACCGCCCTGGTCTCCCCACTGGCCAGCCGGCGCTCCAGGACAAAACTATTTTCCTCCTGGGCCAGGGCTTCCTCCCAGATGGCCGCCAGCTCATCCAGGCTGCCGGCGGTGAGCTCCGCCAGGGGCAGACCGGCCAGGGCATCCGCCTGGTAGCCGAAGAAAGCTGCCGCCGCCTGGTTGCCATACTCAACGCTGCCCTTTTCCGGATCAATCAACAGCATGATGGGCCCGTGGTCGTCAAGGTTCTGCCAGATACAATCATCGACGGGATTGCTATGTACAGGAAGTGAAAAACTCACCAGAAATAGAGAAATTAGGGGTAATACCACTACTGCCTTCTTCATCCTTAACCTCCCAGCTGTAAACAACGGCCCCTGTTTGCACCAGAGGCCCCTCCCCCCCAAACCTACCTTCCCCCCACCTGCCCCGCAGCCAGGCTAAAGCTTCCTAGCAGCCCGTCTGGGGCAGTTTCCTGAGGAGGGGCGCAAATTTCCCCGCAGGCACCGGCGGGCTGAAGAAGTTCCCCTGAAAATAGCGGCATCCCAGCTGACGCAAAACTTCCAGCTTCCTGTAGCTTGCCACCCCTTCGGCAATGACCTTCAGCCCGAGACCGCCGGCCATGTCCACCAGGGCGGCCACAATGGCCCTGCTGCACCCATTGATATCGATGTCCAGGACAAAGGAAGGGTCGAAATGCTGGATATTCTACTCCCTATTAAGAGACGTAGGTTGCAAAGGCAACAACAGCTAACTTCCTCCGAGGGGCCAACACAAGAGCTCCAACTTCTCCGCCAGCCCCAAACCGGGGCCCTGCCGCCCCAAGTCGGGCATTTAGCCTCCAGGGCATAATATATACTAAGTCGACAATTCTTGGCAAGCCTAAAGGGTAACAATAGAAAAAAATAAAATAAACGCGCCAATCAAGAGCTGGCGCGCTTCCTTGCCCGATTTTTTACTTTGGGCAGCCCTACAAGATTTTGCTCAAAAAGGCCTGGGTCCGGGGATTCTGGGGGTTGCTGAAAATTTGCTCCGGCGGGCCTTCTTCCACTATCCTGCCCTCGTCCATAAAGAGGACCCGGTCCCCCACCTCCCGGGCAAAGCCCATCTCGTGGGTCACCACCACCATGGTCATACCATCCCGGGCCAGGTCCTTCATGACATCCAAAACCTCGTTGATCATCTCCGGGTCCAGGGCCGAAGTGGGCTCATCGAAGAGCATCACCTTGGGCTGCATGGCCAGGGCCCGGGCAATGGCCACCCGCTGCTGCTGGCCGCCGGAAAGCTCGCCCGGATAGGCGTTTATCTTATCCGACAGCCCCACCCGGGCGAGGATCTGGTGGGCCAGTTCCACCGCCTCCCTTTCCCCCATTTTCTTCACCTTGATGGGGGCCAGGGCCACATTCCGGGTCACCGTCATGTGGGGAAAGAGGTTGAACTGCTGGAAGACCATCCCCATCTCCTGCCGGACCCGGTTGATGTTGGTCTGGGAGTGGTTGAGTTTCACGCCGTCGACAATAATTTCCCCCTTGGTGGGCTCCTCCAGGTAGTTGAGGCAGCGCAGGAATGTGCTCTTCCCGGAGCCGCTGGGCCCGATGACGACCACCACTTCCCCCTTTTCAATTACCGTGTCGATGCCCTTGAGGACCTCCAGCTTGCCAAAATTCTTGTAGAGATTAGATACCTTTATCACCGGCACCCATCCTCCTTTCCAAATTGCGCACAACCAGGGAGAGGGGCAGGGTCATGGCCAGGTAAATCAGGGCCACCATAATATAAATGGGGAAGGGCTGGCCGGTGCGGGCCACGTGAATCTGGCCGGTGCGCATCAGTTCCTGCATGGTCACCGTGGAGGCCAGGGCGGTGTCCTTGAGGAGAATAATAAACTCATTGCCCAAGGGAGGCAGGATCCGGCGGAAGGCCTGGGGCAGAATAATGTACCACATGGCCTGCAGATAGGTCATCCCCAGGGAGCGGGCCGCCTCCATCTGCCCCCGGTCGATGGACTGAACTCCGCCCCGGACAATCTCCGAGGTGTAGGCGCCGCTGTTGATGCCAAAGGTAAGGAAGGCGGCCGTAAAGGGCTCCAGCCGAAAACCAATAATCTGGGGCAGACCGTAGAAGATCAGCACCAGCTGTACCAGCATGGGGGTCCCCCTGATGACCTCCACATAGAGGGTTGCCAGCTGGTAGAAAACCTTGGTCCTGTTGACCCGGATTAGGCCGACAATAGTACCGATGATAATACCGGCCCCAACCCCCAGCAGGGCAAGCTTAACCGTAGTTGTTGTAACCCGCAGGAGGTTGGGCAAAACCTTGATTGCGTAAGACCAATCTACCACCACAATTATCCACCACTCTTTTCATTCTTTGACTAATCTTCCTTCCGGTAAAAAACAGGGGAGCGGCATGGGTGGGTGCAAGGCCCACCTGCCGCCCACATTCTATCACATTTCTCGAAGAATCTTAACCCTCAAATTCCACAAACCACTTCTGGACCAGTTCCTCATACTTGCCCGACTCCTTCAGTTCGGCCAGGGCGGCGTTGAGTTCTTCCACCAGTTCGGTATTTCCCTTGGTAACGGCAATGGCGTTATACTCAGCAATGAAGGGTTCTTCACTGACCATTTTTACCTTGTCATTCTCCTTCACTTCGGCCTTGCCGACGGGAATGTCAACAATAACAGCATCGCAGCCGCCGTTCACCAGGTCGATGAAGGCCAGGGGGTAGTTGTCGTAGGGAATGATATCGCCTTCGTTAATGCCTTCCATCTCCAGGAGAATTTCGTGGGCCGTAGTCCCCACCTGGACCCCCAGCTTCTTGCCCGGGAGATCCTTTTCACTCTGGATCTCGTCATAATCCTGGCGGACGATGATTACCTGGCCCGCTTCATAGTAAGGATCGGTAAACTCCATGGAATTCTTCCGTTCTTCCTTAATGGTGACACCGGAGCAGACCACATCATAGGTGGTGCCGAGACCGGCGAAGATTCCCTCCCAGGGAACGTCGATGAACTCAATTTCGTAACCCATGATGGCGCCCAGTTCCTTCATCAAGTCCACATCAAAGCCGATGAGCTGATCATTTTCATCCCTCATTTCAAAGGGCGGGAAGGCTGCATTGAGGCCGACCTTTAAGACCCTGCTTTCCCCTTCCCCGTTTCCTTCCTCGCCGCCGGCAGCAGGCTCCTGGCTGCCGCCGCAGCCGGCCAGTGCACCCAGTACCAGGACGAGTACTAATCCAATTGCCAACCACTGCTTCTTCATTTTTTCTCCCCCTCCGCAAGGCATTTTGCTCTACGAGTTATCATTATACAGCACCGGGAATAATCTTGCAATACCATTTCTCCCCTCCCCCGCGCCAATTGTTATTTATAATATTACACTACTTTGTATATATATGCAATACCCTTTTTCACCTTTTCTCCGTCAAATTTTTCTCCCCGGCAGCAAATTTCGATTTTCTTTTTCCCCGCCGATCAGGCCCGGCAAAGGAGGGGAGGACAGGCTTTTTCCCCGCTGTTCCACTGAGGGGAACACTTTATCCACAAAAGCTGCTCCATTATTGGCACAAATGCTGCAATGGGGCCCTGTGGATGGAGGAAAATGTGGATAATGTGGACAACTCTGTTAATAACTGCCGTCATGGGGTTTTGCCTGGGGATAGTTTGTGGATGTCGTTTTTTGCGAACTTTGCAGTAATAGAATTTTAGCCGGACAGCAATTACCCCTTTTCGCCACAGAATAAAACCAGGCTGCTGGGGAATGATTTTTGTCCCAAGAGAGCCTGGTTTTTCCTGAATAATAATTCATTGACAAAACAGGAAACCTGTACCTTTAACGCACGGCAGGCACCTTTTACTGGAAGTTAGAGGTTTGAGGTTATCCAACCTCTAGCTACGCTTCCACCCCTCGGTCAGGAATCTCCTGCCCACCGCCGTAGGCCCGGGCGGCCCGGCGCCATTTATCTACCTGCTTCCGGTCCCCCCGGAGGGAACGCAACTCATCAGTAATAGCCGCCTGGTGTTCCTCATCCAGGCGGGCTATCTCCCGGAGAAGCTGGAGGACTTCTCCCCACCTCTCATCACCCTGGAGCGTGCTGGCAAGCCCCTCCTCCCGCAGGTCTCCAAGTTCAGCCAGGAGCCGCCCCCGTTCCATTAAAAGGGCATCGAGGCGAAGGTAGTCCCCCGCCGCGATGGCCTCTCCCTGCTTTTTGGTCAGATCCAGGGCCTTCCGGCAGGCCTCCAACCACACCTGGGTCCTCGGCCTTTCCCTGCCTTCAACCTCCATAGGCCTTTCCTCCCCGGGCCTTGGTCCCCGTCTTCTTCAGCATGGCCTGCCAGGTGTCCCGGAGCTCGGCGAACATGCCCCTAACCTCCTGGATGGCCTCCCGGTCCTTCTTGAGATTGGCTTCCAGGAGCCGGTGGTGCATGTAGTCGTAGAGGCGCAGGAAATTCTGGGCCAGCTCCCCCGCCTCCATATTCAAGGAAGCGATGAGCTCGGCGACAATCTCCTGGGCCCGGATGAGGGACCGGTGGGCCCTTTCCACCTCATTGTCCTCTATTGCCTCGACGGCCTCGTCGCAGAACCTGATCCCGCCGTTGTATAACATCAAGATCAACTGTCCCGGCCCCGCCGTCTCCACCTGGGTCTGCCGGTACTGCTGGTATGCATGGGAATACATACAAATCCTCCCCCCTTCTCCGTCTAGCGGCCGGCCTTCCTGCCTGAACTATCTGCCCCTGCTTCTGCCGTAGTTCCACCCGGCGGCCAGGGTGTCGATCTGCCCCGCCAGCCAGGTTCCCTGGCTCTGGAGCTGGCTCAAGGCCTTCTCCATGGCGGTAAACTGCCGCACCAGGGCCTCTTCCCGCTTCTCCAGCCGCACTTCCCACCGCTCCACCTGCTCCTTGAGATCGGCAATCCGGTCCTTGACGGCCTTCTCCCGCCCCGAGATAATGCCCGTGGTACTCCTGGTGAGGGCAGTCAGCTCATCGTGGAGCTTGTCCCCCACCGCCTTGAGGAGATTAGCCACCCCATCGGGGTTAGCTTCCAGGGCCTTTAGGAACTTCTCCTCATCCAGCTCCAGCTTACCTGTAGCCGTGACCCCGGCCCCAATTTTACCGGTAGTGATGCCCAGCTGGGCCAGCATCTTCAGCTCTTCCGGGAAGCCCTCCACCGGGTTCCCCACCATCTGACGCAGGTTGCTCTGAATCTGCATCAGGACCGTCTCGCCAAAAAGGGCGCCGGATGTCCGGGTCTCAGCATTGTATGCCAGCTGGCTGGAGATAAAGTCAAAGACGGAATTGTACTGCTCGATAAAGCCCTTCACCGCTGCCAGGGCCCTGCCGGTATCCTGGGCGATGGTGACGGTGGTCGTGCCTGTACCCTTGAGGTTTAAGGTGACCCCGGGGATTACGTCCTGGAGGGTGTTGGTGGGGCTTGGTACTATCACGCCGTCGATTCTAACTACAGCCTCCTGGAACTGCCTTTTCTCTTTCAGATTCAAGACATCTAGAATGCCGTTATCTCCGTCCTCGGATAAAGTAAATTGGCCCACATCCTCTCCCGTAAGGATCAGATAGCCATCTACAATTGAAGCCCTTACTCCCGCATCCGAGTCATTGATCTTTCTCATTACCACCGCTAGACTGTCACCGGCCTCAATGGTAATCTCCTCGGTTTTCTCTTTTCCGGTGATCAGCAGTTTTCCCTCTAAATTCAGCTCCTTATTGATGTCATTAAACTTCTCCTCCGAAACATAGCGCTGGGTTACAGCCAGCTGCACAACCTCCACCTCATAGGTGGCCGGCACTGCACCGGCTGACGCCGCGGCCGTGACCACACCCTCATCGCCGGAAGAAACCTTCATTGCCGTATAGGTGGTCGCCGAGCGCAGGTCCCCCACCCGGTTGAGGAGGTTGGTCAGCCGGGTGCGGACATCCCGCCAGGCTCCCGCCTTGCGCTCCAGCTCCAGCTGGCGCTGCTCCAGCCGCACCACCGGCCGCCGCTCCAAAGCCATGAGCTGTTCAATCAGCTCACCGGTATTCAAGCCCGATACTATACCGCCAATCTGAAAAGTTGCCATACTATTACCTCCTCACCTGCTGCAGCCCGGCGTGAAACAGAGACTGTCCACAGCGGCCGGGCCAAGGCCAGCGCTAGACCCGCTCATCCAAAAGGAGCCCCACCATCTCCTGGATCCGGGCCACAATGTTCAAGAACTCCTCCGGCGGGATTTCCTTAATTACCTCCTGGGTCTTGTTGTCTATGACAAAAACCTGCATCCGCTCGCTCTCTTCGTGAATGGAAAACTGCAGCCTCTTATCGACGAAATCTGTAGCCTTATTCAGCTCCGCAATGGCCTTCTCCAGGGAATCCCTGGTAACCTGCCCTTCCTGCTGCACCTGGTCCTCCTGTTCCTTAGCGGGGCGCGTCACCCTGTCCGCCCTCGGAACCGGTTCTGCAGGAGCAACGGTGCGGGAATACTGAAATTCAGTACCGACAGGGTTGATCTTCATTCCCTTCAACCCCCCTTCTCGAGGCATACTCGAGGTTCGAAGTTCGAGGCTTTTCGAAGTTCGAAGTTAGAAGTTCGAGGCTTTTCGAAGTTCGTGGTTCGAAGTTGGAAATTCGAAAAAGGATGGCGGGAACAGGGTGGGTACCTTAAAGAAAAACATAAGTACCGAAGGACCAAATATGTATCATATACCACTAATATATCTAAATACCAACCCTGTCCCCGCTCAATTGTCCATTGTCAACTGTCAATTAGGTAAAAAGCCGGCCGACCCGGGTCAGCCGGCTTTATTATATACTATTTCCTTATCCCAAGAGCTGAAGCACCGACTGGGGCCGGACGTTGGCATTGGCCAGCATGGCCGTCCCGGCCTGGATGAGGATCTGGTTCTTGGTAAATTCCATCATTTCCTTAGCCATGTCCACATCCCGGATCCGGGATTCAGCAGCGGTTAGGTTTTCTGCCGCCACGGAAAGGTTGTTAATGGTGTGTTCTAGACGATTCTGCAGAGCACCCAGTTTAGAACGCTCTCCGGAAACTTTATCCAAGGCATCCTGGATTGTTTGAATGGCTTCGTTGGCTCCTGTCTGAGTGGTAACATTAACCGCACCATCATTTCCGCCAGACAATGTTACTGTTACACTAGTTTTACCACCTATAGAAACAGCTTCAGTGCCGACACTAGCTGTGACCAGGGCGTTCGCACCCTCGTCACTGTTAATCGCATTAACAATTTCTGCTGCAGTGCTTATGATATTACCATTTTCATCAGTAGCCAATGAAACAGTAATTATATTGTCACTAACCGATATTGTTAATTCTGCTTCATTTTCTCCTGGATCCTCAAACACTATCTTAATACCATTGCCTGCTTCCCCTTCTGCTTTCGCAGTGAA
>FZPS01000183.1_pt348 | contig 73202 bp, 58 predicted proteins | sample 1817821 | NCBI WGS metagenome assembly FZPS01 (sample SAMEA104158645, study PRJEB21678) | metagenome | place: Germany | collected 2015-04-21
TTCGAAGAGCTGTTCCTTCTCCAACTCAGCCTCTTAAAGCAAAAATATATACAATCCCGCAGCCACAAGGGACTCCCTATGCCAAAGGTGGGACCGGCCTTCAATGCCGTTTACAACACTCTACCATTTGCACTTACAGGCGCCCAGAAAAGAGTAATCCGCGAGATTTTTGAGGATATGAAAAGCGGACATCAGATGAACCGCCTGCTGCAGGGCGATGTCGGCTCAGGTAAAACCATAGTTGCATTGCTCTCCGCCCTCATTGCCATAGACAACGGCTATCAGGCCTGCCTGATGGCACCCACCGAAGTGCTTGCTCAGCAGCACTTTGCGAGCATCAGCAAATTCCTTGCAGGCGGCAGTGTAAAATGCGCCTTGCTTACCGGCAGCAGCACCGCCAAAGAGCGTGGCGAGATTGATGCAGGGCTCAAGGACGGAAGCATAGGAATAATCGTGGGCACCCATGCTCTCATAGAAGAGAATGTGATTTTCAAGAATTTAGGTTTCGCGATAATTGATGAGCAGCAGCGTTTCGGGGTGGACCAGCGCTCTAAATTATGGACTAAACGCAGCGATGGGGCTTATCCGCATGTATTAGTGATGACTGCCACTCCTATTCCCCGCACCTTGGCCATGACCTTGTACGGCGACCTCGATGTCTCTGTAATCGATGAGCTTCCTCCCGGACGCAAGCCCGTCAAAACCATAGCCTTATCCAATAGCAGAATGCCGGCGGTGTATCGTTTTATGCGAGACCAGATTGCGCTTGGAAGGCAGGTGTTCGTGGTTTACCCTCTCATCTTCGAAAGCGAAAAACTCGATTTGGGCAACCTCGAACTCGGTTATGAAGAAATAGTCAAGCGCTTCCCTCTGCCGGATTATAAAGTGGCGATAGTGCATGGGCAGCAGTTGAGCGAGGTGAAAAAATTCAATATGGCGGCTTTCGTCGAAGGGAGGGCGAATATTCTTGTCTCCACCACTGTGATAGAGGTGGGGGTGGATGTTCCCAACGCCAGCGTGATGGTTATAGACAGCGCCCAACGCTTCGGCCTGTCGCAATTGCATCAGCTGCGCGGACGCGTGGGTAGAGGGGCGGATGAAAGCTATTGCCTGTTGGTATATGATTTCAAGGTGAGCAAAGAGGCTCGTGAGCGCCTGCAACTTATGTGCAGCACCAATGATGGTTTTGAGATAGCGGAAGAAGATATGAAGATGAGAGGCCCGGGAGACCTTGAAGGCACTGCCCAAAGCGGTCTGCCCATTAAATTAAGCATTGCCTCGCTTGCCAAAGATGGAATCATGCTGAGTGAGGCCCGCGCATATGCCGAGAGGGTGCTGAGCGCCGACCCCACCCTTGAAGACCCGCGCAATGCCCTGTTAGTCATAGAATTGCGCAAAGGCAAATACGAAATTAAAGATTACAGTAAAATATCATGAGAAGATTAAAATTTATCGCTGTGGGGATTTTGCTTGCAGCAACAGTAGGATGTATGAAAAAACAAAAAGAAAGCGGTTATATAGGACCGCAGAAAGTAGAAGTCGGAGAGCGCATGACGCCTGAGATTCTGCTTGCATTGGGGCGTTTGAGCGACCCTCAGCTCTCTCCTGACGGCGGCAAAATCCTGTTCGGAGTAAGCTATCAAAGCATCGAGAAAAACAAGAGCTGCAGGAATCTCTTCCTCTGCAATACCGATGGGAGCGGCAGAGTGCAGCTTACACGCTATGCCAAAAGCGTTAATTGCGCCCGTTGGAGCAATGATGGCAAGAGCATTTACTTTGTGCAGGACGGGCAGATTTGGAAGGCTCCCCTAAAAGGCAGCAAGCTTGGAAAGAAGGTGCAGATAAGCAATGTTCCCGCAGGAGTAAGCGAATTTGCTGTTTCGCCTGACGAAACCCGTATAATGTACGTTTCCTCCATCCCGTCAGCGCTTGAAACCCCTGCAAAAAAGGGCTTGGACAAGGCGCAGGCATATGCCACAGAGGACCTTATGTACCGCCATTGGGACCATTGGGTAACTGAGGTTCCCCGCACTTTCGTGGCGGAACTCGGCGAAAACATCACCCCCGAAAATTCGGTGGATATTTTAGGCACGGATGAACTGTTCGAACTGCCCACAGAGCCTTTCGGAGGCATAGAACAGCTCAGCTGGGCTCCCGACAGCAGGCATATTGCATATTCCTGCCGCAAACTCACGGGCAGAAAGTATGCTTTCAGCACCAATACCGAAATCTACATCTACGATATTGTTTCCGGCAATACCGTTGAAATCCCCATGGGCGGCGGTTACGACACCGACCCCGTTTGGAGCCCGGATGGCAAGCACCTTGCCTGGATAAGCATGGAGCGGGACGGCTATGAGGCCGACCAGCAAAGACTTATGGTTTGCAGCGTGGACCTCTCCACCCCCGAAACCCCTGTAGTATCCGACATCAAGCGGCTCGGCGCGGACTTCGACCACGATTGCGCAGGCATAGTCTGGAACGGCAATGAAGAAATCTATTTCAATTCCCTTATGAATGAGGCGGTGCAGAGCGTCCTCCGCACCGACCTATCCGGCAAGATAGAGCGGGTAACCCCTGGAGATTTGCTTTACGACTTTAATTCTCCTTTCGGCATTATCCCCACTGAGAACGGTGTAAAACTCCTTACAAGCTATGCCAGCCTCAACTTCCCCACCGAACTTGTGGCAGTAAACGCTCTTGATGACGGCAGCGTCAGCCTCGAGCGCATCTCGCACGAGAATGATGCCATCTTTGCGCAGCTTACCGATCCCGTATCCGAAAGCTGGCAGCTTACCACGGTGGATGGCAAGAGCATGCAGGCCTGGGTGACCTTCCCGCCTCATTTCGATGCATCAAAACAATATCCTGCCATCACTATTGTTCTCGGCGGTCCGCAAGGTACTAACAGTCAGGATTGGAGCTACCGCTGGTGCTATCGCCTTATGGCAGAGCAGGGATATATAGTAATCCGCCCCAACCGCCGAGGCACCACCGCTTTCGGGCAGGAATGGAAAGAGCAAATCAGCGGCGATTACATAGGCCTCAATATGCAGGACTACTTAGTGGCGGCCAAAACCCTCAAAGCAAAGCCTTATGTTACTAAAATGGCTTGCTGCGGCGCCTCCTACGGCGGTTATAGCGCCTATTATCTGATGGGTATTCATGGAGATGTGTTCGACTGCTTTATATCGCATGCGGGCATCTTCGATGAGGCCGGTCTCTGGTTTACCACCGAGGAGATGTTCTTCCCCAATTTCGACAACGGCGGATTGCAGATTGCTGAATTTGCTGACGACCTGACCATCGGTAAACAAATGGGCAAAACCGGCGAAAACGCATGGGGAGGAATTGCGCAGGCAGGAGCTCCCTACAGCAAGGCTCCCAAGGCGGTGCGCCATTATACCAACTCGCCCAAAGACCTTATCGAAAACTGGCATACCCCCATTCTTTGCATCCACGGCGAATTGGACTACCGCATCCCCTACACTCAGGGCATGGCTGCATTCAACGCCGCACAAATGATGGGCGTGCCGAGCAGGCTGATTATCTTCCCTGAAGAAACCCATTGGGTGCTCCAGCCGCAAAACGCCCTCTACTGGCACCGCAACTACTACGACTGGCTAGACAAATGGTGTAAATAACATTTACACTGAGCCGCGCAGACTGCAAAAATTATTATCGCTGGTTTTGGTTGACTATCGCTTGGCTATTGAGGTCAGACGAAAAGAGCCGAAAACGCTTAACCCTGGCTTTAGTTGTCTTTCATGATAAAGTAAAAAAGGCCTTAAGTGCGTTTCCCCTACGGTTTTTTTGGCGGGGGTACGACGGAAAGGGCCAAAAATGCTTAACCATGAAGCAGAAATGAGAGCTGCGAAGGCTTGGGGAGTCGGGGCTTGAGCAAAAACCGACAAAAATGCTTAACTATGGTTCGGCCAAAAGTTTGAGGCTGCCAATCTCCCGTCCGTGTTAAGGGGAAAACCAGCCTCTCAAGGGCATCTGCTGATCTCCCGTCCGTTCCAACATATTGCGGCTCGAGAAAAGACCCCAAAACCAGTCCCATCTGCAATCCGCAAATCGAGCGTAAAATGGAAAGTGCTGATAATGAGGCAGATCATCAAACAAGGTCAGCCAAATTGTCGGGTGTTCTTTCATGATTTCGCTGATAGTCAGAGAGTTACATTTTACGCTCGATTCTTTGCTTTACAATTGACTGCAACGTTCGCCTGTGCTAAACGGCGGAAAGCTTTGAGGAGAGGTGGTAAGGCGCAGCCGTGACGAAGCCACCTGTGCTCAACGAAAGAGGGCTTTGAGGAGAGGTGGTAAGGCGCAGCCGTGACGAAGCCACCTGTGCTCAACGAAAGAGGGCTTTGAGGAGCAGCGATAAGGCGAGCAGCCGTGACGAAGCCGCCTGTGCTCAACGAAAGAGGGCTTTGAGGAGCAGCGATAAGGCGAGCAGCCGTGACGAAGCCGCCCTCTGAGTTGAGTATGGGCGACTAGGTGGTGTAGTGGAAAGGAGAGGCCGAGCAGGGTGGCAGGAGTGCTAACTCGACTACTGCAAAGAAAGGAGGGAAAGGCGTGAGCCGTGCAGTTCGCTGAGACCTGAGGCGTCCAAGATAAGCGGGGCGTTTTGGGGAGTGACTCCCCCGCCGGCCATTATGATGGGGCCGCGGGAGGTGGCAGGGCTGGCGGGAAGGCCGAAGGCGGAAGGGCTGGCGGGAAGGCCGAAGGCGGAAGGGCTGGCGGGAAGGCCGAAGGCGGAAGGGCTGGCGGGAAGGCAGAAGGCGGAAGGGCTGGCGCCGGGAGAATGGGCGGCAGCCCATTCTTCCGCAAAACGCCTCATTGCGCCAAGCACCACGCGTCCTGCATAGGCATCAGGGGCGCCTCCGGAACTTAAAATCCGCTCAACCCCCAAGTTGAAAACATCTTCCAGCACCTCTTTGATAGCTCCCAACACCGCTGGAGAAAGTTCTTCAGGCGATTGAAGATTTTTAGGGTCAGGAGCGAGTGAAAGGGTGCTACAGGGGTCCATATGTTGTGGGGATTCCGACGATTGAGGAATTTCAGTACCATGAGCGAGTGAATGGATGCTGCATGGACCAATATGCTGTGGGGATTCCGACGATTGAGGAATTTCAGTACCATGAGCGAGTGAATGGATGCTACAGGGACCAGTATGTTGTGGGGATTCCGACGATTGAGGAATTTCAGTACCAGGTACAAGTGAAAGAGCCTTGGCTATGGCTTCATCAATGGCTCTGTGAAAAGTAATTTCAAGACCGTAAGAGCGCGCCATGGAAACAAATTCGCGGCAAAGGGGCACATCTATTTTTCCCTCCGGAGTTAATGCGCCTATCACCACTCCGTTAACGCCTGCGCCACCGCAAAAGGCGATTTCGCGCAGCATTTTTTCCATTTCAGCTTCATTATATACGAAATCTCCGCCCCGAGGCCTTACAAGCACATTTACGGCTGTCCCTAACTTCGCCGCCGCCTCTTCTATCTCGGAATAAGGCGGAGTAATGCCGCCGATAGAAAGGTCGGAGCAAAGTTCTATACGCTTTGCGCCCGCCTCAACGGCCTTTTTCGCGGCCTCAATGCCATCGCAGCAAATTTCTATTATCATTTCTCTAAACTATTCAATTAAAGCATTTGCAAAGTCAGAATTCCTGTCACCTATAAAACTTATCCTCAATCTATTATTCAATAATAACAACTTCTTTGCGTGTCAATCTTGTAAGCTTATCCTGCTACCTATATTATATTAATACTAGAATAGAATTTATATCTATTCTTTAATAGGACGGAGTTTTGCGTATTTCAAGAGCAACCGTTTTTCTCCGTATTCATCGAAATCCACAGTGGCCTTCATATCCGGAAATTCGCCGCTGATTGATAAAATTGTACCGGCACCGAAACGATTGTGCTCTATCCTTTCGCCTTCGTAAAGTTCTGTCATGGGCACCGGAACAAAGTTGCTGTCAATTATCGGCGGCTTTGGATTGGGCCTTATAACTCCAGAGGAGGAGGAGGAGGAGGAGGAGGAAGAGGAAGAGGAAGAGGAAGAGGAAGAGGAAGAGGAAGAGGAAGAGGAAGAGGAAGAGGAAGAGGAGCGGGAGCCGGAATGGCCACCACGCGAGCCGGCTGAGCTTGAGCCGAAGCGAGAGTCGGAGCCGCTGCCCGAGCCAAAGCCGGAACCACCGCGAGAGCCACCGCCAGAGCCAAAACCACTGCCCGAGCCAAAGCCGGAAGCACCACGAGAACCACTGCGGGAACTTCTGCCCGAGCCAAAACTACCACGAGAACCTGAACCGAAGCCACCAAAGCCACCTGAACTGAAGCCTGAACCGGAATAGCCACCGCGAGAGCTACCGCCAGCCCCACCGCCCGATCCATAATTACCCCGCGAACCGAAACCGCCCAGGCTGAATGGCTCGTCATCAGAAAGCGGATTCTCTACAAAAGCGGGATTGATTTCGCGAACGAAACGGCTTGGCGGATTGCTCTTGTGTTCGCCATTGCGCATCCTGCTGGCTGCAAACGATATGGACACGGCCTTTTGGGCCCGAGTCACCGCCACATAAAAAAGCCTGCGCTCCTCCTCAATCTCCTGCTTGGAAGACAGCATCCCGATATTCGGGAACAGATTCTCCTCACATCCGGCAACATACACATACGGAAACTCCAAACCTTTGGCGGAATGCACCGTCATAAGCGCCACCTTATTGTTGCTATCCTTATCTTCGGCTACATCCACATTCGAAAGCAAGACGATATCCTCCAAAAAATCCGCCAAAGTCACTACCGGAAACTCGCTTTCCGGTATGCCGTTATCGGCAAATTCAGCCATCCTCTCCTCGGTAAACGCTTTCACCGAATTCAACAATTCATCCACATTGGCCGTCCTTGCCATCCCCTCTATAGAAGTATCCGCCTTATAAAAAGGATAAAGCCCGCTGCCATCTGCGAGCTCGCGAGCCAAATCATAAGCATCGCTCACGCCGACACGCGCTGCAAAGCCCTCTATAAAACGGCAGAATGCTTGAATTTTGGAAGTTGCGGCTCCGCGCAGACCGTAAGCAGCATAATCCGGCATGAATGCGGCCTTGAACAGCGGGCAGGAATGAGCCTTTGCACACTCACCGAGAGCCGCCAAAGAAACATCGCCTATCCCCCTGGCAGGCATATTCACTGCACGCTTGAAGCTTTCATCATCTGAGGTATTTACCACAAGCTTGAAATAGGCCATCAAATTTTTTACTTCCACCCTTTCGAAGAAGGAATTTCCGGAATAAATTACATAGGGAATGTTCCTTCGCCGGAGCTGCTCCTCAAGGAGGCGGGACTGGGCATTGGTGCGGTATAGTATTGCAAAGTCTTGATACGCAGCGCTGTCCTCACGCATACGGCGTAAAATATCCGCCACTATGATAATTGCTTCTTCCTGGTCGGTGTAAGCCTTCAGGAAATTAATCTTCTCTCCTCCATCCCCTACCGAATAACATTTTTTGGGAATACGCCCCTCATTGTGGGCAATCACCGAATTTGCGGCCTCTACAATATTGGAGGTGGAGCGGTAATTGCGTTCCAGACGCACAACTTTACATTCCGGATAATCTTTTTTGAAATTAAGGATATTTGCGATTTGTGCTCCCCTGAAAGCATAAATACTCTGCGAATCATCCCCGACCACGCAAATATTATGATGCCTTGCGGCGAGTTTTTTAAGTATAAGATATTGCGCATGATTAGTATCCTGATACTCATCCACCAAGATATAATCGAAACGGGAGGATATTTCCGCAAGAGCCTCTTTGTTGTCGCGGAAGAGAACATTGGTTTGATAGAGAATATCATCAAAGTCCATCACGCCCGATTGTTTGAGCTTGTTCTGATAGAGGGAGAAGATTTCGCAAAGTCTCGGCCGTTTAGCAGCGGAATCAGCTTTGAGAAAGTCACTGTTATTGCGATAGTCCTTGGGATAAAAAAGAGCGTTTTTTACCTTGGAGATACGGGAGAGAATATCCTTCGGCTTATAATATGCCTTGTATCTGTCTTCACCCAATCCCAATTCTTTAATGCATGCTCTTATGGCGCTGACGGAATCGGATTGGTCGTAGATGGTAAAGTTAGGCGGATAGCCCAAACTTTGGGCGTATGGCCGTAAAAATCGTATGAAGATGCTATGGAAAGTGCCCATAACCACTCCTCTTGCCTTTTTACCCACCATCGCTCTTATGCGCTCCTTCATTTCGCCTGCCGCCTTTTTGGTAAAGGTGAGGGCGAGAATCCGAGCCGGGTCCAAATCTTCCTTGGCCAAAATATAGGCCACCCGGGTGGTAAGCACCCGAGTCTTACCCGAACCCGCTCCCGCCACAATCAGCACAGGCCCGTTAACCGTTTCCACCGCATTTTTCTGCTCGGGATTCAAACCCTCAAGAATTCTTCCGATTTTCTCTTCCATTTCAAGGCGAAAATACGAAAAAATTGGCTACCTTCGCAGGAAAATCTACGATTAATATTATAAAAAATATATGTCCAATAAAATCGTTTTGACCAAGGGGCTCGACCTACCTGTTTCCGGAAAGGCCGAACTCCGTGTCGCCAAGACAGTTACGCCAGACATAGTTGCTATCTGCCCTACTGACTTCGCAGGGCTCACCCCGCGGCTGCTCGTAAAAGAGGGCGATGGTGTTCTATGCGGCTCGCCGGTGCTTTCGGACAAAAAGAATCCTGACATCCTTATCTCCTCTCCGGTCAGCGGCATCGTAAAAGAAATTGTACGCGGTGAAAAGCGAAAACTTCTGGCAGTTCTGATTCAGGCGGATATTAAACAACAAGGGCTCGATTTCGGCAAGAAAAGTCCCAAAGACTTGGATGCCTCGCAAATCAAGAGAGCCCTCCTCGAAAGCGGTCTGTGGCCGTTCATTATTCAAAGGCCCTACGGCATTGTCGCCAAACCGGAAGACACGCCCAAGGCGATTTTCATTTCGGCATTCGACACCGCTCCGCTTGCAGCATCCCCCGAATTTACTTTAACTGGCCGTATAGCTGATATTCAAACGGGAATTGATGCCGTGGCGAAACTCACCGATGGTAAAGTGCATGTGGGACTTAATGCCGCAGGCAGCTCAAGCTCTATTTTCAGAAGATTGGAAGGCGTCAGCTTCCACCTGTTCGAAGGAAAGCATCCCGCAGGCAATGTAGGCGTGCAAATCAGCCATGTTTGTCCCGTCACCAAAGGCAGCGTGGTATGGACCGTAAGCCTGCAGGGCCTGGCAGCCATAGGCGCCTTGTTCAAAACAGGAAAGCTGAACCTCCGCCGTAAAATTGCAGTGGCAGGCCCCGCAGCCATTCAAACAGGCTACGCTGATGCTCTGCCGGGAACCCCTATGAACAGCTTTCAAGCTTTCTACGGCAATAATGATGACATCCGCATAGTAAGCGGCAATATCCTCAGCGGCAAGACAGTAGGAAAAGAAGGTTATCTCGGCTTCTATTCCAACGAGGTTACTGTGCTCAAAGAAGGCACCGAAAAAGAACTTTTCGGTTGGTTGGACCCGATACGCCCAAAAGTTTACAGTCAAGACCGCACTGCTTTCAGCTGGCTCTTTTGCGGTAAAAAGTATGATATGGACACCAACCTCCACGGCGGTCCGCGTGCTTTCGTAATGAGCGACAGCTATTACAGCAAGGTTCTCCCCATGGACATCTACCCGATTTATCTTATAAAGGCTTGTCTCGCAGGCGATATCGACAAGATGGAGCAATTCGGCATCTACGAAGTTATTCCCGAAGATTTTGCACTGTGCGAGTATATAGACCCCTCCAAGAACTATATTCAGGAAATAATCGCAGACGGCATCAGCCTCATGCTTAAAGAAATGGAATAAGCGTATGAAAAAGTTCTGGATAGCAACAAAAGACGCGTTTGCAACCTTCCTTCATGTCCCCGGCACGGTAACCCGTAGCGGTGCGCACGTGCGGGACGGAGTGGACCTCAAACGCATTATGATTATAGTGGTGATTTCCCTCGTGCCTGCAGCCCTTTTCGGTATGTGGAACGTAGGTTATCAACATCAACTCGCCATAGGCGGCGGCACAGCATTGCAGATTCTGCCCAATTTCTGGTTTGGTTTTCTGAAAGTGCTCCCGCTTTATATAGTATCTTATGTGGTAGGCCTTTTCATTGAATTCTTCAGCAGCGGGCTTCGCGACGAAGAAGTAAATGAAGGTTATCTTGTAACGGGCTTCCTCATACCCCTCATTGTTCCGGTAACGACTCCCCTGTGGATGCTTGCCTTAGCCGTTGCCTTTGCTGTAATTTTAGGCAAAGAAGTCTTCGGCGGCACCGGAAGGAATATTTGGAATCCCGCCCTGCTCGCCCGCGCATTCCTCTTCTTCAGCTACCCCTCTTATATGTCGGGTAATGAAGTATGGATAGCTAAAAGAGCCTCTGAAACCTTTGCTGATGGTTTTACCGGTGCTACACCCCTCGTTCTTGAGGGCACAGCCCAGTATAGCAACAGCATTTTGAGCCAAATCATCGGAACCATCCCCGGCTCCGTTGGTGAAACCTCCGTAATTGCGATTCTGCTTGGCGCATTCATCCTTTTATGGACAGGAGTGGCAAGTTGGAAAGTAATGGCCGGAAGCGTTCTCGGCGCACTACTGATAGGAGGATTGACCGACATTGCAGGCATCAGCGCCATTCCCTTCTGGCAGCATCTCCTTTTGGGCGGCTTCGCATTCGGTACCGTATTCATGGCCACCGACCCCGTAACATCCGCCCAAACCGAAACCGGAAAATGGATTTACGGTCTTCTGATAGGAATGCTCTGTGTTATCGTACGCCTCTTCAACCCCGGCTATGCCGAAGGCATGATGCTCGCCATCCTGCTCGGCAATACGGCGGCTCCTCTCATCGACCACTTGGTGGTTTCCTCGCACATCAGTCGCAGAAACAAGAAAATTAACGCACAAGCATAGCCATGAATACAAACGGTAATCTCTATACAATAGTCTACACCGCTATAATAGTAGTGGTAGTGGCCGGTTTGCTTGCTGCGGCTGCGGTTTTCCTGAAACCTTCCCAACAGGCTAACATCAAGGCAGAAACCATCTCCCAGATGCTTCAGGCCGCACAATTCGAAACCGACGGCTTGAATAATGCTCAAAAACTCGACAAATATGCCGAGGAAATAGACCATGCCTTCACCATCGATGCCAACGGTGCAAAAGTAAAAGACCTGGGAGTTTCCCGCGACAATATAGAACTCGTGGACGGCCTTAAAGCTCAAAACTATGCAATCGCCGGAAAGAGCGGCTTTGTGCTTGAACTTCCGGTTTATGTTTTCAAAAACGGAGTAAGCATAATTCCTTGCTACGGAGCAGGCCTTTGGGGTCCCGTTTGGGGATATATAGCCATAGAAGCTGATGGAACCACCATAAAGGGCACTTACTTCGACCACGATTCCGAAACCGCAGGACTCGGCGCCCGCATTAAAGACGACCCCGCTTTCCGCGGTCAGTTTGTAGGCAAGAAAATCGCCTGGAGCAGTAAACCGCAATTCGAAATAATAAAAGGCGGAGCCCCCGAGGGTCAGGAAAATGCGATAGACGCCATAAGCGGCGCCACTATAACCAGCGAAGGTCTTGATAAAGCCATAAATACTTGGCTGCAGGCCTACGAACCGTACTTCAGTTCAATCATTAAGGCAGAGGAGGAATAAGTCATGAAATTAAAAGATACCTTCCTTACACCTATTTTTAAGAGCAATCCCATTACTGTATTGGTGCTCGGCGTATGCTCCGCACTTGCAGTAACCGTAACCCTCAAAGGCGCTCTTGTAATGGCCCTTTCCGTTACTGTGGTAACAGGACTCGGCAACTGGGTGCTGAGCCTATTGCGCAAGGGCATTCCCAACCGCGTGCGAATCATTGTTCAATTGGTGGTTGTGGCTATGCTTGTGATTTTGGTGGATCAAGTTCTGAAAAGTATGGAAGCCACCTTCCCCGTGGCCAAACAACTTTCCGTATATATCGGCCTCATCATTACCAACTGTATAGTGATGGGGCGCATAGAGGCCTTCGCTCTTGGCAACAAACCCTTCCCTTCTTTGGTGGACGGCCTCGCCAACGGGCTCGGCTACGGCTTGATTTTGATTATTGTCGCTTTCTTCCGCGAACTTTTAGGAAGCGGCACTCTCTTCGGCTATCAGGTAATGCCTGCCGGCTATATTACAAACAACTTAGTAATACTTCCTCCGTTCGCTTTGATACTCATAGGATGCATAATATGGGTACACAGGGCGCTCGACAAGGAATTGCAAGAAAAATAACATCGATGCCTTATGGAATACATCAGTTTATTCGTTAAGTCTATCTTCGTAGACAACATGATTTTCGCTTATTTCCTGGGTATGTGTTCATACCTGGCGGTAAGCAAAAATGTGAAAACCGCAAACGGGCTTGGCCTCGCTGTTATTTTCGTGCTCCTCTGCACCCTTCCGCTCAACTACCTGCTCGACAAGTTTCTGCTTCAGCCCGGCGCCCTCGCCTGGCTGAGTCCGAAGTTTGCAGAGCTCGACCTAAGCTTCCTCAGCTTCATCCTCTTTATTGCCGTAATCGCTGCCTTCACCCAGCTTGTAGAGATGGTTGTAGAGCGATATCTCCCGGCCCTTTATGCCAGTCTCGGAATTTACCTTCCGCTGATTGCAGTAAACTGCGCCATCTTGGGCGGCTCTCTGTTCATGCAGCAAAAAGACTTTGTAAACGTGGGCGAAAGTGCGGTATATGCTCTCGGCTCCGGAATCGGCTGGTATTTAGCAATAGTGCTGCTGGCCGCCATCCGCGAAAAAATGGCCTACAGTAATGTTCCGAAGCCCCTCAAAGGCATAGGCATCAGCTTTATCACCGTCGGTCTTATGGGACTTGCATTTATGATTTTCATGGGAATTACTTTATAAGAGGATAGAGATATGAGTTCAATAATTTTCAGTGCGATAATCATAGCGGTTCTGGTCACCCTTGTCTTGGTAATCGTATTGCTTGTGGTGAAAGACAAAATCACCCCGAGCGGCACGGTTCAAATAGACATCAACGATGGCAAGCGCATATTGGATGTACAGCAGGGAGGCGATATAATGCATACCCTTGCTCAGGAGGGCATTTTCCTTCCCTCTGCCTGCGGCGGTAAATCCACCTGCGGCCAATGCAAGGTGCAGATGATAGAAGGAGGCGGTGAGATTTTGGATACCGAGAGAGGCCATTTCAACCGAAAGCAAATAAAGGATGGAATGCGTCTGGGCTGCCAGGTGAAGATAAAGGAAGATCTTAAAATCCGCATCCCCGAAAGCACCCTCAGCGTAAAGAAATTGGAATGCGAGGTTATAAGCAACCGCAATGTGGCTTCTTTCATCAAAGAATTCACCGTCCGCATTCCCGATGGCGAGCATCTTGATTTCAAGAGCGGCGAGTATATTCAGATAGATGTCCCCAAAGGCACCTATGACTATAAAGACATTGAGGTGGATGAGCCGTACAAGCAGGTATGGGAGCGTTATGGTTTCTTCAATCTCAAATGCGAGAATCCCGAAGATACTGTACGCGCCTATTCAATGGCCTCTTATCCTGCTGAAGGGCAGATAATCAAGTTGAATGTGCGTATTGCCACGCCTCCTTTCGACCCCAAAGCCCCGAAAGGAAGCAACAAGCTTCTGCCCGTGAATCCGGGCATAGCCTCGACCTATGTTTTTACAAGGCGTCCGGGCGATATGGTAAGCATAAGCGGTCCTTTCGGCGACTTCCTTCTTCCGGAGAACGACCCGATAGAAACAGAATATGTATTTGTGGGCGGAGGCGCCGGTATGGCTCCTCTCCGCAGCCACATAATGCACCTTTTCCATACCTTGAAAACCAAGCGCAAGGTTAGCTTCTTCTACGGAGCCCGCTCCCTTTCCGAGGCCTTCTACTTGGAAGACTTTTGGGCAATTGAAAAGAAATTCCCCAATTTCCGCTTCTATCTTACCCTCGACAAGAAGGACCCTGTGGCCGACAAAAAGGGCGTGAAATACAGCGCAGGCTTTGTAGCCCCCGAAATGGGAAGGCTCTACCTCAACGAGCACGAGGCTCCCGAAGACATACAATACTTCATGTGCGGCCCGCCCATGATGGTGAAGACTGTAGAGGATTTACTTGACAGCCTTGGAGTGGATTTGGAAACCAACCTCCACTTCGACGACTTCGGTTAGCAGAGCCGCCCCCGTTAGGCGCAACTGAAAAAATTCCGTAGATTTGCATTACCATGATTACACTATTGATTTCTATTGCTGCCCTGATTCTGGGTTATTTCCTTTACGGAACTTTCGTTGAAAAAGTATTCGCACCTGATGCTAAGCGACCAACACCTGCTATCGCTCAAGCTGATGGTGTTGACTTCGTGCCAATGCCTTCGTGGAAGGTATTCATGATCCAAATTCTGAACATCGCCGGCACAGGTCCAATCTTCGGCGCCATCATGGGTGCCATGTTCGGGCCATCATGCTATCTCTGGATTGTATTCGGATGTATCTTCGGCGGCGCAGTGCACGACTACTTCTCCGGTATGCTTTCAGTCAGAAGCGGCGGAAAGAATCTTCCTGAAATAATCGGCCAGCAGCTCGGCTCGGGTACAAAGAAAGTCATGATGGTATTCTCGCTTATCATGCTCATGCTGGTGGGCGCCGTGTTCGTGTACAGCCCGGCACTCATCCTTGGAGACATCGCAGGAGGCGGTTCTGTGACTGCAATTCGCATCTGGACTATAGTCATACTCCTGTATTATATGCTCGCAACTTTCTTTCCGATAGACAAGATCATCGGCCGCATCTATCCGTTATTCGCCTTTGCACTGCTCTTCATGGTTGTTGCTCTGCTTGGCTACCTGCTTGTGAAGTGGCCGTCAACCGTGCCTGAAATCTGGGATGGCCTCGGCAACAGGAATCCTGCCGGAGGCTCAATCTTCCCATGCCTGTTCATAACCATCGCATGCGGTGCAATATCCGGCTTCCACGCCACGCAGTCGCCTCTCATGGCCCGCTGCATTAAGAACGAGAAACTTGGACGCCCCATATTCTACGGCTCCATGATAGTCGAGGGCATTATCGCACTCATCTGGGCAACGATAGGTTCGTACTTCTTCTATGGCGGAGGCAATGTAGAGATGAACGCTGTTGGTGTAACTGCAGCGCCTACTGTTGTCACCACAGTTTCCAAAGCATGGCTTGGTACTCTGGGCAGCATACTTGCGCTTCTTGGAGTTGTAGCTGCACCTATCACCAGTGGAGACACAGCTCTCCGTTCTGCAAGACTCATTGTTGCAGATGCATTCAAGCTCGATCAGAAGCCGCTGCGCAACCGCTTTTTCACTTCACTTCCAATCTTCGTAGGCACTGCATTGCTTCTTTGGTTCAGTATTGCAGATGCAAACGGCTTCAATACCATCTGGCGCTACTTCGGTTGGGCAAACCAGACTCTCGCAGTCTTTACGCTCTGGGCAATCACGGCATATCTGCTCAACAACAAATCAGGTTCCTACTACCTCATTTCAATGCTCCCGGCTGCGTTCATGACTTCCGTCTGCACAACTTTCATCTGCACTGCAAAGATAGGCTTAAACCTCCCTGCAAGCACTATTCCTTATATAGCCGTCGGCAGTTTCGTCATTGCAATCGTAATATTCTACCGGCTCAAGTCGAAAGTCAAGAAATAAGCGGCTTTTAAAGTCATATCACAAGCCCGGTATTTAAAGTTTATTCAAAAACGGAAAAATATCGGGTTTTTATTTTTACTCCCTTGTAAACCACAGGGCGCTTGAATAGATTTGCCTTCGAACATTCGCAGCAAGTTCTATCATGCAACGGGCATCTTCTTGGTTTATTCATGTTTGTGTCAATTCTGTTAAGCTCGTCAGCTTTGCCTTGGGCGCATTGGCCATCGCCGCGATGGCGCCGGCCTGCGCCCGCGAATATTCAAATCCACAGGAACAAAGCGCCTCGCAGAGCGATTCCATAAGCATAACAATCTCAGTTCCTTACAAAGTAAAAACATTGGACTTTTTCATTTACCGCGACAGCCTGAATCGTCCTTTGGAGAGTCATTTTAGATTAAATGACGAAAAAGGGAAAAACGAAAGAGACAATGCGTCAGGCATAGAAGAAGGAAAAAGTGCTGAATTGTTTGAAGAAAGAGGCGAAAAAATGAACGCAGAGGCAGGTCAAAAGCCGGGCAAGGCGGCAGGTCAAGAGCAAAGCAAGGCAAACTTCAAACTGCCTTCAAGTCGCGGCTCAAAAATAATCATAGCCATTGCCAACAGCCCTTACGAATTCAATCTCAAGGCCTTGCAGTGCTTCGACTCAGCAGAACTGCTTACCATGTATTACCGGGACGAAAACCCGCAATTCCCTCTTATGAGCGCAATTTCTTTCAGCCATGAGGACAGTATTTTCCTTAAACTCAAAGCCTTGCTTTGCCCTGTAAAAGTGCTTTCCATCAGCAACTCCACCGACAAACTCCTATCTCATCCAAGACTCAGCTTAAGGAAAATCAACGCCAGCGCCGAGATGCTCCGCTCCGACGGCTTCCGACCCTCCATTACAATCGACTCCCCTGCCGAAATCTCCCATCCCCAAATGATGTTCTCGCAATTACCATTGGACTTAGGCTCCGACACCTGCCACCCAATGACCACCCTCTACTGCTATCCGCAGGATACCGAAACCTCTCTCGGCACACCAAGAACCGAAATCGTCCTTAGTGCGGAGGTGGAAGGCAGTACGCAGCACTACGCCACCCCTCTTCCAAAAGCCGGAAGAGGCAAAACAATAGTCATAAATCTAAATATCTGCCCCTGAAATAGGCATTATGTAAGAAAATATCTATCTTTGTTGGCTAGCTAACTCCAATATGAAATCCTATGTGTTTCCGGGTGACATTGACACTCGAATAATGGAAATCGGCTCCAAGCCTTTCCCCTATATGCGCACTGATGCTTTTTCACACATAAATAAAGAAAGCGAACAGATGCTGCTCGAACTTTTCCATTGCAGTGGAGGCAAAACTATAATCTATACCGGTTCGGGCACCGGAGCAATGAGCGGAATTGTAGAAAGCTATGTATGTACAAAAAGGAAGGCCTTTGTGATAAACGGAGGCGATTTCGGGTTGCGCTGGTACGAACTCTGCCATTATTACGGCGTTCCTGCTGTAAATTACACAGTGCCTTTTGCACGCGATATAGACTACGCCAATCTCCGTCAGCGCATTGCTGATGAAAGGCCTGATGTCCTGCTATGCCAGCATCACGAAACCTCCACCGGCCAGCTCTTTAATCTCAAAGAGCTCTCCCGAATCTGCCGCGAATACGGCATATCGTTAGTGGTGGATGCAATCAGCTCTTTCTTGGCAGAGCCGCTGAGCATGGACGATTTGGGCATAGACATCTGCGTATGCAGCACCCAAAAGGGTCTTAATATCCCTCCGGGTCTCTCTATCGTTGTCATATCCAAGAAACTTGAAGGCTATCCCTTTTCACACAAGGGTTTTTATTGGGATTTCTGCACTAATCTTGGCAACCTTAGCCGCGGCCAAACTCCATACTCCCCCGCCACCATACTCTATCTGCAATTGCACGCACGCCTTAAACAGATAATGGAAGAAGGAGGCGAGAATTATAACATTGCCAGGGTACGCCACCGCAGCGAGTTTTTCCGCTCCTTATGCGCCAAATATGACTGGGATATTCCCGCAGAAGTACCTTCCTCTGCAATTACCGGCTTCCAAACGACAGATAAAGAACGAAAGATATTCAATTCTCTTATTGAAAAATACGACACTTACATTATGCCAAGCTCCGTTCCGGGCTTCTACCGCGTTTCTCATATGGGACTGCAAAGCGACGAAGACCTACAATTGCTGGCTGAACGCATCCACGAATCAGAATGAAAAAAGTAATCACATACGGCACTTTCGACCTTTTTCACGAAGGACACCGGAACATATTGAAACGTGCAAAAGCATTGGGAGACTATCTCATTGTAGGTATAACCACCGATAATTTCGACCTCGAAAGAGGTAAAATGAATACCTGTGACAATGTGATGCAGCGTATAGAAGCAGTAAAGAACTCCGGTTATGCCGATCAGGTAATTTTAGAAGAATATCGAGGCCAGAAAATAGATGACATCCAACGCTACGGAATAGACATTTTCGCAATAGGTTCCGACTGGGAAGGCTACTTCGACTATCTTAAAGAATATTGCGAGGTGGTGTATCTGCCCCGCACAGAGGGCATATCCTCCACTCAGCTGCGTCAGGAAAGACCTATCGTAAATATCGGTATCATAGGAACAGGCGGCATTGCAAGGCGTTTTGTTCCGGAGGCCTTTTTCGTGAACAACGTAGAGTGCGTAGCGGCATGGAATCCGGATACTGAGCAGTTGGAGAATTTTACAAGAAAATTCGAGTTGAAAGCGGCTTCCGGAATCGAAGACCTATATGCAAACTGCGATGCAGTATATATAGCCTCTCCTCATTACACGCATTACAGCTATGTCAAGTCCGCACTCAAAGCTGGCAAACATGTTCTATGCGAAATTCCTTTCGTACTTAAAGAAAGTGAGGCGATAGAACTGTTGGATATGGCCGAAAGCAAGAATTTGGTGCTTAATCTTGCTCATAAAACAGCTTATTGCCCAGCCTTCGGACATCTTATAAGCCTGCTTAGAAGCGGAGCGATAGGCCGGATTGTAGATATTACCTGTTCTGTCACCACCCTTACTACGGAGGATTCCGACAAGCTTGACGGCAAGCTTTGGGGAGGCTCCATGAACGAAAATGCTCCCTTCCCTCTTCTTCCAATCTTTAAATTATTGGGAACAAACTGGCGCAATATAAACTTCTATTCCATAATGAAAAAAGGAGTGGATATGTACACAAAAGCGGTCATGTGCTACGATCACGCAGTAGCGTCATTTCAGGTGGGCTTGGGAGCAAAGAGCGAGGGCAATTTAGTGATTTCCGGCACCAAGGCTTATGCATATGTGCCGGCTCCCTGGTGGAAGACGGACTATTTCGAGATTCGCTTCGAAGATCAGAACCTCAACAAAAAATACTTCCATCTGTTTGCAGGAGAAGGCCTGCGTTACGAAATAAAAGATTTTACGGCAAGAATACTCGGCGGAGACTACGACAAACTAAGCCGTGAGGAAATTATAAGCATGGCTGCCGTGCAAGAGCAATATCTGAAGGGAATAAACGTTTTTAAACTGTAATAATGAAACTTCTCAGTCTGAAAGAAATTCAAAACGCAGACTTGGACATCTTAAAAGATGTGGATGCCTTCTGTCGCAGTCATGGAATCAAATATGCAATGGCATACGGCACTCTGCTTGGAGCCGTTCGTCATAAGGGCTTCATCCCTTGGGACGACGATATAGATTTGATAATGAGGCGAGAGGACTATATTCGTTTCCAAAAGGAATACTCCTCCGAAAAATACAGTTTTATAAGCCGCGAAACCACGGCGGAATGCTGGCTAACTTTTGGCCGCGTAACAGACACCAAACATAGCAAAGTAATTGGTACGATTCCCTGGCACAGCGATAAACTATCTTGCGGCGCATGGGTGGATATTTTCCCTATGGATGCGGTTCCAGATAACAAAGAAGGCTTCATGAGTATCTACCGCATCCTTAACACTCTCCAATACCAATTACGTAAGACACGCGGGGCTCACTCCTACTTTATTAAGGGAATGCCCCTTAGGGACAGACTTAAAATTTGCTGGAAAAAAAAGGTGAATCCCAATCTTGTAAAAATAGACCCGTCGGTATTCGCACAAGACTTTATAAACACTCTCCGTTTACTGACTTCCGCCCCTACCGGACACATCGGGCAACTCGGCTGCCCTGATTCTCCGAATAGCTACTTCGATAAATCTTTATTGGAATCTTATGTGGATTTGCCCTTCGAAGACGGCCTCTTCATGGCGCCTGCACAATACACCGATTTTTTGAAAGCGGTCTATGGAGATACTTACATGCAGCTTCCTCCCAAAAAGGAAAGAGTTACCGACCTATATCGTTTTGCCCGTATCTATTCCTTATAGGCTTTTACTCAAAATTATATCGGTAGTTTTATAGGGAATTCCCCCCAGGTCGAATTTATATTTTTCTTCGCCGCGGCTCAAGTCGAGTTCGTGCACTCCGGTATTTGTCCCTAAGTAATTAAGCGTTTCTGCAAGAAGCACATATCCGGGAGAGTAAAAACGATAATTGTCGTCTATTGCCAACCTCGGCACTGTAATCGTATGCCCGTCGTGAGTCATCATGCCTGAAAGGAATGCCATAGGTCTTTCTCCTTCCATAAGAACGGCATGAAAGCTATTTGCCAAATGATGCAAAGAAAGGGTATCGTGTTTTATATAAAAATAGTTAAAATGCCAATAGAGACGACCAAATAGACTACGGATTTTCTTTTGCTTGTAATGCGTAAATATACGCTCGAAATAAAGCTTCATAATCTTCTTCCACATTATCCGGTCTATAGGTCGGGCAGCATCGAATATTTCCAATTTGAATTGTTTTCCGTCACGCTTCATTCTGTTGTATGCAGTACGCATACTCTGACGCACATTACGGTGCAGTTTCCCAAAGTGTTCATTCCAATCTTTATCCACTGCAATACTTACATAGGTATTTGTTTGTAATGATAGCAACAGCTCGGCCGGCGCCTCCGATACCATAGGCGATTGCTCCTGAAGACGATGTAGTTTGGCTTTTGATTTAAAGGCCGAATAAAATGCTCTCGTTACCGCAACCCGCTCTTCCGTAGATAATTCCGGCTTGTACAGAGCATCCATTCTATCGCAACCACGAATATCACCCAACATCTTGTAATAACCTAAGTTAAGGCTTCCTTTCAAAGGAACTAACATTAAAGGACAGCCATTACTGTCGCTCATACAGGCCACGCGGGGACGATAAAATGAGAAGCAGCGCGTAAAATGCTCTACATAAGCGAGATAGTCGTAATACAAAAATGGAGACATAGAAGGCGTTTCCATTTTTTTCCAATCCTCCTTAACCTCAGCGAAAGAGCGCCAGGAAAAGGTGTAGCCCTTGTCAGATTTCATAAACCTCCAAATTATGTGTCCTGCGCTTATGTTCGGGCGGAAGTTTCATATAATCGCCATACTGTTGGCAGAGGAATTCCTCCCAAGAGGCAAAAGCCTTGAAATTATGACCTTCGAATGGAAGGGTGATATAATTTTCGAAAAGAGTGCGCGGGAACACCTCTACAAGACCATTGTAACGCACCGACACCGAACCTGCAAGCCGGCTTCCCTCGAAAGGATAGCGCCTCATTTCGGCATCCATTTTTTCAAACCAATATCCGGAACCCCTGATATGGGCGCTAAGTTTAGCCGGAAGAGTCTGGTGGAAGTTGAATAAATCGAAGCGGCCGGCGCAAATGCTCAAGCGATGGCCATAATGGCTTAAAAGCCTTTCGCGCTTCAGTTGTTGTTTTTGGGGTAGTTCCGGTTTTCCATCCACGGGAAAAACATCAATATTAAGCCCGAAGCGCGATGCGCTTGCATTTTTTTCGTATGAGATGGTGCGGGTATCATGCACTTTCGCAAAAAAGTGAACAAAATGAGAGTCTTCGCCCGTTTTGTTATACAAACACTCGTACGAAGGATGTTTGAAAGATGAAACGAAGCGGTCGAAGTCCGGACGCGGCATGAGAATGTCAATGTCATCATCCCAAGGAATAAAACCCTTATGACGGACGGCTCCAAGCAGGGTGCCGTAAGCCATGGAATAGCGTATTCCCTCACTTTCGCAGAACTCGTCCACCGCTATAAGAATGTCGGTGAGACGCGAGTGAATTTCTTCGTGACTGAGCAGTTTCATAGCTCTATACGTTTTTTAAGCCAGGATATAAACTTATGTTGGTCGCTTTCCGATGCTTTGTCAAGAGAATTTGCGCAAAGGAAGATGGCTTCTGGCTTAGAATCGAAATATGCGATTTTACGGTCGAAATAATTTTTCACAGGGCGCGGATTGAGATAAAGCGAAACCCGTTTATCGGGAATAAGAATAAGCCGGCCTTGTCTTGCCATATCCATATAGAAAGGCTCAAATATCAACCATTGGTCGGCAGAGCGGAATCTGTCTTTCATATTAAGCTCTACGGCATCGGGCCTGCGAGAGAGAAAATCGGAATACCAGCTTTTAAGCAATGCATGCGGCGTATGGCCAACCAGCACAAAGCGGCATCCTCCCCCTATCAAGTCCAAACCATTCAGCATAAAGTCCTTAAAACCAACCACTTTATGCCCGGGGCGCAGGTGCTTTAGTCTCCTCAAAGCCTTTGCCCAAAAAGTAGGATACCAAATACCGTAGGCCACAGGATTACCATCCCTGAAATAGTCTTCCGGCTTTGTGGGGCCTACAAGGAAAAGGTCGTCATTAAAATAGATGAAATGCTCGCTAAGCCCAGGAATATTCCATACGAAAGTCTCAATGGAGTTGGTATTGAAATACGGCATCCCTTCCTCGTGACCCTTGAAGATGACTTTATGGTCCACCACCTCCACCTTGTCGTCTTTTATACCCGGGTCTTGCCCATCGGTAACTATAAAAATTTTTCTTACAAAGGGAGCAAAACGCTTGATAGAAGCTATACAATAGTGAATCTCCCCTATATCCTTATAGCGAGTGGCGCCGCCGATATCATCGCGCTCAGCCTCCTCTCCCTTAAAATAACGAGCCCTTTTGGCATTGAGAACGGGGTCATCCCCATCCACCCAAGGAACTACGACATCGATTGGATAAGATACATTCATTTTATACAATATTTTGAAAACGCTGCGGAATACGCACCACAAGAATCATCCCAAGCATAGCAGGTTTATTCCATGCGTAGGGAGGACGGCAGATAGAAGCAAAACAGCGGGCGAAACGCACCGTGGGCTCCCATTTTCGAGCCTTGAGCTTCGTACAATGGCGAATCGTACGCGAACGCTTCTTCAAATGTTTGGTCCAACCTGCCGCCGCTCTGTCAGCATCGCTGAAACGCGCTTTTATTCTGCCAAGGTCGCAATAACCGAAATGGAAAAGATATAAATCTTTGCCGATATGGAAATTCCGGCCCTTTACTCGATGAAAACCGCTTCCCCAACGAAGAGGTTCCGAAATCACCACCGTTTTCGTGTAGCGGGTACCTATTTCTGCATAATGCCTTTGGCTAAGGAAACTTTCCCCTTCTTTGAAATCCCCTTCTTCATCTATCTTCTGCCCCACATCTATTCCCAATCCCGAAAGGCTGCCCCTCACAGGCGTCTTGCTTAGATATTCGGTAAGACCGATTCCCAAAGCAGGGTCAACAACCAAAAATTCATCGGCATCGCAGCCTATCACAAGCTCGTAACCGTCAGCAAAAAGCTTGGCCGCCAAATCCGACAATAATTCTATACGGCCCTTGTCAGATGCAACCACCTTGCCTTCAACCCTTTCACGGGCCTCGATATTGGCATTAGGGCACCAGTCCGGAACAGGCTGGTCTTTACCATCCAACAATATATACAAATTCTCCTCACCTATCTGAGAGCCGTAATAGGCGGTCCAACGACGAAGAAAAAAGTCGTCATTACGCACCATCGTGACAGCAGCGATTTTTTTCATATCCCCCAAATTTAGTCAATTTTCCTAAGATATTCCGCAGTAAAGGTCTTTCCATTAAGGACCATATCCTCAGGAGTGCCCTCAAACACAAGCTCGCCGCCCTTTTCGCCCGCATCAGGACCCAAATCTATAATCCAATCGGCATTGCGGATTACATCCAGATTATGCTCTACCACCACTATGCTGTGCCCGGCATCCAAAAGAGCATCAAAACTCTTCAGAAGCTTTTCCACATCATAGAAATGCAGACCTGTTGTAGGCTCATCAAAAAGAAAAAGTATTCGCTCGCCGGAACGCTTGCCGCCATCGCGGTTCAGGGACAGGAAGTATGCGAGCTTAATGCGCTGGCTCTCCCCGCCGCTGAGGGTGCTGGAACTCTGCCCTAACTTTATATAGTTAAGCCCCACATCCATAAGCGGTTGCAACTTTGCAGCTATGCTTTTCGCTGCATCCTCCTTGCCGGCGGAAAAGAATTCTATCGCCTCCTCCACGCTCATATTCAGTATGTCATCTATGTTTTTACCGCGGTAGCGCACCTCTAAAATATCGGGCTTGAAACGCTTGCCGCCGCATTCCTCACAAACCATGGTAACATCTGCCATAAACTGCATTTCTATGGTAACCACCCCCTCGCCCTGGCATTCGGAGCATCTGCCGCCGTCCTGGTTGAAAGAGAAGTAAGACGGGCCGTAACCGTTTATTTTAGCATATTGCTGCTCGGAAAAGAGTTTGCGGATTTCGTCATAGACTTTAAGATAAGTAACCGCATTGCTTCGGGTGCTTTTGCCGATGGGATTCTGGTCCACATATTCCACGCGCGAAATCCTATCGAGATTGCCGCCGAGTCTTTTATGAGTACCGGGAATATCACCACTTTCTTTTAGTCGGCGGCTGAGGGCGGGAAAGAGGATGTCCCCCACAAGGGAGGATTTGCCTGAGCCGCTTACTCCGGTTACCACCGTTAGCACGCGAAGGGGGAATTTTACATCAATATCTTTAAGATTATTCTGTCTTGCGCCCTCTACGCTTATAAAATAATTCCAACTGCGCTTTTTACGAAGGTAGCGCTTTTTTTCTCCGGAAAGATATTGGAGAGTGAGAGAGTTTTCGAATACGATTTCTCCCCCATTTATTCCAGCCAGCGGACCCATGTCTATTAGGAGGTCGGCGGAACGGATTATATTTTCATCATGCTCCACCACCACTACGGTATTGCCTATATCGCGGAGCTTGCGCAGCACTTTTATAAGACGCTCGGTATCTTTCGGATGCAGGCCAATAGAGGGCTCATCCAAAATATACATGCTTCCCACAAGAGAACTGCCCAAAGCCGTCACCAAATTTATGCGCTGGCTCTCACCTCCGCTCAAGGTGTTGAAGGCCCTGTTCATGGTAAGATATCCAAGCCCCACATCCCTGATATATTCAAGACGGTTTTTTATCTCCCTTAAGGGCTCTGATGCTATCTTCTGCTCATTCGGCTCTAATACAAGGGCATTTATAAAGCTCAACAGCTCATCCGTCGTCATGCTCATCCATTCATGGATATTTTTGCCCCCGACCTTTACATACAGAGCCTCAGGCCTAAGGCGGCTGCCATGACATGCAGTGCAAACCGTTCTGCCGCTGAAACGGCTCTCCATAAATTTGAATTGGATTTTATAGCGCTGGGTATGCACCCACTCAAAAAACTCGTTTATGCCTATTATGCTGTCATCATCCCCCTCCACCCTTCGGCCGTTCCAGATAATATCCTTCTCCTTTTCGCTGAGATTGCAATAGGGCTCGAAAGGCCTTATGCCATAGCGCTCCGATACACGCACCAAATGGTCTTTGAACCAGCCCATCTTATCCCCTCTCCAACAGGCAATTGCCCCGTCATAAATGCTCTTGCTTTTATCCGGCACAACCAAATCCTCGCTTATCCCTATTATCTTGCCCAAGCCTCCGCATATTTGGCATGCCCCCAAGGGGGAATTGAAGCTGAGAAGATATTCGTCGGGCTTGCGGAAAGTCATGCCATCCAGCTCGAAACGCCTGCAGAAAGCTTTTTGCTCTCCATCGCACACCACAGACATATCGCCGTTCCCCTTGTCAAAAGCATCCCCCACGCTTTGAAGGAGCCGGGTGCGAAGGTCAGAATCCTCGGAAATATCCTCCGGCTTATCTAAGCGAAGGCGGTCTATCAGCAGCATCGCCCCCTTGGGATAATTGCCTTTTTGGAGGATTTCATCTATTGTCTGCACCTTCCCTTCGGCGAAAAAACGGGAATAGCCCTGCTCTTTGAGGGACAACATAAGCTCCACCTTGTCGTCGCGCCAATCCCAGCGGATGTCGGAAAGTATATAGATAATGGTGGCGCCGCTTCCCTCCATATAAGAAAGCACGTCCTGAACGCTGTCCGCGCGCACTTCTCCTCCGCTAACGGGCGAATAGGTGCGGCCGATGCGCGAGAAAACCAGCCTTAGGAAATCGTAAATTTCGGTGGCGGTGCCGACGGTGCTGCGCGGATTTTTCACCGAGACTTTTTGTTCTATGGCGATTGAGGGGGGAATCCCTTCTATGAGGTCGACATCCGGTTTGGTCATGCGTCCGAGGAATTGGCGGGCGTAGGAAGATATGCTCTGCGCAAAACGCCGCTGCCCCTCTGCATAGAGGGTATCGAAAGCGAGGGAGGATTTTCCGCTGCCGGAAATGCCTGAAATCACTACGAGTTTTCCGCGCGGTATTTCAAGGTCAATGTTTTTGAGATTATTGACCCTTGCACCCTTTATGACTATGTTTCCGGACATCTCACAAAGGTACTCAAATTTACGCAACAAACATTTGCAGGTTCCAAAAATATGCGTATCTTTGCATTCCTCTCTTGAACCAAGAGCGGTTTTCTGCCTTAAAGGCAACAGGGTGTGGTAGTTCAGTTGGTTAGAATGCCGGCCTGTCACGCCGGAGGTCGCGAGTTCGAGCCTCGTCCGCACCGCAAAAAAACAAATGCTCCAGAGTTTCCTCCGGGGCATTTGTTTTACTTTAAATTACCTTTTGCAATCCCCTAATCGTAGGTAGAATAATAGTTTCTTACAAAACTTACGGCCTGATCGAATATCGGTTGGGTGAATTCAACAAACAAAGCTTGTTCTGGAGGCGGCATAACGGGTTCTGTTTCAGTCATTTTCAACTGTTCTTTTGTCAATGCGCGTCCATCTCCTTTATAACTGGCCCATTCATTCACCCACACGAATTTGCCGGGGAAATTACGATTCGCTTCCACTTTGTTATTATAAGCATTCACTATTCTTGCCGAAAGAATCCCTTGCGAAATAACCTCCCTCCTATAAACAGTCAGTTGCGCCTTTACTGTTCCATACACATTTTGTTTTTTCCCATCTACGGTAGTTGCCCCCACCAGCACGCTGTCGCGGGAAATTTCCGATGTGTTTTTGATTTCACGTAGATTCCCTACCGTAAAGTCTTCGAAATTAAGCACTAAATATTGGTCGGGCTTGTTCAAGCCCTCTTCTTGTGCCTCTGCATATGTATAGAAACGAACAAATTGACTTGTTGTCATTTTTCCCATCTGCGCCATCAGATTGTCATAGAAAAAGTCGGTGGAAAGCTGATACCGCTTGGGTGTGATTGGCTTTTCCACCACCACTTTGAGTGTGGCTATAAACAAAGCGGTTTGAATTTTTTCTTTGACATCTTTATAGTCCGGCATATATTTTTCGGCTTTCAAAAAATTGAAATATGCCTCTCGAGCGTCTCTAATGGTATTATGCTGCAACAAACGTTCGCCTATATTATAAGACTCCTCCGCTGCCAAAGGCAGGATGTCACGTAGTTCTTTACTGAATTGTTCGGGCTGCGGGAAAATCTCCATTGCTTTTGGGCAGGTATAGATTGCATCCGCTATAGAGTTGAGAGCTAAATATTCTTCTGCCGCTATCGAATACTTGCCGGCAAGGTTTGCATCGAAGGCATTTTGGATTTTACGCAAAGCGTTTTCCTTTGCCAACGGATATGCTTGCTCCAACACCTGTAGTGATTTTTTATTTTTTGGATTTGAGCGTAGAGTCTTAATTGCATTTATTGAGGCGTTATAATAATCGCCATGCTGCAAGGCCCTTTTACTCGAAGAACATTCGACAAACAAAAAAGCGGAAGCAATCAATAATAGTAAATAACTAAATCTTTTCATATTAGGTTTTATTTAAAATTGTCTAAAACAAACTACTTAAGCCCAAAGATAAGTATTATTTTCTATTGTTACTTACAAGTTTTTTTTCTATTTTCGTATGATTTGCTAAAACTTCCAAAACGACAAATTATTATCACTTATTATAATTACATGAAAAAGTTAACAACATTTTTAGTATTGGCCTTATTTGCCACACAGGCGGCCATGGCGGGCGTACCGCAAATTACAGATGCGGACACTCAAAGAGCTGTTTCGTTAGTTTCACAAATGACCCTCAAAGAGAAGTGCGGCCTCATAGGAGGCTTCAAGGAGGGCTTCTACACCTATCCCGTAGAACGCCTCGGCATTCCCTCTATTCTTCTTGCCGATGGTCCCCAAGGCGTGCGCAAATTGGGCGACACCCCCACCAACAGCACCTATTACCCCTGCGGCATTGCTATCGCTGCATCTTTCAACCGCGAAATTGCATCCGGCGTGGGCACAGGCATAGGTTATGACGCCAAGGCCAGAGGTGTAGGAGTTATGCTCTGCCCGGGCGTAAATATTTATCGCAATGCCCTTTGCGGACGCAATTTCGAGTATATGGGAGAAGACCCCTACCTTGCCTCCGAGACTGCCGTTTCTTACATTACAGGTATGCAGGAGCAGGGCGTAATGTCCACAATCAAGCACTTTGCAGTGAATAACCAGGAGTATGCCCGTCACTGGGTAAGTTCCAATTTGGATGAGCGCACTCTCCATGAGATTTATCTCGAAACCTTCCGCAAAGCCGTTAAGCAGGCGCAGGTGGGTGCGATAATGACAAGCTACAACCCCATTAACGGCACGCACGCTGCAGAACATCCGGAACTTATCAAGGGAGTGATTCGCGACAAATGGGGCTTCAAGGGTATAGTGATGAGCGACTGGGTTTCCACATACAGCCCTATCGGAAGCGCAACCAGCGGCCTCGACCTCGAAATGCCGAGAAACTATGCTCTTACTTATGAGAAGGTTAAGCCTTTGATAGACAATGGTGTAGTGCTCGAATCCGAAATCGATGAAAAATGCATTAACATACTTCAAACCATCATAGCTTACGGCTTCCTTGACAAACCGCAAAAAGACAGCAGTATCCCTGAAGATTATGATGTCAGCCGCTCGCTCGCCTATTCTGCCGCCCTTGAGTCGCCGGTGCTTCTCAAAAACAATGGTGTACTCCCTTTGAAAGGCGGAAATTATGTTCTCTGCGGTCCCAATGCCGATTATATCCCCTACGGTGGCGGCAGCGGTGCAATGTACCCGTTTGCACACCGCACCACAACTCTCTATCAGGGAATGAACTCCCTTGGGAAAAAGTATAAGGCGCAACTTAGGACCTCCGTACCGCAAGCAAAAGAGCTTGAGAAGGTAGATGCTCTTATCCTCGCTGTAGGTTTCAATAAAGATACCGAAACAGAGAATTCCGACCGCACTTATTCCCTTCCCAAAGGCCAGGATGAGCTGATTGCTGATGCTGTTGCCACCGGCAAGAAGGTAGTGGTAGTGGTTTACAGCGGAGGCGAGGTTGATATAAGCAAGTGGGTGGATAAGGTAGATGCCATTGTGATGGCCTGGTACACCGGTCAGGAAGGCGGACACGCTCTTGCCGACATTCTCTCCGGCAAGGTTTCGCCCTCAGGCCGCCTACCCTTTACTTTCTGGGGCAGTCTCAAAAAGAATCCCTCCACCCCTTATTATCACGTGGCAAAGTTGGACGAAAACATACCTCCAAGACATTATGAGCGATACAAACATTATCCTTTCACGGATTACACAGAGGGCGTATTCGTAGGCTACCGAGGCATCGAGCATTTTGGCATCAAGCCCATGTTCCCATTTGGCTATGGTCTTACCTACTCTAATTTTAAGTACAGCGATTTAGCGCTTGAAAAGCTCGCTGACAGTTCAGTGAAGGTTGCTTTTACCGTTACCAACACCGGCAACGCAAATGCGGCAGAAGCCGCTCAGGTATATGTTGCGCCGCTGAATTCAAAAGTACTCCGTCCGGCCCGCGAACTGAAGGGCTTCGACAAAAAGACCATTGCAAAAGGCCAAAGCGCACGTTACGAAGTTGTGCTTGAGCCCTCTGCATTCATGTATTACGACATCAGCGTGCACGACTGGGTGAAAGACAACGCCGACTTTGAAATTCAGGTAGGCTCTAATGCCACCGACATCCATCTGCGCCAAACACTTCGCTAATCGCTGACTAAAGCATAGCATAGCGCAACACTCATTACAACAAAAGGCCTCTGAGACAACTCAGGGGCCTTTTTGAATAAAATCCCTATCTGGATGTTCGGTTTTATCTATTAGATGCAGTGCTCAATCCCTATACCAGGACGGGAGTTTTTTAAGGGCTTTGCGACGATGGAAGATGTGGCTGGTAAACTGAACATTGCTCACGTCCCAGTTTTCAAGGCCTATCCCCTCAAAACTTGTACAATCGCAAAACATAAGGCTCATATCTTTGACATTGCTCACATCCCATCCCGACAAGTCGCCGTTGAAACTTGAACAGCCGCGGAACATAGCGCTCATACTCTTTATATTACCTACATTCCATCTTTCCAAACCTATCCCCTCGAAGCTTTTACAGCCATCAAACATCCACCTCATATTCTTGACATTACTTACATCCCAACCGGACAGGTCACCATTGAAATTCTCGCATCCCCAAAACATTCCGCTCATATCCTCAACACTGCTCACATCCCAAGCGGATAAATCACAATTGAATTTCATACAAGCGCCGAACAAGCGGCTCATATCTTTAACCTTGCTCACATCCCAATTAGAAACATTAAAATTATATCGTCTTCCTTTGAATAATTCCGACATATCTGTGATTTTGCCGGTATCAATCCAGTTTAAGTCGACAATATCACCCTCTTTTGGATTGGTATCTTCAATATGTTTTTCGATAAGAGCTTTTAGTTCTTCTTTATCTTTTGGTTGAACAATAAATGGTTCCATGTTAATTAATTTTTATGGTACTTAATAAATATTGACAATAATATAATTCATGCTTTTAATCTTTCTTACCAAAGAATGAGTGAAAATTCAATTATTCTCAATCCTTATACCAGGACGGGAGATTTTTAATGGATTCGCAGCGATGGAAGATGTGGCTGGAAAACTGTACCTTGCTCACGTCCCAGTTTTCAAGACCTATCCCCTCAAAGCTTTTGCAATCGCAAAACATCAGGCTCATATCTTCGACATTGCTCACATCCCATCCCGACAGGTCGCCGTTGAAACTTGAACAGCCGCGGAACATTGCGCTCATACTCTTTATATTGCCTACATCCCATCTTTCCAAGCCCACACCCTCAAAGTTTTTACAACCATCAAACATCCACCTCATATTCTTGACATTGCTCACATCCCAGCCGGACAGGTCGCAATTGAAATTTTCACATCCCCAAAACATACCGCTCATATCCTCCACCATGCTTACATCCCAATCAGCCAAATCGCAATTGAATTTCATACAACCGCCGAACAGGCGGCTCATATCCTTAACTCTGCCCACATCCCAGCCGGACAGGCCTTTGCCTTCAAAAATGTCGCAATCGCAAAACAAAAGACTCATATTTTCGACCTTGCTCACATTCCAATTTGACAAATCGCAATTGAAATTCACACAACCGCAAAACATATAACCCAAGTCTTTAACCCTGCTCACACTCCAGCCGGACAAATCACAATTGAATTTCCCGCAACCGCGGAACATACCGTTCATATCCTCTACCCTGCCCACATTCCAGGCGGATAAATCGCAGTTGAAATTATCACAATACCCGAACACGGCTTTCATATTCTCCACCTTACCCACATCCCATCTTTCCAGGCCATTCCCCTCAAAGCATTTGCAGGCATAAAACATCTCATACATATTTCTAAGCCTGCTCACATCCCAATTCTCCAGACCTTTGCCCTCGAATTTCTCGCAACCGTAAAACATGCCCGACATATCCTCAACCTTACCCACATTCCACCCAGACAAGTCGCAATTGAAATCCAAGCAACCGCGGAACATATGGCTCATGCTCTCAACCTTACTCACGTCCCAGCTTTCCAAGCCTTTCACTTTGAATTTATCGCAATCATAAAACATCCAGCTCATATCCTCGACATTGCTCACATTCCAGCGGGAAAGATCAGAATCGAAACTTTTACAGCCATCAAACATCCATTTCATATCCTTAACCTTGCTGACATCCCAATTCGAAAGATCACAATTAAGATTTATACAATCCCAAAACATAAGGCCCATATCTTCAACATTGCTTACATCCCATTGGTCCAAGCCCTTACCTTTGAACTTCTTGCAATCACGGAACATCATCCCCATGTTTTCCACCTTGCTGACATCCCAGCGGGATAAATCACAATCGAATTCTGCACAACCGCGAAACACCCTATGCATATTTCTGACATTACTCACATTCCAAGCAGACAAATCACAGTCGAAATTTGAACAGCCGCCAAACATGCGGCTCATATCCTTAAGATTGCTCACATCCCAACCCGAAATATCAGAATTGAAATTCACACAACCGACAAACATCCTATGCATATTCTCAACATTACTCACATCCCAAGACGACAAGTCACAATTGAGATTCGGACAATTAATGAACATCTCGCTCATATTCTTGACATTACTTACATCCCAGTGCTCCAAGCCTTTACCGTCAAATTTTTCGCAGCCATCAAACATGCCCGACATATTCTCAACCTTGCTCACATCCCAATTCAAGAGATTGAGATTGAAAGATTCTTTATGGTCATCTTTTCTGAGCCTCCATCCTATTCCATCGAACAACTTCGACATATCCGTGATTTTACTGGTATCAATCCAATTCAGATTGATAGTTTCGCCATCTTTAGGATTCGTTTCTTCTATATAATCCTTGATGATTTGGATTAATTCATCCTTATCTTTCGGGCGCACAATCAGTCTGCCGCCGGAATCCCTGCCGGAAAGTACTTTGTTCGTGTTTTTTATCTGTGGTGCCATATTTATTGATATTTTCGGTGGTGTGATTTATGCAACTATCGTAAATATAATTATTTTATCTTACGAAAACGATTTTGGAGTACTTTAAGGCGCTTAATTATATAATCGAACTGAAGGTCATCCCCGAAGACCATCAAAGATTTCATTGATTCGAAATCTTTCCTGAATTCCTCTAATAAATCTCCTTCCGGAACAAATGATATTTCGGAAGGCAAGTTTTTCGAATAATCTACATATCCGACATGGTAGAACCTCTCTCTGTGTTTCACTATTTCATAATACATAGTTGAATCAGCTAAAGCCGCTCTTCCATATTCGGTATCCATAAGGTGCTCCAAATCATACAGGTGCCTTGACATCCTTCTGGTTCTTGGATTATTCCGCTGAAACTCTTCGTTCAGCAAAAACGCTTTTTCCAGAAAGGTTTTTGCCGGGGAGGCTGTATTAATATCAACACCGATATCTGAGTCTTCGTCCGGAAAATATTTACTAATCAGAGATGTTATGCGTCTGCTCTCAAATGGCTCTCTCGTAGACAAAGCACTGATTTCAATTTTTACAACAGGCTGGAGATATTCATTCTTACCCTCATACAGAGGCGTGTAATAAACGAATAGGCATACCGGGTCTTTATCGTGATCTATCTGTTTATCAGCATCCTCGATTTTAATTATTTCATCCTCTGTCTTAACATGGACATCCGGCAACTTCATATCTTCAAGAATAGACGCTAACTCGTCTTTGAACTCCCCGAGAATATAATCCCTATTCGCTTTTCTTAGATTCTTTATCTGATTATTGTTTAAACATTTTGCGCAAGAAAGACTTTTGACATCTTTGTAGAAAGATTTGTCGATTGCGATATCGATATCTTCACTAAATCTTTTTATAAGATCCCATCCTTTGCTTAAAGATGTACCGCCTCTGAACAATAGATAATCGGAACAACTCATCTTGAATAAAGCCATTAACACAGCGCTTACCCACCAATCTTTTTCTATGGAAAGTACATCCACGGATAATTTTTCCGCTGTTTGCTGAGCCATAACTATTCTTGTATCGCGATCATTATCAATCCACCTGCTCATTTTATTGCCTCCATCCTTAATTGTTTTAATAATTTATTTATCCATAATGGAGCATACTTTACATCATGTTCAAAAGTGCTTGTTTCCGGATTTTCAGAGAGAAGATGTCTTATTCTCGCAAGGTCTCTCTCTTCCAGATTATCCTCGCCAATCCACTTCAATGCCTGAATAATCTGTGGAATCAAGTTACCCTGATATACAAAATTCTTGGGGCTTCGCCGCATAAGTTTAACTGTCGTCTTGCCGACTTTCATAGTTCTGGCCGTTCCGCTTGTCAAATATACATGTCCTCTTGGAACCTGTGTAGATAGCCCCAAATTATTTGCAGCTGTTGCACCTGTTGGAATCACCGAAGCACAATCCCGTTTTGCAATAGCCGCAACAACCTCATCTACAGAGGGCATAAGAGGTCCAAGGCGTGTCATTTTAGGTTTTACATATATTCCCTGTGCGAGACGAATAATCTTACCCTGTCTTGCAATTGCAGCCAATACATGGCCTACGTTTTCTTGATTCAACCCGGCGAAGTCACTAATAGCAAAAATACTCCCGCGTTTGCTCGCGAGTATTTTTGCTCTAACTACTTCTACCACTGAACGTTTCATTGTATATAAACTCTAATTATTTGTACGGATTTTTGCAAATAATCCGTATTTCATACAGCAAATATATACATTATCTTTGATTACTCAAAAACTTCCGACAAGATCTCGCTCCGGCAGCCTGTAATGAACCTGCTGTTCACCTAACTTCGCGAAGTGAATTTTTAATAAGTATTTACACTTTTGGAAGTGAGATATTCGCTTTATTCCAAAACAGCGCGGACGGTTTGGCCGTATTGACGTAGAGAGGCGGTCTTGGATACGCGGTCCGAAAAGAAGTTGACTACCCTTGCACGGTTGGGCCGGTTACTGTCGAGAGATGAAGACCAATAGCTGCCGTACATGCCTTCATTAACATAGCTTGTACCTTCACGGAAACCCGCAGCAGACAAGAAGATGGACTTGTCGGTAAATCCGTTTTTCTTGCTTTGCACTATGTAGCCGCAAACATTTGTACCAATATAGTCTGTCGTCCAGGTCCAAGTGCAATTATCTGTGTTTAGCAATTCGTCCATTTCCGCCTCCGTCGGCATTCTCCAATTGCCGCCTAACTTGACACGGGCAACATCGTCTGCTGGTTCAAGAGTTGTCCTATTGTCAACTGTCCCATACTCGGATAAAGTGCAGTATTTGGTCATTGCCTTGTCTGTGCCGTCACATAAAGAATAGCTCGACCAATTGTAGTTGTCCTTTGCAGAGGTCTCTCCCCATGCAAAGTAATCTCCGTGTTCCCAGCTGTTTTCGGCGCCTATATTCATATTTGCCCACTTTACGGACAAACCCAAATCAACAGCCCCGAATAATTCCTGTCTCTCGACAACCGACACAACGCAGGTGGCGGTGAGCCTGCCGTCCACAGTTGTAACCTTTATGTTGGCGGAGCCCTCTTTCAATGCCTTTACCAAGCCTTTTGAAGATACCGTTGCAACAATTTCGTTATCACTTGTCCAAGTGAGAGATTTATTTGTGGCATTCTCAGGGAAGATGGTTGCGGTAATTGTCGCCTCCTCCCCCACCGCCATCGGAAGAGCAGTCTTGTCCAAGGAGATGCCGGTAACAGAAATAATATATTTGGTAGGCCTGCAAGAGGCTAAAAGCGCGATTATAGCCGAAACGCAGATAAATAGTTTTAAAGACTTATTCATAGGTGTAGATGCTTATATTTTCAAATATAATAAATAATTATTTGATTCTTGGATAAGGAGTAATGATATGGCAAAATTATAGCTGCCTGAAGGCAGCCAGGAGGAATATTTTCTTCCTCAGAATATAAGTTATTACCTCTTCAAATAGGCTTCAAGCGAGGAGCATTGCTCGCTAAACAAATCCGATAAATAATCAAGCAATTTAACCCCGGCAATATAATGCCGGTAGTCGTAACATTCTCTGAATAGTACACCATTCCGGCCATAAAAATGAGGAAGGATAGGATTTCTCATACAATTAATTTCATCCATTATAACCGAAGCTCCATATCGAAAGGTGCGAACTGTTAGTAAAAAAATAATGTAGGCGTCTTCTTTCCCTCTAAAGTAGTTGGGCGCATCTATTGAACAATAAACAGATTTTTCGCTCCGAGGCTTACGAAGGATTTCGTCTGTACCTATTATATGTTTATATCCATATGCCGTCAACTCATTAGTTGCCAGCCACTTATTCATCCGCTCTGCAAGCGTGTCTGCCGGTACGCCCACAATTCCTATGGTTCGCTTAAAGAAAATTTCAGGAATATCTTCCTGCGCCTCAGCCGTAAAGACCGCGCCCAATAGTATTGCAAAAGCTAAGAAAAACCGTTTCATGTCGTTAAAGATACAAATTCAAAAGCACTTTTCAATTTCTCAGAGACAAGATAGAATAACTGCATGTGCTATCATTATTGTTCAAGTTGTAGATGGCGAAAATTGCAATAGCCGTCTATTACTTGATGATTCTCCTGATTGCCGTCATAAACCACTGCTGTACGCCCGAGCCTATCGCCCAGAAGCGACCGCAGATAGTGCAGATGCTTGAAATAGTCAGCATTGAAAGTCATTCCGGCTTTTACCTCGTAGGCTTCGAGCGTATTATCGGGCATCAGTCTGATAACATCCACTTCACGCTGCGACTTGTCGCGATAGAAAAAGAGATTCTCCTGCTTGCCTTGGTTGGCGCCGTGCTTGAGCATATCGTTCACAACCATATTCTCGAACAAGCTTCCGCGCAGCGGATGAACATCCATCTGTTCCACCGTATTGATACCAAGCAGGAAACTTGCCAGCCCTGTATCATAAAAATACAGTTTGGGGGTCTTCGTAAGCCGTTTGCTGATGTTGGCATAGAATGGTTGAAGCAGATAGACCACATAAGAGGCAGAAAGCACACTCAGCCAATTCTTGATGGTTGGTACACTAACCCCTACCTCCATAGACAGGGCGGATGCGTTGAACTCTTGTCCGATTCGTCCTGCAGCAAGGCGAATAAACATTTGGAACGCCTGTAAGTCCTTCAAGTTGATAAGCGAACGCACATCGCGTTCTATATAAGTCGTATAATAGTTACTCAACAATATTTGTCGTCCGCCCAAACCACCCGACCAAATAGCCGGATAGCCTCCGCATAGCAGCAATTCCGATGTTCCTGCATTAGGATATACGGCAAGTATCTCTTCTGTGGAAAGAGGCAGAAGCAACATTACCGCTGTGCGTCCGGCCATCGATTGCGTTATGCGTTGCATCAGTGCAAAATTATTACTTCCTGTAACGATGAAACGGCGCTTGTTACCGGTCATTCTATCGTCATCCACAGCCACTTGCAAATAAGAAAATATCTCAGGAAAATTCTGCGCCTCATCTATTATAGCCCCTTGGGGATATTTGGCAAGAAACGCCTTGGGGTCAATGCGTGCCTCAGCAAGCGTAGCGACATCCTCAAGGTTGGCGTAAGGCAGATTGGTAAACACCTTGCGGCACAAAGTAGTCTTGCCGGACTGGCGTGGTCCTGTAAGCGTAATGACGGGCAAATACAAAAAAAGTTCATTTATGTACGAAGCCATCGTCCTGTTTATCAATAGATTATTCACCTTTTGGACAAATTTAAAGTTCAATTTTATATTTGGCTAAGGTAAGGTTTTCTAATGATAAATGCAAACAAAAAGCAATATAACAACCTTACTCCCTGAAATAATTCTGTATAAGAACTACGGGGGTTTGACGGTCTCCGGAGCCTGAGGTTAAATCCATAAGACTTACGAGAAGGTCTCGACATATACGGGGAGTGGTGCCCATTGAATCTGTTTTTCCCGCCGAATTGTTTTTCTCGGAATTCAATAAAGATTCAACCTCTTCGTTGGAAGAACTTTTATCTATAAGAAACTTGAATTTCAATTCATCGGGAGTGCCTTCAAGTAATTCTTTATCTGTGTATCCGGGACTGGTTACAGGGTCTGCAAATTCCCAAATGCCGCTGGTGGGGTCTTTATAACATCCATCCCCGTAAATCATTACTATAACATCCTTATTAAGCTTTTCTTTAATTTTCAACTTGATTTCATTGCAAATCCTTTCCGAAATTTCTCTTGTGGGAAACAATTTAAGTTTTTCCTCAGTTGCCTTATTTGAACCGAGCAATCCGAAATCAGGATTTTCATTGGAACAGATATCAGCAAGCGTATATACCGTACTATCCGGATAAGTTTTTTTAAGATATTCCTTGTGTGTACTCCAATCCCTGATTTTGCAGCTGATTATATTTTTACTTTCAACAAGGTCATCGTCAAGAACACATTTACATCCCTCTTCTTTACAAATTTCCTTATAGTATTTAGTAATGTCAACTCCCGTATAAGGATTAACTCCGGAAGGATTTCCGACAATATCAGAAGGGGGCATTATAATCCGTATTTCTTTTGCGGCTCTTGCTATCCCCTTTAGAATCATACCGAATCTATTGCGGGAATACAAAGGGTCTGTAAGGGAGATAACTGCATTTGCCCCGAATTTATCTTCAATATCCCGAGCAATATCATCAACAGTCACATATAATCCCAAAGAACGGGCAATTATACTTTCAGTAATGCCAATAATATCCTTATCGTTAATGTTTTTATCTGATACAGAGTTAATAACGACATCAACCACATCAGCGCCCTCTCTGACAATCGGGCACACAACCCCTTGACTGATTACTCCTTTTTTCAACATTTTAATGGTTTTAAGATTTTGCGAATAAATTAGTACACGAATTACCTGTTAAAATCTTTTTCAAAGATACAAAATCGTAGGCAATTAACAACAGATATTTGGCGATAATACAAATGACTGAAAAGCAAAAAACAGTCATAGGAACATTTGCATTTACAAATAATAGTCGTAAATTTGGCGAAGTACATAAACTAAGACCAAGTTTTAAGCTCACATGAAAAAGAAAGCGAGCTTTATCGGCCCGCTTTAAATGTTTACACAACGGAATAATCCTTATTGTGAATTGCTTTGAATTTGTGCTACAAAGATACAAATAAATTTTATAATATGAAAAAAATTTTAGGTCTCGACCTTGGTGTTGCGAGTATTGGCTGGGCTCTCGTAAATCAAGCGGAAAACGAAGGAGAAAAATCCTCCATTATCAAAACCGGCGTGAGGGTTGTTCCTCTTAGTGCTAACGAAGCTAATAATTTCGAAGCAGGGAGGCCCTGTGAAACAAATGCGGAAAGGAGAAAATATAGATCCATGAGGCGTAATCTCCAGCGCTATAAGTTGCGCCGTTCGAACCTAAAAGAGATTTTAAAAGAAACAGCTTGGATAGATGAAAAAACAATCCTTGCCGAACAATCCAACGCCTCCACCTTTGAAACTTATCGTCTTCGCGCACAAGCGGCAACAGGGCCTGTCAGTTTGGAAGAATTTGCAAGAATTCTTCTGATGATAAATAAAAAGAGAGGATATAAAAGCAACCGCAAAGCAAATAATCCCGAAGACGGCACGGCTACCGACGGAATGGAGGTTGCAAAAGAACTCTATGCATCAAGGCTCACTCCCGGCGAATATGGCCTGAAGATTTTAAAATCAGGGAAGAAATATATTCCGGAGTTTTTCCGCTCCGACCTCCAAGCAGAGCTGGACAAGATTTGGGAAGTCCAAAAGGCATATTATCCCGAAATTCTTACCGATGATTTCAAGAACATTATTGCAGGAAGAGGGAAAAACGACATCTCTAAAATTTTCCTCGCCCGATATGGCATTTATACCGCAGATAACAAAGGCAAGTCCAAAAACTTGCAGGAATATCAATGGAGAGTAGATGCACTTGCCAATCGCCTCGAAAAAGATGTTCTCGCTTATGTGATTGCCGGCCTTTCCGGAGCAATAAAAAATTCCAGCGGATATCTAGGAGAAATAAGCGACCGGAGCAAAGAATTGTTTTTCAGCAAAAAGACGGTTGGGCAATATCTTTATGAGCACATAAAAGCAGACCCTCATTTCAGCACTAAAAACATCGTTTTCTACCGAGCTGATTACATTGATGAATTCGAAAAACTTTGGGAAGAGCAAAGCAAGCATCATCCCGAACTCACTCCGGAGCTAAAGAAAAAGATAAAAGAAGAAATTATCTTCTATCAGCGCAGACTAAAATCTCAAAAAGGGCTCATTAGTTTCTGCGAATTCGAGAGCAAGCAGGTAAAAGTAATAGTTGACGGCAAAGAAAAATCCGTACTGCGAGGCCCAAGGGTTGCTCCAAGATCGTCACTAATCTTTCAGGAGTTTAAAAAGTGGCAGATACTCAACAACCTTGAGTTGACAGACAAAGAAACCGGGGAACAGTGGGAGCTGTCCATAGAAGAGAAAAAACTCTTATCCGACGAACTCAATACGAGGGATAAAATGACAGCTGCAGATGCTATCAAATTCCTATACAATAAGCAAAGCGGAGGTAAAACGCTCAATTATAAGACTCTTGAAGGCAACACCACGTACGCAGCATTCCTCCGTAAATTTATGGAGATAGTAAACATCTTAGAATCAACAGAGTATGATATAAACAAAATGCGCAGCGAAGATGCCCTCCTGCTAATCCGAAACATTTTTGAGAAAAATAAATTCAACACAGATATACTGAACTTCGACCCGCTATTATCAAAGGAGGAGCTCGAACAGCAAGCTCTATTTAAACTTTGGCACCTATTATATTCTTTCGAAGGAGACGATTCGCGAACCGGCGATGAATCTCTTGTTAAGCATATACAAGAAATATGCAATATGCCAAAGCAATTTGCCAGAATGATTTCCACCATTTCATTCACAGATGACTACGGCTCTCTTAGCAACAAGGCTATGCGAAATATCCTCCCCTACCTTATAGAGGGAAACAAATATAGTGTAGCTTGCTCGCTGGCCGGTTATAACCATTCGAAACACTCTATGACCAAAGAGCAGATAGAAAATAAGGAGCTTGTAAACCGCCTTGAGATTCTTCCAAAAGGCTCGCTTCGAAATCCTGTAGTCGAAAAGATTCTCAATCAAATGATTAACGTGATAAATGCTTTAGGAGATGAGTACGGCAAGCCGGATGAAATTCATGTAGAATTTGCCCGAAAATTAAAGATGGACCAGAAGAGTAGAGAGAACCATACGGAGAGAATCAACAAAAACGAAAAAAACAATGCCCGAATAAGGCAAATCCTTACCGAAAAATTCGGTATCCAGAATGTACGAAGCTCTGATATATTAAGGTATAAACTTTGGGAGGAGCTTAAAGACAATGGCTATAAAGCCCTATATTCCAATAAATACATTCCGGCAGAGAAAATTTTCTCAAATGAAACCGACATAGATCACATCATCCCTCAGGCTGTCTATTTTGACGATTCTTTTAAGAATAAAACATTGGAATACAAGGATATCAATTTGAAAAAAGGAAAATCCACCGCAAGGGATTTTGTTGAGTCGGAATTTGGTCCTGAAGGACTTGAAGAATATATTGGCCGCGTGAACTCCTTATTCGAGAACGATGTAAACTCGCGTACCAAAAGAAAATATCTATTAATGCGAAGCTCCGAAATTCCAGATGATTTTCTCAATAGGGACTTGAGCAATTCGCAATACATTGCAAAGAAAGCCACTGAAATTCTTGAGTCTTACGTGAAGACAGTAATGCCAACCACAGGCAGCATTACTGCGCGCCTGCGCGAAGACTGGCAGCTTGTCAATGTGATGAAAGAGATTAATTTGCCTAAATACAGAGAAGTCGGCCTTACTTACAAAGAAGATCGCGGAGAAAGCGGAGAGGTGGAGAAAATCGAAGATTGGAGCAAGAGAGACGACCATCGCCACCATGCTATGGACGCCATTACCATTGCTTTCACTAAACTTTCGCATATTCAGTATCTTAACAACCTCAATGCAAGGAGCGACAAATCTTCTTCCGTGTATGGCATAGAAAAGTATGAAACCATTTTAAATGCTAATGGAAAACGAATCTTCACTCCCCCGATGCCGCTCAATGAATTACGCGCAGAGTTCCGCAATCAATTAAATTCCGCCTTAGTCTCCGTAAAAGCGAAAAACAAGGTGGTAACGAGGAATGTAAACAAAACCAAAAAGAAGAATGGATACAATACTGCAATAGAGCTTACGCCAAGAGGCCAAATACATAAAGAGCAGGTATATGGTGTAAGAAATGTCTACGAAACCTTTTATGTGCCAGTAGGCGGAAAACTTGACAAAGATGCGATTGCCCAAGTTGCATCCAAAAGAGAGCGGGAAGCGCTGAACAAAAGGCTGACCGAATTTGAAGGAGATCCCAAAAAGGCATTCACCGGCAAAAATGCTCCGGACAAAAATCCTATTTGGCTCGATGAGGCCCATTCTGCAAGCATAGGTGCAAAAGTCAAATGCGTCAGAATGAAACGCGTCTTTTCTATAAGAAAAGATATTGACAAAAATCTATCTATAGAAAAGGTAATGGACACCAGGATAAAGAAAATATTGAAAGAGAGGTTGGAGGAATTTGAAGGTGATGCTTCCAAGGCCTTCGCCAATCTTGATGAGAATCCGATTTGGCTGAACAAAGAAAAAGGAATCTGCATTAAGAAAGTTACAATCCAAGAGAACTTCGACCTGGACGCAATTCGAGAAAAACACGACATGCTTGGCAATCCAATATTGGATGAATCCGGAAATCCCATAGCTTCGGATTATGTGAATTTGAGGAACAACCATCATGTTGCTATTTATCAGAAACCCAATGGCGATTATGAAGAAGATGTTGTCAGCTTCTTTGAAGCTTTGGAGCGAGTAACCAATGATGATCCCGTTGTAGATAAGGCATACAACAAGGCTGATGGCTGGGAATTCCTATTCAGTATGAAAATCAACGAAATGTTTGTCTTCCCAAATCCCCAAACCGGCTTTGACCCCAAGGAAATTGATTTGATGGATGAGAAAAATTATTCAACAATCAGCCCTAACCTCTATCGTGTCCAAAAATTGAGTAGCAAATATTATGTGTTCCGCCTTCACACAGATACTGGCACTCAATATCCAAACGAACTAAGGGATATTACTTGGAAAAGGATAACTAACCTTCCAGAAATAGCAAAAGCCGTCAAGGTCAGGGTAGACCACACGGGAAAGATTGTCGCAGTCGGAGAATATGATTAAGCGAACGTTATATTTTGGCAATCCCGCCTATCTGTCTTTACGGAACAATCAACTTGTTATCAAAAGGGCAGAGGACGGTGACCTTCCTTTTCCTGACCAAAAAGACAACGAACGAACTATTCCCATCGAAGACATAGGCGTAGCCATATTAGACAACAAACAGCTTACCATTACCTCCGGAGCCATGGAATGCATGTTGGAAAACAATGTGGCTCTTATCACATGCGATTCCCGTTCCATGCCTAATGGTCTTCTGCTGCCGCTTTATGGGAACACTCTGCAAAGCGAACGTTTCCGCCAGCAAATTGATGCATCACTTCCTCTCAAAAAACAATTATGGCAACAAACCGTAGAAGCCAAAATAAATAATCAGGCCGGCATGCTATACTATGTAACGGGAAAAGAAGCAAGGAACATGATAATATGGGCAAATAATGTCCGGAGCGGAGACAGTGAAAACCAAGAAGCTCGTGCAGCTGCATTCTATTGGAAAAATGTATTTCCTGAAATTCCCGATTTTAAAAGAGTTCGAGATGGGGCCACCCCTAACAATCTTCTGAATTACGGCTATGCAATACTTCGTGCAATTATAGCAAGAGCGCTCGTAGGCAGTGGTTTGCTGCCGACCATAGGTATTCACCATCATAACCGCTACAATGCATTCTGTTTGGCTGATGACATTATGGAGCCTTACCGACCTTATGTAGACAAATTGGTGTACGACTATTGCAACACCAATGAAAATTGGTGTCCGAATCTTGATAAAGAAGCTAAGGTCACCCTATTAGGCTTGCCGGTGGAAGATGTTATAATAGACGGACATCGCAGCCCGCTTATGATTGCCGCCACCACTACTACATCTTCTCTTTTCAAATGCTTTAGCGGTGTAAGCCGCAAGATTTTGTACCCCGAATTCTGATGTCGAGATATAATGAGTATAAAATAATGTGGGTCATGGTTCTGTTTGATCTTCCAACCGGAACGAAGAAAGAGCAAAAAGTGGCAGCCAAGTTTAGGAAAGATTTACTTGGAGATGGGTTTACAATGTTTCAGTTTTCCATTTATCTTAGACATTGTCCGTCATTCGAAAATGCACAAGTCCATATTGCAAGAGTAAAAGCCAATCTTCCTGAGCTTGGAAAGATTGGCATTATATCAATTACTGATAAACAATTTGGAGATATGGAGATTTATATAGGCAAGAAACAAGCAGAAAGGCCACAGGTAGTGCAGCAGCTGGAACTTTTTTAGAAATACAAATAACCCCTCTAACAAAAAAATCATGGACATTTCATCCATGATTTTTCTTTTCTAAAACAAGTTCCAACCAATTGATTGACAAGACTTTACCCATAGTCTCCTGTTGGAATCTTGTCAAAGATATAAATTCAAAAGCAATTCACAACTAAAGCTTCCAATTCTGTATCCAGGAGCTTCCTGTTGGAATCTTGTCAAAGATATAAATTCAAAAGCAATTCACAACGTTTGTTGTTTGTTTATCCTTTTGTTTAAACCTGTTGGAATCTTGTCAAAGATATAAATTCAAAAGCAATTCACAACGATAGTCTTGCGATAATGCTTCTCCTTGTTCCTGTTGGAATCTTGTCAAAGATATAAATTCAAAAGCAATTCACAACTCTCCTTTACTCGGATACAAACACTGCAACCTGTTGGAATCTTGTCAAAGATATAAATTCAAAAGCAATTCACAACGCTCGCATTAAAGCCAAGCGGCGGCAGCCTCCTGTTGGAATCTTGTCAAAGATATAAATTCAAAAGCAATTCACAACTATACCTACGCTTGGGGATATTTCGGACACCCTGTTGGAATCTTGTCAAAGATATAAATTCAAAAGCAATTCACAACCCTTGTTCCACATGCTATGTATGGTACTGGCCTGTTGGAATCTTGTCAAAGATATAAATTCAAAAGCAATTCACAACTGCAGGAGTCTCGGCAATAGTGCCTGTGTTCCTGTTGGAATCTTGTCAAAGATATAAATTCAAAAGCAATTCACAACTGGGTCATACATCATCAATTTCAACAATGGCCTGTTGGAATCTTGTCAAAGATATAAATTCAAAAGCAATTCACAACTATATGGCTCTCAACCTTGTAGGAGAGGTCCTGTTGGAATCTTGTCAAAGATATAAATTCAAAAGCAATTCACAACTATTCTGTGGAATACCCATTTTTGCCCCATCCTGTTGGAATCTTGTCAAAGATATAAATTCAAAAGCAATTCACAACTATGCCCTGTCCTACGATGACAATGGAAACCCTGTTGGAATCTTGTCAAAGATATAAATTCAAAAGCAATTCACAACCTTCTCCTTGATTTCCCCGTCAACCATCTTCCTGTTGGAATCTTGTCAAAGATATAAATTCAAAAGCAATTCACAACTCTTTGGGCATCGTAACCTGCGGGTCGCGGACCTGTTGGAATCTTGTCAAAGATATAAATTCAAAAGCAATTCACAACAGGCTTTACTACCTCGCGGATAGCAAGCTCCCTGTTGGAATCTTGTCAAAGATATAAATTCAAAAGCAATTCACAACTTCGTTAGTCATATTTGTTTTTGAATAGTCCCTGTTGGAATCTTGTCAAAGATATAAATTCAAAAGCAATTCACAACACCTCAAATCACCAGAACCTTGCAGCACACCCTGTTGGAATCTTGTCAAAGATATAAATTCAAAAGCAATTCACAACTCTTCTCCAACCTGCCCGGCAGAGCTAAAACCTGTTGGAATCTTGTCAAAGATATAAATTCAAAAGCAATTCACAACATAGTGTGCGCCCGGTCCTTGCTCTTGCCCCCTGTTGGAATCTTGTCAAAGATATAAATTCAAAAGCAATTCACAACTGAGTCCCGGTCTCGGAGGCTCGGCCTCAACCTGTTGGAATCTTGTCAAAGATATAAATTCAAAAGCAATTCACAACTTGCACACCCCAAGCATCTTCACGACTGCCCCTGTTGGAATCTTGTCAAAGATATAAATTCAAAAGCAATTCACAACTTGCCTGTCCTGCGGAGGACCTGTCCTATGCCTGTTGGAATCTTGTCAAAGATATAAATTCAAAAGCAATTCACAACTTGCAGGTTTGACCCCTTGATGTCCTGCAGCCTGTTGGAATCTTGTCAAAGATATAAATTCAAAAGCAATTCACAACAAACATATCGGCAATAAGCACTTGGATAGGCCTGTTGGAATCTTGTCAAAGATATAAATTCAAAAGCAATTCACAACTCACCTTGTCCAATTTCATATAGCCGGACTCCTGTTGGAATCTTGTCAAAGATATAAATTCAAAAGCAATTCACAACGTTCACGAGCGTTTTGCTGATGAATATAAACCTGTTGGAATCTTGTCAAAGATATAAATTCAAAAGCAATTCACAACCCGCTCATTTTTGCGATAGCGGACAAGGCTCCTGTTGGAATCTTGTCAAAGATATAAATTCAAAAGCAATTCACAACTGCAAGCTGGATTGCATAATCAACCAGGCTCCTGTTGGAATCTTGTCAAAGATATAAATTCAAAAGCAATTCACAACATACTCGCCTTCATACCCTTTTGAACGGCCCCTGTTGGAATCTTGTCAAAGATATAAATTCAAAAGCAATTCACAACTGCAGTGCAGCTTCATGCTTCTGGACTGCACCTGTTGGAATCTTGTCAAAGATATAAATTCAAAAGCAATTCACAACATTTTTATATTTTTGTTGTGCTTTCGAATTCCTGTTGGAATCTTGTCAAAGATATAAATTCAAAAGCAATTCACAACAATCCGAGATTGAGTTCGTTCCAACTGCGTCCTGTTGGAATCTTGTCAAAGATATAAATTCAAAAGCAATTCACAACGAAACCGGAATGGTTCCTGTTCGGCAAGCACCTGTTGGAATCTTGTCAAAGATATAAATTCAAAAGCAATTCACAACTCCCGACAAGAGTTTTCGCTCAAAGTCCGTCCTGTTGGAATCTTGTCAAAGATATAAATTCAAAAGCAATTCACAACATCCCACAATCCCCGTTCAAAAAAATAAAGCCTGTTGGAATCTTGTCAAAGATATAAATTCAAAAGCAATTCACAACCTCCCCATCTTTTCCTTCGCTATAAAAAAGCCTGTTGGAATCTTGTCAAAGATATAAATTCAAAAGCAATTCACAACGAGCAGACACTCGTCGTTAAGGCTATAGCCCTGTTGGAATCTTGTCAAAGATATAAATTCAAAAGCAATTCACAACCATTCCTACACTTGGTGAATTGCAGGACACCCTGTTGGAATCTTGTCAAAGATATAAATTCAAAAGCAATTCACAACCCCATTCGCTTAACTATCTTCCTGACATTCCTGTTGGAATCTTGTCAAAGATATAAATTCAAAAGCAATTCACAACCTATGCTGTACAAACTAATATATTTACGCACCTGTTGGAATCTTGTCAAAGATATAAATTCAAAAGCAATTCACAACTGCCGAAGAACACGGCTGGATAATTGGAATCCTGTTGGAATCTTGTCAAAGATATAAATTCAAAAGCAATTCACAACAATAGTAAGATATACTCGTTCCGGATCTCCCTGTTGGAATCTTGTCAAAGATATAAATTCAAAAGCAATTCACAACTATTCTGATTATTAGTTAAAGAACGTTTATCCTGTTGGAATCTTGTCAAAGATATAAATTCAAAAGCAATTCACAACCATCGGAAAGTAAGGCATAGAACAAAGCGACCTGTTGGAATCTTGTCAAAGATATAAATTCAAAAGCAATTCACAACAAATCACTTGGGGGCGTTGAAGCGTGCCAGCCTGTTGGAATCTTGTCAAAGATATAAATTCAAAAGCAATTCACAACCATAACAATAATTTTTAAGGTTGCGGGGATCCTGTTGGAATCTTGTCAAAGATATAAATTCAAAAGCAATTCACAACAGCTTCGCCACCGCACGACAAAAACTCTGCCCTGTTGGAATCTTGTCAAAGATATAAATTCAAAAGCAATTCACAACTATTACAATCACTTGCCAACCTGCATTATACCTGTTGGAATCTTGTCAAAGATATAAATTCAAAAGCAATTCACAACATACACAGGCAACACAACACGACCAAGATCCTGTTGGAATCTTGTCAAAGATATAAATTCAAAAGCAATTCACAACTTATTGTCGAACATCACCTCCGAATATACCCTGTTGGAATCTTGTCAAAGATATAAATTCAAAAGCAATTCACAACTGTACGGATATTGAAAATTATATATACGACCTGTTGGAATCTTGTCAAAGATATAAATTCAAAAGCAATTCACAACGCTTCCTGCTCCAGCTCCCTGCGGTACTGCCCTGTTGGAATCTTGTCAAAGATATAAATTCAAAAGCAATTCACAACTGATTTTTGGACACTACAATATCATAAATGCCTGTTGGAATCTTGTCAAAGATATAAATTCAAAAGCAATTCACAACAAGATGCTTTAGATGGTATTTTTGCGGTTTCCTGTTGGAATCTTGTCAAAGATATAAATTCAAAAGCAATTCACAACGCGAGGACACTCCTATGGATGTCAATATTTCCTGTTGGAATCTTGTCAAAACAATCTATTACATCCCTATCCTCGTGATATTCTCCGGCTTCCATTTGTCTTTCGGCTGGGGAGTTTCCGTCGGGTAGCCGATAATCAGTGTATTGAGAGGAAGGAGATTCTCCGGAAGGTCAAGCGCTTCACGAACTTTCTGCGTTCTGTCCGGATCGGGGAAAACTGCCGTCCACACTCCCCCTAAGCCCATGGCATGTGCCGCCAAGAGGATGTTATGGGAGGCAAGAGAGGCATCGGTAATCCAAAATTCTTTTCCGTGGCCGGGCAAGGTCTTGTTTATATCTCCGCACACCACAATTGCAAGCGGAGAAGGATATTGCGCTATTTCCGAGAGTTTGCTTGTGTCGGTAACAACCACGAAATGCCACGGCTGCTTGTTCATTGCCGTAGGCGCAGCCATTGCAGCGCGTAAAAGAATCTCGATTTTCTCCTCCTCAACAATCTGATCGGTAAAAGAGCGTACCGAAGCGCGTGTCATAATGTTTTCAATAGCCTTTTCGTTCATGGTAGTTTCTGATTTTTTGCCGCAGCATCCTGATATTGCAAGAAGTGCTGCCATTGCGATAAAAAGTTTCATGTGTATTTTATTTTTTAAAATTTTTCTTGCATCATTTATAATTCTCAAATTTAATCATTTCCGCTTAAAAGCACAAAATTATTTTACTCTCACATAGGCTCTATTCTGTACGTTACAGGCATTATGGTAAAATCTTTTGAGTAGCTGACTTTCGCAATCAGCGGGCTTACGCGATCAGCCGACTTTGACCCACCGCGCCTTCGAAAGTAATATTATTCGCTACATGGTAGGGCGTTTTCGACAGTTTTTGACTGAGCCCCTCTCTCGCCATCGTCGAAAGCTCTTATTTTCAGCCACATGGTACGACGTTTTCGGCCCTTTTCGTCATACCCTCGCCAAAAAAACCATGGGGCTACGACACTTTCGGCCTTTTTTGCTTTATCATGAAAGTCAATAAATAGTCAACCAAAACCAGCGATAGGAAACTCGCACAATAAACAAAGAAGGCGACCAAAAGGTCACCCTCTCATAAAGTATTCGGCAGCAAGCCGTCATTTTACGCCGGAGCGTTGAATGGAGCCGGAACGCCGAACCGCTGAACCGCCGGAAGAGGCCTAAGCGCACCAAGCCGTCATCTATTCCTTATCCGGCCTTGCAATATAGTCCCTAAGCGCTTCTACATATTCTTCGAAGGCCTTGATTCCGACATCTGTAACGGCACAGGTGGTGCAAGGTTTCTTGCCTTTGTACCCTTTTTTAACCGTGATATAATTTGCTTCACTCAATTTATCCAGCTGAACACTTAGGTTGCCGGCAGTCGCTCCTGTCTTGTTTTTTATATAGACAAAGTCTGCATTGTCCACACCCACCAGAATTGACATTACCGCAAGCCGGAGTTCCGAGTGGAGCAGCGGGTCGAGTTTCTTGAACATGAAAAGCTACTTTTGAATTTTAATAAGCACACCGGTAAGGATAAGAACCACTCCTGCAAGCGTGAAGAGTAGAATCTGGCTGGCAGATGTTGCTAATACGCCTGCAGCAAGGACTGCCCCGCCGAGTCCTATGATTAATCCGCTCACAATCACGGGCCAACTTTTAAGGGTAATGCCCGAAATACATTCTGCAAAGCCGAAAAGAAGAATGATTACAAGCGAGAGATTCATTGGTACCCAGAAAAAGGCGATAAGAGCCAAGGATAAAGAGAATACTCCGAAGATACCCCATATCCAAGCGGTAAGCCTGCTTAGAAAAGAGCCGGGAACCTTCTCCTCTCCCCTATCAAGTAATAATGCAAGAGGATGTCCGATTATCGGCATTGAGAACCATAGGAGATTCCAAGCGGCAGAACCCGTCTTATCCCATAAGAAGAAAATTACAAGAGATATCACGCTTAGAAGTATTCCCCAAAGAATGTAATAAGAGCCGTTTTTCTTCGTGATGACGCGACGGTTGTTTTCAATCGTTTCGTTGATGAGCTTGAGACTTTGCTCAGCTGTCATCTTGTTTTTTGTTTCCATAATTAATAGATAACTAATTGATATTATGTTTGTTGAAGCCCCAAGTGCTGCGCATACACCATAAACTTCTTTGCAAATATAAACAAGTTTATAATATAAACCAAATAAATTTTCATTTTTGTAAACAATATTTCTCTTCTCTCGCAAAATCACTCTTCTGCACGTTATAAGTTTTATGATAAAACTTTTTGTAATTTTGTGCTCCGATTTCAGATAAGACAAAATGACACAGAAAGAATTTGATGCCTGCAGCGAAAAAGCAGCGGAACTGCAAGAAAGCGGATATAACTGCTGTCAATCGGTGGTGGAGGCCCTTTCCGGCGAGATTGAAATGGAGGAGAAGGAGAAGGAGAAGGAGAAGGAGAAGGAGAAGGAGAAGGAGAAGGAAGAAATAAAGGTAGATAAAGAAACGCTTCACAAACTTGCGTCGGGCTTTGCAGTAGGCATGGGTAATACTGAAGGCACCTGCGGCTCGCTTATCGGAGCCATTATGATAGCGGGGCTTAAGAGCGGCGGGAAAGGCGCTTTCCGTTTGTCCAGGCGCATAAATGAGAGTTTTCGCTCCCGCAGCGGGGCCATTACCTGCAAAGAACTTAAAAGAAAGGTGGATGGAAAAGAACTCTGCCCCTGCGGTGACTGCGTGCGCAATGCCGTGAAGGCCTATTTCGAGGTAATGTCCGAATTTCAGAAATAAAGTTAATGCTTTGCAAAGATTTCGTTTATATCAAAATAATGGCGAACTTAGCGGAGATATTTTGTAGGATTTGCAGGGACAAATAATATGGAACAGGAGAGGAGAGGAGAGGAGAGGAGAGGAGAGGAGAGGAGAGGAGAGAAGGCAGGATAGAATAGAATAGAATAGAATAGAATAGAATAGATAGAATATATGGCCGCAACTATACTTATTTTTGCAATTACCATTGCGCTCGGGCTCTTACTCAGCAGAGTTAGGATTAAAGGCGTAGGAATAGGAGCCACTTGGATACTTTTCGTTGGAATCCTTATAAGCCATCTCGGCTATACGGTAGATCCTACGGCGCTCGCTTTCATTAAAGATTTCGGACTGATTCTGTTCGTCTTCTCAATAGGCTTGCAAGTGGGTCCGGGCTTCTTCCGCTCTTTCCGTAAAGGAGGCGTAAGTATGAATCTGCTTGCCGTGTTGGTGGTGGTATTGGGAGTGGCGGTTACTCTCGCCATTCACTATATTACAGGTGAAAGTTTGCAAACCATGACGGGCGTTATGTCCGGTGCGATAACCAACACCCCCGGACTTGGAGCCGCCCAGCAGACCATGCAGGATATATTGGTGGCCGAGGGCCAAAGCACTGCCGTTGCAAGCCAGGCCGCAGCCGATATTGCATCACCTTATGCCCTCGCCTATCCCTTTGGAGTTGTGGGTGTGATAATAATGATTATAGTCTTCAAGTCGATATTCAAGATAGACCTCGAAAAAGAGCGCAAGAAGATAGAGGCGGCGGACAGCAGCGCTGAAGACTATGCGGAGCGTATTTATTGCGAGGTCAAGAATCCTGCGATTTTCGGAAAAAACGTTCGTGAAGTGCTTTCCGAAGAGGGTGAAGGAATCGTTATTGCGAGAATACTGAAAGATGATGATATCGGAATACCAACACCCGAGACCATACTCGAAAAAGGCGACAAACTGCTTATAGTTGCCTCCAAAAAGCTGAAAGAAAGGGTGCGCATCATCTTCGGCAAAGAAATCTCCATGAATCTGAGCGATTGGCAGAAGAGGGATGAACATAATGTCAGCAAGAGACTGAGCATCACAAAGTCCTCTCTCACAGGCAAATCCATCGGCAGTCTCCACATTCGTGAGGCTTACGGAGTCACCATAACCCGCGTGCTTAGGTCGGGAGTGGAATTTGTGGCGCGTCCGAATATGCTTCTGCAAATGGGAGACAGCATACAAGTTGTTGGTTCCGAGGGAGATATAGACCGCTTGGCAAAGCTTGTAGGCAATAAGCCCGAGTCATTAGACAATCCGAATTTAGTTCCTATTTTTGCCGGCATTGCCTTGGGCGTACTTTTCGGAAGTCTCCCCATAAAGTTCCCGGGAATCCCCCAGCCCATCAAACTCGGTCTTGCCGGAGGTCCGCTCATCGTTGCAATCCTGCTCGGCCATTTCGGACCGAAGCTGCGCATTACCACTTACACTACATTGAGCGCCAATAAAATGATCCGCGAAATAGGGATAAATCTGTTTATGGCGGCGGTGGGACTCGGTGCAGGCGAAAATTTTGTAGCTGCCATAGTAGGCGGTGGATACTGGTGGATATTGTACGGAATATTGATTACCCTTATCCCTATCATCATAACGGGATTCATAGGAAGAGTGTTCCTGAAATTCAATTTCTACCAGCTTTGCGGCTTCCTTGCCGGTACACACTCCAATCCCACATCACTTTCATTTGCTCAAGAAGCTTACGGAACCGACTATACTGCGGTTAATTACGCTACAGTTTATCCTTTCACGATGTTTCTGCGCGTACTTGCCGCTCAAGTGCTGATATTATTCGCATTTACATAGCATAAGCTAATTGTTTGCAATAAAGCCGCCCTGCTTTATATCTCGGTATTTTTAAAGAAATCCTTTGCGAGACCGCCTTGGGCGGTTTCTTTATATAGAGACGGAATATCTTTGCCTGTCTGCTTCATCACTCTTACGACATGGTCAAAAGAGACACGATGCCTTCCATCTGAAAAAGCTGCATATAAATTTGCATCCATTGCTTTTGAAGCAGCAAAAGCGTTACGCTCTATGCAGGGAATCTGCACTAATCCGCACACCGGATCGCAAGTGAGCCCGAGGTGATGCTCAATACCCATTTCAGCGGCATATTCTATTTGAAACGGACTGCCTCCGAAAAGCTGATTGGCGGCTCCTGCGGCCATTGCGCAGGCTACACCCACCTCCCCCTGACAACCCACCTCAGCACCGGAAATGCTGGCATTGTGTTTTACTATATTACCTATAAGGCCGGCAGTGGCTAATGCATGCAAAATACGTTTATCGCTGAATTCGTAAGATTTGGAAAGATGATAAAGCACCGCAGGCACGACTCCACTGGAGCCGCAAGTCGGGGCTGTGACAACCTGTCCGCCGGAGGCATTCTCCTCGCTGACAGCCAATGAATAGGCATACACCAGCCCTCGTGACTGCAGGCTTGGCTTGTAGCCGTTGGCCTTCACATAATAGGTAGTGGCCTTGCGGGGCAAATGCAGCGGACCGGGCAGTACCCCCTCCGTATCAAGCCCTCTTTCAACCGCTTCCTGCATAGCCTTCCAAACGGTCTCTAAATAATCCCAAATATCGCTCTCCTCATTTTCCTCCACATATTCCCAATAACTTTTACCCGTATTATGACACCACAACATAATATCGTTCATAGTATTAAGGCTGTAAACCTCTTTGGTGTCGAATACATCCGGGTCTTTTCCCTCCGAAAGGGCTCCGCCTCCCACCGAATACACTGTCCAACCTTCAATAAGCCTGCCTTCGGCATCGAAAGCTTTGAACAGCATGCTGTTAGGATGGAAAGGCAACCAAATATCCGGCTTCCATACTATATTGGTCGGGGCAATCGGCTCAAGTTCCTCAAGGATAGCGACATCGGTCATATGCCCTTTACCTGTGGCGGCAAGGCTTCCGAAAAGGCTTACCTCAAAATTATGAGCTTCCGGATGCCTTTCGCCAAACATCTGCGCCGCTCTTTGCGGAGCCATGGTATGGCTGCTGGAAGGTCCGCGTCCTATTCTATAAAATTCTTTAAGCGATTTCATGTGTAACTAAGTTAAAATCTGTTCTGCATGATTTTTCGTGTCAACCCTTTCGATTATTCTTTCGATTGTGCCGTCCGGAGCAATGAGGAAGGTTTTGCGGATTGCACCTACCACGGTTTTGCCGTACATCTTCTTTTCTCCCCAAGCATTAAATGCCTGAAGCATTGTGGTGGAAGGGTCGGAAAGCAAATCGAACGGAAGTTCGTGCTTAGACCGGAAATTCACATGCGAAGCGGCGCTGTCCCTGCTCACTCCATAGATGGTATAACCGCGCTCTTGCAGTGCGGGAAGGTTGTCGCGAAGATTGCAGGCTTGTGCCGTACAACCGCTGGTATTGTCTTTCGGGTAAAAATAAAGAACAATTTTGTGTCCTAATAAATCTTTGTCTGTAATAGTTTTGCCATCTTGGTCAACGACCGAAAATGCCGGTATTTTATCTCCTTCTTTAAGCATATCAATATGAATTCAGGTTTATTTTCAACAAGTAACAAATTTAGCGAAAATATATGTATTTTTACCACATGAAAAAATCATTCTTATCAAGACTTTGGAAAATTTTGCTGGTGCTGCTTGCAGCTGCCATAATCGGAGGCGGTATATATCTTAACAGCCTTATGTGCATCATTACCGGCTATGCCGCCAAGAATCTTTGCTCGGCAGTATTTGTGTCGGGTCGCGAAGCTGCGGATGTAGAGGCTCTAGACCTCAATTTCTCTTTCATCAAATTCAACCGCAACAAGGTGGATTATGAAAATAAAAGCGTAAGCAGCCGATTCCTCTGGCACAAATCCACCGCTGTCTACCGCGACGGCTACGGGGTGACCCTGCTTAGGGGGAAAAAGGCGGATGAATTAAGGGCGGATGCTTTCCCGCTGCCTCCCGAGCCCGCTTGCAATCCCGACACCATTGATTGGCCGTTGGGGAATAGGATAGAAGAGCCTGCCTGCCCTGAATATGAGGCCATGAAAGATGCTTTGGAAGATATATCAATAGCTTTTGTAGATGAAAAATCCTATGGCGGCACTCCATTCGCTTTTCTTGTGCTTCATAAAGGGTTGCCTGTGGCTGAGCGTTACGGCTATGGCTGCAACGAGGACACCCAACTGCTGAGTTGGAGCATGGCAAAAAGCTTTGTGAACGCCATTACCGGAATCATGGTAAGCGACGGGCTTGTAGACCTTGATACTCCTCCGGACTTTGCCGAATGGCAGGGAGATGCGCGAAAGGATATTACCCTGAACAATCTATTGCAAATGCAAAGCGGGCTCGAATGGAACGAAAACTATGGCAACAGGTCGGATGTGAATCTGATGCTTCATCGCGAACAAGACATGGGTCTCTTCGCCCTTGACAAGCCTCTTACCCACGAACCCGGCACACATTGGTATTATTCCAGCGGCACCACCAATATAGTAATGCGCTATCTGCGCAGCAAATTCTCCTCAGATGCCGAATTTTACGCCTATATCCGCTCCAAGCTCTTTCTCCCCTTAGGCATCCGAAATGCACATTTCGAAACAGATATAAGCGGTGTCCCCGTGGGCTCCTCCTATCTTTATGTGACAGCCCGCGACTTCGCCCGATTCGGCCAATTATACCTAAGTGACGGCACCTTTGCAGGAGAGCGGATTCTGCCTGAGGGCTGGGTAAATTACACTGTCTCCCCCGCTTCCGACAGCGAAGGCGGCTATGGAGCATTCTTCTGGTTGAATCATAACGACAGCCATCCTGACGCCCCGGAGGATATGTTCTTTTGCACCGGCCACGACGGCCAGCAGATTTTTATTATCCCATCTCACGATTTAGTGGTGGTTATCCTCGGCTATTCCCCAAAGCCTGACGGTGTAATCGACTTCAACCGTCTGCTGAAAGACATCATTACTCAGGAAGAACTTATCGTAAGAAATTAAGATGGAAGTTTTCTGGGGACTCATCATACCATTCATAGGCACCACCTTAGGCTCAGCGATGGTGTTTTTGATGCGCAAGAATATGCCTTCATGGGTGGAAAAGCTGCTGTTGGGCTTTGCCGCCGGCGTAATGATTGCGGCATCTATTTGGTCGCTGCTCATACCTTCCTTGAATATGGGAGCTGAGAGTTTTAAAATCTCCTGGCTTCCCGCCTGTTTGGGATTTCTTGCCGGAATGGGTTTTCTGCTATTATTAGACAGTCTGATTCCCCATATCCATGTAAAATCCTCCCAAGCGGAAGGTCTTAAATCCAATTGGAAGAAGAGTACGATGCTGGTATTGGCGGTCACTCTGCATAATATTCCGGAAGGAATGGCGGTGGGGATTACCTTGGCAGGAGCAATGAGCGGAGCCGGCGGCCTCACAATGGCGGGAGCCATGGCTCTGTCGCTCGGAATTGCAATACAAAACTTCCCCGAAGGCGCAATTGTGGCGATGCCGCTCGAAACCGCAGGCCATTCCAAAATAAAGGCCTTCCTTCTCGGCACTCTTTCGGGAGCTGTAGAGCCGGCGGCGGCAATTATAACTATGCTGCTTACTTCGCAGGTCATCGGCATTATGCCTTATCTTCTCGCATTTGCCGCAGGAGCCATGTTATATGTGGTTGTGGAGGAACTAATACCCGAATCACAGGTCGGCAGACACAGCAATATAGCCACGATCGGAGTAGCAATAGGTTTTGCCTTGATGATGGTATTGGATGTCACTTTCGGCTGATGCCGAAGAGGGTTTAAAAATTAAATTTTATTTTTTCCACTCTAATATTTAACTTTGTAACTGATTATTTTCAGACTCTTTAAATTAAAACTCTATTCTAACAGATGTCCGGCATACTTATACTCGTCGCTGTAATTATTTTCATAAGTGTACTACTAAACAACGCATCCGACAAGTTCGGAATACCGATGCTATTAGCTTTTATGCTTTTAGGCATAGTGTTCGGGAGTACCGGCATCTTACCCGTAGAAAAAGAAAGCTATAATACGGTAGAGCGCCTATGCTCGGCTGCACTTATTTTCATATTGTTTTACGGCGGCTTCGGTACAAGACTCAAGACTGCCCAAAACATACTTACAGAAGCAGGTCTGCTTGCAACATTGGGTGTCATACTTACATCTTTCATCACAGGCGCCTTATGCCATTTTATACTTAAATGGGGATGGATAGAATCCTTGCTTATAGGTTCGGTTGTAGGCTCTACCGATGCTGCAACGGTTTTCAGCATCCTGCGTGGCAGGAAATTAGGGCTTCGCAATTATTCAGCTCCCTTGCTTGAAGTGGAAAGCGCCTCGAACGACCCCATGTCCTATTTGTTGACGGTTGTATTCCTCGCTCTTATTAAAGGAGGTATAGGCGCGGGACAAGTAGTATGGATTTTCGTGGCGCAAGTGATTTTCGGGGTCATCGGCGGTTTACTTATAGGAAAGTTTGCCATTTGGGTGGTACGCAAGATAGGCTTTGCCACATCAGGATTTTCCTCTTTGTTTTTTCTCGGCGTGGTTTTGATTTCATACGGCTTGCCCGATATTGTAGGCGGCAATGGCTATCTGTCGGCTTATATTTGCGGCATGATGCTCGGCAATGCCAAATTCCGCGAGAAAAAGGAGATGGTGCACTTCTTCGATGGCATTACTTCGCTTATGCAGGTGCTCATCTTCTTTACTATCGGTCTTTTGGCTAAACCCGCCAGCCTTGTAAACGAGTTTGTACCGGCGCTTGCAATTTTCGCCTTTATGTTATTCGTTTCCCGGCCTGTGACAATTGCTCTAATACTCACTCCCTTCCGCAAATATCCGCTCGCACAACAAATACTGCTTGCCTTTTCGGGGCTTAAAGGCGCATCCTCAATAGTGTTTGCCATTGTGGCCAGTGTGGGAGCCTCAGGGCTGCTGACTCACGACCCCTTCGGTATAGTTTTGTGCATAGTGCTGCTGTCTATCTCCTTACAGGGAGGGCTCCTGCCCTTTATGTCCAAAGTATTGGGACAGGTCGACCCCGAAGTCGATGTCATGAAGACCTTCACGGACTTTGCCGAGGAAGCCGACCTTCAATTTACCGGTTTGCATATAGATGCCTCCAATTCTTGGGCAGGCAAAACCGTGGCGGAATTATCTCTTCCAAAATCTCTGCTTATCTGCCTTATTAGACGCCCTGACGGCACCAAACTTGTCCCCCATGGCAATACTCAAATACTTGAGGGGGATAATATAATCTTGTGCAGCACCGCTTACAGCGGAGAAAGCGATATCAGGATTATAGAAGAAGACATCAAACGAGACGACAGCAGAATCGGCAAAAAAGTAAGCGAACTCGACCTCGGAAAGGGCGAGCAACTGTTGCTCATTCAACGCGGCGACAATAATATTATCCCCTACGGGGGCACTGTCATCCGCGAAGGCGATAATCTGATGATAAATAAAGGTTAGTCCGCTTCTCCGACCTTTGCGGCTTCTTCTGCCTCTGAGGCACAGCCACAAGTTCCGCCGCTTAAAACGCCTTCGCCACGGCCTCCACGGCCTCCGCCTAAGCCGCTACCGCCGCCTAAACCTCTTCCCTCACCTTCGCCTCTGCCGCCTCGGCCGCTTCTTCCGCGCCTTCCAAGTCCGGCGCCGCTTCCATCGCATATTTCGAGTTCATGGCTCGAACAGCAGGGTTTTTTGGCAATGCATTCGATTTCTACAAGTGCGCCTTTGGGAAGAGTTTTCACTGCAACTGCGGAACGTGCAGGAAAGGGCTCGGTAAAGAACTCCGAATAAACCTCATTCATACCGGCAAAATCGTTCATATCGGCAAGAAATACCGTGGTTTTAAGTACATGAGAGAGGTCGGTACCTGCCTCTAAAAGAATATTTTGCATGTTCAGGAGGCTCTGTTTAGTGAGCTCCTTTATGCCGCCTTCGGCAAATTCGCCTGTAGCGGGGTCAATAGGCAATTGCCCCGAAACGAATATGAGTGAATTGGAACAAACTGCTTGACTGTAAGGTCCTATGGCCGCAGGGGCCTTTTCTGTATTTACTGGTTTCATCTTTATATTTATTAGTTAATTATCTTTTTATAAACGGTAGAACGAATTCTCTTAATAACTGTTAAATTATCTTTTTATAAACGGATAAGCCGAGAAGGGGTCGGTCGGTGACACTAATGTTTCCTTTATAGTGCGCGGGCAAACCCAGCGGAAAAGGTTGAAGGGGCCTCCTGCCTTATCATCCGTTCCGGAAGCGCGGGCTCCGCCGAAAGGCTGGCAACCCACCACTGCGCCCGTAGGCCTGTCGTTGATATAAAAATTGCCTGCAGCATAGCGGAGCATTTCGGAAATTTTTTCGCAGGCAATCCTGTCCTTGCCGAAAACCGAGCCTGTAAGGCCATAAGGAGAGGTTTCATCGCAAAGTTTAACAACCTCCTCCCACTTTACATCCTCGTAGGGATAAACCGTAAGCACGGGACCGAAAATCTCTTCCACCATGCTTTTGAATTTGGGATTGACGGTTTCTATTATGGTAGGCTCCACAAACCAGCCTACAGACTTATCGCATTTACCTCCGAGCACGATTTTGGCCTCCGGAGAAGATTTGGCGTTTGCAATTTGCGCCTCAATCCTATTGAAAGAAGCCTCGTCAATAACAGCATTAATATAATTCTGAAGGTCGCTAGCAGGACCCATCTTAACCTCGCCGGACATCTTTTTCATACGCTCCAAAACCTCAGGCCAAAGGCTCTTGGGAATATACATACGCGAAGCGGCAGAGCATTTTTGTCCCTGATATTCGAATGCGCCGGTGAATGCCGCATGAGCTACGGCCTCAGCATCTGCACTGGGATGCACGAAGATGAAGTCTTTTCCTCCGGTTTCGCCCACTATGCGCGGGTAGCTTATATATTTCTCCACATTCTTGGCTGTATTAATCCAAAGCTTATTGAAAGTTTCGGTAGAGCCCGTGAAATGCAGGCCTGCGAAATAACGGCTTTCAGTACAAATATCAGCTATGAGTTCGCCGCTGCCTGGCAGGAAGTTGATTACGCCGTCGGGCAGACCCGCCTCTTTATACAATTTCATAAGATAATAATTGCTCAAAAGAGCAGTGCGGCTGGGCTTCCAAATAGCGACATTGCCCATGAGTACAGGCGCCATGCAAAGATTGGAGGCTATACTTGTAAAATTGAATGGAGTAATCGCAAGCACAAAACCCTCAAGCGGACGGAATTCATTGTGGTTAACGCAATTCTTGGCATCCTTGGGCTGCATGCCGTAGATTTGTGATGCAAAGGAGACATTGTAGCGGAAGAAGTCGCAGGCTTCGGCCGCGGCATCTATTTCCGCCTGATAAATGTTTTTCCCCTGCCCCAACATGGTGGCTGCATTTATCTTGGTGCGCCAAGTGGTGCTCAGCAGTTCGGCGCATTTGAGGTTGATGGCGGCCCGGGTTGTCCAGGGGGTGCGGCTCCATGCTTTGCGGGCCTCAAGGGCGGCCTCTATTGCCATCTTTACCTCCTTCTCCCCTACCATATGATAGCGGGCAAGCACGTGTCCGTGTTCGCAGGGATTCCTGACTTCGGCTGTTTTGCCGGTGAAAATCTCTTTGCCTCCTATAATGGCGGGAATTTCCACCACGGTGTTATATTGGCGTTCGAGTTCTTCTTTTAAAGCGATTCTTTCGGCAGAAGATTCCAAATAAGTTTTTACCGGCTCATTTGCCGGAAGAGGGAAATTAATAATAGCGTTATTCATATTGCAAATTTATCAAAATTTTAGGAAGATTGAAAGCAATTCATTATCTTTGTTTGCACTAAAACGTCAATCTGTAAGCAATGGATATCTTTGTTCAGAATGAAACTTCACGGCTTAGAGCCGTGGTGTTAGGGTTGCCCAACTCCAACGGGCCCATCCCAAATCTTACCGAAACCTACGACAGTAAATCATACGAATCCGTAGTGAAAGGCGTATATCCGAAGGAAGAAGACATAATCACCGAAATGGCAGCCTTCGAAAAGGTTCTCCGCAAATACGACGTGGACGTTTACCGACCCCGTTTTGTGGAAAACTGCAACCAGATTTTTTCACGTGACGTGGGCTTTGTGATTGACGACAAAATAGTTGTTTCCAACATAATACCCAACCGGCAAAAGGAAATCGATGCCTACGAGGACATCTATAGACAAATCCACTACAAACAAATCTACAATCTTCCTGAATCGGTACATGTTGAAGGCGGTGATGTAGTGCTCTACAAGAATTATATCTTTTTGGGACAATATGCATTCCAGGACTATGCGCAAGTGAAAACTGCCCGCACTAACGCCCTTGCCTTAGACTATCTGCAAATGCTCTTCCCCGAAAAAGAAATCATACCGCTGAACCTTCGCAAAAGCGATACCGACCCGTACGAGGGTATACTACATCTCGACTGTACCTTTATGCCGGTCGGCCGCAATAAGGCCATCATCTATAAAGATGGCTTTATGAATCCGCGCGATGCCGAGCATTTGGTGAATATTTTCGGTAAGGAAAACATATTTGAATTGAATCGGGAAGAAATGTATCACATGAAATCGAATATATTCAGCATTACTCCTGATGTGGTGGTTGTGGAAGAGCAGTTCACCCGTCTGAAAGTTTGGTTGGAGGGGTTTGGAATCAAGGTGGAAACAGTTCCCTATCACGAAATTTCCAAAATGGGAGGCCTGCTTCGTTGCAGCACTCTCCCTCTGCGTAGAGATAAATAAATCAAATATAAACTAATAACAATTATGGAAAAAAAACTAACAACTGCAGACTATATTGCATTGGAGGACAAGTATGGTGCACATAACTACCAATCTCTTCCCGTTGTACTCGAAAGAGGTGAAGGCATCTACCTTTATGGGGTGGACGGCAAGCGCTACTTCGACTTTCTCTCTGCATATTCAGCTGCAAATCAGGGACATTGCCATCCGAAAATAGTAAAGGCCCTGTGCGACCAGGCGCAAAAGCTGTGCATTACCTCACGCGCCTTCTATAACAACACACTCGGTCCTTACGAAAAATTTGCCTGCGAATTCTTCGGCTATGACAAGCTACTCCCGATGAATTCCGGTGCCGAGGCAGTGGAAACCGCCCTGAAACTTGCCCGCAGATGGGGTTATCAAATCAAAGGCATACCCGAAAACGAAGCGATAATCATAGTATGCGACGGCAACTTCCACGGCCGCACCATCACAATAGTAACGCTCTCCAACGACCCGTCCAGCTACACTCAATACGGCCCCTTCACTCCGGGCTTCATACGCGTGCCCTACGACGATGCGGATGCTGTGCGCAAAGTGCTGGAAGAAAAGGGTGACAAAGTGGCGGCAATGCTGGTGGAGCCCATTCAGGGCGAAGCGGGCGTATATGTTCCGCGCGATGGTTACATTAAAGAATGCTACGACCTCTGCAAAAAGCACAACTGCCTTTTCATTGCTGACGAGATACAAACGGGCATAGGCCGCACCGGCCGCATGATGGCCTGCGAATACGAAAATGTACATCCCGACATCGTTACCATAGGCAAAGCCCTCTCCGGAGGTGTTCTTCCGGTAAGCGCAGTGCTTGCAAACGATGAGATAATGCTTACAATACAGCCGGGCGAGCACGGCTCCACCTTTGGAGGCTATCCTGTTGCCAATAAAGTTGCTATGGCGGCGCTCAATGTGATAAAGGATGAGAAACTTACTGAAAACGCCTATAAAATGGGCTTGATTTTCCGTGAAGAAATCGCCAAAATCAAGAGTCCCTTCTTTAAGAATGTGCGCGGAAAGGGCCTCCTCAATGCAATTGTCACCGAGCCGCAAAACGGTATCGAAGCCTGGGACATCTGCCTGAAACTGCGCGATGCAGGCCTGCTTGCAAAGCCGACTCACCAGCATATAATCCGTTTCACTCCTCCTCTCATAATAAACGAAAAGCAGCTGCGAGAGGCAATCTCAATAATTAAAAACGTATTTGAAAGTCTGTAATGGCTGAACTTGCTATGATTGCCTTTGGCGGCAATGCTCTTTTAAGAAGCGGCCAGACAGGCAGTTATTCGGAGCAGCTCGCAAATGTGGAAAACACTTGCGAACAACTCTACCCTCTCATCGAAAGGGGTTATAACATTGTAATCGGACACGGCAACGGCCCTCAGGTGGGCAACGGGCTGCTCCGTCACGAAGCCGGCCTGAAGGAATACGGCCTGCCTGCCATGCCCATGGATTTTTGCGGCTCCGAAACCCAAGGTTCAATAGCATATATGATAGAAACGGGCATGGAGCGTGTAATGCGCCGCCACGGTCTCAAGCGCAAAGTGGTTTCGCTCATCACCCGGGTAGAGGTGGATGCGGATGATCCCAAATTCAAAAATCCCACCAAGCCGGTAGGTCCGTATTATACAAAGGAAGAGGCCGAAAGGCTGCATTCCGAAACCGGCGCCATCTACCGTGAAGACCCGAAAGGCAATGGCTGGCGCAAGGTGGTGGCATCCCCGGTCCCCCTTAAAATCAATAATATAGAGATAGTGAGGGAACTTGCAGAGAAGGGCAATATCGTGGTTACAGTGGGCGGAGGAGGCATTCCCGTCATCGACACCCCCGAAGGCCATAAGGGCGTGGAGGCCGTAATAGATAAAGATTTGGCAAGCGCCATCTGCGCAAATGAAATCAAAGCGGATGAATTCTACATCCTAACCGATGTGCCCAAGGTGTTCATCAACTTCCGCAAGGCAAATCAAAAGGCTCTTGACACCATTACCATCGCCCAAGCCAAAGAGTATCTCGCTCAAGGACAATTCACCGAAGGCTCTATGGCTCCGAAAGTGCGCGCCGGCATACTCTTCGTGGAAAACGGAGGAAAAGAATGTGTCATTACCGAGGCGGGACAATTAGGAAATCCCTCCTGCGGCACAAGAATAATAAGATAATCTTTTATAAAAATACATATGTCGTATAATCTTCATAATCGCAGTTTCCTGAAGCTGCTCGACTTCACCCCCGGGGAACTTAGGTACTTCCTCGACTTGGCTTTCGAACTCAAGCGTGCAAAACAAAACGGCACCGAAGTTCCCAAGCTGGCGGGCAAAAACATCGCCCTCATCTTCGAAAAAACCTCTACCCGCACCCGATGCGCTTTTGAGGTGGCCGCCCACGACCAAGGGGCGCATGTTACTTATCTCGGCCCTACCGGCTCGCAAATCGGTATAAAGGAAACCATGAAAGATACCGCACGCGTGCTCGGACGAATGTTTGACGGCATAGAATACCGCGGCTTCGGGCAGAGCATAGTGGAAGAGCTGGCGGAATATGCAGGAGTACCCGTATGGAACGGACTCACCAATGAGGCTCATCCCACTCAGGTTCTTGCGGACCTGATGACCATGATGGAGCATAGCGACAAGCCTCTCCACGAGATTTCTTTCGCATATTTAGGCGATGCCCGCTTCAATATGGGCAATTCACTGCTGGTAGGCGGAGCGAAAATGGGCATGGATGTGCGTATCGTGGCCCCCAAGGCTCTATGGCCTGCAAAAAAATTAATAGACAAGTGCAAGGAAATCGCAAAGGAAACCGGAGCCCGAATAAGCATTACCGATGATGTTGATGCCGGAGTAAAAGGTATCGATTTTATCTATACCGATATTTGGGTTTCGATGGGTGAGCCTGATGAGGTTTGGAAGGAGCGGATTGATATTTTAATGCCGTATCAGGTTAATAAAAAGCTGATGGAGCGCACCGGGAACCCGAATTGCAAGTTTATGCACTGTCTCCCCTCCTATCACAATTTGGATACGCAAGCCGGTAAGGATATCTTCGAAAAGTTCGGACTGGATGGCATAGAAGTCACCGAGGATGTTTTCGAAAGCAAGAATAGCATAGTTTTTGATGAAGCAGAAAACCGTATGCACACCATCAAAGCTGTCATGGTTGCAACATTAGGCAAACAATAAATAAAGAAAAATCAAATGTTACACTTCTATCATTGTAAAATCTGTGGGAATGTAGTCATTCTCACTGTCAACGGCGGCGGCAAGCTCTCATGCTGCGGCGAATTCATGACTCTTCTGGAGGCCAACACCAGCGATGGCGCAGGTGAAAAGCACGTACCGGTAGTTGAAGTCAAGGGTAATAAAGTATTGGTGAAAGTAAGCAGCGTGGCTCATCCTATGATCCCCCAGCACTATATTCAATTCGTTGTTTTAGAGACTAAAATCGGAGAGAATACTTACTGGCATCTCAAGAATCTCAACCCGGGAGAAGCGCCGGAGGCTGAATTCGTTCTTGCCGAGGGCGAAAAACCCTTGGGAGCTTACGAATATTGCAATCTCCACGGACTTTGGCTCACCGAGCTTTAATCTTTTATATACTTAAATAATGGGGGGTGACTAAAAAGTCAAACGGACTTTGATGTCACCCCTTATTGTTTATTTCCGCAAAATTTTATTCTTGAGAGATAAGGAACTTCTCCGCATCCAATGCGGCTTTGCAGCCGGAGCCGGCGGCAGTGATGGCCTGACGATAGCGGGGGTCTTGAACATCCCCTGCGGCAAACACTCCCTCTACATTGGTGATTGAGCTATCGCATTTGGTTTTGATATAGCCGTTTTCATCCAGCTCTATCCATTCTTTGACAAGCTCTACATTCGGATGATGGCCTATGGCTAAGAAAAAGCCGTCAATAGGAATCTCGAATTCCCTGTCTTCTTTATTGTGATATAAACGCACGCCGTTTACTCCGTTTTCATCGCCGAGCACCTCAAGTGTATTGCAGTTCCAAAGAATCTCAATGTTCTCGCGGTCGAAAACCTGCTGCTGAGTGGCTTTGGAAGCGCGGAATTCATCCCTGCGTACAATCATATACACTTTTTTGCATAGAGTGGAGAGATATACCGCCTCGCTGCAAGCCGTATCGCCTCCGCCCACTACTACAACCACCTTCTTGCGATAGAAAAAGCCGTCACAAGTGGCGCAGGCGCTTACGCCCATGCCTTTGAATTTGCTTTCCGATGGCAGACCGAGATATTTCGCAGAAGCGCCCGTAGCGATTATCACAGTCTCAGCCAGCAGTTCGCTGCCATCTTCCACAACAATCTTAAAGGGCCTTTTGGAAAGGTCCGCCTTGGTGATAATGCCGCTTCTTACATCCGCACCTAAATTTACAGCCTGTGCACGCATGGCGGCCATGAGTTCGTTTGCATCAATACCTTCTGCAAAACCCGGGAAATTCTCAATCAGGGTTGTTGAAGTAAGCTGTCCGCCGGCCTCGGGGCCTTCGTAAAGAACGGGGTTTAAAGCGGCGCGGGATGCATATATAGCTGCGGTATAACCCGCAGGACCGCTGCCTATTATAAGAACTTTTACTTTTTCCATAATTATTTACAAGACATTATTTTAAGTATCATTTCATCGGTGGCTTTCATGCCCACCGAGCCTATTTCTCCAAGATTTTTAATGGTTTTCTCTATATCGCGGTCGATTATGCCGTTGTTTTCATCGGCGCATATACCGTTGAGCGCAAGTACCGCAGATTGTACAGAAGAATAAACGCCTGAAGCTACCTTCATAGCGCAGCCGACTTTGGCGCCGTCGCAAACCATACCGGTGATGTTGCCGATCATATTTTTTATGGCTGCACACACCTGTTCGTAATTTCCGCCCTCAAGCCAGACAATTCCGCAGGCGGAGCCGGTGCTGGCCACCACACAACCGCAAAGGGCTGAGAGCTTGCCGAGATAGGTCTTTATATGTATTGCCACCAGATTGCTCAGCACAAGAGCTCTTGCAAGACGCTCATCGTCCACATCAAAACGCTTGGCATAGGCGATTACGGGCATGCTTACGGTTATCCCCTGATTTCCGGAGCCGCTGTTGCTCATGGCGGCAAGAGTAGAGCCTGCCATACGCGCATCGGAAGCCGCAGCGGTAACGCCCATGGCATAGGACATAAAGTCGTCTCCGAATACCGAGTTTTGATTTTCGCGTATTGTTTTACCCACGCACAAACCATAATTGCGTTCAAGACCTTCCTGAGAAAGTTTCCAATTATAGTCGCGGCCTTCCAAAATAAATTTAATTTCTTCGTACGGAATGGTGTTGGTAAAATCGAAAATCTCTTTGACGCTGAGTTTATAATCGCGGTTTTCGCCATTATCGCCCTCGTCAGCATCGCTTGCGCCGGAAAGGGTTTTTCCATTAAATATTGTTTCCACAATATTATCGTGGTCGTCCGCAATCGTAGCGCTGGCGTAATCTTTATCCAAAGTAACCTTGGCTCTTACATAAAGCAGAGGGCTGTCTTCTGCCACCCTTACATTGACCCTCCCCTTCTTAACCATATCTTTGGCGGCTTCGACAGCATCTTTATTCACCCCGCGCAACACCTCCAATCCAAGACTTGAATCTCCATAAACAAGGCCCAAAGCCGCTGCTATCGGCAGCCCCATCATATCTGTTCCGGGAATTCCAACGCCCATTCCGTTCTTGAGAATATTGCCGCTCACCTCCACATCCACCGAAAAATCGCTGTTCTGCCTCCAAAGGGGGCAGTCGGGCACACAATTTTTACTGTTATTGCCTAAAATCTCGGTGGCTTTAGCTGTGGCAAGTGCGACGGCTATTGGCTCGGTACAGCCGAGAGCGGGCTTCACCTCCTTATGGAGAATCTCTATGATTTCTGCTTGTCTTAGTGTCATTTATGCAAAAATAACTATTTTTTGAAGGCCTTCAAACCGCTGTCAAGGAAATCGACATACTTGCTTACGCTCTTGTCGAAACCATAGGAACCGGTAAGAGGCTCACCGTCAGGGGTAAGCGCTATGTAGAAGGGCTGGGCATTCGAGCCGAATTTATACCTTTGCAGGAAACTCCACTTGTCGCCTATTGTACGGAGCACCCTCTCCTGCCCGTTTTCCTCAACCCTAATCTGTTCCGGAAGTGCGGTTTTGTCATCCACAAACAATGAAACCAGTATATAGTCTTCGTTGAGTTTTCTGCCCACGGTAGGGTCTGTCCATACCTCAGCTTCTATTTTACGACAATTCACGCAACCGAAGCCTGTAAAATCCAGCAATACCGGTTTACCGGCGGCCTTTGCCGCGGCCATGCCTTGTTCGTAATCGTGATATTGCGGCAATACTTCGTTTTTATTAAGATTGAAATCTTGTGTATAAAGAGGAGGAGCAAATGCGCTGACAGCCGTGCATGGAGCGCCCCAAAGGCCCGGAACCATATATACCGCCAATATGAACGAACACATACCGAGCATTATTGAGGGTACGGATGCAGGTTTGTCCGGCTCACCGGCAATAGCATCTATGGGGAACTTCAGCCAACCGACAAGGTATGCGCCCAGAAGTGCAAAAATCACTATCCAAATGCTTAGGAACACCTCGCGGTCGAGTATATGCCAGCCATAGGCAAGGTCGGCTACGCTAAGGAACTTGAATGCGAATGCAAGTTCTATAAATGCCAATACAACCTGAATTTTGGCCATCCATGAGCCGGATTTGGGAAGACTCTTCATAAAATTAGGGAATAATGCGAAGAGCGAGAACACCAAGGCAAAGGCAAAGGCGAAGCCGAACATTCCGAAGATGGGGCCGAGGACTTTGCCGGTAGTGCTGATTTCTGCAAGCAACAAGCCGACTATGGGGGCGGTGCAGCTGAAAGATACCAGCACGAGGGTGAATGCCATCAGAAAGATGGAGATGATTCCGCTTGTTTTGCCGGCCTTGTCATCCACTGCGTTATTCCATTTGCTTGGAAGTTTGATTTCGAACCAGCCGAAGAAGCTGAGCGCAAACACCACCAAAAGTACGAAGAGGAAGATGTTGAATACCGCATTGGTAGATAATTCATTGAGTTTGTTTCCACCGAAAGCCAAGGTAATTACAAGGCCCAAGGCCAAATAAATGACTATAATGCTTACCCCATAAAGAATGGCATCCCGTATGCTTTCTTTTCTGTTTTCGGAACGATGCATGAAGAAACTTACCGTCATGGGGATAATAGGCCAGATGCAGGGCATGAGGATGGCGAGGAGGCCGCCTAAGAATCCCATTATAAGCAGATACCAAAGACTGTGGCTGACAGGTGCGCCGGCTTCGGTAATGGCGCTGATTTCCTCTATCACAGGGTCCCAAAGTTTCGATTGGCCTATGGAAGATTCGATTCTGCCGGACGCTTGGGAATCTTCGGTTGCTGAAACCGCTTGTTCATCGCTAATTGCCGCCGCATCGGTAGAAGCAGGGGTGGACGCCGTCTCTCCGGACGCTGCTTTATCATTCCGGGCAACCCCCACTGCAGGGCTGGTTCCGCTTATCACAAAATCCACTCTTGCAGGAGGCAGGCAATTCTTTTTGTCGCATGCGCCATACTCTAACCATGAGTCAATGGTATAATTTTCTTTGGTAAAGCGAAGCTGTTGAATAAACTTCACACTATTCTCAAAATAGCGGACCTTCATGCCGAAGAGCTCATCATACTTCTCTATTTCCCTGCCTAACGTCTTGAGCTCGCCCACAAGCTCCACTCCATCCAAGGAACCGACATTAAAACTGGCCTGAGTGGGTCCGGAGTTGCCGAGTTGTGTGGAATATATATGCCATCCTTTGTCTATGGTGCCGCTGAAAACGATTTCACCGATTTCGGTACCATCTGTTTTGAGTTCGGCCTTGAACTTTACCGGTTCAAGAATTTGAGAGAAAGCCGGCAATGCAATAATAACTGCCAGCAAGCAACTAAGTGTTCTTTTCATCACCTTGATAATAATCAGTATAAATTAATCTGCTAATATAGCACTTTTCCCGGCTCATCCGAAAAGCGGTATATCAAAAAGATTTTTTCAATTGCTGCAATTCGTCATCCGCCTTAATTTTGTCGATCATTGCGCGAACGAGTTTGAATATTCGGGAATCGGCGGTGTAGATTGCCGGAGAAATAAAATTCACCCTTCCCTGACGGCGGAGTTTTTCGGCGTATGCCTTCTTTTTGGCGCTGGACGGGTCGTAAACCGCAATCGGATTCCCCCCGAACATACCAACGATTTTCATACAGGGAATGTCGGTTTCGCCATCTCCGAAATAAATCATATTGGTATAGGGGATGCGTTTTTTCTCTGCAGCAATTTTGGCATTCACCATTTTATTGTCGTGTGCGCTGAATATGCCTTTGTTGATTTTGAAGATGAATTGGGTTTTGCCCGTGTAATCCACTGCTATTCCCGGCCATACGGCACAGCCGTCTTCATCGTAGATATAGCTGCCGGCATAGATGTGTTTGAATTCCTTGGCAATGGAAGTGCCCTCTATTATCTCTTTGAGGCCGGACGAATTTATATAATGTTCTATCTTCACCCCCTTGGCCGCACCATATTTATTTACCAAAGAGAACCATTCTTTTACTCCGGGAAACAACTCTATATTCTTGCCGAATGCACGAAAGGATTCTTTGCGAAGCGGAATACCTGTCTTACGGGCCTCATCATACATCAATTTCATGTACGCTAATATATTGCTGGCATCATTGCCCACTGCAATTCCGTCACTTAGTCTCCAAAACTCTTCCTTTGTTTTGCCTACGGCCTGAATGAAACCGAACTCCTGCATATTGCCCGGTGATAGAGTTCCATCGAAGTCATAAATGAGTGCGACAATAGGTTTTCTTTTCATGGCATTCACCCCTTATAATTAAATTTCACCACAAAGTTACCTAAATTTCACCACATTTCAGGCAATTTTCTTGTGTCTCGAAAGAGCTAAGCTTAAATTTGCAGCATGAAACAACCAGACTTCAAACCGGTTCCGCGTCAGGAACCCGATCCCCATTACTTGGGAAAACTCGAAAATGTAATTAAATCATATTGGAAAGAAGATGCATTGTGCAACTTCGGCGGCAAAAAGTACAGTTACGAAGAACTTGCTGTCAATGTAGAAAAAATCCACCTGCTGCTTGAGGCGGCCGGTGTTAAAAAAGGCGACAAAGTAAGTCTCGTAGCCAGAAATACTGCCGAATGGGCTATCAGTTTCCTTGGAATAAACACCTACGAAGCAGTAGTCGTTCCGCTCCTTGCAGACTTCCTTCCGGACAGCATCTGTCATCTCGTAGACCACTCCGACTCTATGCTTCTCTTTGCCGATGAAGATATCTGGAGCAAGTTAGACATAAAGAAGATGCCTAAACTTATAGGCGTGGTAAACGTTATTGACCTCTCTCTTTACTGGACAAATTCCGACAAGCTGAAAGATGCGGCAAAAAATCTAAACAAACTCTTTGAGAAAAAATACCCCAAAGGTTTCAGACCCGAGGACGTGAACTATCCTACCGACAATGCCAAAAACCTTGCCGTTATCAATTACACTTCCGGCACCACCAGCGCCCCGAAGGGTGTAATGCTCCGCTACGAATGCTTCTCGGCTACCATTGACTACGGTCACAGGTTTATTCCCAACAGCCACGAGGACAGCATCGTAAGCATGCTTCCCATGGGCCATATTTACGGACTTACCTATGAATTCCTCTACCCCCTCTGCGGAGGCGTATGTGTTTGGTACTTAGGCAAGACCCCCAGCCCCTCAACGCTGTTGAAGGCCATGAAAGAGGTAAAGCCCTATATTGTAATCACCGTTCCGCTTGTAATGGAAAAGGTGTACAAGAGCGGCGTTGCACCCAAGCTCAAGAAGCTCGGCCTGCTTACCAAGCTTCCCTGCTTAGACAAAGTAATCTACAAAACTGCAGGAAAGAAGTTCATAGAGGCATTCGGAGGCAATATCCGCTATTTTGTTATGGGCGGCGCTGCGCTTAATCCTTCTGTGGAAAAAGCATTCAGGAAAATGGAGCTTCCATATACAGTAGGTTATGGCATGACCGAAGCGGCTCCCTTGCTCGCTTTCCGCTGCTGGTGGGAATTTGCTCCGGGCTCATGCGGACAAGCTGTAGACTGCGCCGAAGTGAGAATTGATTCTGAAGACCCGCAGCGCATTGCTGGCGAAATACTTGCAAAGGGAACCAATATTTGCAGCGGCTATTATAAATATCCTGAGGCCGATTCTTCTATTTTCACTCCCGACGGATATCTGCATACCGGTGACTTGGGCACTATGGACAAGCATGGAAACATCTTCCTCCGCGGCCGCAGCAAGACAATGTTCCTCAGCGCAAACGGGCAGAATATATATCCCGAAGAAGTTGAGTTCGTTATTAATAACAAGCCCTATGTGGCAGAAAGCGTGGTTGTAGACAGAGGAGGCAAACTTGTCGCCCTCGTATATCTCGATCAGCTTGCCATAGAAGAGGCAAAACTCGACCCCGAGGCTATTTCCGATATTCCCGAAGACATACGTCGTTCGGCAAACCGCAATCTACCTAACTACAGTCAACTTGCCAAGATAGAGCTAGTTACTGTACCTTTCGAAAAAACACCTAAAATGAGTATCAAACGCTTCCTTTATAGTTAGTTAGTTCTAGTTAGTCCAACCATAAAGCGTTTGACGAAAAGCGGGTCGTGACGGCCCGCTT
>FZPS01000160.1_pt13 | contig 73090 bp, 53 predicted proteins | sample 1817821 | NCBI WGS metagenome assembly FZPS01 (sample SAMEA104158645, study PRJEB21678) | metagenome | place: Germany | collected 2015-04-21
AAAAAGTATAGCGGAAAGGTTACACAGATTCATAAATGTTGTGTCATAGTAAACAGAACAGCCGACTTGCCAGATTAAACTGGACGACCTGCGCTTCTCACTGTCCAAGTTACTTTGGCATTCAGCTCGCCAAGCATGTCCGTGCGCGACTAGGTGAGTTCTTTTCGCTGCTGTCGATTAACTCTTGTATAATTATCTGTAACTGTTACAGAAAGCGGTTTCGTTATGGCGTACTCAATTGGGATTGATCTCGGAGGGACTAACATCGTAGTGGGAATCATCGATGATACCCATAAGATTATCGATCGCGAACGCGCGAAAACAAGGGCTCCGCGACCTGCCGAGTCACTCGTCAATACAATGGCGGAGTGCATCGACACACTGCTAATGCGCCAAGGTCTTTCCGTTTCGACCATTCGTTCCATTGGGATAGGCATTCCTGGAGTTGTCGACTTGGAGACGGGTATGCTGCTGCACGCGACAAACTTGTTCCTCAAGAATATCGATTTCCCTGCGCTCATGAAAAGAAAATTCCCCGATGTCCCTGTTTTTATCGCAAATGATGCTGATTGCGCTGTTTTCGGTGAATACCACGCCGGCGCCGCACACAACTATAAAAGCGTACTCATGTTGACGCTCGGCACTGGTGTCGGAGGCGGTTTTGTCTATGATAATAAAATCTTTCGCGGAGGAACGGGGTTCGGGATTGAGCCGGGGCACATGGCGATCGAGGCGGGAGGTCATGTTGCGTGTAACTGTGGACAGTGGGATTGTCTCGAAGCGTACGTATCGATCCGCGGACTGAAACGCATGACTGAAGAAGCGTTGCTCAGCGATGAAGAGACGGTATTACGCCATTCTGTTTCGTTGGAGGAGCTTTCTTTCAATACGCGCCTTGTCTTTGAAGCGGCAACCGCAGGCGACAAAGTCGCGATCGAGATCGTGGAGCGATTCGTTCACTATCTCGCGCTCGGCATTCGGAATCTCGTCGTTCTCTATCGACCGCATATGATCTTGCTCGGAGGCGGGATCAGTCATGCGGGCGACGTTCTGCTGGAACCTCTGCGTGCGCGTGTCGCCCTCACGACGGTCAGCGGCGACGTGCTGCCTCCTCCACTGATTGAGCTAAGCCGTCTTGGCAATGACGCCGGCGTGATCGGAGCCGCCATGCTCTACAGCGAGGGGCAATTCCTATGACTGAGGAATATTTGGACAATACACATTTGTGAATAAAAACGCCAAAGCGATTGTTTTTTAAAAATAAGTCGGGTACAATATGAAACACAGAGTGTTTGCGTCGTGCTTTTTTGATGTAAGGTGTCGGCTCGTGCTTTCTGCGTTTCTAATCAATTAATTGTGTGAAAAGGAGTTTTTATGGATCAGATTCTTAAAGCACTTCAAGAAGCGCTTGAAAGCGGTGAGGATACCGTTCTCGCGACCGTGACGGCAAGCTCAGGCGCGACACCGCGAGGCGCGGGCGCCCGCATGTTGGTCGGGAAGGCGGGTCGCTTGGCGGGAACGGTTGGCGGCGGCGCTGTCGAATACCAATCAATCTCTATTGCCCAAGAGGCGATCAAAGAGAGACGATCGAATATTCACCAGTTTATTCTGACAAAAAACCAGATTGAAGACATCGGGATGATTTGCGGCGGCAGTGCGACGGTGCATTATCTCCACTTGTCCGGTGATGACAATGCACTGCTTGAGATTGTGAAAGAGGCGCGCGACGCGATTCGAGAACGCCGTCCGAGCTGGTTAGTTACCGACATCAGCGAGGAGAACCAGTTGGGGCTCGCGCTTTTTACGGCGCCAGCGGGGACGAATCCCGCTAACCCCGATTTTTCCGTCGAGGGATGGTCGTTTAAGGGCTTCCCGGAAGATCACCCCTGTACGATCGCACTGCTCGATGACCCTCGGATGTTGTGTCAACGCGGGCATGCCGTCAGTCTATGCGATCACACCTTTTACGTCGAGGAGCTTGTAGTCCCCGGCGTTGTTTATATCTTTGGAGGAGGACACGTCGCGCAAGCGCTCGTCCCGGTACTCGCGCACACGCATTTTGCCGTCGTCGTTCTTGATGACCGCGAGGAGTTCACCAATCCGGCTCTGTTTCCCGGCGCATACGATGTGCGCATGTGCGACCTCGACCATATTGATAAGACCGTGTCGATCGGACCGGATGATTTCGTCTGCATCATGACGCGCGGACATAAGAACGATCTCGATGTGGAGGATCAAGTGTTAAAGACTCAGGCACGGTACATCGGCGTGATAGGCAGCATGCATAAGGTACGAACTGTCGATGCCATCCTCATGGAGCGCGGTCATTCTGAGGAAGCGGTGAACCGTGCCATCTCCCCCATCGGGCTCGACATCGGAGGCGAGACGCCGGAAGAGATCGCCATCAGCATCGCCGCGCAACTGATTGCCGTACGCTCGGGAAAGATTGAACCGAAACGACCGGGACGCTTATGCCTATAAGGAGCAGAAAAAGGAATCTGAAAGAGTTTTTATGGTTGCCATAAAAGAAAAGACATTCATGTACCCTGCCAATGAACGCGGAATCATGATGTTCGCGCAGTCGGCGCTGTTCCATGAGGACGGTTCGCGCAAAGGACATTTGCTTGTAACCGGTGTGATCGGGAGCGGGAAATCTACTTTCGTGCAACGATACCTTGAAGATGCAGGGTTGAATCCTTCGGGATATATGACAATTCGCCACACTAGCAGAAAAAGCCAGAAAATGGGGTTTTCGCACATACCGGCAGGTATACAGCGTGAGACGGGTCTATTAACCGTCCGCCATCAAAACGGGTCAACTTTCCCGAAAGATTGCTTCCTCATCGTTGAAGGAGATGACAGCAGGTTTGACGTCGGTCAATTTGCTGACAAGGTTTTTCCTTTGCTTGAGAGGAAGGGCGACGTTATCGTCCTTGATGAGCTGGGTGGCGTCGAACTACTTGACGATGAGATTTTCAACCGCGTCTTGCAAGTACTCGATAACGAGACAACGCCTGTCATCGTCGTCTGGAAACACGATCAATCGCTTGAAGAGACGCTCTCGCATTCTTATCTTCCCGAATCCGATAAAGCCGTACTCATGGAGCGCCGCCGCGCTATTCTAGGGCATGATTCCATGACAAGCGTCATGCTTGAAAGTGACGGCACGATCACGAAAGAATTGGAAGAGCTTCCCGATGAGCTCATAGAGGGCGGAAAAAAGAGGCATCTCATTGTACGGTTCGGCATTATGGGGGCAATTCTCATCGTGCTGATCATTATCTCGTTCGCTATTGGGTGGTACTGGATCAATCCGATGACGATTATTCGATACTTTTGGAGTCAGCTGTGGGGAACGGGTGAGGTATTCGCGGAGGCGGTCACGACTGTCATCGTCAATGTGCGCTTGCCGCGTATTTTGTTGGCGATTCTCGTCGGTTCGGGTCTCTCTGTCGCAGGTCATACGTTCCAAGGGGTATTTCAGAATCCGATGGTGTCCCCCGACGTACTGGGAGCATCTTCAGGGGCGAGTTTTGGTGCGGCGTTGGCGATTTTAGCGGGATTCGCGTCGACGGGGATTACGCTCATATCATTTGTATTCGGATTGCTTTCCGTTATTCTTGTCCTCTTTATCGCCTCTTTAGTCAAGGCAAATAAGTTGCTATCGCTTGTCTTGACAGGCATCGTCGTCAGCTCACTTTTTTCCGCAGGTCTTTCGCTGATAAAATATACTGCCGACCCGACGAATCAGCTGCCCGCTATCACATATTGGCTTATGGGATCCTTAAACTCAGCTCGAATGAAGTCTCTCGTCTTTGCCGCAGTACCGATTCTGCTCGGGATTGTCGTGATCCTTCTCTTACGCTGGCAACTCAATTTGCTCGCTCTCGGTGAAGAAGCGGCGTCGACCATGGGTGTGCGTACGCGCTTGATCAGGACGATCATGGTGGTGGCAGCGACGCTGATTACCGCTACATGTGTTTCCGTGAGCGGCGTCATCGGTTGGATCGGTCTCGTCGTACCGCACATCTCGCGCATGATGGTCGGGAGCGATAATCGCGTATCCTTGCCTGCGTCGGCGCTCATCGGGGCGAGCTTTCTCCTGTTCGTCGACAACATTGCGCGACGTGCGACGACGGCGGGTATTCCGCTCGGGATATTGACGGCGTTTATCGGCGCTCCTTTCTTCGTATTCCTCATCCTTCGTGAGGGTAGAAAGGGAGTGACGGGATGATGAAGTCGGAGCTTGCGATGACAAACGGTTTGCATATACAGGATGTTTCGTTCAGCTACCGCCGCCAGAGCGAAGTGTTGAAGAACTTATCGTTCTCCGTTCCGCGCGGACGCGTTGTCGGTATTCTCGGAGCGAACGGCGCGGGCAAATCGACACTCTTCAAATTGATTCTCGGCGTGCTCCCGTTACAGAGCGGCGACATCAAGATTAATGGACGAAGTGTCAAAACGTTATCGAACCGCGAGCGCGCTAAGCGTATGGCATATATACCGCAGACCCAGAGGGGCACGTTTCAATTTACTGTTTCGGAAATGGTTTTGATGGGGACGACCGCCTCTTTCAGTATGTTTTCGCAACCGGGAAAACGTGAGCGCATAAAAGCGGCTGAGGCGATGAAGCTTTTGCAGATTGAACAATTCGGCGACCGTCCTTTTGATCAATTATCGGGCGGCGAGCAGCAACTCGTCCTGATCGCGCGCGCTGTGGCGCAGGACGCCCCGATCCTGATTATGGACGAGCCGACGGCGAGTCTCGATTACGGCAACCAGATACGCGTCCTTGAGGAGATTCGCCAACTAGCTAACCGAGGCTACCTCGTGCTCATTTCTACACACAATCCGCAACACATCTTCTTATATGCCGACGATGTTCTGCTCATTGACGGGGGGACTGCCATAGCGTTCGGAAAACCGCAGGACGTTCTGTCCGAAACGCTCTTGTCGCACGTTTACCGCGTGCCCATTCAGCTCGAGAAAAGCGTGAGAACGGAGACGGTGACCGTTTTGCCCCACTTTGAAAAAATGCGCAATCACGATATGACGGATAGAAAGACAGACTGCGAACATGCATGCAAACGAACATTATGACGTAATGATTGTGCTGTTTCTCGGGTGATAGGAAGAGTAGATAACACAAAGGGTTGAACGCGATGAAAATATCGCGATGAATGCGGTGAATGGATGCACCGCCAAAGGGTTAAACCAAAACACTTAGTTAGGGAGGAAAACATGAACAAGAAAAAGTTGACATGGATCTCGCTCGTTTTAGCGTTGATCTTGGCACTGTCGATGACGATCATGGGATGCGAACCCAAGCAACCCGATCCGTCCGACTCGTCTCAACCTGCCGCCAGCGACAAGACAGAACCTGTTCCGCCTGAATCGAAAGCCACGGAACCAGCAGAACCGAAGGAGCGTGTGTTCACCGATTCCGTCGGTCGCAAGGTGACGCTACCGACAAAGCTGACAAAAATTGCGCCGTCAGGTCCGTTGGCCCAGATCGTGCTCTACACAGCGGCGCCCGATTTGCTCTGTGGAGTAGCAAGTAAATTCTCGGATACACAGCTAAAGCTGATCGATAAGAAGTACGGCGATCTACCGGCGTTCGGTCAGTTCTATGGAAAGAGCGGTGACTTTAACTTGGAAGCCGTTCTTGCGGCAGGGACGGAAGTCATCATCGATATCGGCGAAGCGAAAAAAACCATCAAGGAAGATATGGACGGTATGCAGGAGCAGATTAACACACCCGCCATCTTCATTGAGGCGACATTTGGCGGTATGCCGAAGACGTATCGCGATCTCGGTGAATTGCTCGGAGACAACACGAGAACCGAAGTACTCGCCAAGTATTGTGAAGAGACGCTTGCTCTCTGTGACAAAGCAATGGCGGAGATTCCCCAGGAGGAACGCATCAAGATTTATTGGGCGCTCGGTGATCTCGGACTAAACACGAACGCCGTCGGTTCATTCCACAGTGAAATTTTTGAGTACGTTCCGATCATTAATGTGGCGGATGTCGAAGCCTCGTCGAAGGGCGGCGGCTCAGAAGTTTCCATGGAACAAATTCTCCAGTGGAATCCTGACGGTATTCTAGTCGAGAGTGCCGCTTTGGCGGAAGAGATCAAGAAAGACCCCGCTTGGGGTGCGCTCGAAGCCGTAAAGAATAACAGGATTGCTGTGGTGCCTTCTGTCCCGTATGGCTTTTTGGGGTCGCCGCCGTCAGTCAATCGTTATCTCGGCGCTCGTATGCTCATCGCGGCTTTCTACCCTGATTTTTACGGAGATTCGCCTGAGAATGTCGTAAAAGAATTCTTCAAACTCTTTTACAGCATTGAGGTCGATGACGCCCAATTGGCAGAAATCCTTGCAGGCACGTTTGAGTAATGAACTGAACATAACGGATGCGTGCCGCGGCTGAAGATTGCCTAATCCGAACCAGCTATATAGGCAAGCTTGCTTGTCCGATACCTGTTCACACGAAGGACATCTCTAGCACAGAAACACTCTACTTTTATTACAGGTATCGGTAGTGAGAGGATGCCCCGCGGTCACTCCGCCGCGAGGCATCCTTTTTTGGGTATGACGGTTGACGATTAAGCGGATTACAAAAATCATCCTGCGTCCATTTATGTATATAATAGATTTGTGTTATCTGACTGATCGAGGTGATGAGCGATTGGGTTGAAGAAGAGATGACACGCACTGTATTGAGCGCTTATCTTCATTGATGTATTGATTGGGGGGGATTTATGTTTCGAGTGGGACTTTCAGGCGCATTGATTGCCGATCAGGACAAGCATTGGGAAGGTTCAAACAGGCATTATGTGAACGACGCGTACATCCGGTCGGTGTATACTGCGGGCGCCGTTCCTTTGATCATACCTGTGACGAACGACAGTGATGTGATCGATTCCATTTTAGATATCTGTGGAGGAGTCATTTTGACCGGAGGTGTCGATATCTCACCTCTCGTCTATGGGGAGGAGCCTATCAAGGGTCTCGGGAAATTGTCGCCGCAGCGTGACGAGTTTGAGCTGCTTTTGTTCAGAAGAGCGCTTGCACGCTCTTATCCGATCTTCGGCGTTTGTCGAGGCATGCAACTTATTAATGTCGCACTAGGCGGTACGCTGTACCAAAACATTGAAGACGTGCCGGAGTTTACCGTCCAGCACCTGCAAAATGCATGTCGACAAGCTGTCACACATCATGTTGATATCGAAGCCGGTTCCTATCTGATTGATGCTCTAGGCAAGACATGTCTCGTCAATTCATGGCATCACCAAGCGATTAAAGATCTCGCGCCCGGACTTCGTGTCACCGCTCGAAGTCGCGACGGTCTCATTGAGGGAATCGAGTCGGACAATCCTGACATGACACCGATCATAGCCGTTCAATGGCATCCGGAGGAGCTCACCTCAACTATTCCCGGCATGGCGAAACTGTTTAAGAATTTCGTAGAACTGTGTAGAAACCGAGCACACTGACTTTTTCCGTGAGAAAAGTCATAACACTAAAAAACGACTCGCGTCATTGCGAGTCGTTTTCGGTAAAGGAGCAAAAGACTCTAGGATTCATCGATATGTGCCGTTCTGGGGGGCGGTACGAAAGGAAGAGACCAGTCAAGCTCTTGGTTGCAATATACGCAGCGCTTGAGTGATAAAACGGGCACGTAACTGATAAGTTTGTGACAACGTGGGCAAAGATAGGCGTCCGAAGTCGATTCGTGAACCGAATTTTTCCTGAGCGCCCCGTATTTCATTCGCCTTCGAACAATTGTCGTTTTTATCAGATTCATATAATTTTCTCCATAACTATTGTATCATATACGGTTAAGCAGCTCTCCCGAACCTAGCCTAAAAATATTGCGTGAACGACGCCATCGTTTTTGTGATAGTTGACTGCAATTTCATGCTACATCGTGTATAAGCAGTCCTTATTTATAGACCAACTCGGTTGTCCCGAACAGTCAAGGCGCTCACGTCAGCGATGCCACAACGCCAAACACAGCGCAAAAAAGAACAACCGCAATGATACTCGGCTGTCTCGAGTCACGCTGCTTCCGTGTATTAATTAACGAGCGACATAATTCCGGTGGCGATCCCGAAGTAGATGACGAGCGCCGTCGCATCGACAATGGTCGTAATCAATGGCGCTGCCATGAGTGCCGGGTCGATCTTTAACTTTTTCGCCACGAGGGGAAGCACACCGCCGATGATAGCAGCCATGACGACGGTGAAGATCATCGCGAGCGCGAGGATCGAGGCGGCGACGATGTCTTTATTGAAGATGATGATGCGCAGAAAGCTGAGTGCCGCGAGAACGACTCCAATAATCAGACTCGTTGCCGATTCCTTTATGATGACTTTGAAAATATCGCTGAATTTGATCTCGCCTAGTGTCATGCCGCGGATCATCAGGGTGCTTGACTGAGCGCCGACGTTGCCGCCCGTGCCTGTCAGCATCGGAACGAAGGAGACCAAGAGAGGCATGGTAGTCCACGCGACCTCATTTTTCTGCAGAATGAGACCGTTGAGCATCCCCGATCCCATCAGGATGAGCAACCACATAATGCGATTTTTCCCAAGCTCCAAAAAACTCGTTTTGAGATACGGTTTTTCCGAAGGAGAAATAGCCGCCATCTTCTCGAAGTCCTCGGTTGTCTCGTCTTGCAGGACGTCGACCGCGTCGTCTACGGTGACGATGCCGACGAGTCTGTTTTCCTGATCGACGATGGGAATTGACAGGAAATCATAACGATGGAAGAGTTTGGCGACTTCTTCACGGTCGACATCGGTCGTCGCAAAAATAACATCGCGTTCCATGATCTGACCGATACGCTCATCGTCATTTGCGAGCAACAGGGTTCGGACTGAGGTTACGCCTTCCAGTTTGCGTTGTTCATCGGTTACATAGAGCGTATAAATCGTCTCGCGATCTTCACCGACGGCGCGTAAATGTGTGATCGCTTCCGCGACTGTCATATCTTTTTTGAGTCGCGTATACTCCGCCGTCATAATGCTGCCTGCGGAATCTTCAGGATATTGTAAGTAGCGGTTGATCAACTGGCGTTTCGCCGGAGAGACGAGGCGGAGAATGCGGTTGACCATATTAGCGGGCATTTCTTCGATAAAGTCGACCGCGTCGTCGATGAACAGCTGGTTGAGCATATTTGTCGTTTCTTCGTCTGTGAAAGCCTCGACGACTCGGAGTTGAGTTTCCGATTCTAAGTGAGCAAAGACTTCTGCGCTCATCTCTTTCGGCAGCATGCGAAAGACAAATGCCGTCTCATCGTCCGGGAGCGTTTCCATGAAGCGGGCGACGTCTACTTCATGGTCGTGTCGAAATTCGTAGATGAGCTGTGCGTATTTTTTATTAGCTAGGAGGTCGGTTAAGTATTCTATTTGCTGCTCATCGTACATGATTTCTTCGATCATTTCTTATCTCCTCGCTTTCTCTTTCACTCTAAAAATGAGAAGGAACCGCCAACTTTGTGATGATTCAAAATCTCATAAAAAGGGAGCCTGACGCGATTTACCGGTCAGGCTCCTGTATTAACAAGGGCTGTCAATCGGCCTAATCTCCAAGATAATTTTACCACAGCGATGCTTTGGTGCGACGCATTGAACGAGGATGGAGTATGTGAACTATTTGTAAGTTCGACAGGTAAAGAAGCCCCTTTCTCCCGGAGTCTGCCGCGGTTGGCTCCGGGAGAAAGAGACTCGCTTTGTTTCCACTCATTACACGAGAGCCATCAAACCGGTAGCGATGGCAAAGTAGATACCCAGAGCCGCCGCATCGACGAGTGTCGTGATGAGCGGCGCAGCCATGATCGCAGGGTCGATCTTCAACTTCTGCGCGATGAGCGGCAGGACGCCTCCTATAACAGCCGCCATGACGACGGTGACGAACATCGCCAGCGCGAGTATAGTGGCAGCGATGATGTCCTTGTCAAAGATCATGACACGGAGAAAACTGAGCACGGCGAGAACGATACCAATGAGAAAGCTCGTCGCAGATTCTTTGAGAACGACTTTGAAGAAGTCGCTGATTCGAATTTCACCGAGCGTCATACCGCGGATCATCAGTGTGCTCGACTGTGAGCCGACGTTTCCGCCCGTGTCCGTCAACATGGGGATAAAGGAGACAAGGAGAGGCATGGACGTCCATGCGGCTTCATTTTTCTGTAGAATGACTCCGTTGATCATGCCCGACACCAGCAGGATGAGCAGCCATGTGATGCGCTGCTTTCCAAGCTCAAGAAAGCTCGTTTTGAGATACGGTCTTTCAGACGGAGAGATGGCAGCCATCTTCTCGAAGTCCTCAGTCGTTTCATCCTGCAGGACGTCGACCGCGTCGTCGATGGTAACGATGCCGACGAGTCTGTTTTCCTGATCGACAACGGGAATTGACAAGAAATCATAGCGTTGGATGAGTTTGGCTACTTTTTCACGATCATCATCGGTTGTCACATAGATGACATCTCGTTCCATAATCTCCTCGATACGCTCATCATCTTTTGAAAGCAGGAGAGTCCTGATGGATGTGACGCCTTCCAGTTTGCGTTGAGCATCCGTTACGTAGAGCGTGTAAATTGTCTCGCGATCTTCGCCAACGGCGCGCAGATGGGCGATCGCCTCCGCGACTGTCATATCCTTCTTGAGTCGCGTGTATTCCGCCGTCATGATACTTCCGGCGGAGTCTTCCGGATATTGCAGGTAACGATTGATCAGCTGACGTTTCGCGGGAGTGACGAGGCGGAGTATGCGGTTGACCATATTGGCGGGCATCTCCTCGATAAAGTCGACGGCGTCATCGATGAACAGCTCATCAAGCATGCTCGTCGTTTCTTCGTCGGTGAAAGCTTCTACCACTCTGAGCTGAGTCTCCGGTTCCAAATGAGCAAAGACCTCCGCGCTCATCTCTTTCGGCAGCATCCGAAAGACGAATGCCGTCTCATCGTCGGGAAGCGTTTCCATGAAGAGAGCGACATCGACTTCATGGTCGTGACGAAATTCATAGATGAGTCTCGTATAATCTTGATTCCGCAAAAGGCTCGTCAAGTATTCGATATGCTGTTTTTCATTCATTTTTTCGACGATCATTTCCCTATTCCTCTCTTTCATTTTTGTATATTCATGTGAAGGAACTCGCTCCTCGTTCTTTCACACTATTTCCCCAAATAAAAAGGAGCCTGACCGATTTATCCGGTCAAGCTCCTGTACGAGCAGCAGATGGTCAATCGGTCTTTATTCAAGTATGGCGATGCACTCAATTTCAACTTTCGCGTTTTTCGGCAATTGTTTCACGGCGAAACATGCGCGCGCAGGGTATGGTCTGACGAAATACTGACCATATAGTTCGTTGACGACGCCGAAGTTGCCCATGTCATCGAGAAGAACAGTTGTCTTCAATACGCATTCAGGTCCACAGCCTGCCTCTCGTAATATGGCGTCAAGATTCTTTAACGCCAGTTTTGTCTGCTCGACGACGCTGTCGGGCATTTCACCCGTCGATGCGTCGATTCCGAGTTGCCCTGAAACGAACAGGAAACCGTTCGCGGCGACAGCCTGTGAATACGGACCGATCGCCGCCGGGGCTAAGTCAGAATCGATGGCTTCTTTTGACATTCAATAAACTCCTTAAAATACTATGTGCGAGCATGTTCTGCTCTACCGGGCGATAAGTTCGCTGACGCACCAACGTACGATGCTTGTTTACGTCAGTCAGGTCGGAGTCTCTGTTGCGAGGTCCAACCCCCAACCGTAAGTTTACCACGAGACTAGTTAATCTGGAAGAGCGCTTCGCGGACAATCTCGCAGACTGCAGGGTGCGGGAATACCGTTCGCTTCATCTCTTCTATCGACATCTTCTGTTCAATCATGATGCCGAAGGCGAGGATCATCTCCGACGCGTACGGGGTGAGTAGATGACATCCGAGCATATGCTTGGTTTCTTTATCGAAAAGAACACGACATATGCCTGTTCCTCGTTCCGTTTCAGCTTGGTAGCGACCTGCCCAACCCATGGGAAGCTCAACTTCGATGAACGGGATGTTTTTCTCTTGCAGTTCTTCTTTTGTGAAGCCGACGGCAGCCACTTCAGGATCCGTGTAGATGACGGAGGGGATGGCGGCATACGACATCTTGTCATCGATTCCGAGTATATGGTTGACAGCCACTTCACCTTCGCGACTTGCCACGTGTGCGAGCATATGACCGCCGATGACGTCGCCGATAGCGTAGACGCCGGGGACGCTCGTCTCGAGTGTGTCATTGACCAGAATGCGTCCGCGCTCCATCTCGAGTGCAAGGTTCTCAAGTCCGAAACCCGCTGTCGCCGGTCTGCGACCGGTAGCGAGGAGAATGTAATCACCCTCGACCGTTTCAGTCACCCCATCTTTTACGAACGTGACGGTGTTGCCGGTCACTTCTGTCACTTGCGCCGACAGGTGGAACACCATACCCTGTTTCTCGTAGACGTTCTGGAGACGTTTTCCGATTTCAGGATCGACATTGCCGGCGATGTGGTCGAGCATCTCGACGACGACAACTTTTGAACCGACAGTCTGGTAATAGCACGCCATTTCGAGACCGATGACGCCGCCGCCGATGACGACGAGTTTATCGGGCACTTCTGTAAGGTCGAGAATCTCCGTATTCGTAATCGCCGTTTTGCCCATGGCGTCTGCCAGTCCCTTGATCGGCGGGACGATGGGAACGGAACCTGTCGCAATCATGAGGCGTTTGCCCTCGTAGACGGTATCCTCCGCTTGGACGCGGAACAATTCGCCCTCGCGAGGCAAGATCGTCGCTTCAGCCATAACGACCTCGACACCCGCTTCTTTCATTTGGTTTCTGACGCCCGCGACGAGCTTGCGAACGACTTTTTTCTTGCGTTTGACGACGGTGTCTTGGCTAAAAGACACATTCTCGGATGTGATGCCGAACGCCTTGCTGTCCACGGCATGACGATACAATTTTGCCGAGTTGAGCAATGCCTTTGAAGGGATACAGCCGACATTGAGGCAGACGCCTCCGAGGGAATCCTTTTCAAACAAGACAACTGACAACCCCGCGCGCCCTGCTCTCTCCGCCGCGACGTACCCGCCCGGACCTGCGCCTACTATCATGAGATCATACATGCATTAAAACCTCCTAGGTAAATGATTAGCTTCGTTCAGAGATAATCGGTTCTGATGTGTATCCATTGTATATGAGCGTCGAAGAAGCGCCAAATCATTGCCGAAATCAATCAGACCGGTGTGTGGCACCGGTCTGCATTGTTTAGTGTGATAAAAGCGCTTTGCTGTGCCGGGTCAGGTCAAACGGCTAGCGCTCCTCACGGTAGTAATTGAGTCCCGTACTTGCAGGCTGAGCGTGTTCTTTGATCTGCCTGATGCTCGTCAAGATGAGAACGATGATCGTGGCAATGTAGGGGAACATCATGTAGATATCTCTCGGCAAACCGGGAATTGGAACACGCATGTACATCACCGACAATCCGCCGAAGATAATCGATGAATAAATGGCGCGAAGCGGACTCCATGTGGAGAAGATGACGAGCGCGATCGCCAGCCACCCGTAGCCGCTGACACAGTCAGTTACCCAGATGCCCTTCTGGTTGACCATCGACATGTACATACCTGCCAAACCGCAGAGCCCGCCGCCGATCGTGGTAGCGGCATATTTGTAGCGCGTGACGTTGATGCCGGCGCTGTCGGCCGTAGCGGGGCTTTCGCCTACGGCGCGAAGCGACAAACCCTTGCGCGTCTTATTTAAGAACCAGCCCAAGATAACCGCGACGATGATTGAAAAATAGACAAGCCAGTTGTATCGGAAGAAAAGTGTTCCGATCACGGGGATTTCTGTCAAGTTGCCAAAATTTATGTTGCCGAATACGTGTTTTGTTTCTGCCCCCACGGTGACGTATCCGCCGGCCTCATTGCTGAGGACTTCACCGAAAAACTTTCCGAAACCTGTTCCAAAGATGGCGAGCGTCAGACCTGTGACGTTCTGGTTTGCACGCAATGTGACAGTCAGGACGGAATAGATCAGTCCGCTGATACATCCCATAAGGAAAGCGAAGACGACTGCCGCGATGAGCGGGATGATGCCTCCGACTCCAAACCATCGTTCCGTAAGCCAAGCGGCGGCAAGTCCCGTGACGGCACCCATATACATCTGCCCCTCGACGCCGAGGTTGAGGTTGCCTGACTTTTCCGTCAGGATTTCCCCGTTCGTCGCGAGAAGGAGAGGCGTGCCCGCTAAGATGGCGGCATTGATCCAATTGATGATGATCGTCAATACGTTCATGCCGAGACCTCCTTTTGTTCGATGTGTGGAGCGTGATGCTTACTTCTAAAGACGAGTTTGTATTCAATAAAGAACTCACTGCCTAACATGAAGAATAGGATTAAGCCCGTCAAGAGATCGGCTGCGGCTGCCGGGATACGCATTGTCGACTGGATGAAGAGCGAGCCTTTTTGTAGCATCGCAATAAAAATGGCAATCGGAATCATGACGAACGGATTAAGTTTTGCCAGCCATGCGACTGTAATCGCGGTAAATCCCACGCCTCCCGCTGTCGTTGCCGTCAACGTATGATTTGCACCCGCTACCTGTAAGTATCCGGCAAATCCACAGAGCGCTCCTGAGATGAGGAGTGTGCGAATTTGGATCCAGCGCGTGTTCATGCCGGCGTATCGCGCCGTATTCAGCGAGTCGCCGACGACGGAAATCTCGTATCCGTGCTTTGTCTTCGTCAAATAGAAGTAGGCGATAACGGCAATAATGAGGGCGAAGATCCAGCCGATATGTACGCCAAACAGCCGAGGGAGCGCCACCTTTCCGTTCGTGAACGTGGCGAAATCGACAATTTTCGGATAAGTACTATCCGGATGTTGCCACGAGCGAAGTGATTGCAAATAGGCGACATAATGAATGGCGACGTAATTGAGCATCAAGGTGAACAGCGTCTCGTTTGTTTCCCACTTGGTCTTGAAGTATGCGGGGAGGAATCCGAACAAAGCGCCGCCAACCATCGCGAGTATCACCATGATGAGATGGAGGGGCAGCCTGCCGATGTAGTTATTGTTGTTGATCGAGTGGATGACGATGTAGGAGCTGAAGATCGCACCGGCGAGAATCTGACCTTCCGCTCCGATGTTCCAGAACTTCATCTTAAAGGCGAAGCCAACGGCGACGCTGGCGATCAGCAAGGGAACCGCGATCCGAATTGTTTCAGCGGAGGCAATCGCGGTGCCAAATGATCCGACGACCATGTCGCGGTAGGCAAAGAACGGGTTTTTGCCGATGGCTAACAGCATCAGTGCGCCGACGACCAACGCCAAAATAAAACCGGCGACATAGACAATTACTTTCTGTCTCGTCGTGACAACGCCACGCTTCGTCATACGCACCAACGGTTCTTTCAGTTGATGGTGTATGTCTTGTGCGGGCGGACACGGCGTCTTGGGCTGCTCCTGCACGTTTACGTTGTTGATCTTTTGATCTGTCATACGGCGTCAGCTCCTTTCTCATTGTCGATCGACTGTCCGAGCATAAGGAGCCCGATGTCTTGTTTTGAGGTGCAGCGCGGGTCGACGATGCCGGTTACGCGACCGCCGCTCAGGACGAGCAGTCTGTCGGAAATCTCCATCAAGACATCGAGATCCTCTCCGATAAAGATGACTGCGACACCTTTTTCCTTTTGTTCATTCAAAAGATTGTAAATCGTGTAGGAAGAATTGATATCGAGTCCGCGAACTGGATAAGCGACCATCAGGAGACGCGGGTGTGTGTCGATTTCTCTTCCGACGAGCACTTTCTGAACGTTACCTCCGGACAGCTTCCGAATAGGCGTGAAGACGTCCGGTGTGACAATTTGCAACTCCTCTACGAGACGCTCGGCTATCTGGCGTGATGTTTTACGGTCGACGAAGAAGCCTTTCTTCTTTCGGTAGTGTTTCAACATAATGTTGTCGACCATGTTAAGAGAGGGGACAAGTCCCATGCCGAGACGATCTTCAGGGACAAAAGCGAGCGCGATGCCTTTTTTCACGATGTCGTTTGGATTGAGTCCAACGACATTCTCATCGACTTCATGACCGTCGACAACATTCCTATAAAGGATGGAGCCGCCCGTAACGGGATAGAGCCCGGCGATTGCTTCGCAGAGCTCACGCTGACCGCTTCCTGAAATGCCCGCAATGCCAAGTATTTCTCCTCCGTTTACACCGAAAGTCACATCATCGAGCGCCTTGGCGCCGTCCTGATTAAGTACGGTCAATGATTGAACTTTGAGGATCGGTTCGATGTTTTGCGGTTCCGGGCAATCGATCTCGAGCGAGACGGAGCGACCGACCATCATGTCGGTCAGCGACTGGATGGTTGCATCCTTTGTAAGAACAGTGTCGATGTATTCACCCTTGCGAAGGACGGTGACGCGGTCCGAGACGGCGAGCACTTCGTTTAACTTGTGAGTGATAAGGATAATCGACTTATTGTCCTTTTTCATGGCGCGCATGATATCGAACAGCTTGTCCGTCTCCTGAGGTGTCAACACGGCGGTTGGCTCATCGAGAATAAGAATGTCGGCACCTCGGTAAAGAGTCTTGATGATTTCAACCGTCTGTTTCTCCGAGACGGACATATCGTAGACCTTTTTATCAGGATCGATTTCAAATCCATACTGATCGGCAATTTCTCGGACATGTCTTGCGAGAGCGCGCCGATTGATCGTTCTTCCCCCGGGGAGCCCCAACACGATGTTTTCCGCCGCCGAGAACACATCGACAAGTTTAAAATGTTGGTGGACCATGCCGATCTTGAGGTCGAATGCATCTTTTGGTTGGCGAATGGTAACGTGATTGCCATTGACGTAAATTTCTCCGGCATCGGGGAAATAAATGCCGGACAATATATTCATGAGTGTCGTTTTACCGCTCCCGTTTTCACCGAGCAGCGAGAGGATCTCACCGCGTCTCAGTGCAAAATGGACATCCGAAAGAGCCTGGACCGTGCCGAAACTCTTGCAGATGTGACGCATCTCAACGACATTATCGACGGTTATCGGTTTCGTATCTAGCATGACATTCCTCCGACCGATCAGCGTTTCCTTAATGCTTATTTGATATGAGAAGGCTGACCGGAGTTCAAAAAATCGCCGAAACGCGTGATCTAAAAAACTCGAATTGCGTTTCGGCGATGACGTGTTGGAGAGCACACCGCGTCAAACGGTGTGCTCATCACGTTGTTGATACATTAGCCTAGCGTTTCCGGTGGTACGGTGATGCCTTCAAGGATATGTGTCCATGAAGGAGCCGATGCCGGTTCGATAAAGGTTTCGCCAGCCTTAACAACCTCATTACCTTTGACGTCGACGAGCGGACCTGTGAAGACGTCCCAGTCGGTCTCAACCATTTTCTTGCGAGCTTCTTCAATCTTATCAGCTGTTCCGGGAGCGACAATGTCTTCGTTCAACGGTGACACATCGCAGACGCCTTCCTTGAGACCCTCACCCCAATCAACGGGGATTTCTTCGCCGGCGACGAGCTTGTTAACCGCCATGACAAGATAGCGCGACCAGTCCCAAATGGCAGAGGTCAGAGAAGCCTTGGGAGCCGCGCCGCGCATGTCGGAGTTGTATCCAACGTGGAACACGCCGGCGGCTTCCGCTGCTGTCGCAGGGGCGGTTGAATCGCAGTGTTGTCCGATGACATCGCAGCCCTCATCGATGAGTGCCTGTGCCAACTGGGCCTCGACCGTCGGATCATGCCATTCTCCCGTGTATTTCACGACCATGGTGACGTCGGGGTTGACGCTCTTGGCGCCCAGATAAAATGCTGTGTATCCGGAGATAACTTCAGCGAAAGGTTTCGCAGCGACATAACCGAGCTTGTTCGTCTTGGTCTTCAGACCGGCAGCGATACCGGAGAGGTAACGTGCCTGGTAGATCTTGCCGAAGTAGTTGTGAACATTCTTCAATCCGCTGCCTGCAGCCTGGTAGCCTGTGGCGTGGCAGAACTGAATGTTGGGATAATCCTTGGCGACTTTGAGCACGTAATCTTCGAAGCCGAAGCTCGTCGCAAAGATGATGTGGCATCCTTGCTCGGCGAGTTCACGGAGTGCGTTCTCACACGCTTGGTCTTCATTTGTATTGAACTTATTGATGATCTGGTCATCTTTCAGTCCGAGTTCTTTTTGCATCTTCTGTGTCCCGAGGTCATGGTTATACGTATAGCCCATGTCGTTCGGGTCTGTTACGTGGACGAAGCCAATCTTGATGTTCGCAAGAGAGAGCTTGCCAGGGTCGACCGGGTCTTCTGACTTTGACGGATCAGCCGGATCAGTCTTGCCCGGATCTTTTGGACCACACCCTACGACTGCAAAGACAAACAGTGCGCAGAGCAGAATGGCCAACAGTTTTTTGAAATGTTGCATAGTTTTTCCTCCATTTAGGCATTCTATACTATGGATGATACCATAAGTCACGCGTTAAGAACAAGTAAATCATTGTTAAAGTGAAACGATCATTAGTTCTTATTATGGTAAGCTGTACACAAATAATGGCGCTGTCCGCCACGAAGGAGATTATCTGATGACCACTATTCCGAAAAAGAAAAAAGCAAATATTCCTCATCTTATTGGATATACATGCACCATCTGTCATCGTCATTACCCGTACGAAGAAGAGTTGCTGACGTGTCCCGATTGCGGAGATACGGCGATCCTTGATATTGACTACGATTACGACGTCATTTCACAGCATGTGAGCCGTGAAAGCCTCCAAAAGGATCACACGAACAGCATGTGGCGATACAAGGCTTTTCTGCCGTTGGAAGAGAGAGACTATTCCTCGTCTCTTCGCGTCGGTTGGACGCCTCTTTACCGTTCGCTGAGGCTCGGCGATGAGCTCGGTCTGAAAGCACTCTATGTCAAGGACGACGGTCTCAATCCGACGGCGTCACTGAAGGATCGTGCGAGCGCGGTCGCTGTCGCCAAGGCGCTTGAACTCGGTTATGACACGATCTCCTGTTCGTCGACGGGGAATGCGGCATCCTCTTGTGCCGGCAACGCCGCGCGCGAGGGTCTTAAAACTGTCATTTTCGTTCCGGAGCGCGCTCCACAGGGCAAGCTGGCGCAGATGCTCGTGTTCGGAGCTCACGTTGTCTCCGTCATCGGCGATTATCGCGAGACGTTCAACTTGTCGAAAGCTGCGATCGACAAGTACGGATGGTACAACAGAAATGCCGGTATCAATCCCGTCATGGCTGAAGGCAAAAAGACCGTCTCATTCGAGATCGCTGAACAACTGAACTTCGAACCGACCGATTGGGTCGCCGTTTCCGTCGGTGACGGATGTACGATCGGAGGCGTCTATCTCGGATTCCGTGATTTGTTTGCGCTCGGCATGATTGACCGCATTCCGAAGATTCTCGGCGTTCAGTCGACGGGTTGCAGTCCCTTTGTCGATGCCGCGCGCGACGGTGTGCCGCTTAAACCGACTCCTGAAAACACTCTCGCCGACTCCATCTCCGTTGGTGTTCCAAGAAATCCTGTTAAGGCGCTGCGCGCTGTCTCCGCCTCGAACGGCGCCTGGATTGCCGTCCCCGACGAGGATATCCTGGACACGATGCGCGTGATGGGAACGGTTGAAGGTGTATTTGGCGAGCCGGCCGGCGTGACGTCCTTTGCCGGCGTCAAGCGCGCACTTGAGCAAGGAATCATCAAGCCCGGCGAATCGGTGACGTGTCTCGTGACTGGAAGCGGACTGAAAGATGTCGTCAACGCGCTTCGCGCGGCAGGTGAGCCGATCCGCTGTCATCCCGACCTAGAAGAGCTCGATCGCACCGACTTGATTGCAAGACTGAACAAAGCGTAAAGCAACCTCAAAACGGTAAAATGTAAAATAATATAAAATAATTAATATACAAGAGGGATTTTCTCACCGGCAGTGTGAGGGATCCCTCTCATTTCTCATCGTACACAGACGGAAACGGGAGAGGCGCATATGGCTCATTATGAAAAACTCGGTGTCTTTTACTTAGGCACTGAGAGCGGAGAAGTCGGATCTGAAGAGCGTAACAACTACATGCTCTTGAACTCGCGCGACCTTGTTACACACGCGATGTGCGTCGGAATGACCGGCAGCGGCAAGACAGGGTTAGGCATTTGTCTCCTCGAAGAAGCTGCGATGGACGGAATTCCCGCGATCGTTGTCGATCCTAAGGGCGATATGGGCAATTTATTGCTCGCGTTCCCCGATCTTCTCGCATCCGATTTTGAGCCTTGGCTTCATCCTGATGAAGCGGAAGCGGAGGGGTTGAGTCTAGCTGAACTCGCCGAGAAAAAGGCGTCGATCTGGCGCAAAGGTCTCGCCGATTCGGATCAGGACGGCGAGCGTATCCGCGCGATGAAACAAAACGCGGATTTTGCACTGTATACGCCGGGCGGACAGTTCGGTCGTCCGCTTTCATTGGAAGGCTTGTTCCAACAGCCGTCGCCCGCCGTCATCGCCGATCCTGAATTGTTTCAGGAAGTTGTCTCCACAACGGCGACGAGCCTATTGCACCTTGTCGGTATTGCCGCCGACCCCGTTTCGAGCCGAGAACACGTTCTCCTGTCACTTCTCATCCGCAAGGCATGGCTTGAAGGTCAAGGTTTCTCGCTCGCTTCTCTTATTCACTGGATCAGCAAGCCGCCCATCGCGACTGTCGGTGTCATGGACATCGAAACGTATATCCCGGAGAAAGACCGGTTCGCTTTGGCGTTGCGTTTCAACAACTTGCTCGCATCTCCCGCGTTCGCCGCTTTCATGGAGGGCGAGCCGTTCGACATACAATCGCTTCTTTACACTCCACAGGGCAAACCTAGAATTTCGATTCTTACGCTGTCGCACCTTGCCGATGCGGAGAGGATGTTCTTCGTGGCATTGCTCCTCAATCGCATCGTCACATGGATGCGTTCACAGCAGGGGACGCAGTCGCTCCGCGCGCTTTTCTATATGGATGAAGTGTTCGGGTATTTTCCGCCTGTCGCTGAGCCTCCGTCGAAAAGACCTCTTCTGACATTGTTGAAAACAGCGCGTGCCTATGGGCTCGGCATTGTTCTATCGACCCAGAATCCCGGAGATATCGATTACAAAGGGTTGTCGAACGTCGGCACGTGGTTTGTCGGGAGACTGACGACAGAACGTGATCGGATGAGACTCCTTGAGGGTATTGCGGACGAGGCGATTGAGGGCGCGTCAAAATCGGAACTCGGAAATCTCATTGCCGGGTTGAAACAGCGCCAGTTCGTGATGCGCCCTGCCAAGGGCGGACCTCCCGTGTTGTTCCGGACGCGATTTTGCATGTCGTATCTGGCGGGACCCTTAACGAGAGATCAGATCAGGCGACTTGTCAAAGAGCAGAGGAGTGCAGGCACTTACGACGAAGATATCGTGTCGTCGCCCGGCGCCATGCACGGTTATGATTCTTACGGCGGTGCCGCAACTTCGCAGGTTACCCCTTCCGTCGTTCGTACTCGCGTTCCTTCACCCGGAGGCGTGTCAGCGACTGAAACGATGGCTGAAGTGATGCCGATGTCTCAAGAATCTGACAGCGGATCGGGTCTTGGTATGCTTACGGGACTCGAGGAAGGTGACGCGAAGGTTGTGCCTCAAGTACCTTCCGGCATAGCGATGAGCTACATACCGGGTTCGCCCGGTCAGCTTTATAAGCCTGCGCTCGCGGGATTCCTTACCGTCTATTACCACGACGACAAAAAAGGCATTTCGCATACGAAGCAAGTATCGCGCTTCACTCCTCTAGGCGGATCGGTCGTCCCGGTCGATTGGCGGGACGCGCTCGAGCTTGACGTCGAGCTCGACGACCTCGTGTCTGATCCGCCAGTCGGCGCTCGTTACGCCGCACTTCCGCCAGAAGCCAAGAACAAGACGAGCTTTACTGCGTGGCAGCGTGCGCTCGTCGATGCCGTATGGCGCGATTCGGAGTTGACGTTGCGCCGACACAAGAAGCTCGGTCTTTTCGCGCAACCCGGTGAAAGTGAGCGCGATTTTGTTGCTCGTGTGCAATTGGCGGCGCGCGAACTTCGCGACAATGAACTCGACGACATAGAGGACAAGTACGAGAAGAAACGCCTTGTGATCGAAGAGAGACTTGCGAAAGCCGGAGAGCGCGTAGAACGCGTCAAAGATCAGGCGAAAGACGCAAAACGCCAGACTGCCATTTCCTTCGGTTCCGCCGTTCTCGGTTCGCTTCTCGGAAGGTCGCTCATCAATCAGTCGACGATTTACCGTTCGACGACGGCGGCGAAAAGCGCATCGCGAGCACAAAAGGCGGAGAGTCAGGTCGGACGAGCCGAAGAGTCGTACGGACGTATCGCACAACAGCTCGTCTTGCTTGAAAATGAAATGAAACAAGAGCTCGAAGCAGCGAGTGAGCGTTATGAGAATGCCGTCAACGATATTGATACGACAACCGTTCGTCCCCTGAAACGCGATGTCGTCGTCAATGCTTTTCTCGTTGTGTGGTTGCCGGAATAACAGTCATATGCAATATCGCGGGAATTCCGCTCAGTGTCCTTTGACACGGAGTTGTTGCTCTGTTACGTGAGATAATCAGATAAACATCACGTTGCTTTTAGATATTTATTTATGAGGTAAATATGCCCACCATACTCATCGCAGACGATCATGCCGATATCACGAGGATTCTTGCCGATTACGCCAAGAACGAGGGTTATCATGTTCTTGTCGCGCATGACGGAGAAGAGGCTCTGTGTCTATTCGAAAAGCATCAGGTCGACCAAGTGTTGCTCGACGTCATGATGCCGAAGAAAGACGGCTTTGAAGTCTGCCGAACAATACGTCGCACTTCCACTGTTCCTATCATCATGATTACCGCGCGCGGCGATGATTTTGAGCGGATCATGGGGCTCGATTACGGAGCAGACGATTACATTGTCAAACCATTTTCTCCGAGCGAGGTGATGGCGCGCGTTCGAGCTGTTCAGCGACGTGTGAACAAGGTGCAAGAAGAGGCTGACAAACGGTTGACGATCGAAAATCTCGAGATTATTCCCCTCGAGAATGTGGCCGTCATCGACGGCAATCGTATTGTACTGACGAGAACCGAGGTCGATCTTCTCCACCTGCTCGCTTCGAACCCTGAGCGCGTCTTTACGCGTGACCAGCTCCTTGATCTTCTCTGGGGATTCGATTACGTCGGCGACGCGCGGACGGTCGACTCGCACATCAAGCGCCTGCGCGCCAAACTGGTTTATCCGCATCCCACATGGGATATCAACACGGTGCGCGGGCGCGGCTACCAGTTCGTCGTGTTCGAGGAGTCGCCATGAGTTTTATTGTCATTCGCAGCCTACTTTCGTGCGACGCGACCAATATGGAGGAATTGCTATGAGCCATTCCATCACTCGTAGACTGATCGCATATTTCGTCGCAGTTCTTTTCATCTTTGCGTTGTTGACGGCAGGTATATATATTTTTATTTTTCGAAAGACCGTAATGTCGGCGGCGAGAGAAAATCTCTTTGAGCGCGGTGATCGGATCGCGCACCTGTTGGTGAATTGGTCGTTCGACGATCCCGATATCGATTTCTGTCCCGATGAGACGGATACGGCGACTGCCGGAGAGTCAAGCCCGGAACCTTCAAGAGGAAGATGGGGAGAAGGAACTGGAAAAGGCAATGCGTCCGCCTCACAAGGTCAAGGTCAAGGTCAGGGTCAAGGTAAGGGTAAGCAGGAAAGGCGCGGTGTTCGTGAATACCGTGTCAGAACAGATCGCTTCCTGACCTGGCTGAGTCAAATTGATGCTGGAGAGTTATGGCTGGTCGACAAGAAAACGGAAACTGTCTTGACCGCTACCGATAAGAGCGTTTCTACATCGGAACTCCCGGAGAGTATCGACACTTTGCTCGACAGGGTGCTTGCAGGCGAATCGGTCTACTCGGAAGATTTCGGCACATTGTTCGGGACGCCGTCTATGACCGTTGGGCTTCCGATCCGCGATGCGCAGGGAGATATCGCCTCGGCATTGTTCCTGCATACATCGGTTGCGGAAGCGACGAGCGGATTGATGGCTGCGTGGCAAGGGTTACTCCTTTCTCTCGTGATTGCACTCATCGTCGTTGTACTCCTTGCGATCTTACTGTCGCGCCACTTCATTGATCCCTTAAAGAGACTGCAACGGACGACCGCGAAACTTGCGGATGGCGATTATCGCGCCAGGACGAATCTCGATATGCAAGACGAGATCGGTCAGCTTGGCGATGAAATCGATATGCTTGCGGAACGGCTAGAGGAGGCTGAAGGTGAACGCCATTTTACCGATGCGTCGAGGCGTAAATTTTTGTCGGAGATTTCACACGAACTCCGTACGCCGGTAACGGTTATTCGCGGGTCACTCGAGGCTTTGCGTGACGGCATCGTCAAGGAAGACGATGTGACGGAATACTATGCGACCATGAGTGCCTCTGCAGCTTCACTCGATCGACTTATCGGCGATCTTTTGGAATTGACGAGACTGGATAATCCTGAGTTTACGCTTGACATGGAGGCGGTCAATCTGCAAGACGTCGTGGAAGACGCAGTCCGCCAGACCCGTCAAATCGCCTCACAAAAAGGCGTCGAGATCGACTACAAGGTTTCCGACGAACACGATGATTTTTACGGTGATTACGGTCGTCTCAGGCAGATGCTCGTCAACATACTCAATAACGCCGTTAAGTTTACGCCGTCGGGATCGCGCGTTTTCGTCGATTACCGTCTCCGTGATGCCGGATGCGGTTCTCAACTCACTGATGCTGTGATCAGTATTCGCGACGAGGGCATCGGCATGAGTGAAGAAACGATTCGCCATCTTTTCGATCGCTTTTACACGACCGGCAAGGCAGGTACCGACAGTACCGGTCTCGGGCTGTCCATCGCAAAGAGTATCGCGGATCGTCACAATGTCGAGATTGATGTCGTGTCGCGTGAAGGCGAAGGATCGACTTTCACCCTCAGTTTCCCGCTGGATGACCGCAATGATTCAGCGCAGATCATAGCCTGATGTTGTGCGCGTCGTCACTTTTTCCTTCTTTATTGTTGGTATTCAAGAATTGAAAAGGTGATAAAGGGCGAAAATGCCTAAAAAACACACAAAAAACACATGACTGCCTCTGAACAAACAAACGACCTGTGTTTAATGTGATTAGGGAATGATGAACTTAGTCATACTTGTTCCCTGGTAGGAGGTAATTTCTAATGAAATCGAAACGAATGAAATCTATTCTGCTGATCGGTTTGGCGATCCTCGTGGTTGCCGGTGTGATCTGGGGCAGTTTCAATGCGGTGAGCGCTTCAGCCGCAGCGCAAGTAAGAGAATCGGTCGAACAGCCGGAGCGTATGGCGAAAGAGTCAAGTGATGTCGCGGAACCGAAAACTCCGGAGGATGAGACAGCCGCACAGTCAAACGGAATGGGTGTTCAAAAGCGAAATCGCTTCGCCAACGGCGAAGGAGCGGGAAAAGGTCATGCGGGTGCAAGCGGCATGAGCGGCATGAGAATGCGCGCTCGTGACGGAAGCGGCGGAGAGAACTGCGATGGTACCTGCCCATACTACGAAACGAGAGAAGAGCGCCGCGAACGGAATCGAGTTGATGGCGAAGGTCGCGCTCGCAATAGAAACGGCGGAGAGAACTGCGATGGTACCTGCCCATATTACGAAACAAGGGAAGAGCGTCGTGCAGAGAACCGCGCGAACCGCATTTGTGACGGACAGGGCGGAGAGAACTGCGACGAGACTTGCCCGAATTACGAAACGAGAGAACAGCGCCGCGCAGAGAACCAAGGCAGAAATCGCGCTCGTAACGGGAAATAACAAGTGAGCGGTCACCGGAATTGGTGACATGTCCTAGATAATTGAATATTTTCCGAGGGAACGAGTTCCCGGTCTCACATACGATCTTATTCGAACGGGGAGACCGGGAATTTTTTGTTGTCTTACGCTGTCTAATTTGTTCTGTCATTCAGACAGCAAATTATCTACCGAAGAATCCGCGACGCGAAGGGTATGAAGACTGCCTATTATCGCGTATAATGGCGATGTGTATTTGAATACACGTATCAATGCAATAGAGGCATGTTGGGTAACGGCTGAACAGATTTTCTCGATCGCCGAGACATTGAATGCCGCTTTCGGTGAGGAGAGAAAATGAATTTCGTTTTAAGTTTTTTTAGCGGTGTTGAACGGGAATTGCCTATCATCATTCCGCTTCCGTTAAAGATCGGGTTGTATGTATTATGGCTCGGCGCGATGGTGTTCCTTTTTCTGTCGCGCGATCGTCTGTCGAAATTGCGCAATCCCGAATGCATCGCGAAAGCGATGGGCGTGATTCTCCTAGTCGATCAAGTAGTGCTCTACAGTTGGCAGTTTATATCCGGTTATTTTAACCTTGAGCTGAGCCTGCCCCTCTACCATTGTCGCATCGCCGTGCCGCTTCTCATTCTCGATCTCGTCTTCGGCGTTAAGGTTTTGCGACCGATTTGGATTTTTTGGGGAGCGCTCGGGACGATTTTTTCAATGATCTTTATGGATCTCTACCGATTTGACTTTCCGCATTACACAAATTTCCAATTCTTTATCGTTCACCTGCTGCTCGGATGGGCCATCTGCTACGTCGTATTCGTCTTGGACTATCAGTTTGAAAAGAAAGGATTGAAACTCGCGCTGATCGTCACGTTCGTGTACAACGTCTTTCTGATTCTGTTCAATGCGGCGTTTAACGGAACGTTTATCGCACGTGCTGAGCTTAAGTTCAACTACGGTTACTTGCTGTTCCCGCCCGGATCGCTTAAGGATTTCGTGCTGTCATTCCCGCCGTTTCTCTACTATCTGATCATGTTAATCGGGTACGAGCTCTTGATTTTACTCCTGTACGCTTTTGGTCGATTCCTGAACAAAGTATGCGCGAGAAAGCCAACGCACGCCGTCTAATGCGCTCATTATTGTTTCGAACGGTACACTAAGTGAAACTGCCTGCTGTCTGTCGATCGTACGGATGAGTCGACTATGCGACAATGTTGAATCGATCGCAAGGAAGCCCTAAAGTATTCATATGTGATTGACGACTTCTTATAAAACAATGAAAGCAAGGAAAATGTTATGCAAGAGATAAGAAGAGTAGAAAAACCCTCGACCCCTTCATTCAAAGTTAAAGGTTCCTACCTTCGTTATTGTCGCCATTTCTGGCGAGATGCCGTGTTGATTGCCGTCTTTTTTGCCTCTATGTGGGTGATGGAGCTTCTGAATCGTCCTTTTGGAACGGTGCGTGATCTATCGATTCCTTTCGATCAGGTCATCCCGCTCATGCCTTGGACGATTGTCATCTATATGTCGTGGGCGCCGCTGATTATTGCGCTTGCTGTCGTTTACTTCTTTTACGATCGCCATCTGATGCGGCGTTACTTAATCACGTTGGGCATCGGTCAGTTGATGGCCAATGTAACTTTTCCTTTTTTTCAAACGATGATTCCACGCCCTTACGAAGAAGTTTTTGCGGGGACCGATATCTTTTCAAAGATACTTGCCATCGTCTACCGCGTCGATAACCACTATTGCGGTTTTCCTTCTATACATGTGATTAACTGCGTTATCACCATGGTCATGATCTGGTTTTTCCGCGAGGCGAAACTATGGGTGAAACTTCTGGTAACGATTTATTTCGGGCTCATCGCCATCTCGACTGTCACCACGAAACAGCACGTCGTACTCGATATCCCCGGCGGCATCGTCTACGGACTCTTGGCGATCCCGTTGTCGATTCCCGTGATCCGCCTGTACGAGAAGAAAGTTCTGACCGAATCAACTCTGTAAGACGAGACAATTAGAACGCTTCATCCAGCAAGGTTCGTGCAATATCGTGCGCGATGACCGTTTGCGAGATGTCACCGATCGTTTCTTCCGTACACCCGAGAGATTCGACTCGCTCAGCCATGTCGCGGGACGTGAAAGGAACGCCGATGAGTGATTTTGCGATACAGTCGATAAAATCGCTGTCGAGCGCATCACTGAAAATGACGGTATCGGCGATGATTCCCTGAGCCACTTTAAAGCGAATATCCGCTTGTCCCCATGGAAAGCGCTCCGTCTCGACCTGTGCGTCAAAACCGATCGCGCGTCCGTACCTCCATTCCCAAGACGCGTAAAGGGCTTCCAAATCAGCCAACTTTTCATCTCCGGGTAATTCAGACACGGTCTTTGTGATGACGGCGCGTCCTTGACCGTATTGCTCCGCAAATGAGCTTCCGACGGCATCCATCAGTTCGGTAATCGTCAAATCGTGTTTGGCTTCGCGGAGATTGATCACGCGCGACTTCACCGATTTGATGGCTCGCGACTTCAACTTAGAGTCAGCTACGGTGAGGTATCGCATCATCGGCTCGACATCGGTGTCAACCATCAGCGTTCCGTGATGGAGACCGACGCCCCGCATATACCGGAACGCGTTGCCGGAAAATTTTCTTCCGTCGAGCAGGATATCGTTTCTACCCGAGCGAACCGCAGCGAGCCCCAGCGACTGAACGGCGTCGAGAATGACTCTGAAACTCTCGCCGAGATCGAATTTTGCGCGTGGGAGGATGATCGAGAAATTCAAATTTCCGAGATCGTGGTAAACGGCTCCGCCGCCGGTGCTGCGTCGCGCGAGGAATCCGCCTTCGTCCTCAAGCAGTCCCGTTTTGCACTCCGCCCACGCGTTTTGATTGCGTCCGATGACGACAGTGTGCCGATTCTGCCACAAAAAGAGAACGGCGCCGTAAGGGTGCTCGCCCGCCTCTGTCAGATCGCTTTCGCAGAGTCCCATGAGGTACTCTTCAAGCGCTAAATTGTTCCATGGATTGGTGAGATCGGTCGTGAGGATGAGTAGCGGCTTATTTTCGTTTGTCATTTCTAATTCTTTTCTATTTCAATGTGCGATGTGATCGCTCGTTCCATTGTCTTTGTTTGTGTTGAGTTTCGGATCGGTTACACGATCTCAATTTTAACGAGAAAAATGGCGATTGAAAAGGTCGAAGAGAAAATCGATGCTATTATGTCATCAGAAAGCGACGGGAGCGAACGCATTGCGATGACAAGATATTATATGAGAGCGCATAAAGATAAGGGTGGGCGCCGTAAAGGGAAAGTATCCTATGGAAAGCGTGCGCGTAGAGACAATTCAATGATTGACCACCAGACGAGAGCCCATGAACGTTCCTGTGGAGCGATCGTATTTGAGGATATGGAAGGCGCACTCCACGTCTTGATGATCCAACATAGAGCCGGTCACTGGTCTTTTCCCAAGGGTCACATGGAAAAAGGAGAAAGCGAGCACGAGACGGCGATCCGCGAAGTTCGAGAAGAGACGGGTATCGAGATTGAGATCGTGTCGGACTTTCGAGGCGAATCGACTTACTCGCCCCGCAGGGGCGTCAGCAAGACGGTTACCTTTTTTATTGGGAGTTGTTTGGGGGGTGTCATTCGTCCACAGGAAGGCGAAGTCTGCGCTGTGCATTGGATGCGCGCCGTCGATGCCGTCCGGCTCTTGACTTTTGACAAAGACCGCGCCATTTTTCTCAATGCGTTCGAGCATTACCTGAAACATGACTGCATCCGAGCCGTCGATTGTCGCCATCGTGAAAAAATCGGACACGCACGCACTTTACCGAACGCTTTTCTGTTGAAAGAACGCTATACCGTGGATGAGCTTCTCGCGATCATGGCTTTTTTGCGCAGCGACGAGGGGTGTCCATGGGATCGCGTTCAAACACACGAGAGTATCAAAGGAAATTTAATCGAGGAAGCGTATGAAGCCGTCGACGCGATCCGACAAAAGGACAATGCCAAGCTTTGCGAGGAGCTCGGCGACGTGATGATGCAGGTCGTCTTTCACGCGCAGATGGCGAAAGAGGCGGGCAATTTTACCTTTGACGATGTCGTATCGGGTATCTGTCGCAAACTGATCTCGCGCCATTCGCATCTATTCGGTGATGATGTGGCGACGACGCCTCACGATGTTCTCGACACATGGGAGAAGAATAAGAGGGAAGAGAAAGGTCATGACAGCATCATTCAGGAATTGCAGGACGTACCGATTTCCTTTCCGGCGCTTATGCGTTCGTTCAAGCTGCAGAAGCGCGCGGCGCGCATCGGATTCGATTGGTCGACGATCGATGGCGCACGTGAGAAGATAGTCGAAGAGACGGACGAGCTGTTCGATGAGGTGAACAAGGCGATGCGCGATGTCGGTTCGGAGGGGGACTTATCCAAAACGTTTGAGCGGGAGCGTATTTTCAATGAGGGGGGCGATCTCCTCTTCGCTGTGGTGAATGTGCTCCGCATGCTTGAAATCGACCCCGAGTCTGCGCTGAACGCGACATCGGAGAAATTCATTAGGCGTTTTATCATGATGGACGAGCTGGCTCGAGAGAATAATCAGGTCCTTGAAGAGATGTCGCTCGATGAGATGGATCAGCTGTGGAACAAAGTTAAGGAAAATGAGAGAAATAAACCATGCGATTAGATAAATTTCTGAAAGTCTCCCGGATTGTTAAGAGAAGAACGGTTGCGAACGACATGTGCTCGGCGGGGAGAGTCGAAGTGAACGGTCGCCCGGGGAAGCCGGGTACGACGGTAAAGGTCGGCGACGTGCTGGACATTGGATACGGAAAAAGCCGCGTCAAAGTAAAAATCCTTGACGTGCGCGAGCACGTACGAAAAGAGGAAGCAGAGTCGCTCTATGAAGTACTCGAAAGCGAGTGAGTTGCAAAACCGAACAAACTAGATTAGTATGACTATACATCAACAGGATGTCAGGTCGACAGGTGCACAGTATGCGTACGAGTTACGTTGATAAAAAGCGTTTCAATCGGAGAGCTGCAACGCAGACTTTCTTTTTGCGCTTGTTCGCAGGTGTTGTGACAGTTATTGTCTTGGCATTTTGTATTTCTTCATTTATTTCACAAAAAAGGGAGTTTGACCGTTTGCACGCGGAACGTCGACAGTTGGAACGCGAACGAAATCAGTTGTTCGAGAAATATGAAGACTTGCGCGGATTAAATGAGATCGTCGATACTCGCGATTATATCGAGCGTATCGCACGTGACTACCTCGGTATGTTGCGTCCCGGTGATATACTCATTCAGATAGACTAGAATCGGATCAATTTAGAAAAGGAATTTTTATATTCGTATGTTTTATTTAGGGTGCCACTTATCTTCAAGCGGCGGTTATCTTGCGATGGGTGAAACAGCCGTTTCCATCAAAGCCAATACGTTTCAGTATTTCACACGCAATCCGCGCGGCGGCTCCGCGCGAGCGCTCGATCTCGACGATATCGCCTCTTTTAATGCGTATGCAACGGAACATACCTTCGGAACAATTGTGGCGCATGCGCCTTACACGTTGAATCTCTGCTCGGCAAAACCGGAAGTGCGTGAGTTCGCCAGAAATACGATGCGCGACGATTTGGAGCGATTGCAACATGTCGACAACGTCGTATACAACTTTCATCCCGGCAGTCACGTCGGACAAGGTGTCGATCTGGGGATTGAGATGATCATCGACGCGATCAACGCCGTGCTCACTGAGGAGATCAAGACGCCGATTCTGCTTGAAACGATGGCGGGAAAGGGAAGTGAAATCGGACGCTCATTCGAGGAACTTGCGCGTATTATAGACGGCGTGATTCTGAAAGATAAGATCGGCGTCTGCATGGACAGTTGCCATATGCACGATGCCGGATACGATGTCGTGAATGATCTTGACGGCGTTTTGGATGAATTTGATCGCCTCGTCGGTCTCGACCGCGTCAAGGCGTTCCATCTCAATGACAGTATGAACCCGTTCGCAAGCGGCAAAGATCGTCATGCCAAAATCGGTGAGGGTACGCTCGGTCTTGATGCTATTGTCCGGATTGTCAATCACCCAAAGCTCAGAACGCTGCCGTTCAACCTCGAGACCCCGAACGAGCTCGACGGCTATGCACGAGAAATTGATCTTCTGCGAAAGAGAAGAACGACCGCATAGCATCGCATAGAAAAGAAAAAATGGTCATTTAGAGAAGACTCAATTTTGAATTGGGATTAACGAACAAAAAACGCGCACGGAGCGACGATGTCGCCCTGTGCGCGTTCCATTGTTATGAGTGATAAAACAGTGTCGGCGTGAGAACTCGACTCCGTATCGGAGCAGTCCTAGGTTGCCGATAGTTTGTTATTCTTTACCCGCTTTCGCCAGACGCGCGTTCATCGCTTTTTCCACCGCATTGATGATGTTCTGATAGCCGGTGCAGCGACACATGTTGCCCGAGAGTTCCTTGCGCAGTTCATCGCGCGTATAACGTTTGCCCGTGCGCAGCAGGTGCTCTGCCGACATGATGAAGCCCGGCGTGCAAAAACCGCATTGCACGGCAGTCTCATCGATGAATGCCTGTTGAATATCGGAAATGTTGCCGTCGACATCGACGAGTCCTTCAACCGTCAGTACGTCTTTTCCGTCTACCCAGATCGCCAAGAAGATGCAGGACGCAAAGACCTCGCCGTTGACGAGTACGGTACAGGCGCCGCATTCTCCGACTTCACATCCCTTTTTGACGGATGTGAGACCGAAATCGTCGCGCAGCATGTCGGAGAGTGATTCGCGCACATCGACGGATGTGCTGACTCGTTTTCCGTTCAGTGTGAAATTAATCGTCTTGAATTGTTTTTCGCTCATGACCAGACTCCTCCCGCGCGATTGATTGATTCAGTCAGGCAACGACGCGCCAATTCGCCCTGAATATGAAGGCGGAATTCTTTTGTCGCCCGCCAACTCGTTCGAGGATTGACATCTTGCAACGCACCCGCGGCGAATGCCTCGACCGTTTCCTTCGAGACGGGCAGTCCCTTGACCGCCTGTTCGGCGCTTCTCGTACGCATCGGAATCGGACCCGCCACGCCGTAACAAATGCGGGCATCGACGATCGTCTTTTTGTCTTCACTCAACTTGACGTTGACGGAGCATCCGCTCGTTGCGATGTCCATCGCGCCGCGCATAGCGTATTTATAGTAGTACCCTTCGTACCCTTGATAGCTTTCGGGGCGGATAAGTATCGCCGTCTGAATCTCATCGGGACGTAAATCGACTTTTTTGGCGCCGAGGTAGAATTCCTCAATCGGCACGAGACGCTTGCCTTCCGAGCCTGTGAGCTCGATGATCGCGTCGTACGCCATCAAGGTGGAGGCCGTGTCGGCTGACGTTACGCCGTTACATGTGTTGCCTCCGATGGTGCCGATGTTTCTGATTTGCGGACCGCCGACTTTATCAGCTGCTTCGCCGAGAACGGGTACGTGCTTTTGAATGATATCGTCCTTCGTGAGCGCGGCGAAACTCGTTAGAGAGCCGATGCGAATTGTCCCGTCATCATCGAGAGAGACGCCTCGGAGCTCATCGATCATATAGATGCTGATGAGATCACACCCGGCGAGGTCGCCGGCTCTGATCGAGATCAGGAGATCGGAGCCGCCGGCGATGATTGTCGCCTGCGGTTGCTCCATTCGAAGTCTGACGGCATCCTCTACGGACTTTGCTTCGTAAATGTGGTTAATATCGTACATAGGTTCCTCACTACTCCCTTCAGCCTAATGGCAGCTCGAGGGTTCATCCTTTCTTTCTACAATAAGTGCCGTTCGTCCGGGAGACTGAAATCTTCCGGTGATCGTCTCTTTCCCAATCTCTAAAGCGTTTCGAAAAGTCCGGCTTCCGTAAACGCGGCAAACAGTTTATGCGGATTGATCGGTAGCGAATTGATGGCGACGCCCGTCGCATGGAGAATGGCGTTCCTGATGGCGGGCGCCGGAGAACATGCCGGCGGCTCGCCGAGCGCTTTTGTTCCGAAGGGGCTCGTCGGTTCCGGGTTCTCCGCGAAGTCAACCATGAGGTCGGGGTGGTCCATCGTTGTGCAGAGTTTGTAATCGAGCAAATTGTCATTGAGCACGCGCCCCGTCTTTTTGTCGACCAGCAGCTCTTCGTAAAGCCCGAATCCGATTCCCATACTCATGCCGCCGTGTACTTGCGCTTCCGCGAGCGGCGGGTTGATCAGAATGCCGCAATCGTGGACGTTGACGATGTTGAGAAGCTCCACTTTGCAGAGGGGAATATCGACCTCTACTTCCGCGATCGATACACCGAAAGAGTAGGCGTTGCTCTTGACGGAGTATGTGCTCTCCGCGGCCATGTGCTCGCTCAATTCGAAGTCATAGAGAATTTTAGTCGCCAGCTCACCGAGAGACATGAGAACTCTGTTGTCTGTCTTTCTTACGATGTTGCCCTTGACGATGTCCAGAATATCGACCGGCATACGGGTCAGGGTGTGAGCATGCCCCAAGATCTTCTCTTTCAATAACTCGCCTGTCTGCTTGATCGCAAATCCGCCGACATATGTTTGCCGCGACGCGTACGCGCCGGCGCCGTAAGGGGTGACGTCCGTATCTTGATTCGTAACGACGTGTACATCCTCGACTTTTAGTCCGACGGTGTCGGCAGCCATTTGCGCGAAGACAGTATCGCAACCTTGTCCGATCTCCGTTTCCCCTGTCATCAGCTGGATGGAACCGTCTTGGTTCATAATCATGCGGCACGACGAGGTTTCGATGCTGATCGGCCAAACGGCGGTGTTGTACCAGAAAAGTGACGTTCCGATACCGCGTCGAACGGGTCCGGTCTGATTCTTGTAAAGCTCAAATTTTCTGTCGTAATCGATAAGCTCTATCGCCTTATCCAAACAGTCGTTAAAGCTGTCGTGATAGAGTTCATTCTTTGAGAAATCATCGTAATAACCGACGGGCATAGAATTCTTTCTTCTGAACTCCACCGGATCGAGATTCAATTTTGTGACGATTTCCTCGACGTGACATTCATTGTGGAACGTTGCCTGCGGCATTCCGTACGCGCGCATCGCGCCGGCTGTCGGTTTGTTCGTATAGACGGTCCAAGCGTCGGCTTCAATGTTATCGCACGGGTAAATTTGCGGGAATGAACCAAGCGCTTTTCCGGCAACTGAGTGTCCGTGTGACGCATACGCGCCTTGGTCGGACCAGAGCTCGATTTTTCTTGCAGCGAACGTCCCGTCGGGGCGTACCCAAGAGATGATATGACACGGCATCGCATGACGTACCCGATTGTTGACGAATGTCTCCTCGCGGCTGACATCAAGCTTCACGGGATGCCCGCCGACTTGCAAGGATAACCACGCGCAAAGCGGCTCATACAGCGCATCCTGTTTATTGCCGAACCCTCCGCCGACGTAGGGCTTGATGATACGCACTTTGCCCCATGACCAGCCGAGCGCCTGAGCTACGACGCGCCTTACGATATGGGGGATCTGTGTAGACGTGACGACCGTCATGCGTCCGCCCTGCTCCTGATAGGCATAACAGATGTGGTTTTCGATGTGCGCGTGTTGCACGGTCGGCGTGTAATACCAGCCTTCTACTTTGATGAGCCCGGGTTCCTTGATCGCTTCTTGATAGTTGCCGATCCTGATGTCCGAGTGCGCCAAGATGTTGTTGTCCTGACGCTCGGGGTGAATAACAGGCGCCCCCTCTTTGGCAGCTTCTATGGGATCGATCACGAAGGGATACTCTTCGTACTCAACTTTCAGTGCCCGGATCGCGCGATCGGCGGCGACGTAATCTTCGGCGACAACGGCGGCGACCTCGTCTCCATAGTGCCTGACGTGCTCGTTGAGAAGTTTTCTGTCGGCGACATCTTGATGCGCCGGAACAGTGGTCCAAGGGTGTCCCGCTGTCGGAAACGGTATATCGGGGACATCGAAACATGTCAGGACTTTGACGACACCTTCAATTTTTTCCGCTTCCGACGTATCAATGCTGAGGACACGTCCGTGTGCGATCGTTGAGTGCAAGATACGGGTAACGTAGGCATGTTTCGGACACATATCATCCGTATATTTGGCACGCCCCGTTACCTTATCGAACGCATCAACTCGTTTGAGACATTTACCTGCTTCCATTGAAATCCTCCATCCGTTAGATCACATGAAGAAGAGTTGAACAAACGAGTTTTCGAAGATTGAATCTAAATCCAACACGATTCTCTGTCACTCGATTCTTCATCTAAAAGAACTGTTAGGGTATTTTTCTTATATTACAGCAAATCGACTGTCATTTCACGTAAGAGGTCGTTTTTTGTAACCTTTTTTATACAAAAGCTTAGAGTTTGCACATTTGGGTGGTTTAATCTTTCAAATGAAGCAAGGCTAACTGTAGCCGGACAATACTATTTAATTGAAAAAATATAGCCAAATTGTCAGTATTAATGATTTTTTTCACACAAAAATGCAAGGTCTTTTGATAAAATAGCATTTAATGAATTGGCTGATGCCAAAGCACGGCTTTTGCTGTAGGTATTCGAACAGTTTCAGGGGCACTTACGACGGCTGTTTGTCGTATTTCCAAAATAGAACGGATGCCTGTACATTGAATGCCGTCAATCACTAACATTAGCCCAAGGAGGAAAAAATGAAAAACAAATGGATTAGAATTGCGACTCTCGTATTAGTTCTTGTCATGTCTTTTGGTTTGCTTGTCGCTTGCGACAAGAAAGAAGAGGACGCCAAAAACGTAAAAGTTGCATTGATTCTTGAAGGTGCGATTTCAGACATGAGTTGGAATGCGACGGCTTACAACGGACTGTTAAAGATCAAGAATCTCGGCGCTACGGTCGGTCACACTGAAAATACGCCGGTTTCTTCTGCTGCCGATGCAATTCGTGCTTACGCGGCCGACGGATACGATGTGATCTTCATGTCCTCGAACAGCTTTCAAGATGTTGCTGTTGAGACGGCGAAAGAATTTCCTGATATTCAGTTCTTTCTGATTAATTCAGGGGCGACGGAGGATAACATCCGCTCTTTCGCGATTCAGGACGCTGAGCAAGGCTTCCTCATGGGCGCTTTGGCGGCATTGCTGACGGAGACGAACACGGTCGGTTTCATCGGCGGTCTCCCGATCAACCCAATCGTCAACGGCGGTAAGGGATTCGAACAAGGCGCGAAATATGTTAACCCCAACATCAATGTCAAGGTGCAAAATACGGGCAACTTCGATGACGTACTTGGAGCGAAAGAACTTGCCAAACAGTTTGTGAGTGAAGGTGTAGACGTGCTCTGCCCAATGGCGAACCAAGCGTCGCTCGGTGTCATGGAGGCTGCGGAGGAGACAGGTGTTCTCGCGATCGGTTCCGGTCTGGATCAGGAGACAGTAGCCCCCAACGCTGCAGTCGTCGCAATCGTGAAGGATACAGCGGTTGCGTATGAGGCTGCATACAGGTCGTACCTCGCCGGCAATATGCCTGCGGAGGTTCTTCCGATGGGAGCCGCGCAAGGTGTCATCTATATCGGCGATTACTACAAGGACGACATTCCGCAAGACGTCAAAGATCAGCTTAACGACATCCTGCAGAAATTGGCGTCAGGCGAAATCAAAATCAACCTCGACTAAGGGATTTGCACAATGTCGAATGACAACATCTAAAATGACGATGAAGGGCACGTGCCAGGCGATGGCACGTGCCTTCATTTATCATGACCGCCCGCACACTTGAGACGATGCTCGTTTCATGAGAGTTGTTAGGTGAGGCGGATGGTTTCAGAAAGGACACGTATGGAGGGTTTAAGCATCAAGCAGAGATTTCAGGAGACCTTGAAGTCGGTTTACTTCCCTTTCGTAGCGATCGTCGTCTCACTTCTTTTCGGTAGTGTCGTCATTCTTGCGACGAGTTCTACCAGTCCGTTAACAGCCTATGGACATATGCTGAAAGGCGCATTCGGAAGTATTGCCGCTTTTGACTCGACGCTAATTAAAGCAATTCCTTTGATCTTTACCGCCCTGTCTTTCTCCCTTGCGAGGCGAAGCGGCATTATCAACCTCGGAGCGGAAGGTCAGTTCATGATGGGTGCACTTGCTGCAACGGCTGTCGGAGTGGCGACCCCTAATCTGCCTGCGATTATTCACTTGCCTGCCACGTTGTTGGCGGGATTCCTCGGAGGCGCCCTGTTCGGACTGATTACCGGTGTGTTGAAAGTCAAATTTGGCGCATCGGAGCTTATCATTACGATCATGCTCAACTACATTGCGAAGGAGCTTATTTCTTACTTCGTAAACGGTCCGTTGATGGATAGCGCTTCGAGTTCATACCCGCAATCGGCGCCGATGGAACCGTCAGCCAGATTGTACAAGTTTATTCCCGGTCTCAATGTTCACACCGGGCTACTCATCGCCCTGGCGTTTATCTTCCTATATTATTTCTTCCTCTGGAAGACGACGGCAGGTTTTGACATGCGAGTGGTCGGATTCAACCCGTCGGCCGGAGCGTATGCTGGGATGAGTATCGGACGCTCGACGATTCTCGCCCTCTTCCTCGCGGGAGGACTTGCTGGACTTGGCGGATGTATCGAAATCATCGCCGTTCAGGGACGCCTCATGATGACATCATTCGCAGTTCCGTACGGTTTCACAGGTATAGCCGTTGCATTGCTAGGCAACCTCAACCCATTGGGCGTCCTGTTCTCAGGCATTTTGTTTGGCGGCTTGTCCGCCGGCGCACTTCGCATGGAAGTCATGACGCGAGACGTCAGCTCTTCAGTTGCCGTCGTCATTCAAGCCCTGATCATTCTCTTTATCGCAGGCAGACAGATGTTTGCTTTCAAGAGGCGCTACAGGTATCGCCCTTCTTCAGAAAAACGCAAAGGCAAGACGGTTGTGGATGATGCGACGGAGGATGAATCACCGACTGTTCAAGCGACTGCAGGGGAAGGAGTGTGACCTTATGAATGAAGTTGTAAGTTTCTTCTCGACGACCATTCGTCTGGCGGCGCCGACTCTTCTTGCGGCACTTGGCATCGTGTTCAGTGAACGTGCGGGGATTGTCAACATCGGCACCGAGGGCATGATGCTTGTCGGTGCGCTTGCCGGCGTGATCGGTTCATACGTGACCGGGAGCGCATGGCTAGGCATGTTAATTGCCGTTTTCGTTACCGTCCTTTTCTCCGCGATTTTCGCTTATTTCACTGTTGTTGTCAAGGCGGATCAAACGGTCATCGGTACAGGCATGAACTTGTTGGCATCGGGGTTGACGATCACCGTCAACCGCGCTCTTTTCGGAGCGAGCACAAGCCCGCCGGAAATTGACAGTTTCGGTATTGTCGCAATTCCCGGTCTCTCGAGTATTCCGATTATCGGTCCTATTTTTTTCAATCACCATATCATCGTCTACTTGACGTTTATTCTCGTTCCGATTGCGCAATTTGTTATGTTCAGGACCAACATCGGATTGAAAGTCCGTTCCGTTGGAGAGAACCCGAAGGCGTGCGATACGGTCGGTATCCGTGTGGGGTTGACACGTTTCTTATCCATCTTGTACAGCGGTGTTCTTGCGGGTATGGCGGGTTCTTTCATCTCGATGGGCATGGTCAGTTTCTTCACAGAGGGAATGATCGCCGGAGGCGGATTTATCGCTTTGGCTGCCGTCGTATTCGGCAACTATACGCCGCGAGGCGTCATGCTCTCGTCGCTCGTATTCGGTGCCAGTAATTCGCTGATGTATCGTCTGCAAGCACTCGCTACCAATATTCCTTCACAGTTCCTGCTGATGATTCCCTATGTGATTACGATCATTTCACTTTGTATTGTCAGTCGGAAGTCGAACAAACCCCTCGGAAGCGGAAAGCCGTACATCAAGGAATAGGAGGCGACAGATGACAACAATTCTTGAAATGAGAAATATTACGAAGCGTTTCGGTTCCGTTGTCGCGAATGACGATGTTTCATTTTCAGTCAGGAAGGGTGAAGTGCACGCTCTGTTAGGTGAGAACGGCGCCGGTAAATCGACTTTGATGAATATCTTGTTCGGGCTTTACGAGCAGACATCGGGCGAAATTCTCTACAAAGGAGAAACAGTCAACATCCGTTCGCCTCGCGATGCGATTAATCTGGGGATCGGCATGGTTCACCAACACTTTATGCTGATCCCTGCACACAGCGCCATTGAGAATGTTGTACTCGGCTATGAGGGCAATGCCGCTGTTCTCGACTTGAAGGGGGCCGCGCAGCGGTTCACGGAAATGGCGGAACGCTACCACATGAACATCGACCCCTGGGAGCTGGTCAGCAACTTGTCCGTCGGTCAACAGCAGAGGCTTGAAATTCTGAAGGCGCTCTATCGCGATGTGGAAACGCTCATCCTCGATGAGCCGACTGCCGTTCTGACACCGCAGGAAGTTGATGGGCTCTTTGAGGTGATACGTCAGCTTATCGCGGAGGGGAAAACGGTGGTCTTCATCAGCCATAAACTGCCGGAGATTCGGGAGATTTGCGATCGTTGTACGATTCTTCGCCGCGGGAAAGTCACCGCTGCGGGTCTCGAAATTTCGGAGATCAAAGATCTCAACGAACTTGCGCGCTTGATGGTCGGTCACGAGGTCGAGCTCGTCACGGAGAAAACACTATCCGAGCCGGGTGATGTCGTTCTCAATGTCGAGAATCTCAATTACATCAATGACAAAGGTATACATGTCCTAAAAGATGTCAGTTTTGACGTTCGCGCGGGAGAAATCGTGGGTATATGCGGCGTTGACGGCAACGGGCAGTCGGAATTGATCAAGTGTTTGACGGGATTGCTTCCCGCTACATCCGGTAAGATCGAGCTGATGGGGAATGACATCACAGGCAGCAGTCCGAAAGAAATACTCAAGCAGGGGATCGGTCACATTCCTGAAGATCGTCATGCGATGGGAATGGTCGGACAGATGAACCTTCGTGAAAATATCGCGATGGTCGACGGTCATGATGAACCGTATTCTTCTCACGGTTTTATGCATTGGAAATGGATTGACGACTTCAGTCGAAAACTTGTCGCGAAGTTTTCAGTCAAGACGCCGAGCATCATGGAGAAAGCGATCAACCTTTCGGGAGGCAACCAGCAGAAACTCGTCGTCGGGCGTGAACTCTCCCGCGAAGCGAACTTGCTGATCGCCGTCCACCCTTCGCGCGGTCTTGACATCGGCGCGACGAAATACATTCAGTCGCAGATTGTTGAAGCTCGCGACAGGGGTGTCGCGGTACTCATGGTCTCAACGGAGCTCGACGAGATACTCGAGATTCCCGACCGCGTGCTCGTCATCTACAGCGGCAGAATTCTCGCTTGTCTCGATCAGTGCGATTGTACGAGAAGCGGACTAGGTCTCCTGATGGCGGGAATCGAAGACGATTCTGAGGAGCAGACAGCCTAGTGGAGGCGTTTGTCGCTTAATTCCTTAGAACAACAAAAAGAGAGTTGTCGTTGTGTAGTAATGGAAGACAACTCTCTTTTTTCGTCTATTGTGAATTGCGGTCTTGAATATGCCTATCGTGTGGGTGTGCTAAAAAAACGGGCGGCGTGACGCTGGACGACAAATTTCTGTGTTTCATGCCAGCTCCCGCTGACGAGGTTGCTCGCGTAGAAGTAATAAATTGGATGCTGTACGCCGCTGCCACCCTCATCAAAGACGAAGGCGACGGCTCTTTTCACATTTTGAGAAACTTCCTTGTGAACGGGCGCCGTGTATCCGTATATGCGCTTAATGACCGCGGCGCTGTTCGTGCCCGATTTGACCATCGAGTCGCGGATACACTGTGCTACTAAGACGGCTCCAATGTAATCAGTACCGAATTCGCCCATCACTAGTCCTTCCAAATATTGGCGATCCTTGACTTTCAAGGGTCTCCCGACGTAGTGTCTGTCGGGATTTTTTATCTCAATGAGGAACGGTCCGCCCTCTTGAACGTTTCCGATACTCGCCCCGTCCTGTTTCCTTTCAGGCGACTCTCCGAGCACTCCCTTTTGCTCGGTTCCCGAGCGTTCGACTTCATTGAGCAGCTCAAACGTGTCTTTTTTATTCTCCTCGAGCGCGGGGAGTTCAATTAGAATCTCGGTAAATTGGGAGTGATTAGAGTTGAGAGTCTCGACGGATATGTCCTGAACGTCGATATCTTGTGTGGGGATAGATGATAATTCCCATGTTAAAGGCATGTTGCCTGATAGCAGTTGCTCATGCTGACGAGCTTCTTCATTCTCAAAGACGAGCAGATGGCGATCGAACCCTTCATAGTCGAAAATTAAGAGTTCTTCTCCCTCGTCAAAATGTATAGGAGGCTCCTCTTCGCTCGGCTCCGTTGTTGTCTCTTCATGTGCCGGAATGCTGCCGCGCGCATGCAATACCGAAGTTGAAATCGGCACTGACAACGCGATGACAGCCATCACGGCGCTTGCCGCTGTAACGGCAATTCTTTTCTTTGTATTTTTCATTAGTTAATCCTTTATTAAGTTATTAGCATCGCCGGCTAAATCAAAACAACCAAGTTGAATGATTTGCCTTAAGTTACTAACTATTTATGCCAAACGGCATATCCTCGTTATTTCCCCAAATACAAAACAGAGACACATGAAAAAATCTGATTGCATAGCAAGGGGAAGTTTTTGGATGGTCTTAGTATCTTAAAGATCGAGAAACGTTTCAAACGTCAAAATAACCCATTTATTTGCTTTGCCCAATCGCTATCGTTGTCAGATGGAACGAGAACTGTCTGTGCAAATGTATTAAATTCACCGGTACTAATACACATGCTTCAGTCATTTTGTCTGAATACGTTTCTCGAACGAACAATTTTCGTCTAGCTAACAAACAGCTACAATCGCTGGTATCAGTTCATTACAGGAGATATGGGCTCAATGATGCTCGTATCTGCTGAACAGACGTGGTATGATTTTGGGGCAACAGGCGATTGTAAAAGAGTGTTAATCTCCTGTTTGAAAATCATTGTTGTTTCGAATACCACTTGTTTTGGATTACTGTTAATCCCGACATAGAGTGAGGCATTCGAGTGAAATATCGTTGTCGGAGGAGAAAGGGGCAGAAAGTGGAATCATTTTGTGGAACGGGAAAGATGGAGTTGCTGAGCTATATTCAGAGGCTTTCAGACGCATACGGTCCGTCCGGTTTTGAGCATGAGGTGGCGGCATTGACGCTTGAGCTTGCAGGTCCGTTCGGAGAAAGCTCCGTCGATTGTATGCAGAATGTGTATGTCAAGAGAGCGGAGTTCAAGGGCGACCGTCTGCGCGTTCAACTGGATGCGCATCTCGATGAGGTTGGTCTGATTGTTCACTCAATCTGTGAAGACGGCATGTTGCGGATCATGACGCTGGGGAGCTGGGTTCCCGAGCGCATACCGGCACACGCGTTTCGCGTGAGAACACGCGACGGTCATTGGATTCGCGCGATTTCCGTGAGTACGCCTCCTCACTATATGTCCGAAAATGAAAAACATCACGGCATCACGATTGAAGAAATCGAGCTCGATGTCGGCGCGAGGAGCAGGAACGAGGCGGAAGAAGCTTTCGGTGTGTATATCGCCGCGCCCGTCGCGCCGGATGTCACCTTTGCGTATGACGAGAAACATGATCTCCTGTTCGGGAAGGCCTTCGATTGCAGAATCGGATGCGCCGCCCTTACGGAGACGTTGAGACGCCTTGACGGAGAAGAGCTCGTCTGCGACGTCGTCGCCGCTTACTCCGTGCAGGAAGAAATCGGTGGCAGAGGAGCGATCGTGACGGCTCGCCAAGTTGAAGCCGATCTCGCGATCGTCTTCGAGGGGACACCTGCCGACGACTACTTCGCACACCCCGATCAGACACAGACGGCTCTCGGCAGAGGGGCGATGTTGCGCCATATCGATCGCACGATGATCACGCACCCGGGATTCCAGAAATACGCTCTCGAGCTGGCGCGCGAACATAACATTCCGGTACAGGAAGGTGTCAGGAGAGGCGGCGGAACGAACGGCGCTCCGATCCATACGGAAGGCGCGGGGATTCCGACCATCGTCGTCGGCATTCCCGTCCGATACATCCACACACATTACGGTTGGGCGAAACTTTGCGATGTCGAAGCGGCTGTCGCCCTCGCGACGGAACTCTTGCGCTCATTCGACGAGTCAACGTTGGAAAAGTTGGTTTACTAGAAATAGCTGTTTACATGAAAACGCGCCCCGGTACCGCTACGGCATCGAGGCGCGTTTTTAGCTGTCAAGTCGTGATTATTAGACAATCGCTTCGCGAATTATTTCCTCCACGAGCAGGGGATTGGCTCGTCCCTGTGTCTCCTTCATGACGAAGCCGATAACGGCGCGGAGGGCCGCTTCTTTGCCGCCGAGGTAGTCTTTGACGGCGCGCTCATTGGCGGCAACGGCGGCTTGGACGATCGATTCCAAGGCGGAGCGGTCATTGATCTGCGCAAGCTGATGCTCTACGACATAGGCTTTCGGGTCGAAGTCATTCTCAAGCAAGGACTTCAAGATGCGTCGGCCCGTGTTGCTGTTGATCTCGTCTTCTCCGAGGAGATCCGACAGCGCGCCTAAGCTTACCGGGTTCACGGGATACTCAACCGTGTCTTCCGTAAAGAGCGGCGAGATATCGGCGAGAATCAAGTTGACAAGTATTTTCGGGTAGCTTGTATGCGCGACGGCATCTTCGAAGAAGTCGCTCATCTCCTTGTCTTCCGTCAGTCTCTCGGCTTCGTACGGCGTGAGGTTATACGTCGCCATGTACGACGCTTTGCGCTCGTCCGCCATGCGCGGAATAGTCTTCCTTATGGCTTCCACTTCTTCTTTTGTCACGCGGACAGGGACGAGGTCGGGATCGGGGAAGTAACGATAGTCGGCGGCGTCTTCCTTTGACCGCATCGAATACGTCTGTCCCGTTTTCTCGTCGAAACGGCGCGTCTCCTGGACGATCATGCCGCCGCTTTCGAGGAGCTCGACTTGGCGCTTGAATTCGCTCTCGATCGCGCGAGCCACAAAGTTAAAGGAGTTGATGTTCTTGATCTCGACACGCGTTCCGTAAGCTTCTTCGCCCTTTTTTCGAACGGACAAGTTGACATCGCAACGGAGAGACCCCTCGTTCATTTTTCCGTCTGAAATGCCCGTGTAGCGGACGATGGCTCTCAGTTTACGAAGGTAGGCGACAGCCTCTTCCGCCGACCGCGCGTCAGGCTCCGAGACGATCTCGAGGAGAGGTACGCCGCAACGGTTGCAGTCGATCTCAGTGCCCTCACTGTGGTGCATCAATTTGCCTGCGTCTTCCTCCATGTGAATTTGTGAGATGCGAATCCTGCGAATGCCGTCACCGCTCGCTACGTCCACGTAGCCATTCGTACAGATCGGGAAATCGTTCTGCGTTGTTTGATATGCCTTCGGCAGGTCGGGGTAAAAATAGTTTTTGCGGTCGAAACGCGATACAGGCTCGATTGTGCAGTGTGTCGCGATGCCAGCCTTAATGGCGAAATCGACTACTTCACGATTCAGGACGGGGAGTGCGCCGGGCATGGCGAGACAGACGGGGCAGACTTGCGAGTTGGGCGGCGCTCCAAACGTTGTTGAGCATTCGCAGAAAGCTTTGTGCGTCGTGTTGAGCTCGACGTGAACCTCGAGACCGATGACACTTTCGTAATCCGTGATGCTCATGCTTTCACCTCCCCGGGTAACGGCAATAATCCGTGTGCGTCTTCATAGGCGGCAGCCAAGCGATAGAGCGTTCCCTCCGAGAAGCGCGGTCCGATCAGTTGCATGCCGACGGGCAATCCCGCATCGGTCAAGCCTGCCGGAACAGCGAGCGCCGGCATCCCCGTGAGTGACGGCGGGAGAGTAAAACGGTCGTTGCTGTATTTGTTGCCGCCCAACTCCTCCGGGTGTGTTCCGAGATGCCACGCGGGCGTCGCCGTGACAGGCGTGAGGATCGCGTCGCACGTCCGGAACACTTCTTCAAACTCACGGACGACCATGGTGCGCACTTTTGCGGCTTTCATGTAAAAAGCGTCGAAATTATCCGAGGACAGTGCGAAACAGCCTAAGAGAATCCTTCGTTTTACTTCCGCTCCAAGACCCTCTGAACGCGAAAGGGTGTAAATCTCCTCAAGCGTCTCCGCATGATCGCTGCGATGTCCGTAGTGGATACCGTCATAACGATTCATGTTGGAGTATCCTTCCGCGCTCGAGAGGATGTAATAGGCTGCCATGCAGGCATCGAGCATTTCGAGGTCAATCGGAACGATGCGTGCGCCGATCAATTCAAAGAAATCGCGCGCCTTCTCGAGTTGATGTTTGACGTCATCGAGCAGGTCATCTGACTCGAAGTACGCTTGAGGCCAGCCGATCACAGGTTGACCGAAAGGCTGCTCAATGTCGGCAACGAAAGAGTCTGTTCGCTGCGCGACCGATTGAGCGTCCTTGCGATCAAAAAAAGCGAGCGCATCAAGCAAAAGTGCGTTGTCGCGGACGCTTCGTGTCATCGGTCCTACCTGATCGAGGGAGGATGAGAATGATGTCACGCCGCGCCGCGAGATAAGCCCGTACGTGGGGCGCATGCCGACAATTCCGCAGAGCGTCGCCGGTTGGCGCACAGAACCGCCCGTGTCGGTTCCAAGAGCAAAACACGCCTCGCCCGAGGCGACGGTCGCCGCCGAACCGCCGGAACTTCCGCCGGGGACACGCGTCGTGTCGTAGGGGTTGCGCGTCAAGTGGAAAGCGGATGATTCAGTCGAATGACCCATCGCGAACTCGTCCATGTTGGCTTTGCCCGTGAGCACCATTTCCTGTTGTTTGAGGATGCGCCAAACGAACGCGTCGTAAGGCGGGACGAAGTCGGCGAGCATTTTTGATGCGTTTGTCGTAGGGATACCCGAAGTCGCGATGTTGTCTTTCAGCGCTCCAGGGATGCCTGCGAGTGGCGGCAGCGCCAATCCTGCCGAAAGGAGTTCGTCGACACGGTCTGCCTGCCGCATGGCAAGATCGCGCGTCAGCGTGATGTAGGCGCCGATCACGGGCTCTTTTTGTTCGATGGTCGAAAAGACGGCTTCGGTGAGTTCGCGCGAGGAGAAATTACGTGCGCGAAGACCGTCTGCGAGCTGTTGTAATTGCATTGATTGATAATCCATTCTCGCTCTCCTCTCACTCGACGACCGGCGGGACGAAGAAAAACTGCTGACGTGATTCCGGTGCGTTGGCAAGCGCATCTTCTGCCGTCAGCGCGCGGTCGTCTCGCTCCGTTAGCCAAACGTCATGTGATTCAGAGGGGCTATAGGTCGGCTCTACGCCGTCCGTGTCGACCTCATGAAGCGCGTCCGCAAAAGAGATGAGTTCCAGCAAGCTGTCCCGCATACCGGCTTCGTCTTTCCGCGAGATTTGGAGGCGCGATTCTTCCGCTAAACGCTTGATGTTGAGTTCCGCGCGGCGTTTGTTCTCCTTTGTGACGGCGCGATCGCGCTCGGGACGAATCGCGTCGGCGAGACAAATGGAGAGCTCGTCGAGCTGCACTTCGTCGACTGTCGAGGGTGCGTCCGTCATGGGGCACGAGGCATCTCTTATCTTCGGAAAGGCGATGACATCGCGCAGCGACTGCTCGCCTGCGAGGATCATGACGAGCCGATCCAAGCCGAAGGCGAATCCGCCGTGCGGAGGAGCGCCGTATTTAAACGCATTAATAATAAAGCCGAATCGTTCCTCAATCTCTTGATCGATGAGACCGAGCGCTTGGAAAACGCGCGTTTGGATGTCGCTTCGGTGGATACGGATGCTGCCCGATCCGAGTTCCGTCCCGTTTAGGACGAAGTCGTACGCCTGTGAGCGCACACGTAGCGGATCCGTCAACAGGTAGTCAAAATCCTCCTCAAACGGCATCGTAAAGGGGTGGTGCTGCGCCGTGTACCGATCTTCCTCTTCGTTATATTCAAACATAGGGAAGTCGGTCACGATGGCGAAAGCGAACTTGTCGGGGTCGCGAAGTCCCAACATGTCGCCGAGCCTCAGGCGGAGCGCGCCCGTCACGCGCCGGACGATGTCGAGTTTATCTGCCGAGAACAGAACGAAGTCGCCAGGTTCGGCGCCGACGCGCCGCAATAGTTCGAGCAGATTCTGTTCTTCGATGTATTTCGTCAAGATGGAATAAATCTCGCCGGAGGGTCTCCACGCGATCCACGCCATGCCGCCGGCACCTTCAGAGATTGCAAAATCGGTCAGTTCGTTGATCGTCGAACGCGTCAAATCGTACTGTCCCGGCAAGGTTATGGCGCGAACGACTCCGCCCGCCTCGACGACTTTGCTGAACACGGAAAACTCGGAGACCGCCTTAAGGTCGGTTATATCGACAATCGGCAAATCGAAGCGCAAATCGGGCTTGTCGCTGCCGTAACGATCCATGGCTTCCGCCCATGTGAAACGCGGGAACGGATCGGCATAGCGGATGCCCTTGACGTCGAGCATGACGTGACGGAGCAAGTTCTCCAACAGCATGAGGACGTCCTCCATCTCGACAAACGACATCTCGAGGTCGAGCTGGGTAAATTCCGGCTGCCTGTCAGCGCGCAAGTCCTCATCGCGGAAACAGCGGGCGATCTGGTAGTACCGATCGAAGCCCGAGACCATGAGGAGCTGCTTGAAGAGTTGCGGTGACTGAGGCAATGCGTAAAAAGATCCGGGGTGAATGCGGCTGGGCACGAGGTAATCGCGCGCGCCCTCCGGCGTGCTCTTCGTCAGGATAGGCGTTTCCACGTCAATGAAACCCTCATCGTCCATGAACCGGCGAATCGACGATGTGACGCGATGTCGGAAGCGAATGTTATCGCGCAGACGCTTGCGCCTTAAATCGAGGTAACGATACTTGAGACGAAGGTCCTCTCGGACATCGTCGGCCTCGGCGGGATTGAACGGAAGATCGCCGCATGCTGAAAGAAGTACGGCATGCGTTACACGCAGTTCGACGGTACCCGTGTCGATTTTCGTGTTGACCGTTTCTTCGTCGCGGAGGAACATCTCGCCTTCTACCATCAGTGTTGACTGATTTCGTACACGCTCGGCGAGAGCGAACGCTTCAGGCGATGTGTAGGCTGGGTTGAAGACGATTTGAAGCACGCCCTCCCGGTCGACGAGATCGATGAAGATGACGCCGCCCATGTCGCGTTTCGTCTCTACCCACCCGCAAGCTGTCGTCCGTTTCCCGACATCTCGTTCAGAAAAAAGACCGCAATAATTTGTTCGTTTCATACGCTAAGGTCCATCATGTTTTAGTCTTGCCCGCTAGTTGTCAGATCATTACTATAGTCTGACTTTGGGCTCACAAAAACGAGCTCCGGGCATGCGGTGCAAGTGCTTGCATTTTACCATATGAGGCTATTCTCATGAAATGGAGGGTCTTATGTGTTGTAACGCAACTCCAGCAAAGCTTCGTAAGGAAATCGACGCGATAGACGCTGATCAATCGCGGATGTTGTCGATGGCAGACTCTGAAGCGACTTTTCGCATCGGATTGACCGCGATCACGACCGAAAGGACGACGAACAAGATGCAAAGCGCCGCGTGAATCGTCCAAGGGTACTGCCAGAAATACGTTTCCGCCATATGCGGGATGAGCACACGGGGTGAAACGCCCTTGAAGAAGACCGAGATGATGACGAGCACGCCCGCGACGATACCGTGCGACAACAGAAGCGCGATGAGCGCGGAGGGCAGCGCCTTATGGACTTGCATCACGAGAAAATCTTGTTTCGTCAGTCCGATTGCTTGGAGTATACCCGTACGTTTTTTGTTCGCGTCAACGGTCGATTGGTTCGTATTGATGAGGATCGCAAGCGTGATGAAGATGACTCCGGCAGCCAGTAACACGGTCATCAGCATGGAACTTTGGGCGTCCGTGTAGAGCGCTCGGTTTGCCATGCGGTAGTCCGTGACATGGAAGCCGTGGCTCTCCGCCCACTGGTGGACGGAGATATCGAGCATGCCGCCTTCCGCTTTAGGATCCGCGAAGAGACAAAAATACGATTTTCCCATGCAGTCGGGTTGGAAGAGTCGCGACATGATCTCAAAGAGTGAGGACTGATATGCGTCCATCCTTTTACCGCTGAGGTGATAGAGCGACTTTAAAAGGGGTTCTCCGCTGATGATTGTCAAGCGCTTCGGCTCGTCGCTGAGCGGCCAGAATCCGCGATCCGGGAAGTAGTGAATAATCCCTGAGACTTCCACCACATTTTCCTTTGTTGTAATGCTCAGATCGCCATCCATACCCAAGTTCTGCGTGTGTCCTTTCAGCCTGAACACATCGCCCACGTCGACGCCGTCGTCGCGATAGAAGAGATGTCGATCATTTCTGTTTGTACTCGTTTGCAAGTCGTCGTCGTAGAGCGGACTCAGTACAATACACGTCTCGCCTTTTGCGAGCCGTTCCCAATCGACATCTCCTTCAGCGAGAGCTTTCTCCAGAAGGTCTTTAGCGGTCGGATAGAGATCGAAATCGAAGCAGAGGAGATCGACGAAAACGCTCGTTACGTCTTCCCATTTGCGCGAGCCGGAACCGTCGTTCTGATCGGGATCATAGTATTCGTCCATTCCCTGTTCGCGGAAGAGATACTCATCGTGGTAGTTAAGTGCTTCTTTGTACCCGCCCGTCAGGCTGAAAGAGGATCCCGGCTGACCGGGAGCGTTTTTCTCATATTCGAGTGTCAGGCGTGAGCTTTTTGGCAGGAGCTCTTCACACACGAGAGACAAGTTCTCGCCGGTATGATAGGGGATGACGCGATTGATGTCCGTTATAGAGCCGATTTCCTCCATGATCTCTTCGAGGAAAGGCTTGTTCACGCGGTACGGAACGCGGACGATATAATCGGGTTTGTCCGGCAGATAGACTGTCTCGCGCCAACGAGAAAAGGCGTTGGATCCAAGAAAGACAGCGAGGATCGTACTCAGAATCAAGAGGAATGAAAGAGCGAATGCCGCCAAGCTTCGTCCGCGATTGAAGGATAATTCCCGTCTCACGAGCGACAGACGCGTCATTTTCTTTCTTTTCCTGAGTTTTGCACGGGGCTTCTCACAGATTCTCTTCGGAGCTTTCTCCGCTCCGCTGATGAGCGGAATTTGCATGGCGTAAAGACCGGAGAGAGCCATGGAGACGAGGACAGAGATGACGCCCCCGAGGATGCCCAAGATAAGCGCGCCGACGTCGATACTGAAGACCATGCCGACGGAATATGATGCTCCGAAGATTTTCACTGCGATGAAGCTGAGGATGAAGCCAATCAATAACCCGAGCGGAACGCGGAAGGCGAGCTGATACCATGTCTCCCATGCGAGAAGCTTAACCGTCTGCCCTTTGCTCGCGCCGATGGCGCGCATGAGCGCGACGCGTTTTGATCGGCGCCTCAATTGCGTTAAGGAGATCAGAAAGACGGCGCAGAAGCTGACGGCGCTCAGGCTCAAGGACATGACAGTCTGAAGCTGAACGGCGACATCCGTATCGGGCGGGTAGGCGAAGCGGTTGATGCGGTACGGTTCTTCATTCGTTTCGTACGCTTTGTCCGCGCTGAGTGTCGGGATGGGCATAGGGAAAACTGATTCGTATGAAAACGTTCCCGTCCGCAATTGTTCGACTGTTGTGTATAATTGATATGGGTGTTCGACCTTTAACAGTCCCCCTTCACCTTCGTACGGCAGGCTGACTTCATTGCCCTCGCGATCAAGTCCGGTGATGTAGCCGCCGTACTTTCCAAAGCCCTTCTGCAGTTTCGATATTTTGAAACGCTTTGTGAGTCCGTCTTCGTAGACGGGTAAGCCTTGCTCATACAGCGACGACGCCATCTTGGGCGATCCCGCAAAAAGCACGATCGATTGCGGTTCGTAGGGGGGAAGTTCTATAAACTTCTCTCTCGGAGCGTCCATGGCGTTATGGATAAATTGACATTCTTCGGGCGTCACGAACGCGGAAGGCATTTCGAAACCCTCCGTATCCCAACGCTCCTCGTAAGGTTCGATCAATCCCGTTACTTTGTATTCCTTGCTGAACTGGACTTTTGTGAACCAAGGTTTCGCGTATCCTTCGAGTCCATTGCTATCGTAACCGCCAAACTCTTCGCCGTAATAGGAAACCTCCCTCATGAGTCGTTGTATGGTAATGGTGGTTCCTTCGTACCCTATAAGATCGTTTGAAGTCGTCGTCTTGCCGAACTGTTCAGTCCAGTAGCCCCCTGTAAGCGAACCGGGGACGCTCACCCGGCGCATCCATTGTGCGAAGAGAGCTCTGTATTGCAGTGCAGTACACTCCGAAAGGTTGCGCGGATACGTTTCATATCCTGCGACTCCTTTTATGATACTGCCGCCTTTCTCTGCCCACCATCGTTCGAATTCCCGCACGATGCGCAGATCGTTGAGGGGGAGATACTGATAAAGCGGAGCGTATTGATCGAGGATCGATTCCGAAGACGTATAATGTTTGAGCGTGTGATCGGACAAATACTTTATCGTCACCGTCGAACCGATCGCACGGTTTGCATCATCGCCGGAGCCAACAAGCGCAATTTCGTCGGGCGTTTCAGGAAGATGACCATCCTTGAGTTTAAAATTGCCCAACTCCATCGTCTTGTCATCGAATGAAGCGATCAGTTGGTTGTCTTGTGTGTAGCCGGCAATCGGCAAGACGGAGAGCGATATGCCCGTCATCTTCTCTCGGAGGGCATTTGTTTTTTCTTCCGAGGCGCCGTGATACATGACCTGCCACGTGCCGTACAAGTTGGTGCGGCGCAAGTGATCCGTCTTGGCGATGGAGGCGAGGAGTATTTGCGACAACGAAATAAACAGGAACACGAGGATGATCACGAAAAGCAACAGTTTCGTGTCATTTTTACGCCCTTTCATCGCGCTCAAGGCGATGTGTCGTATGTTTTTTCGTTTCGGCACCTTCATGTCTTCTTCTCTGACTATCGCGAGTCTCCGCGTGAACCGGTGTACAGGTCGCTGAAATACCGTGCCTTGACGTCTATGCCGTCGAGTCGTTCCGCGACGATTTCGTGAACATTGCGCCGCGTCATGACGTTAATTTCGCAGTAATCGTATAAATCCTCGACTAAAAAAGACGTTTCCGGGTCTATTTCGTCGTAGTAAATCGTCGCGTAATACTTCGCGATAAAAGCCGATTTCCCTTGATAACGCGGATCCATGATGTCAAAATGAAATCTCTTCCTCGAATGCCCGCTTAAATACAGCCCTACTTGTTGCGATGCGGATCCTTGAAGATTCCAGTAGTTGCTTTTCAACCCGTCATAAAAGACGTCTCGATCGTATCGCCAAGCGCACCGTCTCCCGTCACTGGAATAATAGAGGGAAACATCGTTGAGACGGATGCCACGCAAGGTCGCCGCCTCGTTGTCAATCAGTTGGACATCTTTCATGTGCAGTCGTAAGAGAGGAGACATCTCATATCTCTCACCAAAAATGTCATATTCGATCAGCGGCGGCACCTTCGTACTGTCAATCATCATATCGGCATAGCCTGACAAGAACGCGCCGTCCTCGCTGTACGCCAATGCAAAGGGCTCGAGGATCGTCTCACGCAACAAGAAAGAGCCGTACTTCGACAATGATTGAGGTGGCTCTCGGTCGTAGTCGATCTTGACGCGAACGTCGAAGCGATATGTTTTATCGCCGAAACGGACGGTCATCCGGTTAAATTCGACGCTTCCCGTTCTGTCGCCTTCGAACAGCGGTTTCAAGTCCACGTAGGCGAAATACTGGTGGTACGTTGGAGGTCCGTTCTCAATGAATTTCAAATAAGCGGGGTAATCCTTATTGTCGAATTCTTCAAATGCTCTTTTTTCGGGAAGGAGAGAGTAATTCCAGCTCTCGAAATAGTCAAGATATAGATTGTATTGACGGCTGTATTCATTCCAGTCCATCCCCTGATAAGTCTGAAAGAGATGGTAGGGAAATCCGTTATCTTTTTCGATGATTTCGATTAGCTGCATTTTCGGCACATAGCTCTCCACCGACGTGCCGCTCAATTCAACGATGAGATCATCCGCCTTCACGGGCTTGGAGGAGACGAAGACGAATTCGAACTTCTTTCTCTGGGTAAATTGACTGTAAAAAACGAGGTCCATCACGTCGATATCGATGAGGAGCTCATCGTCGGGCAGAATACCCGGGACTTTGATCTTGCTCATGTCGGGCGCGGGCGGACCGTTCGACGGATCCGTACCGTTTGATGCGGATGGCGAGGTCGTATCACCTGAATCTGACGGTGTGGGTGTGTCGGTCGGAGTACAGCTTGATGTGAGCACTATGCAAAAAGCCGTCAGCAAGAGAAGCGCGAGGCGCAACATGGATATTCTACGCACAGACTTTTCCGCGCCGGTTTTCCGTCGCGGAAAAGAATTGTCAGAGCTAGTGAGTTTTATCTGTCTCGTGACGGTCATGTCTGACTTCTTTCACACAATTCTTTTTAGCAACCTCAGCATAAATCCGGTATAACGGTCGAAAGAGAGTCGCCAAGTCTTATTGGTTGCGTCTCCCGTTGTTCCGCATTCATTAAATCATATCATTAAGAAATACACAGAGTAGAATCTCAGGGCAAATTGACGGATCGCGACGTGAGAAATCAAGACAAGTGAATACAGGTGCCCAAAAGGTATGCGTATACTATCGTCATGTGCCGTCGAGAGAACGAGAGAGTCAACCCGGGGCTCGCACGACGAGGTTGTGCGCGATTGGTCGATTGTTTGATGGCGCTCGTTTTATGGTGTGCCGCTGAACGTTTGCTGACCGGCGGTTCAGCAAATAAGAATCTTGGCTTGGTGCTGTGCGATCTCACGATCGCCGTCTTTATCGCATGTTTGTACGAGGTTTTCTCGATCGCGTGGACGGGTACGACGATTGGGAAGCGCCTTTTCGGTATCTACGTGCTCCATCGTGATCGGGGCAGACTCTCTATCTCGGCATCGTTTACGCGCACGTACGCGATCTGGCGCACGGCATTCGGTTACGGGATTCCTTTTGTGCGTTTCGTTCGGCTCGTTCGCCTCCGGCACGGTGCCGAACGCCGAGTCGCACTTCCATGGGATGGCGAGACGGGCGACTGGATGGTCGAGTGGCGGAACTCCGGAAAGATGAAAGATTGACCTCGCATATCCACAATCGAGATGCTTATTGATTGCTGCGTATTTTTATCGACATGTGTAAGGTCGTAAGTCCGTATTCGCGTTATCATAGGAGAACATACAGAGCAAACGCGGCATCGTCAGCGAGAATCTTATGCAGATTTTCTATCATTTGGACGTAGCAGGCGAACGCGGTAATCTTCGGAGAACACGACGATTGGGTCGCTTAGCGGCTTAAGAAATGAGCGTTAATGAACCATGGGACAGAATCAACCGTTAGTCAGTAATATTCATGATACTGCCTTGATCTTTGAGGGCGGGGGCATGCGCGCCAGTTACACGTCGGGGTTTGTCGCGATGCTTCTCGAACAGAAGATATACTTCAATTACGTCGCCGGTATTTCAGCGGGTTCGTCGCTGACCGTCAACTATCTCTCGCGCGATATCAAGAGAACGAAGAGGAGTTTTACTGAATTTGTGTCGGATCCTTCGTTCGGCGATCTTAAATCATGGTTGAAGGGCGAGGGTTTTTTTAACTCCGAATATATTTATTCCGAAGCGCCGAGACCCGGCGGAGCGATACCCTACGACTTTGACGCATTCTCTCGAAATGACGCGGAATGTGTGATCGGCGCTTTTAATCGCGATCGCGGCGAGGTCGTTTACTGGCATCGAAAAGACATTCTGACGTTCGACGACTTGATTCTGCGCGTGCGGGCGTCGTCAACGATGCCGTTCCTGATGCCCGTAACGACGATTGATGGCGAAGATTACGTCGACGGTGGTCTCGGTTCGGGGATCGCGCTTGATCCCGCCATCGAGGACGGGTACGAGCGTTTTGTGTTCGTCTTGACGCGGGAGCGCGGTTTCCGCCTGAGTCCTCCTCCCGGACCAAAGATTTTAGATGCCTTGTTTAAGCATCGACCGATTGAGGGAGAGGCGCTGATGACGAGGCACATCAGGTACAACGTGACGCTTGAACGGATTGAAGAGCTTGAGCGTCAGGGCAGAGCGTATGTTTTCTATCCGAAGGCGCTCGATGTCACGATGATGGAGCGCGAAGAGAGCAAACTGTTGGAGCAGTATCAGTTAGGCTATGAGCAGGCGTACAGAGAATTGCCTGCGCTGTTGGAATTTCTCGGAATGGAGGGCTGAGCATTGCGTTTTATTCACGTGTCCGATTTACACCTCGGGAAGCGAGTTCATGAGTTTCCTATGGCAGAAGACCAAGCGGTCGTGCTCGACTCGATCATCGATTTATGCAAGCGCGAGCGACCGCAAGCGATCGTCATCGCCGGTGATGTATATGACAAAGCGATACCGTCGGTCGAGGCGATGAATCTCTACGAGCGACTTCTTACACATTTATTGGAATTGTCCGTGCCGATCCTCATGATCGCAGGGAATCACGACTCGGGAGAGCGTCTGTCGCACGTCAGCTCTCTCTTCACAAAACACAACATTCACATCGTCGGCGTCTTCAACGGGACGGTTCCTTCTGTTGAAGTGAGAGGCGATGACGGAGGGTGGGTGACATTCCATCTTTTGCCGTTCATACGAGCAGGTCATGTGAGGCGTTTTTTCCCTGAACGAGAGATCAAGACCGTCGAAGAGGCGATCGAGGCGGCGCTTACGCGTGTGACGCGCGGCAAAGGGCGACAAGTTCTCGTCGCCCATCAATTTGTCGTCGCACGCGGCTTCACGCCCATACGAACGGAGTCGGAAACGCTTCAAGTCGGCACGGCAGATGAAGTCGATGTCTCTCTCTTTTCCGCGTTCGATTACGTCGCCCTCGGGCATCTGCACGGCATGCAACAAGTCGGTATTCACAACGTCTATTATTCCGGGTCGCCTCTCCCGTATTCGTTTTCCGAAGTTAACCACGTAAAAGGCGCCCTCATCGTCGACATGATGGCGGACGGTTCCGTCACCGTCAGGCAAGAGCCGCTCAAGAGAAGGCGCAACATGCGCCGCATCAGCGGGACGCTGTCGGAATTGCTTGAACAAGGTGCGCGCTTAAAACGTCTCGGTGACAATGCCCGACTCGATTATCTCGAAGTTACGTTGACAGATTCGGGTCCCGTCATCGACCCCATGAGTCGTCTTCGCGATGTCTATCCAAACGTCATGCGTCTGTTGTTTCAGCGGGAGCGGGGCGATTCTTCTGAATCGGAGACGCTCATTGCGGGCTCGGACTTGGTGAAGAAGAGTCCGGTCGATCTGTTCGCCGAGTTTTTTGAGCGCCAATTGCATCGACCGCTGACGGAGGAACAGTTGCGCGTTGTGAGGGAGGTGACGGCTCAAGCTGAGGATATCGTCGGGGGAGGTGAAGCATGAGACCGGTTAGATTGACGATGAGTGCTTTCGGTTCTTATGCGAAAGAGACGACGATTGCATTCGACCGCCTTGAAGAGGGACTCTTTCTCATAACGGGCAATACGGGCTCAGGCAAGACGCTCATTTTCGATGCGATCATGTTTGCTCTTTACAACGATACGAGCGGCATGACACGCGGTCACGACAAGCTGCGAAGCGACTTTGCCGATAGCGATGTCGAGACATTCGTTGAACTTGAATTTCTTCTCCGCGGGGAGACATATAAGATCAAGCGAAGCCCGAGCTATGCAAGACCGAAGCAACGAGGGCAGGGTATGACGACCAAGGCGGCGGAGGTCGAGCTCACCTATCCGGACGGACACGCGGTCACGATGGTCAGAGCAGTCGAAGAGGAGATGAAAGAACTTCTCGGGCTCGATAAGAGTCAGTTCCGCCAAGTCGCCATGATCGCTCAGGGTGAATTTTACGAGCTGATCGGGACGAGCAGCAGCGATCGATCGGAGATTTTCAGAAGACTCTTCGATACGGGATTGTACGAATGCATACAGACGCTCATTACGGAAAAGTGGAAAGAAGCGAAGAACGAGCGCGAGAGGTGCGAGGACAAATTGTTTCACGAATTGGGAGGTCTTCAACTGCCGGACAGTGAAGAAGACGCTGCGAACAAGCGCGACGAGATTCTTGAATCGCGTTCATTGTGGGTGATCGAGGATTTTTCCAGCGAACTCAAACGCATAGGCAAAGAGATGGAATCGGTACTCCGAAAGCTCGATCGTGATCGAACCGACGCGCAGGCGAAACTGCGCCGAAGGGAGATCGCGCTTGAGAAGATTCGCAGGGATAACGAGACGATCGACGCGTACGAAAAAGCGCTTGCCATGCGTGAGAAACTCGAAGCGACCGAAGAAGCTTATCGTGGTCTCAAGCAACGTCTCGACGATGATGAGCGAGCTGCCCGCGTCGTCGATCCCGCTTGGAATGCTTGGCAGATTGCGGAGAAGGCGGTCGCAGATGTACGGGAGAAAGTCAAGCAATCGACCGAGGCTTTGAAGAAGGCGACGACGGAGAAAGAAAAGGCAGGCGAGCGCTTGATGAAAGTAAAAGAGCGCGATCAGGAACGTCAAGAACTGCCTCCCGCGATAAGCAGACTTGCCGATGAGCTGGGAATCCTCAAGTCCATGACGCCGATCGAAGAAGCTTCCAAGAAAGCGAAGATCACTTTGGAACAACTCGAAACCGCCTATCAACAACACCTTAAACGGGGCGAAACGTTGGAAAAAACGATTGAAGATGTCATCACCGAGATGGATGCTTTGGCGGATGCGGAGAAAGAATGGCATGCGGCGCAAACGCGCTTTCGTGACGTTGAGAGCGATGTCGCCCAGATGACTGCAATGCGTGAAACGCTCTCCGACCTGCGGAAAGACACCGAGAAGATACTCGATGACAGGAAGCGGTTCGATGAGTTGCATCTCGCCTGGAAGCATGCGAGTCAGGAGGCGCAAACGGCGACGGAGATGCTTTTTCATGAACGCGCCGGTTACCTGGCATCGAGTTTGAAGGACGGCGACCCTTGCCCCGTCTGCGGATCGACAGAACACCCGATGAAGGCGACACTGCCGGAAAAAGCGCTTGACGAAGCGACCGTCGAACGCCTCCAAAAGGTTGCGGATGAAAAACGTGAGCATTTTGACCGCGCAAGCGCCGCTTTGCAAAAGGGGATGGCGGTCGCAAAGTCGACGCTCGACCATTTCTCTTCTGAGATCGTCGTGTTGACGGAGATAGTTGAACGGCGGAGCGGGTTGTCCTTCGATTCGAAAGTGCCCGCACGACACGTTGAGAACGTTGATGAATTCGGCGCGATCGAGACCGAGTTGAAGATTTTCGATGAGCATGTTTTAACGGTCAATGCCTTTTTGTCGTCGGAGCGGGCTCTTGCCGATCAAGCTGTGCAATCTGCAAAGGGGCGAGTCGATCGTCGCGCTGAACTGGCGAATGAATTGAAGACTCAGCGCGACGCGTTGAGCGACAACAAGACAAAGCTTGGAGCATTGCAGGAGGAACGAGAGAGGAAACGCCTTGAGCTGGCGGAATTGCAGGCTAGGCTGAAGGAATTGAAAGAGCGTGTTTCAGGGCGCTCTTTTGACGAAGTACAAGAGGAATTCCTGAATAAGTCGAGGGTATTTGAAGAGCTGAACGAAGAATTCAAAGGTGCAACCGAGGCTGAAAGGAACGCGAGCGAACAGTTCTCGGCGGTGAAGGCGGCGCATCAATCGAATCAAGCAAGCTTGAAAAATGCGGAAGAAACTTGTGTCGATCGAGAAAAGGATTTCCGCGAGGCGCTCGAAGAGGCGAAATTCGTCACGGAGAACGATTACCGGGAGAAACGTCTGCGTACGGATGAGCGTACGGCGCTGCGCAAACAAGTCGACGAAGAAGAGCGCGCTCGCCAAGTGAATAAGCACGATTTAGAGCGTCTGAGCGCAGAAGCAAAAGACTTGATTAGGCAGGACGAAGAGACAGCGAAGGCGGTCGTTGATGCTATGAGAGAAACACAAGTTGAACTCGAATCCGCCTATACGGACGAGACACTCCGCGTCAGACAGTTCAATGACCGTATGAAGGAGATTGAAAAGCTTCTCGGGGATGCGATCGCTTTGGCGAAAGAGGAGAGCATGCTGGGAGACATTTCCAAACTTGCTTCGGGTCAGCATAGAGAAGCCGACAAAATCAGTTTCGAGACGTTTGTACAGACGTGGTATTTTTCTCAGGTCATCGCTCGCGCCAATCTGCGGTACTCGACCATGACGAACGGTCGCTACAAGCTCCGTCGCTCGGAAGGCGGGGTTGACCAGCGTTCCAGGACGGGACTCGATCTATCCGTGGAAGATCTCTGGACGACGAAAGAGCGCCCCGTTTCGACGCTCTCCGGAGGTGAGAAATTTCAAGCGGCGCTCGCCTTGGCTCTCGGTTTGTCGGACGTCATATCAGAGCACGCCGGAGGCGTAGAGATTGACGCCTTGTTTGTCGACGAAGGATTCGGAGGACTTGACGACGATTCTCTCCAAGACGCGATTCGCGTTTTGCAGGACCTCACTGTTGACAATCGCATGATCGGTATTATTTCTCACGTGCCGCTATTAAAGGAGGCAATCAATCAGCAACTGTCCGTGCGCATCGTCGACTCGGAGGGAAGTTTTGTGGAATGGAACATGTTTTGACGCTCATGTGCATGAAAGTTAAAGTACGAATACTGCCACGTACCGCCACATTATGCTTAAAAAAATATGTAATATTACGGTTGATTGTGTTAAAATAATACGCGGTCAAATTGACCGTTCTTATCATCATAAATTTCTTCAGGAGGTACCATGTACAAAAAACTATTTATCCCCGGTCCAACAGACGTCGATCCAAGTGTGTTGGAAAAAATGGCGACACCCATGATCGGGCACAGAACAGCAGAAGCAACGGAACTGCAAAAGAGCATTTCGGAAAAATTACAGAAATTGATGTACACGGACGATACCATCCTCCTGTCAACTTCTTCGGGAACAGGTTTGATGGAAGGCTCCATTCGCAGCTGCACACGTAAGAGGGCGGCTGTTTTTTCTGTCGGCGCATTCGGAAATCGCTGGCACCAGCTCGCAACTGCGAACAATGTTCCCGCTGATATCTTCAAGTCGGAGCCCGGGCAGCCGACGACACCGGAAATGGTAGATGAAGCGCTGAAAACCGGCAAATATGACGTGGTCACAGTCACGCACAACGAGACGAGCTCCGGCGTCGTGAACCCCTGTAAAGAAATCGGTGATGTGATCCGTAAATACGATGACGTACTCTATCTCGTCGACGCAGTTTCCTCGCTCGGTGGGGATAAAGTCGAAGTCGATGCATGGGGTATCGACTGCTGTATCACATCAACACAGAAGTGCTTGGCGCTCCCGCCGGGACTCAGCCTGTGCTCCATCTCCGAACGTGCGCTCAAGGCGGCGGAGCAGGTGGAGAACAGAGGATATTATCTCGACATTTTGCGCCTTTATAAGCGCGTCGCGAAGGATTTCCAGTATCCGTCGACGCCGTCTCTGTCCCACATGTTCGCGCTCGACTACCAGCTCGATCGCATCTTGGAGGAAGGTCTCGAAAACCGCTTCGCCCGTCACAAACTGTTGGCGGACAAAGTGCGTGCATGGGCGGAGAAGCATTTTGCGCTCTTCGCGGCGGAAGGTTATCGTTCCAATACCGTGACATGCATCAGCACACCGCCTGAATTCGTGTTCAGCGAGCTGAGCAAGCCGATGCTAGAGCGCGGATACAGGCTTGGCGGTGGCTACGGTGATTTTAAGAGCTCGACATTCCGCATCGCGACGATGGGCGAACTTCAAGAGGAGACGCTCGATGAAGTGATCGCGGCGATGAACGAAATTCTCGGATTGGAGGCGTAATCATGGCGTTAATTCTTGCAAATGACGGTATCGATGCATCTGCCAAGCAGGCTCTTATTGACCTCGGTCATGTCGTCGATACGGCGAAATATGAAGGCGACGCGCTCTTGGCGAGACTGGCGGAAGTTGACGCAGTCATTGTCCGCAGTGCGACAAAAATCCGCAACCCCGAGATCGATGCCGGCGCAGCGGGCAATCTGAAGCTGATCATCCGTGGAGGTGTCGGCGTCGACAACATCAACGTCGATTACGCTGAGGAAAAAGGCATCGAAGTCCGCAATACGCCTGCCGCTTCGAGCAGTGCCGTCGCGGAGCTGGCGCTCGGTCATATGCTTTCTCTCGCACGCCACATCGGTGAGGCGAATGTCACCATGCGCGAAGGCAAATGGTTGAAGAAGCAGTACTCGGGCACGGAGATCGCCGGCAAGACGCTCGGACTGATCGGATTCGGTCGCATCGCGAGGTCGTTGGCATTCAAATGCCTCGCGTTAGGCATGGATGTAATTTTCCACGATTGCCTCCAGCTTGAAGGCGATAACTGCGAGCAAAAGTGCTTGAAAGACGTACTTCGCGAGGCGGATTACATTTCGCTTCACGTTCCGTTCTCAGGCGGAAAACCGCTCATCGGCAAAGAAGAATTCGAACTCATGAAGGATGGTGTTTTCATCATCAACTGCGCGCGCGGCGGAGTCGTCGATGAAGACGCGCTGGTCGACGCGATCGAGGCAGGCAAAGTGGCAGGTGCCGCTTTGGATGTCTTCGAGGTCGAGCCGCTCGAAAACGAGCGCATCAGAAATTGCGACAAGATCTCCCTGACACCGCACATCGGTGCGGCGACGGCGGAGGCACAGGCGCGCATCGGCGACAACATCGTCGACATCATTAAGGAGAGACTGTAGATGGCAACCGTTAGACCTTTTAGAGCGATACGACCCGACCCCGAACTTGCAGAGAAGGTCGCATGCCTGCCGTATGACGTTATGAATCGTCAGGAGGCGAAGGCGATGGCGGAAGGAAACCCTTACAGCTTCTTGCGTGTCGTCCGTTCCGAGCTTGAGCTTCCGGAGTCGGTTGATGATTACGATGACGCCGTCTATGAGCACGGTTGTGCCAATTTCCGCCGGATGATCGAAGACGGCATTCTCCAAAAGGATGAGCGCCCATACTTCTACGTCTACCGTCAGGTGATGGACGGACGTCCGCAGACGGGGCTTGTCGCGACCGTGTCAGTCGATGAGTACGTCGCGAACAAGATCCGTCGCCACGAGTTTACGAGAAAAGACAAAGAGGTAGACAGGACGCGCCATTTCGATGTTTGCAATGCGCACACGGAGCCCGTCTTTTTGACGTATCGTCAGCGCGATGACATTTCGCGGCTGATCGACGATTTCATCGAATACAACGACGCGACGTACGACTTCAGATCGGACGACGGCATTGTGCATCAGCTTTGGGTGATTGACGATGCGGAGACGATCGTCGAGCTGGAAAGTCATTTCCGCGATATCGATATCCTCTATATCGCTGACGGACATCACCGCACGGCATCAGCCGCGAACGTCTCGCTTAAGCGCCGTGAGGAATTTCCCGATGCGCCTGCGGATGCTGAACAGAACTATTCGATGGCGGTCATATTCCCCGACGAAGACCTGTACATCATGGACTACAACCGTTTGGTCAAAGACCTGAACGGCTTGTCTGCGGATGAGTTTCTCAATCGCCTTGGGAAGATCTACGGCATCGAGAAAGTGGAGGACGCTTTCCATCCGACACGCAAGGGTGAGATTTGCATGTATTTGGGCGGCGAGTGGTATGCGTTGACGGCGCCTGACTCGATTTACGAAGGGCTTGACCCCGTTAACCGACTCGACGTCTCGGTCCTGCAGAATAACGTCCTCGCACCTATCCTTGGCGTTGAAGATCCGCGCACATGTGAACGGATCGATTTTGTGGGCGGTATTCGCGGACTTGGCGAATTGAAGCGCCGTGTCGATGATGGGTGGGGCGTCGCGTTTGCGATGTTCCCGACGACCATGGACGAGCTTCTGTCTGTCGCCGATGCCGACATGATTATGCCTCCCAAATCGACGTGGTTCGAGCCGAAACTCCGTTCCGGTCTGTTCATCCACGACCTGCAGGACTAATTGTCCGGAGAAGATTTTCGACCGTCGGAAAGAAACGGATGGCGAGAGGGTTGATGCTCGAACGCCCGGTTGTTGGAAGATGGTGATGAATCAAGACATAAGAGCCCCCCATGCCGACGATGTCCGCTCGGCGGGGGGCTTTTTGTCGCTTTTTAAGGGATCGGAACCTATCGTCGGGCTTGCGCCGATGGCGGGGTTCACGGAAGCCGCTTTTCGTTCGATTTGTGCCGACGAGGGCGCCTCTTTTACGGTGACGGAGCTCGTCTCCGCCCGCGGGATTCGCTACGATCGCGAGCTTTCACGATCCTCCCGTTACCTGATGCCTACAAAGAGCGACAAACCGTGGGGCATTCAGTTGTTCGGGTTCGACCCCGCCGATTTCTCATTCGCTATCGAAAGGCTTCTTTCTGATCCCGCATACGACTCGGCATCGTTCATCGATCTCAACATGGGTTGTCCTGTCCCTAAAGTCGTGCGTGACGGCAGTGGAGCCGCTCTAATGAAGACCCCCGATCTTGTAGGCGAGATCGTCGCCGCTTCGGTTGAAGCAGCCGCCTTGTTCGATAAACCGGTCACCGTGAAAATCCGCTCAGGATTTGATGCGGACAGTATCAACGCACCCGAGATCGCTCGCATCGCCGAACAGGCGGGGGCTGCTGCTGTGACTGTCCATGCGCGGACACGCGATCAATATTACGGAGGTCATGCCAACTGGAAGGTGATTGAGCAAGTGCGGGATGCCATCCAGATTCCTGTCATCGGAAACGGCGACATCACGTCACTTGTCGATCTGGTTCGAATGAGAGAGAAGACGCGGTGCGACGGATTCCAAATCGGTCGAGCGGCTCGCGGCAACCCGTTTCTGTTCGCGCTCGTCGGTCGGGCGTATCAAGAGGGTGTGAACGCGAATGCTAGGAAGCAAGGGACACAGGCATTAGGACGCGAAAGCACGTTGACGTTCGATGAGCAGACACTGCTTGAGGTTTCAAGCGACTACTGGCTGAGTATAACGACGCGACATCTTAACGACATGATCGATAGTTTCGGGGAATACACAGCGATTCGTGAAATGCGCGCGCATTTCGCGCATTATTTTCGCGGATTTCACGGCGCGAGTGCTCTTCGGAGTCGAATCATGCGCCATGAAACGCGCGACGGCGTTATGGAAGTCCTTGAAGAAGCGGCACGACAAAGAAAGATTTCTCGACAATCGATTCTCTATCCGAACAGTTTTTGAGGGATGACACGACGAGAAAAGGCTATCTAACTTACTGACTTTCGATGCTGATAGCTCTTGCCGGCGTGGCACAATGACGAGAGACTACCCTCCCATTTTAATCTTGGAGCAAACGCTCCCTTCCCACGTGGTATGATTAAAAGTAATTGTAAATGAGCGTGCGCGCAAGGGTGCCGCATGTTTTGGAGGCATACATATGGACAGATACGATTTTAAATCGATCGAAAAGAAGTGGCAGACGAGGTGGGAGGATTCCGGTGTTTTTCATGCGGAGCAGCCGACTGCCGAACACGTGCCGGAAAAGCCGAAATATTACTGTCTCGTCGAGTTCCCGTACCCTTCCGGTGACGGATTGCACGTCGGTCATCCGAGAAGTTATACGGCGCTTGATCTCGTCGCGAGGAAAAAGCGACTGGAAGGATGGAACGTTCTTTACCCGATGGGGTGGGACGCTTTCGGTCTTCCAACGGAAAACTACGCTATCGCCACAAAAATTCATCCTTCCATCGTCACGCGCGAAAATATCGCCCGATTCAAGCAGCAACTCCAGTCACTCGGGTTCAGTTTTGACTGGTCGCGCGAGATCAATACGACCGACCCCGATTACTATAAGTGGACGCAGTGGATTTTTCTGCAATTCTATAAACACGGTCTCGCCTTCAAAAAAGAGATGGCGGTCAACTGGTGTCCGTCGTGTCTTTGCGTCCTCGCCAATGAGGAGGTCGTCGACGGGAAGTGTGAGCGCTGCGGCGCCGAGACGACGCACAAGATTAAAAGCCAATGGATGCTGAAAATCACCGAATATGCGCAGAAACTCCTCGACGGTTTGAATGAGATCGACTTCATCGACCGTGTGAATACCCAACAGCGCAATTGGATCGGTCGCAGCGAAGGCGCCGAGATTGACTTCGGTTCGACGGCAGGCGATCCGATCACCGTCTACACGACGCGCCCCGATACGCTTTGGGGTGCGACATACGCCGTCATGTCGCCGGAGCATGCACTCTTGGACAAGTGGTTGAGCGCTGGTCTGATCCGGAACGTCGGCGCGTTGACGGCTTACAGGGAGGAAGCGCAGCGCAAATCGGAATTTGAGCGCACGGAACTCAACAAAGAGAAGACGGGCGTCTGCCTCGACGGCGTCGCCGCCATCAATCCCGCGACGAAAGAGGCAATCCCGCTGTTCGTTTCCGACTATGTGCTGACGACGTACGGGACGGGCGCCATTATGGCCGTGCCGGGACACGACGACCGCGACTATGAATTCGCGAAAGTATTCGATCTCCCGATCGTCTGCGTCGTCGAAGGCGGTGACATCAGCGAAGAGGCTTATACCGATATCGACGAAGGCATCATCGTCAACTCGGGATTTATCAACGGTCTGAGCGTGCGCGACGCGATCGCGCGCGTCATTGAGTGGCTCGAAGAAGAAGGTCTCGGCAAGAGAAAAGTAAACTACCGTTTGCGCGATTGGGTCTTTTCGCGCCAACGTTACTGGGGCGAGCCGATCCCGATGATTCACTGTGAGAAATGCGGCTGGCAGCCTGTTCCGGAAAATGAGCTGCCGCTTCAACTGCCCGAGGTCGAGTCGTACGAGCCGACGGAAACGGGCGAATCGCCTTTAGCGAAACTGACCGATTGGGTGAAGACGACATGCCCCACTTGCGGAGGACCCGCGGAGCGCGAGACGGACACGATGCCCAACTGGGCGGGTTCTTCATGGTACTTCATTCGCTACACCGATCCGACGTGCGAGACAGCGATCGCTTCGCCGGAAGCGCTCGACTACTGGCTTCCCGTCGATTGGTATAACGGCGGTATGGAACACACGACACTTCACCTTCTGTACTCGCGTTTCTGGCATCAATTCCTCTACGACGAAGGGTTTGTCCCCGTCAGAGAGCCGTATCTAAGGCGTACGAGCCACGGGATGATCCTCGGCGAAGGCGGCGATAAAATGTCGAAGTCGAGAGGCAACGTCGTTAATCCCGACGACATCGTCGATGAGTACGGAGCCGACACGCTGCGCCTTTACGAAGTGTTTATCGGTGACTTTGAGAAACCCGCGCCGTGGAGCACAACGTCGATCAAAGGTTGTTCTCGCTTTCTCGAACGCGTCTGGGCGCTTCAAGAACGAGTCATCGATGGAGACGCATACAGGGCGGACGTCGAAACGCTTATGCACCAGACGATCAAGAAAGTGACGGAAGACATCGACACGCTGAAAGGCAACACGGCTGTCGCCCAGCTGATGACGCTTTGCAATCGTTTCTATGAACTGAACAGTGTCAACGATGAGGAATTCAAGACATTCCTGCTTCTGTTGAATCCGTTCGCTCCGCATATCGCGGAAGAGATTTGGGAACGTCAGGGATATCCGGGCGTTGTGACAGATCAGACGTGGCCTCTTTACGACGAGGCGAAGACGATTGAAAAAACTGTCGAGATCGCCATTCAAGTGAACGGAAGGATCAAAGCTCGCGTCGACATCGCGCACGATCTCGGACAAGAGGACGTTCTTGCGTACGCAAAGGCGAACGATTCCGTTGCCCAGGAGATCGCGGGCAAGACGATCGTCAAGGAAATTTACGTTCCGGGACGCCTTGTCAACATCGTTGTCAAATAATAATGCGCTTGTACCAAGGCGCTTTTGGAGATTTGAGATAAGAAAAGAGACGTTTCGGCATACTTAATTGTTGCGATTGTTTGAGTTGACAGGAGACTGCAAGTATGTGAAACTTGCAAGCAAATTGAATGATTATAAAGGCAGTGACGGGAAGAGTACGCTGGCTGGTGACGAACAGAGAACCCGATAAGGTGGAAGCGGGGCGAAGCCGAAAGCCGAACATGGCCCCTGAGCCGCAGGTTTGAGCGGAAGCCGATCGAGACGATCGTTAGAAGTAAGAATCTGACGGGTGCGCCCGTTATAGCGCAGGAGTATGGTGGTACTCTATGAGGCTTGTCTCGTGAGGGGCAGGCGAATCCGGGTGGTAACACGACGTTCATCGCTCGTCCCGGAATCCTATCGGGTTCCGAGACGGGCGTTTTTTGTTGAAAGCGTAACTCGAAAAAATGAGAAAAGGGGCGAATGAGGGGAATAAGCCGCAAGGCACAGGGAAGACGTTCACCTCAAGAGAAGGTAAAGGCGAAGTGCGGGATGGGAGTTGGACAGGCATTGAGAGTCACGCTCACGAAATCGAGAAGGTATAGGCAAGGTATAGAAGATGTGCGTTATAAGAGTTGAACATCTGAAGAAATCATTTTTGCTGGACAAGACTGTGATCCATGCCGTCGACGACGTATCGTTTTCTGTCGACGAAGGAGAGGTATTCGGTCTAATCGGTTTGTCGGGAGCGGGAAAATCGACGCTCGTCCGCTGTCTCAACTTGTTGGAGCGCCCCGACTCGGGAGAGATTTGGTTCGACGGATTGAATCTTGTGGAGCAGGATGACAGCGTTCTCCGCGAGAAGCGATGCCGGATGGGGATTATCTTCCAGCATTTCAATCTCTTCATGAGGAAAACGGTTTGGGAGAATGTCGCCTATCCTCTAAGGATCGCGGGTCAAAGGACGAAAGAGATCACCCCGCGCGTCGAGGAGCTTCTCGATTACATCGGACTTTCGGCGCACGCACGGTCCTACCCGGCGGAATTGTCGGGCGGTCAACAACAGCGCGTCGGTATCGCCCGCGCGCTGGCGATGAACCCGCGCCTTCTTTTATCGGATGAAGCGACGTCGGCGCTCGATCCCGTCAACACGGAACTTGTCCTTTCCATGCTCAGAAAAGTCGTCGACGATCTCGGGATCGCGATCATTCTCATCACGCACCAGATGGAAGTGGCGAAAGCCCTTTGCGATCGCATCGCCGTGATGGAGAACGGGAAGATCGTCGAGGAAAACACGGTCGAAGAGCTCTTTTTGCGACCGCGACATGCCGTCACGCGCCGCATGATCCGAGGTTTCGACGAAGACATTCCGCTCGAACATTTTGCGGACTTAACATCGGCGCCCGTCTATCGATTGGGATTCCGGTCGCAAACGGTGACGCGACCGCTCATCTCCGATATATCGCGACGATTCAATGTAGACGCCAATATTCTGGCGGGCAACATCAATGCACTCGTCGGAGGGGACGTCGGCTATCTCGTCGTTTCCTTTGAAGGCGAGGAAAAAGCCGTCCGCGGGGCGCTCAGCTCGCTTCATGAAGACGGAGTTGAAATTCTGAAACTAGAGCCGGGGAACGGACAAAACAACGGCGTCGGCTTACATGCGAAGGAGGAAGTGCGATGAACGAGTTTGTCCGCGCAACGTTGGAGACAGTGTATATGGTGTTGACGAGCAGTATCATTTCCGTCGTCATCGGTTTACCGCTCGGTGTCCTACTCATCTTGGTGAGACCGGAGGGGTTACGACCGAAGCCCAATCTTTACCGCGTGATTGATGTTACCATCAATGTTCTGCGCTCCATTCCGTTTATGATACTCATGATCGTCGTCTTCCCGTTGTCGCGCCTACTCGTCGGACGCGCGACAGGCACGACGGCGACGATCGTACCGCTTGCGATTCTTGCGATTCCTTTCGTCGCACGCATCATGGAGCAGAGTTTTCTCGAAGTCGACTACGGCGTCTTGGAAGCGGGGCTCGCATCCGGAGCGACGATCGGTCAACTCGTGAGAACTGTACTCATCCCGGAGGCTCTGCCCGCGCTTGTGAACGGCGTCACGATCACCATCATCAATATCATCGGGAACTCAGCGATGGCAGGTGCCATTGGCGGAGGGGGCTTGGGGGACTTGGCAATCCGATACGGGTTATACCGAAGGAACTCATTGAACCTTTTCGTCGCCGTGGTGATTACCATCGCGTTCGTCCAAATCGTGCAATTCCTCGGTCGCCTGATCGAGAATCGCCTGCGACGCGACGGAACATCGCCGGCACTTTGATGAGTAGAACAAGCCTTTACGCTACAGAGCATTGACAATGCAATGTTGCGACGTCGGCGGCACGCGAACAAACACATATGGATGAAGTTGCCGGATACGATTTCACGACGTTGACGGCACGCAAATGCACAAAGGAGAAGCCTTTACCTAAGCAATAATCAAGGTCTCAACGCCCGCGGTACCGGGGCGAATGAAATAAAACCACCCGATCATCACACGATGATCCATCAAATAATAAGTTGAGGTAATAGAAATGAAAAACACACAAATAAGAAAGAATGTATTGATTGCACTCGCACTCGTCTTGTCGATCGTTTTTTTCATCGCGGGATGCGACAAGGGAAAAGATGAGACGAAAATCATTGTCGGCGCAAGCCCGTCTCCCCATGCGGAGATTCTGCAAGAGATCGTCGAAGATCTGAAGAAAGAAGGCGTGACGCTCGAAATTCGCGAGTTCAGCGACTACAAGACGCCGAACATCGCTTTATCCGACGGCGATATCGACGCCAACTTCTTCCAGCATATCCCGTACTTCGTGACAGAGAATCGCGAAGGGAAGTTCGGTCTCGAGATTCTCGGAGGCGTACACGTCGAGCCCATGGCTCTCTACTCGACGAAATACGCGTCACTCGACGACTTGCCGGACGGCGCGGAGATCATGGTGCCGAACGACACGACGAATGAAGGGCGCGCGCTCCTGATTCTGCAAGAAGCCGGCTTAATTAAGTTGCAAGATGGCGTGACGATCACCGCAACGCCGAAGGACATCGTCGACAACCCGAAAAATTTGAAGTTCACGGAGCTTGAAGCGGCTGCGATTCCGCTTGCGTATCAAGACGCGGACGGTGCCGTCATCAACGGAAACTATGCGATTGAACACGGTCTCAATCCCCTCAAAGATGCCATCCTCGTCGAAGGTTCCTCGAGCCCCTACGTCAACATCGTGGCGGTGAAGGACGGTCGCGCCAACGAGGAAGCTCTGCAAAAACTCTTAAAAGCGCTCCAAAGCGACAAGATCAAGACGTTCATCGAGGACAAATACGATGGCGCTGTCATCCCCGCTTTCCAGTCGAAAGAAACTGCTGACAAGCTAGGGGCGGGTTACTAAGCGAAAGAGATTTTTTCGCCTAGAGCGAAAAACTCAGATCATACTGGATGATATGATCGCAGAACTAGAGGAGGCAGCTCCTAAAAATGAGTATCCTCCTCTTTCTAATAGAGAGCCGAATATTCAGTCGAGTAAACCGCGCAGCGTAATGCTTAAACTAAGAGACAAATCAGATAACCCATGGACCGATGATGCAAAGTTGTTTCTTAAAAAACACGGGTTTACAACAGATCGGCGGGGGAAAAAGCATATTGCCAATTTGCCGGATGACGTTGTTTCTAAACACAATTTACTTAAATCTGGGATAACAATTTCTAACGAGCGAGTTGTGCATATATTCGATGGTAAGCCGTATATGGACGCTCATATTTTGTTCAGTAATATGGAGACAGCCATAATGTATCCGAGCAGAACAATGCTAGATAATGATCCGTGTTCATTTAAGCTGGTAAGAGAATATGAAGGCAGATATCTTTTGTATGTAGTGAGAAAATTTGACGAAAGCATGGATGAAACGTTTGAGAATACAATCATTTCGGGAAGAATTATCAATGAAAAACAGCTCAGAAAGGAATTTGGCAAAGAACCGAAGTAATGTTACAATCTAATTGCAGGCGATGTAGAGAAGCCGAGAGGCAAGTGTCGCTACGCTACCGGGTCGAAAAGACTGGTGAGAAATGAGATGTGGGGACAGGCACACCCACCGCTTGCACAAAAGACCGCCTTTGGGCGGTTTTTTGTTTCGCATTTATGGGAATCAACTCTGTTACATGAAGTACTCCATGGAGCATCTGAGAGATGCTAAGCCAATTCACAAGGGACACTACACCTCGACTGATTGCGTGATACAACCTAACATGATATTGCATGACTACCATCAGATATTACACGACTCTCAAACTTTGTCGGGTACCGGCAACGAAACAAGTTGAATGAAGCAGTAACAAAAGGGTTAACGGCTGAATTTGGCGGTAAAGAGCGCCTATGGCAACATGGAAGCGAAGAAGGTAGTATTATTGTCAACGGAGAGATTCGCAGGGTTGAGGTGCATTAGTTTATGAATAGCCCTAACGGACAAAAGAGAAAGCACCAAGTCAAAAAATGGATAGATTAACAGTTACATTTCCAAGCGACAAAACAGGATGCCCGGAGTTCACGCCCGGAAAAGCATACGATGTAATATCAGTTGAGCAGGGATGGTATCGTGTTGTCAATGACTGGGGTATGGACTATCTATATCCTCCTGAATTTTTTAATGAGGGGGAATATACAGACGGGGAGTACCTGAAACCGTAACAAATAGTTTGACTACCATCAGATATTACACGACTCTCAAACACCAATCCTTCCCAATGTACGCCTTGACAGGTTTGACTACCATCAGATATTACACGACTCTCAAACTGAACACAAAGCAAAAACCGACAAACAGTCGTTTGACTACCATCAGATATTACACGACTCTCAAACGGCTTAACTGCGGTCTCACCGTCGATCAGGTTTGACTACCATCAGATATTACACGACTCTCAAACGCGGAACGCTACGGGCGTGTCGTAACTGAAGTTTGACTACCATCAGATATTACACGACTCTCAAACCATGGGCGAATATGATGGCGTTGTGGTACCGTTTGACTACCATCAGATATTACACGACTCTCAAACGAGCGGATGGTTCTGATTCCAATTGTCTTTGTTTGACTACCATCAGATATTACACGACTCTCAAACGCCTGTACGGCGCGCCTTACGGTCGCAAGCGTTTGACTACCATCAGATATTACACGACTCTCAAACTACGAGGTTAATTTGTAATGAGAGA
>FZPS01000122.1_pt57 | contig 72894 bp, 77 predicted proteins | sample 1817821 | NCBI WGS metagenome assembly FZPS01 (sample SAMEA104158645, study PRJEB21678) | metagenome | place: Germany | collected 2015-04-21
CCCAGGAATACGTCGCAGATGTGTTCCCGATGTGGTATGATCGTCAAAAAGACCCTCTCTGATCGAGTCCATACCTGTCCACATTGTGGGCTGATGATGGACCGCGACCAGAACGCAGCGATCAATATTATGAGATTGGGACTGCAATCTCTGGGCTGAAAAACCCTGGATGCCCCCGATTTCAATCGGGGGAGCAGTCACAATCGACAAGGCCTCCCGGGGCGTCACCACTTCATCCTTCTCTGCCCTCCGAAGGAGCCTCGCCCTGATGCTGAAGGAGGAGGTCACCGACCGCCTGAAGGCCTACCCGGACCTTGTGGGGGAGGGGCCGGGCCGCATCGCGGTGAAGATGCAGAGAACCAGGTGGGGGAGCTGCTCGTCGCTCGGCAACCTCAACATTAACCTGCGCGTCGTAGCCCTCCCTGATACCCTGCGGGAGTACATCGTCATCCACGAGGCGGCCCATCTCCGGGAGCCGAACCACTCGGCGCGTTTCTGGCGACTGGTCGGCGGCCACTACCCTGACCACAGGACCGCGGAGGCCGAATTGCAACGGTACTGGGTCATCCTCGAGCGGAATTTTGTCTGGGGTTCACTCCAGGACGCCCCGTGAGAGGCTGCGGGGCACTGCCGGTCATCATCATCCCATGATCGGCAGCCACCAAAACGGATTCCCGCAGCGCGTCCGCTGTGTGGCGAGGCTTGCGGAGGTGCCCCCCCCTGCATACCGGGTCGCCCCACCACGCACCAGGGCGGCCCGGTCTGTTTTCAGGAGTATCTCCTCCAGAACATCGAGAGTTTCCTTGACTCAGCCCATCGTCCATCGAGCTGGTCGATGATCGCGTCGATCCGCTGCACCTGCTGCCTGATCTTCTCTGTCACTCCGGGATCATCAATCAGTTCGGCATACCCCATGATCGCCTGGAGCGGGTTCCTGATACGGTCGGCAAGCAGGGCAAACTGCTCCATGTTCCGTTCAATTTGAGCGTATGCCTTTGATTTCAGGACTTCAACCTCTCTCTGGGCAGTGATATCCCGGGTGACGGTGATGACCCGGGTGACCTCGCCGCGCTCGAAGATCGGGATCCGTATCTCCTGGAAGGTTAAGATTTGGTCGCCAATCCGGAAGGATCGATCAGATGTCAGCGACCGCCCGGTCCGGATGACTCGCTCATACTGCTGCCGTACAGCGGGCGAGAGGAACGGCAGGACGGAAAAAAGGTTCTTTCCGGCGACGTTCGTCTCCAGCTCGAATTCTTCACACCGGGCGATGAAAGCGTCGTTCGCAAGGAGGATGGTGAACCTGGTATCAACGACGGTGATAGCGTCGGTGATGGCGTCAAGGACAATCTGGTAGAGATTCTCTGACTCCCGGAAGGCGTACTCGGACTGCTTCCGCTCAAGCGCACCGGCGATGATATGAACAGCTGCGTGCAGGAGCGCGGCATCCTCATCTGTGAACCGGGCACCTTCGGTATCCAGGTCAAACCCGACAAACCCAACGACCCTCGTCTCCAGCCGGAGGGGTATCATCAGGGTCGCGGTGATGCCGTGCCGCTTCAGGAACTCCCGCTCCTGCCTGGCCGGCCGCCCCTTCCCGGTTTTTCCATCCACGAGCACGGTCTCATCCTCCAGGATCCGCACAACCCACCAGGGGAGATCGCTCGTGAGAAACTTCTGGAACTCCCCACGGTGCGGCTTCTTCGCAGGCATGCACCACTCGTGCGTGGTCCCGAGCAGCGTCCTGGGATCGTTGAAAAGAGAGAGATAGGCTCTGCATGCCCCGCACGCGCGGCCAAGATCCTCGAGCGAATCATCGATTGCCTGATCGATCTCTGTGGGGTCCATGAAACGTGCGGGCATTGCAGCGATGGCAAGCTCGAGATTGCGGCGGTGACCGGGTGCACCCTCTGCCGTCCGCTGTACTACGGTAGCGTCGAGGCAGGAAAGAAGGAGCCAGGTATAGGCGGTCTCTGGCTCATGTATGGTGCTGACCGAGACCTGGGCATCAAAAAGGGATGAGTCTTTCCGCCGGGCAACCACCGTCCCGCTCCATCGTCCGATGGAGCGGGCAGAGCCTATTAAGTCAGGCCCCTCTCTCCGGGGGAACCAGAGGATCTCAGCAGGTTTTCCAATCAGGTCCTGCTGATCATAACCCCAGGTGGCGAGCAGCGCCCTGTTGGCAAAGGCGATGTATCCCTGCTGATCGATGATGCAGATTCCGGAGAGCGAGGTCTCGATCACCTGCTCGAGCATCGCAGAAGCAACGCTCGGGCTACCAAACAACGTCCTTCCAGCGGCGGTATCCCCTCCGCCCCGGCGGTCCCGGTCGTCATCCCGTTGCCGTAGAGGTTCAACAGCCGGGGAGGTGTTTACTATGCGCGGTTCCATACCCTGAACGTCCCGGGACGGCGGACTGCCGCCCCTTGCTGCTCCGGGTGGGGCACAGGTTGCCACTTTTCGGATTCTGGTCCGGAGAGGCCGGAGCAAGTGATTGATCAATTCATGGGGCTGTATAATATCTTTTCTATTTGTGGTTATGGTTTCCCGTGTCCTGACGAAGCCAACCTGCGGCGATCCGCGGCAGCGGCAAGTATCAGGCCCGCGTGAGACGTCATCCTGGAGTGATGGATGCGAAGGGGTTGTTCCCGGGATTGCCGGGTATATTGTGGGACAAGAACCAGACGAGACCGCAGGCGGGCAGTCAGGCGTTTACCCCCCGCGCCCGCGAGTAACTCCGGTACATCACCAGGAGTGCGGTACCTATCACCAGGAAGGCGGCGAGCGAGACCCCGGGGCCGGTCTCTGCCGGGATGAGATTCGCGATGTAATCGATACCGAGAGCGACGACAAAACTACCGATAACCCCGCCGCTAGTGACGCAGAAGAGAACCTCTGTCTTTGTCATCCCGAGCATTCTCCCGACGACTGAGCCGACGATGCTCCCTGATCCATCGAAGGGAATGCTCACAAAACCGATGAGACCAAGGAAATAGAGCCGCTCAAGCCACGGCCTCCGGTCCAGATAAGTCCTGCCTGCCGCCATGAAGCGCTGGATCCAGGGGCCAACATAGGGGATGCGCAGGACCAGTGGAAAGTTCCAGGCCATGAAGAGCCCGCCGGCAAAGTCCAGGAATGCCAGGGTGAATGCGATCAGCCACCAGGGAATGCCTAGGAGGATACTGGCCGGGATGATCGTCTCCCGGCCAAGCGGCGGGACGATGTAGGCGACCATCATACAGAGGAGCAGAAGCCACTGCTCTGCCGGGAGAAAAAGACCTGCCCCGATGAGTAAGACTCCACAGAGCAGGAGCGGAACCGAGATCTTCAACCAGCCCGGCCAGCTCTCAGCTCCACCGTCATCCGTGATACCGCCAACCTGCTGCATGACCTCCGTCCCGGCCCATGGTCACTCCCCACCGCCGGAAGGGTCGGCGGGACGGGTGACCCCACGGGTATTGAGGATATGCTCGACGATCTTCGATGAGCTGGCAAGCGGACCGGGATACCCGGATATCCGGACGACGTCCGCGTCAAGCCCACGGGCCCGGAGTTTCTGCCGGAGCTCCTTCTCATCGAAATGCTGGTTAAATCCGAGTGTGATGATATCTGGCCTGATCTCCTCGATCGGCTTAAACATATCGTGGAGGTCGCCGAGGATCGCATGGTCCACGGGCTTTAGCGCCCTGACCATCCGGAGCCGTTGCTCCTCCGGAAGGATCGGTCTTGGTTTATGCCTCACGTTCGCATCCCGCGCCACAATAACATAGAGTTCGTCGCCGAGCTCCCGGGATTCTTCCAGGTAGTAGAGGTGCCCGGGGTGGAGTATGTCGAATGTCCCTGTTGCGACCACGCGGATCACTCGATCACCTCGAGGTGCGTGGGGCTGCCGTCCGCCCGGTAGCACCGCCAGTCCCTCTTTCCGTAGGGGTACCCCACGATGACGTGGTAGCGGCCTACCGTGGGAAAGAACCTGAGATCTGCTGGTGACGGGGAGAGGACGCCATTGGGGTGGCTATGGGCGCTGCCGGCCTGGTGAATATCCAGCGGAAGCATGTCGATAAAGAACGAGGCGCTCCCTTCTCTGACGATGGTGCCGGGCACCAGGTCGAGGTCCTTGATGACACCATCCCGCTCCCGCAGCACCGCAACGAACTCATTTGGGTGATATTCTCGCCCAAGTTCGAAGAGCATAGCAAGCAGATCCCTGCTGATCCCGTGTACAGCCATTCTACTGAATACTAGGGGTGAAGTGAACATAAGTCCTCGCGTCCGGTATGCGTGACCGGGCGGAGATCCAGGAAAAACCACATGGTCGTGGCCACAGATGATACATCGAGTGAACTACTCCGCGCTCATCGGTGTGCGGGACTCCCGGCTGAATCGTGGATGATGCTTGCACCACGGAGATGTGGTGTAGATGTCTCGTCTCCGCCCGGAGGATCGAAACGGGGCTGATCCGCGCCATCGAAATGGGGGGATGCAGCCCGTACATCGATACCGCTTATGGCGGTTTTGGCCTACAAGATATTTCTCACGATCACCCCGAAGCATTGCGGGAGAGGCTGGCTCCCGGAAACATATCACAGCAGCGCTCTATCGTCAAAAAGATCCCCTTCTGCCCGCAGTGCGGGCTCGTCCTGGATCGCGTTCAACATACTGAGATTGGAGCACCTTACCACGGATGCTCCCCCGACGAGAGGAGGGGAGCGGTCACAGCAGCACCGTCGTCATCAGCGGTATCGTAATAAGCGACCCGATCGTCGAGACGAAGACGATCTGCGACGCGAGCCGGGCGTCGGCGCCGTACTGCTCCGCGAAGACGACGGTGTTTACGGCGGCGGGCATCGCGGCCATCGTGATCATGACGCCGCTTACGAGGGGGTCGGAGAAGATTGAGGAGAAGAGGTAGCAGTAGGCCACCGGGATCGCGAGGAGGAGGACCGCGCTCGCCACCCAGATCCGCCAGTCGCCGACCATCTCCCGCGCCGGGAACGTGGCGAGCATCGCGCCGACGATGATCATCGCAAGCGGCGTGGTCACCCCGCCGAGGAGGTCGATCGCATCGATGAACGGGGCCGGGATCTCCACCGACCCGAGGAAGAGGAGAAACCCGGCGGCGGAGGCCACGATCCCCGGGTTTGCAAGCAGTCTCGGGTCAAATCCCCCCTCCTGTTCCCCAGTGAGCATCGCTATCCCGACCGAGAAGACAAGGACGTTGAAGACGAGGTTGAAGATGGCGACGTAGAAGAGGGATTCGGCGCCGAAGAGCGTCTGGGCGACCGGAAACCCCATGAACCCGACGTTCCCGAAGACGATCGCGAACTGGAAGACTCCCCTCTCCGACGAGGTCATCGGCATCGCCCTCGAGGTGACCCGGGCGACGGCGAACGAGAGGATGAAGAAGACCACGGTCGCGAGGAGCAGGGTCTCGGCGCCGGCGAGGCGGGCGGGGGTGATCGGAACCTGCATGGAGGCGATGATCAGCGCCGGGAGGGTGATGTTGACGAGAAGCCCGGAGAGCCCCCGGGTGGCCCGGGGATCCATGATCTCTGTGGAGACGGCGACGTAGCCGGCGGCGATCAGCAGCACCAGGATGAAGATCTGGTCAGCGACGACCAGGAAATCTGTAATCGTACCGTTCATGAGTGGGAACGCTCCCCCCAATCCAGCAGAGTGGGTTCTGGTGACCCTTTACGGTTCTGCCGAAGGAGAGGTTTTTATCGGTAAGATCTATGACCCCATGCCCAAAAAACCGTTCTACTTCATCGTCCCGGCGCTCAACCAGGATAGCGCCAGGAGGATTTTTCCTCCCCCACCAACCTGGAGAACCCAGGGAAGCGGGATCTCCCGGGACGCTTGATTTCGGAGGATGCGCGGGAAGAGACCGGGATGCGGGTCACCTCCTGCATGTCCGGATCTGCCACGATGCCCCCCACCCCGTCATCGCCCATACCCCAGAAAACCCGTCCGATATCGGCAGTCAACGGGGTGACCGCGCTCACTCACCTCGACCTCGCCCTGCCGGCATTCGGTCTCGGCGGATGCCGGGCCGGGTTTCTGATGGCAGCACTCACCGCCTGCCCACCCCTCAGAGAAGCGCTCAGCATCTCCGAAGACCACACAGTCGCCGGTGCGCTGACGGTCGGCCGCCCCTGCATTCAGCCAGCAGCGGTGCCACCCCGGAAACCCGCCCGGGTCGCATGGCAATCGACCGATACGCTGACCGACGCAACTCCTGATTACAATTAGCATCAAACATTCTCAGAAGCCGCCGCGCCACGGCCGCCGCCGCCTCCGGAGCCTCCCCTTCCACATCCACCACCCCGCCACCACGGCCACGACCACGATCGTGACGAGGATCAGGAGCATGATCCCGAGGACTGGATCCATCCGGTAGACATCCAGGATCGCGTCTGTGCCGAGCGCGATGACGAGACAGGAGGCAAGCGATCCGATGCAGACACATGAGAGGACCTGGGCCTCGTCCATCCCGAGCAGCCGGCCAAGGATCGACCCGTTCATCGTCCCGGTCCCCTGGAACGGGAAGAAGACAAAGAGGATGAGCCCGACCGCCGAGAGCCGCCGGAGCAGGGGCTGGGTCTCGATGTAGTTCCGGGCCACCGTCATCCCGCCCTCGAGCAGCCGGCCGATGAGCGGAATCTTCAGCGCCAGATCAAAGTTCCAGACCACAAAGAGAGCGACAGCAACATCGATCAGGAAGATCACGAGCGTGATAAGCCACCAGGGATACCCCATCATGATCGCGATCGGGATGATCGACTCCTTCCCGGCCGGGGGGATAAAGTAGGCAACGGCAAGCCCGGAGAGGGTCAAAAAATCCTCGTAGGGTACGATCAGGTAGAGAGGGACAAACACCGCCAGGACGATGGCAAACGGGAGGACAAACTTGATAGAGCCGAGAACGTAGGGGTTTGCCGTGACGGCCTTCCACCAGCAAGCCTTCTGGATAGTGGTATCTGGATCGGAGGTCATGGGTTGATCATCCACGCTACGGGAAGTTAGTAGTCCTGGTTTGGCGTCCCTGAAGAATACGGTATCGGAGCAGCGCACCAGGAGACCTTCTACCGATTCTGGCATCTGAGGTGATCGGCGATGCAGACGGTGGTCAAGCCATCGCCGGCTTAAAAAACACAGACCTCGGCGCCGCGATCTGAGGAAAACCGCACGCGAAGCGTACGAAGGATGGGGCAGGGAACAGGCAAACCTCGCGCACCGCTGCGTGAGGTAACCCCGCGTGCAGACAGTAGTGACACGATCGCCCCCGGTGTCAGGAGTATCAGGTATTCTGGAGCAGACCCCCGGCAGATTCAAATCCATGCAGTGTAAGGATAGGAACATGGTTCAGATTCCTATCACAAGGCCGCCAAGGACCCTCCCCGCCGTCGATATCGGCACCCGGGAGAACGCGCTCTGCACGATCGCAAACGTCGGCACCGCCCTCGCCACCCTCCGCGAGGTGAGAAAGAACGTCCGCGGCGACCACAAGCGCCGCCTCGACGACGTCGCCGTGATCCTCCGGGTGATCGCACTCGAAGCCCAGGCTACCTTTGCGATCACCGACGAAGAGGCACTGGCATTCATCAAAGAATGCCGCCAGGGTCAGCCCGCACCGCGCGGCCGGTGAGGACCCGGACGAGGAGTCTCGCCAGGCACGCTCTCAGGGAATCCCGACGTGATTCCCGCACAGGGATGGGTAGCACTCGTTCAAGGCCGCCGGGGTAGATAGGCCAGAGAACGCCATTGGCCAAACCCCGGGCAGCGCCCCGCAAAGGCACCGCACCAGAGGAGGGTTTAACCGCCTCTACCGCCAATCTCTGGTACGATGAACGAATCGCTCCGGCAGATCGTCCACCTCGTCTTCGGCCTCGGGATTGCAGGGTTTGTCCTCGCATTCGACCGCGACATCACCATCTCTGTCCTCCTGCTCGCGCTCTTTGTGGGGTTCATCCTCTCCGATGCCATCACCCGGGGCTACACCATCCCGATCGTCTCGACGATCATCGAGACCCTAGAGCGACGGGAAGCTGTTCCCGGCAAGGGAGCGCTCTTCTTCGCGCTCGGAGCCCTTTTTTGTCTCACTTTCTTCGAGCAGGAGGTCACCTTCCTCGGGCTCGTGGTCCTCTCGCTCCTCGACAGCATCACTACCATCGCCGGCATCCGGTTCGGAAAGACCCGGATCTACAACCACAAATCCCTCGAGGGCACGCTCGCCGGGATCGCGGTGACTGCGGCCGTCCTCTGCCTCCTCGTCCAGCCATCGACCGCCCTCGCCACCGCCGCGGTCACGGGGCTTGCCGAACTCATAAGCCCCGTGGACGACAACCTCATCATCCCGGTCGTGGCATGCCTCGTCCTCACGGCGCTCCTCTGACGCCGCCCCGGTGGGTCCAACAAATCCTTACCGCTCCGTCTCCGATCCCTCGCGAGGCGTCAGGCCGGCGCACTCGGGGCAGGTGGCAGAGATCCCGCAGGCGAAACAGTCCTCGCCGGTGCAGGGCTGCACCCTGACGGTGACGCTCGTCCGGGGGAACTCCCCCCTGACGTCGGCCTCCACGTGCCTCACGATACCATAGGCCTCCTCGAGGGTCGCGGTCTTCGGGACGACCAGATGGAGGTCCACGAACCGGTTCGGTCCTGACCGGCGGGTCCGGAGCCGGTGGAAACCGATGACCGCCGTGCAGTGCTCGTTGATGATCTCCTGGATCCGGGCCTCCTCGTCGGGGGGCAGGCTCTGGTCGACGAGATCCTCAAACGACCGCCGGATCAGGCCAAACGCTGCCCAGAGGATGATGACTGCGACCCCGAGCGCGATGAGAGAGTCAAGCATCGTGATCCCGGTGAACCAGATCAGGAGAAGCCCAACCGCGACCCCCGCTGAGGTGTAGACATCGGTGCGTAGGTGCCAGGCATCGCTCTCAAGCGCGATCGACTCGGTCTCCTTCGCCACCGCCATCAGCCGGGAGGAGACGTAGAGGTTCACCCCGGCCGAGAGCAGCATGACAGTGATACCCAGTCCCAGCGCATCGACGTTCAGCGGCTCCTCGCCGATGAGGAGGTTTCTTGCGGCCTCGTTGATGATCAGGACGGCGGCCACGAGGATCAGGACCGCCTCAAAAAGCCCGGAGATACTCTCGTACTTCCCGTGTCCGAAGGCATGGCACTCGTCGGGGGGCCGGGCCGACTGCCGGACCGAGAAATAGGCGACGACCGCAGCTATCAGATCGATTCCGGAGTGGATCGCCTCAGATAGGATACCAACCGAGCCGATGGCAATCCCGACGGCCAGTTTCGTCGCGACGAGAAAAGTGTTCGATGCGACCGAGAGGCGGGCGGTCTTCTCTTTGAGCGCGGCGGCCCCCATAACCAGTAGGTTCGATCTCAGGGGAGATAGGGTTTTTGTCCCCCGCGATCGTCCCCTTACTCCACCGTCAGGATGATGAGTGAATCGGTCCCCACGCGCCCGGGAGATATCCCCTCGGTCAGCACCACGCGCTCCCCTGGCTCAATCAACCCACAATCCCGGATCAAGTCCAGGATCGCTCCATGCCAGTACTCCTTCTCGCTCCGGATCAGGAACGGGTAGACCCCGTAGGAGAAAGCCAGGAACTTGAGGGTGGCGAGGTTGCGGGTGAACGCAAGGATCCAGGCCTCAGGCTTGAACCGCGATATGCTCCTGGGGGTGTTTCCGGAACGGGTGGGCGTCAGCACGTACCTGATGCCGAGCGCGTCCATCGACTCGATGACGTTGAGGGAGACCACGTCGTTGACGGTGATCCCCTCCCGACCCTTCCCTTTCCTGAAGTAGTCGACCAGATTGCACCCCACTCCTACGGTTGAACGCTTCTCCTCGGTCGAGCGCGCGATCTTTGCCATCATCGCGACTGCCTCGATCGGGTACTTCCCGATGGACGTCTCCTCAGAGAGCATGAGAGCATCGGTCCCGTCGAGTATGGCGTTTGCGACGTCGGTCACCTCGGCCCGGGTAGGGCGGATGTTATCGGTCATCGAGACAAGCATCTGCGTCGCGGTGATCGCTGGCCGCCCCAGGATATTCGCCTTCTGGATGATCCGCTTCTGCACGATCGGGACATCCTCGATCGGGATCTGGACCCCGAGGTCGCCCCGGGCGATCATCACCCCGTCGGTCTCCTGGAGGATCTCGTCGATGTTTGCAAGCGCCTCCTGTCGCTCGATCTTTGCTATCACCCGGATGCTCTTTCCTGCCCGGGCCGCATGATCCCGGGCCCTCCTGATATCATCCGCCCGCTCGATGAACGATATCCCGAAGGTATCAACCCCCTCGGTAAGCCCGAAATCGATGCACGCAAGATCCCGGTCGGTCACGGCGCTGAGCGCAACGTTCCCGCCGCCGACAAGGCTCACGCCCTTGCGCGAGAGCAGCGTGCCTCCAGCGACCACCGTCGCCCTGACATACCTCCCGGAGACCTCACCTACCTCGAGCTGGAGGAACCCGTCGTTGATGAAGATGGTGCTCCCCTCAGAGACCAGGTCAGGAAACTGCTCGAAATCAACCGGGATCAGGGAAGGATCGTCCGACGACCCGGCGGTGATGAAGGTGACGGTCTCGCCTTTCTGGAGTTCCACGGGCTCCACCGCGAGGTCGCCGAGCCGGATCTTCGGCCCGGGGAGGTCGATCAAGATCGTGACCGGCAGATCAGCGTCCTCGGCCGCCATCCTGATGTTTCGAATGTTCTCCCGGTGCTCCTCGAACGTCCCGTGGGAGAGATTGAGCCGGGCGACGTTCATACCGGCCCTGATCAGGTCGGCAAGCACCTCCCGGGAGTCCGACGCCGGCCCGATGGTGCAGACAATCTTGGTTTTATGGTCGGGCAGGCTCAACCGCTTCCGTTTTGCCTGTTCTGATATCCGCTGTAGAGCCTCCTCAAGCATCATGTAGTAACCTCCGGTGTGACACCCAATTAACCTTCTCACCGGGGTTTCATACCCGCGTCCACAGGAAGACGATCACGTCTTGAAATAAGTGACTGCTCCCCAAACTGAAGTAGGGGGCATCCTAGGATATCATCCCTGAGATTGCAGTCTCAATCTCATAATGTTGGTCGCCGCGTTCTGGTCGCGATCCATCACTAACTAGCCCGCAGTGTGGACAGGAGTGGGCCCGATCAGAAAGCGTCTTTTTGACGATCATACCGCACCTGGAACATTGCTGAGACGTGATCCACCGGGATTCACCAGGATCACGCGAGAACCAGCCTCTTCCGCTTTGCTCTCTGTGATCGTGATGAACTGATTCCAGGAGCCCAAACTCCTCACGTATTAGGGAATATCTCCAGTCCACGTCTCTCTGCGATCTTCCGTACCTGCTCCGGCACCTCGGTGATCACCCTCTCCTCCCCGCTCCCCATCGCATAGACCTTTGAGAGCTTCAGGAGTAGCCCGTGCGGCGAGAGGTGGGCGGTCACTCCCGCTTTCTTGATCCGGTTCAGGATCCTGCAGTAGAGGTAAAGACAGAGGAACCCCACAAAGACGTGGCCGAAGACCGCCGTTGCATCCCGAAGGTAGAGTTTATCCGCCTGGATCAGGTTCTTAAACGCTGAAAAATGTTCTTCCACCAGGTTCCGGGACCTGTAGAGGTCGTAGACCACCCGTGGCTCCACTGTAAGCGAGGAGACCACCAGGATCCTGCCGACGCGTTTCAGCCGCCGGTTAAGTGTCTTCCGATCGATCTTTCCCTCTTCCAGCAACCGATATAGCATCTTCTCCTCTTCCGCCGCCAGGTCGAGATCCTCGTAGAGGTAGAGCGTCACCCCGTCAGCCTCACGTCTCCCCGCATGGATCGGCCGTTTGTGGTAGAAGAAGTGGTCGGTGAGGTGGATCCGGGTCTCATGCCTTGTGCTGTTCCGGCGCTCTGGCAGGACAAACTGGATCCCTGACTCCCGCAGCAGGTTCTCGTTTGCCTCTGAGACAAAACCCCGGTCAAGGACGAGGGTCGCGCCGGTGGTATCGTTCTCCTGGAGTGACCGGAGAAGGGCGGCAACGTCCCGGACCGAGCCTGGCAGGCTCCGGATCATCACCAGAAGTCCGGTATCGGTCGCGCTGAAGAGCGCGATGTTGACCTGGGGGAGCCAGATATCATCGGCGTTGTAGCCGAACTCGGCCAGGTTCACGGTATCGGAGCAGGAGAAGACAAACGAGAGGTCATAGACGAGGTGCTGTGCACGGGAGGAGAGGTGCTGGAAAACCATCTGTTGAGCGGCGCGGTCACCGCCGACCGCTGTGAGTACCCGGGAGAGCGTTCTTGGGTCACAGTCCGGATTGATATCGAGGATGTTGTTGAGTTTCTCCCAGGCGTCTAAAACCCGTGAGAGCGGTGTGTAACCGGTGACCCGGGTGAAGGTGAGAGCAACGAGTTCCTGCCAGCAGTCCGGGAAAGCGTCCTGGAGAACCGGTAACAGGTCAGCGAACTCCTCTGCCATGAGAGCCGGCGGTTCCGTACTCCCCGACAGTCCTGGGCGAGGGGAGGGGACGGCTACCGCGTGATCCTTTCGGGATGAGACCGGCGTCTTTCGTGAGACAGCCGAGGTATGTGCTCACTTTCTTTGGCGATCTGGTGATCTTGTCGTAGACGCTCGTTGAGCGGTAGACGTAGGGTTTGTTCTGGATATATTTGATCTCCAGGCACTTCTCACCCTTCCGGCGTTGTTCCTCCAACTATGCTCAAACCTGGTCTTCCATAGGGTGGTATGTTAGGGATTACATCTATAGAGATCTTGCGGTTTGAGAGAGGGGATTGGGAAAAGAAGGGCGGGATGAAGAGTACAGTCCCTAATTCATGCGGTGTTTGGGATCGAAGGTGTAGAACGATTTCACCCGCCCGTTCATGAAGTCCTCGATGATCGCGTTTTCGCGGAGGCAGACGGTGACGATGGTATCGGGGGCGACGATGATCCCGAGTGGCATCGTCGTGTAGAGGATCGTCTGCTCAGGGTAGGGCACCGGGATATCGATGACGATCAGGGTGACGCCGTCCTCGCTCTCGGTTCGCGGGCGCTCCTCCTCGTCGAGCGCCGCCCTGAGGTAACCCCCGGGAATGGAGAGCCGGCTTGAGACCTCCCTGATCTCGTCTGCAGTGGGGTTGATCAGAGAGACCCATGAACCCGGCTCAAACTCTCCTGTCTCCTCCGTCCGCGACGCCGGGGTTGTTTCAACCGTGTGGTAGATATGGAGCAACCTGACTCTCTCCTTCGTCTGCAGAGATGAAATTCCTGTAATAAGGATCTACCGGTTCAGCGTGATGAATCCTCTGTTCGGCTCCGCTCTTTCTTATTCTTATGCAGCCGTTGCGGAGATTCTGAAAAAGAGGGGGGTTCTTTACCGCCGCTTAAACCAGAATCCGGCACTTATTGAGGCGATGACAAGGAGGACCAGCACGATGGCGATGAGAGGCGTGCTGGTCGTCGAGCCGGCAGCCGCGTCCTGCACCTCCTGCATCACGTGACCGCTCACTTCCTCTGCGGTCTTCGCCATATCACCGGCAACCTTATCGGCAGTCTCCCCGACCCCCGACGCATCCGTCGTGTTGGTGGCCTGGTCCCCCGTGCCGGAAGAAACCGGTGTGACTGCAGGACGTGCCGACGATGATCCAGAGGAACGAGAGGAGGAACTCCCGCCGCTGCTGCCTGTATCAGGCGCCTGGGGAGAGGGAGTCTGGCTCTGGATGTAGGCCTCCAGCTGGAGGTTGCCACAGGTGTGGTGGCAGCACGTTACGCCGTGGAGTTCGACCGACTGCTGGAACTCCTGGGCGAGGTGCTGCAGGACCTCACTATCCGCGTCCCAGTATCCCTTCCGCGCCGTCTCCATCATCCGTGCAAGCATGGACTGGTAGGCGTAGGGGTTGTCTTTAAAGAACCCGGAGAGGCCGAGGTTGTGCTCATCCTTTATGTAGACATCAAACACCCGGTCCCAGGTACTGGAACCGATGATCTCGGGATTCGTCACTGTCCATCCCCAGAGGTTCTCCAGGAACTTGCTATCCATGTATCTCGCACCCGCATACCCATGCTCCATCATTCCCTCAATCCATTTCGGGTTAAAGTACCGGGCATCGAGTTCCCGGAAGATGAACTCCCTCAGTGTTGTTGTCTCAGGTTTGTCTGAAACCCTTAGGTCGGTGATGAATGTCTCCGGTGCCGTCCCGGTGAGGTAGCGTACAGCAAGGGAGAGAGCCCCGACGTACTGGAAGCAGTCGTCGTTATCCACGAGGCCGTAGAGGTTCGAACTCCTGCTGTGCACCGCTGCCTCAACGCCGCCGAGGTTTGCACGGAAGAGGTCTGTATCTGGCTCGCCCCACGTGCCAGATCCGTAGATGTAGCCCATCTTGCTGATGAAGAGTTCAGCAAGTTTCGCCTCGTCGGTCCATGTTCCACTGGCATCGATTGCAGAGGAGAGCCCTGTTCCGTATGCTCCGGGCGCGGACGAGAATATCCGTGCCATAGAGAGGCTCCGCGCGGCAGTTTCATTGTAGCCGCTGGCGATGAGATGCTGGTAGAGTGCGTCGCTATGTTGCTTCACGTAGTTCGGGTATCCGTCCCCTTCGGCCTGCGCAGCAAGGCGGACGGCCTCGTCGAGGAGTTCGATCTTATCCGCAAATGTATCCCGGTACAGCCCCGATGTGAGGAAGAGCACGTCGATCCTCGGCCGTCCGAGTTTACTGGACGGTATGAGTTCTAAACTCTTCACCTGCCCTTTGCTCCAGACGGGCTTCACGCCGAGCAGGTAAAGCGCCTCGGATTCGGTCACCCCTTCGTGGCGCATCGCCTCACACGCCCAGAGGACAAAGGCTACCTTCTCCGGGTACGCTCCATCATGCCCATCTTGATACTGCTTGATCATCTCGTCTGCCATCTGCACACCCACCCTCCACGCTTCCTCTGTCGGCATGATCCGTGAGTCAAATGAGTGGAAGTTGTTGCCCGTGGGCAGGCTGTAGGGGCTCCTGACGGGATCGCCACCGGTCTTCGGGGGGATAAAACCGCCGTTGAGCGCGTTGATGATCGCCGGGATCTCAACGTCGCATCCTGCAATATCACCCCGATAGCGAATCGCGGTATCCAAATCTGTCGTCACATCAGCAGAGATGCTGCCAAGGATGGATTGCTGTGCCGCCCCGGACGTGGCGCCGTTGATAAGCACTTCCCGGAGCAGGGCTTCTAAGACAGTGCAGTCTCCATGTGCTGCTGAGAGGTCGTGAGGGTCAGAGTAGACCTTGCCGACGTGCTCCTCAAACTCCTCGCCGAGCATCGCCCTGATGAGCAGAACAAGTTCATCGCCTTCCGGGGGCTCTCCGAGGATATGCAGACCGTACGGGATGAACTCGTCGCCAAGTTTGTGGAGATACCGGTGGAGGTCGTTGTTGATAAAACCGGTGAACTCGGTCTCCGACATCGCCTCGATCTCAGCGACCGTACGACCGAGGTTTTCGTGGAGGTTCATCCCCTCATACAGTTCGGTGATGCTCTTCCGGTACTCATCCTTCAGCGTCGCGTTTACGGTGCTGTAGGTGTGGATCTTTTCATGGAGGACTGAAAAGTTGCCGTAGAGCCCCGCCGTGACGATCGGGGAGGTGAGGTGATCGACGATGACTGCATTTCCCCTTCTCTTGGCCTGTGTCCCCTCACCGAGCCCGTCCATGATGTAGGGATAGATGTTCGGGCAGTCCCCGATGAGAAGGGGTGGCCAGTCGGTTGTCGAGAGGCCGCGCTCTTTACCTGGGAGCCATTCGTGCGTACCGTGCCTGCCGAAATGGACGATGGCGTCAGCCCCGAATTCGTTCTGGAGCCAGAGGTAGAAGGCGATGTACTGGTGATGGGGTGGGAGGTCCTTGTCGTGGTAAAGTACCTCCTCGTCCTGTAGCCAGCCCCGGGTCGGTTGCGGCGCGAGTAGTACGTTGCCGAACGATATCGTGGGGATCACCAGGTACTGCTCCCCGCCGTTCCGGTAGACCATAATCTCGCCCGGCGGCTCGCCCCACTTTTCGATCACCTCCTGCTGTCTCTCTGCAGGCAGGCCACGGAACCATTCTGCGTAGGTCGCCGCTGGGAGTAAAACGACGTCGCCGTCCTCTACCATGCGTTCGAGCTCTTTGGGGGCCCAGGTACCGACGTTTCTTCCCTGGAGGAGCATCAGGTCGAGGAGGGCGTCTTCATCTGGAACCTCGCCGGCTACTGAGTAGCCTTCCACCTTCATGGCGTTCAGGAGGTTTTTGAGGCTCGGCACGATGTCCAGGTAACTTGCGCCCAGGTTGTTCTTTCCCCCTCCATGGTTGTAATATATTACGGCAACGCGTTTATCGGGGTTCGGGGTATGCCGGAGCTTCACGAGTGCCAGAACTCTGTCTGCGAGCCAGTCAATCTGCTCGTCGACGGGTGTGATCGGGCGAAACCCGATCGCCTCCATATCGGGGTCGATTCCCCTCCCGGCGGTCCAGATGAACTCTGTCTGACCATCCAGTTCTGGCATCGCGATCGAGTATCCGATCTTTGAGGCGGTAATCCCGTCGATGCTGTTCGCCCACTCTTCAGGGGTCTTTGAGTAATCGACAAGCGCGTTGATGATCGGGATGTTGTAGGCCTTCAGTTCCGCTATCCCGCGTTCAGGGTTCTCATCGGACCCGTAAAACCTGAAACATCGGATATTGACGATGGCGTCGATGACCGGCGTCCCGTTCTTGACGAAGAACCGATCGATCACGTGAGGGTCTTTAGTATCGGGGAAGACCGGGAGGATGTTCGCTCCCCTGGCTTCAAACGCTCTCATGATGGCGTCATCGCCGCGAAGGTCGCCGGAACGGTAGTGGCTGCCATAGAAGACAATCCCAATGGTTGGTTTTGACGGATCATACGCGGAGTAGTACCATGCCAGATAATCGTCCAGGTTCTCAAACAGTTCCTCGGCGTCGGGATGGTAGATACATTCTCCGGGAATGATGATCGGCTCTTTCACCGGAACGTCGGTTCCACATAACCTGGCACTGATGTAGTCGATCAGCCTGAGCGCGTTCTCGGGACAGTTGTTGTCCCAGTAGATCTCGATCTGAGGATGAGCGGTCATATCGACGGTTCCGAGATATTCATACTTTCCGCCGTGGAGAACCACAACGGGAATCCCGAGAGCGGTGGCGTCCTTCACCGCCGGTTCGATGATATCAATCCCGGCCCCGAACATCTCAAGGAAGATCAGGTCATAGCCGGTGAGGTTGAGTTCGGCAGGCAGGTTCTTTGCGGGGTAGACCGTAACGTTTGCAGAACTCTTCTCTGCCGCCTCGATATACATCGGGACATAACTCTCCCCCCCGATGATCATGACGATCCTGGGCGCCTTCTCCTTCGGTAACTGCGGAGGGTCCACCGTCGTTGAGTTTCCGAAGTAGATGTTATCGATATACAGGAGCATATTCAGGACGTTACCGTCACCCCCGTACTGCCAGTATCGGCTGATGTTCTGGTCCGCAGGCGTGCCGAATGCCGTGTCTGGGGGCGGGTCATAGAGAATGATCGTCGCATTCTCACCGACTGTGCTGTTGATACGTTCAGCGGTCTCATTGCCGATAGACGCTGCAAAAATGAGCGGGTCGCTGGAGAAATCGTGCGAGATCGCTTCTTCTTCAGGGAAGAGGGAGACGTTCAGCGGGACGTTCCCGGTTACGTTTGTGATCGCCGCCCGTCTCTGGGTGTCGCTTGTGACGATCGCGATCCTCTTCTCCGGGGCGTCCTCCTGCAGAGAACCGGTCATGTTCCCTTCACCAGCGGGAGTTCCGGGCCCCTCCAACGTGATCGGCGCCGGGGTCACCGTCGCGTTCCCGGCTTCAGGCGGTGCGGAATGCGATTTCCCGTCATCAGGGGGCGGTGTTTCTTCCTCCTCCGGAGCCGCAGATGTGCTATCACTCTGGTTGCTTGTTCCGCCGAAGGCAGGTTCCCCTGTTCCGGCTGCTTCCGGCGTTGACTGATTTTCAACCGGAACATGAGTATCCGGCCCGTTCGTCTCCTCCAGGGGCAGATCGCCGGCAGCTGTCGCCGGGGTCACCGTTGTGTTGACCTGATCACCCTCTCCTCCGTCCCCGGATTTGGGAGGTGCGGACCGTGCTTCCTCTCCCTCAGGAAGCGGCGTCTTCTCTCCCTCCCCCGGGATCGCGGACGTGCCATCATTCCGGTCGCATGCTCCACCAGAGACAGCCTCCGTTTCCGATACTCCGGGCTTTGACGGATCCTCAACCAGGTTCCGGGCATTCAGACTGTTTGTTTCGTTCAGTGCTGCTCCGCCCCCGACCAAATCTGCGATCTCTCCACCTGCCGCAGGTGCGACCAGGAGGAGAACAATCATAATCAGTGCACACAGACCGTATAACTGACTTTTTCGTTTAATTCCCATATTTCAGCCTCTTTTCTTCCCGGCACCGACTCCTTCGGTCCGGTGCTTACTAAAAGTATTTTTCGATAGATCAAGTAAACTTGCCAACTGATATGCGTTACGATATGCGTTACGCACCGAAGTGACAGAAGAGGCTGTTTTCGGGTAAAAAGGATTATTTATCCTCGCTCCCATCGTCGGGAACATAGATGATTTCGCCGCTCTCCAGGCGGTAAGCCGTACCCATGCGGCTACCCTGGCCGCCGGCGAGCTCCTCGGTCATGTTCAGCACCTTGATCGTCTTTCCCTCCTTGATGATGACCTGCATATTCGGTTGCCCCGGGTTTTTCACAACCGTGATATCTGACTCGTCATCAAGGAGCTCGGGAACGTTATAGGAGGCGACAAGCGCGACCAGGAGGGCGACTGCAAAGACCATGGCGACGTCAAAGAGGTTGGCGACGCCGGAGAGGGGGTCCTCGTCCTCGTCGTCGAGGATGATACGGCGCCTCCTCATGCCACCATCCTCACTATGTATTCCATGTCGCTTAAATCCTGAAGGTACCACCGGCGCTTCGTCAGCATAACGGTATAGGCGATACCCCCGGCAAAGAGTCCGAGCACCGTCGTGCTGAACGCGATGATCAGGTTGGATGCCAGCGCCTCAATGTTCCCTGATGATAGACCCATCAGTGCGGGGCCGAGGGGTATCAGCGTTCCCATGAGTCCGAGCATGGGTGCCGTCCGGGTCAGGATTTTGAGCCATTCCAGTTCTGCCGCAATGCGTATCTCGTAGTCCTGAAGGAGTTTTTCTGACTCGACCGAGAACCGGTCATCACCGAGAAGTTTCGCAAGGTCGCCGATGAACGATCCAAGGAGCGGGTTTGATCCCGATGCCGCCAGCGTCTCAGCTGCATCATCATACGATCGCGCCTCGATAAGCGTCCTGGCATCCCGGCACCCGGCCCTGAGTCGCGCGGGGTTCCGTGTTCTCCCTGAGTACTCGGAGATAAACTGGCCGAGGGCTGCCAGTGCCCAGACAACGAAGACGAGGAGCAGGATGATCGCAGGGTAGAGCAGTGCCCCGGATATGGTGAACATGGTCTCCATGATCAGTGCTGAGAGATCCATTATCTCCCTCCATGGTGTGTTGTACGCCGGACTCTATCGACGAGCGCTCCAAGCAGGATCAGGGTTGCCATCAGGATGAATGCGGCGAGCATTCCGGCCGGATCGGTTGTGGTGGTGGTGAACGCCGGAGCATCCTGTGCCTGGAGGTAGGCCGGGACAATGAGAAGGCAGAGCAGGTAGAAGAGACCGAGGAACAGCATGACGTTACCCAGGGTGGACGGGTTTTTCGTGCCGGTCTTCGTTGTAATCCAGCTCGTGCCTGCTCCCCCTCCCACAATCCCTGCAAAGAATATGCCCCCGACGACGGCCCCCGCTGCAACACCGCTCATCCCGGTAGTATCTGTGAAGAGGAGGCACGCAAGGAACGTTGCTGCGAGGCATGCCGGGCAGGGAAGCGACATCAGGAGAAATGTCCGGCGCGAGATATCCTTCCGGTCTGACAGCCATCTCTTCTTCGTTTCGATCCCGAAATAGACGAGGGCGAGCCCGATGATAAGGTGCATGACGAGACCGAGCCCGATGATCTGCTCAGTCAGGGCGAGCGGGACGCTGCCCACGATCGCACCTATGATGAGCGCCGCGAGTGCGTACACAGATGCAAAGCAAAGCATCTCACGTATGCGCAGTCCTGAAAGTCCGCACCCCACCCCGCTCTTCAACGCCAGAAGAGCGGTGCCGCCGAAGATACCGGCGGTGAGAAAATCGACAACATTACTCATGATCATTTAAGTTTAGACAACTGCGCTTTATAAAATGAGCAGATCCGGGTCTGGAACTGTGACGTTTCGTCCCACAAATCAGGCATGCTTCAAACGCGAGATCCACCCGAACCAACGTTCTGGAGAACTTGTGAATGAACTGACTTCAGGGCCGGATTCTCACGTTTCCATCGTGTGGGAAGTTTATTGGTGGCGTATAACGAAACCGATTCGCCTTCAGTCTCATACTTATTTTTTCGATACGCTAACGTATCACATTACAGACTTTCCGACAGACATCCAGACTTCGCTCGAGTGTTGAGGTCTGTCGCTTTGTCGGATAGAGTCGATACTGATACGTTTTACGCATTAATTAGTTATACGATGGGGCGGAATAAATAGTTCGAGATACAGGACGGCATTCATCGCACGACTGAAGTCGCGGGCCTTCTGCCTGTTTTCTTCGTAAAGAGTGAACCAGTTCACCTTATTCTGCGGGTGCGTGGGAGTGATCGCCAGCCGCACGCGAAGGCCGCAGAAGACCGCGAAGTTTGGTAGATGGGCGTTACAGCCTCCTTTTCGCCTTCATGCTCGTCGCGTGAGACCCTGTTGCTACCCCTGTACTCTGATTTGACGAGATTGTGAGAAAAATGCCGGGCCAGAACTCTCACTGAGGAAAGCTGGTCACACAGATGTAGCATAGGAGTTTTTCTCACTCAAGAGCCGGTTCACGGCCGGGCCCGGGACTCCCCGACTCCTGCATCAGGATCACCGGGATCGCCCATCCGCTCTCGGCGCCGTACTCCCCGATACGCCGCCAGACGTGCTTGACCATACCGCCTGTGGTGATGATGAGCGAGTTCTCCCCGTTGAGGGCTTTTAAGATACATTTGTCGATGACACCGTAGGTGTAGTCGAGGAGGATCCCCTCCCGGCTGGCAAACTCCTTGGCCCGGGTGCCCATCGCGCCCACATGGTCGACCACCCCCGACCCAAGAAGCACCCTGATGTCGTCGCCGCCGATCAGGTCGGCGTTGCAGAGGTAGATCTGCCCGGATTCGTCCCGGTCAGGGACGTGCCCATGCATCTCCCGCTCGATCCGGTCGGTGAACTCGAGCACGCTCTTTGGGGGGGCGCCGGGAGCGATGACGCCCCTGAGAACGAGTTCGTTGTAGAGGTCAAGGAGGGCGGGCGGCTTTAGCCTGGCGGCCGCGAGGAGGTCATGGTCAGAGAAGACCTCCTCTGGCGCCCCTCTGGCAAGGATCCTCCCTTGCTCCATGAGGATGACCGAGTCGGCCCAGCGGTAGGCAAGTTCGACGTCATGGGTGGATACTAGCACCGTCCTGCCGCTGGAGGCGAGTTCGTCGAGGAGTTCCATGATCTCCTCGGAGCTCGCGGGGTCGAGGGAGGTGGTCGGTTCGTCAAAGACCAGGACCGCCGGCTCCATCGCGAGGATGCCGGCGATGGCGACCCGCTTCTTCTCACCGCCCGAGAGATGGTGGGGCGGCCGCCTCTCGTAGCCACGGAGCCCGACATAGCCGAGGGCGTCCCTGACCGCCTGCCGTACGGCGTCGGGGGGAAGGCCGAGGTTCACCGGCCCGAAGGCCACGTCCTGCTCGACGGTCGGGGCGATGATCTGGACGTCGGGGTTCTGGAAGACGAACCCGACCCGGCGGCGGAGGTCCCGGAGACTCTTGTTATCGTAGGCGAGCGGCCGGCCGCAAAAGCGGACCTCACCTGAGTCCGGCTTCTTCATGCCGTTGAGCATGAGGAGGAGCGTCGACTTCCCGGCGCCGTTCGGACCGACGATGGCGGTCTTTGACCCGGCGGTGATCGTGATGCTCACCCCGGAGAGGGCGGCGGCAGGGCCGTTTGGGTAGGTGTAGGTGACGTTCTCGGTCTCAAGCAGTGTTGTCATATGAGCAGCAGATCTCCGGTCTTGAGCGATACGCCGAGCACAGTCCCGAGGTAAACCAGGACCGCCACGAGCGAGAGGGGGGAGAGGGGCCGGGCTTCGCCGGGTATCCCGAGTTTTCCGTCGTAGCAGCGCGCGTCCATCGCGAGCACCAGCGCCTCACCGCTCTCCCAGGTACGGAGGAAGAGCGCCCCTGCAAGCATCCCGAAGGAGTTCACCGACTCCCTGAACCGGCCGTACCCAAGACGCATCACCTGCGCGCGGTATATCTGGCCGGCCTCCTCGATGAGGATGAAGATGAACCGGTAGATGAGCATGGCAAGGTCGATGAGGACAGACGGCACCCCGAGTCTCCTGAGGATATCAAAGACCTCAGTCATCGGCGTCGTGAGCGCGATGAAGAAGAGCGAGCACATGCCACCGAAGACCCGCGCGAGGAGGAGGATAGCGAGGTTTACGCCGTCGGCCGTGACTGCGAGGGGGAGGCCGGGAACTTTGAGGAGGACCGTTCCGCTCCCGGTGACGAAGAGGATGACAACGATGCTCATCACCGCAAACGAGACCGGGATGAGGAGAAGACGGGCGTAGACCCGGGGAGGGATGCGGGCGAGGAGGAGGATGGCGGCGCTCATCGAGGCCGCGACCAGCAGGGGGGCGACGGGGCCGGGCGACGAGACGCAGAGGAGGATGCTTGCAAGCCCAAGGAAGAGTTTGAGACCGGGGCTGGTTTCCCGGAGATCGTTTGTCTGGGCAAAGTCTTCAAGCATCTCGTACACTGCGGTCCCGTCCTCCCATCTGGTTTGGCGGATGACAAAAAATCAGGCGGTCTTCCCGCTGGCCCGCCAGTAGCCAAAGATATATCCAATGACCACTGCGCCGATGGCGGCCTGCAGGGCAAAGAGGAGCGACTCGATCTCGCCGCTCGGGGGTTCCCAGAAGGGCTCGATCCAGGGCTCGTAGCCGGAAGACTCGATGAGCTCAGCGACCTCGTCGTCGGCCCCGCCCCAGGCCTCTTCGCCGGTGGCCTGGATGGCGGCGTCCTGGACGAGGAAGATGGCGGCAAAGACGATGATGAGCGCGATGACCGCGAACTCCATACCATACTTCATGCTGAGGCCTCCTTAAGTTTCTGGATGGTGCTCTCGGGGAGGAGGTTTAGACGGGTGAGGATCTCGGGTTTGAGGTCGACGATGTACTTGAAAACCAGCGTAATGATCGCACCCTCGATGATGGCAAGCGGGACCTGGGTGACGGCAAAGATCGCAGCGAAGGCCGAGAATGCCCCGAGGAACCCGGCGGTCCCCGGGAACGCAAGCGCGAGCTGGACCGATGTGACGACGTAGGTGATAAGGTCGGCGAGCGCCGCAGCGACAAAGACCGTCGCGTAGGTGTTCGCGCCTGCCCGGGTACCGGCCTTATAGATGACGTAGGCGACGGCGGGGCCTGCGATCCCCATCGAGAAGACGTTCGCCCCGAGGGTGGTGATCCCGCCGTGCGCGAGGAAGACCGCCTGGAAGACGAGGACGATCAGTCCGAGAACCCCGGCGATGCAGGGGCCAAAGAAGACGGCCCCAAGCCCGGTTCCAGTGGGGTGGGAGCAGCTCCCGGTGAACGAGGGGAGTTTGAGGGAGGAAAGGACGAAGACGAACGCCCCTGCGACCGCAAGGAGTGGCAGAGCTTCGCGTTTCTCCTTTACAAGCTTGTTTAACTGGTAGAGCCCTATGATGATGAAGGGCAGGGAGATGATGAACCAGATCTCCCACCAGGGACTTGGTAAGAATCCTTCCATGATATGCATGTGTCTATCCACCTCAGATCCGCTGCGCCGGCGGATCTTTCAAAGTTATTTGTCGTAAAGCAAATTAACTTGATATATCCTGGTTGTCTCAGGTCATATTTATGTTATACGTTATTCAACACTACTCATACGTTATGCGCCCAATTCCACGAATCATCGTCGCCGGAACTCACAGCGGGTGCGGCAAAACAACGCTTGCAAGCGGCCTGATGGCAGCGCTCACCGCCAGGGGGCTTGCTGTCCAACCCTTCAAGGTAGGCCCGGACTTCATCGATCCCACGCACCACTCAGCCATCTGCGGCAGGGCATCGCGCAACCTCGACCCGTTCATGATGGGGGATGCAGGCACGCTGGAGACGTTCATCCGGGCCTCGGCCGGGGCCGATCTCGCCGTCGTCGAAGGAGTGATGGGGCTCTACGACGGGCTTGAAGGAACCGATATCGCAAGCACCGCCCACGTCGCGAAGATCCTCGACGCCCCGATCCTCCTCGTAGTAGACGCAGGGGGTGCATCAAGGAGCGTGCATGCAATGGCCCTCGGGTATGCGGGGTTTGACCCGGACGTCAGGGTCGCGGGGGTCATCTTCAACCGGGTCGGGAGCCCGCGTCACCGGGCCATAATCGAGGCCACTGAGAGCATCCCGGCCTACGGCTGGGTCCCCCGGCGCGAAGACCTCGCGGTCGGGAGCCGGCACCTCGGGCTCGCGATGGCAGACGAGGACAGTGCGATGGCCCGATTCGGGGCGGTGGTGGAGGAGACCTGCGATCTCTCCGGGATCCTGGAACTCGCACGGTCAGCCCCACCCCTCCCGGTGCCCCCAGACGTGCCAGACCAGCCGGAGGCGCGGGTGCGCCTCGGCGTCGCGCGTGACGCTGCGTTCTGCTTCTACTACGCCGACAACCTCGACCAGCTCGCGCAGGCCGGAGCGGAAATTGTCTTCTTCTCACCGATGACCGACCGGCTCCCTCGGGTGGACGGCCTCTACCTCGGCGGCGGCTACCCCGAACTCCACGCAGAAGCGCTCGCCGCCGCCCGGTGCCGGGAGGATGTGCGGCAGGCGGTCGATGACGGCATGCCGGTCTACGCCGAGTGCGGGGGGCTCATCTATCTCACCGAGCGGCTCACGACCCCTGATGGCGGCTACCCGATGGTGGGGGTCCTCCCGGCGACGGCCATGATGACCGACCGCATCCAGGCTCTCGGCTACGTGGAGGCCCGGGTGGTCGGCGCGACACCGGTGCTTGCACCCGGCTCCTCCTTCCGGGGCCACGAGTTCCACTACTCACGGCTTGAATGCGCTCCCGATGCGAGGTTCGCGCTGGAACTCCTCCAGGGTCGGGGGATCGACGACGGCCGGGACGGACTCATCGTGCAGAACGCGGTCGGGCAGTACACCCACGCCTACTTCACGGCAGGGTTTGCTGAGGGGCTGGTGCAGGCTGCCGCGGCATACCGTCGGGCGTAGGGGATTAGCCCCGCACCCACCGGTACGCGCAGGAAAGAGGTTTTTATGCGGTTATGTTCTCAGTGACGGTGATCGTCCCGTCAAATCCGGTCTCTTCTGATTCGTAGGCGTAATTACCTGCTGTGCTGAAGGTATAATCGGCCGAGTCACCAGGCTCAATCGCCCCCAGGTCGATGGACCCGGTCGGCCCCGTGATCGTGATGGTCTGATTTGTGTCGGCGGCGTTGATCCAGGTCACCGTGCTGTCTATCGGGACGGTGAGCGTATCCGGGTTAAACCCGCTCCCGGTGATCGAGATGACCCCCTCACCGGCCGGCGGTGCGGGCGGTGTCTCGGTCACGTTCGTGATCGAGGTCTCAGTCTCTACCGGAGTCTCGGTCACGTTCGTGATCGGGGTCTCAGTCTCTACCGGAGTCTCGGTCACGTTCGTGATCGGGGTCTCAGTCTCTACCGGAGTCTCGGTCACGTTTGTGATCGGGGTCTCGGTCTCCACCGGAGTCCCGGTCTCCACCGGAGTCACCGTCTCATTACCCGCCGGCTGTACGCACCCTGCGATCATGATGCTGGCGACCACCATGAGAGCAAGGATACCAAACATTCGTTTCATGGAGTGGGATGATGCCCCCGCGCGTAAATAAACTTTGCCCTGCCAAGGAAAACAGAAATGCCGGGCATAAATTCGTTATAGCGGTATCAGAGCGACCTATCAGGCTACCGGTTCCCTGCCACGGGTTCGTCAAACGAGAAACTCCCGTAACGCCCCCCTCCTCCAGGATGAAGGGTTATGCGGCCGATTCTCAGAGCCTCGATCGCGTCGCCCACACCGGGGTGGATCGCCCGGATATCCCGGGTGGGAGCGGTAGTGAGGATGGTGATCTCGTCCCCGAACGTTGCAAGGAGTTCCTCGTAAAGGGCGCCGCACCGCCGGGTTGCCGGAGATGCGGTGCCGAGGACCCGGGCGATGATCTCGCCGAGCGGGATTATGTGGAGATACGGGGGGCGGCACTGCAGCGGGGCCGCGGCAGCGAGTTCTGCCACCCGATCGGCGACGCCCTTCTTGATCTGCTTCCCGTCCTCCGGGCACCTCCAGCCGAGCGCCTCCGCCTCCTCACAGGAGTAATGGCGGTAGCAGCGTATGCAGGCGGTGCGATTGTACTTACCCTCCTCCGGGAAGAACCCGACGTTCATGGCGATCCTCGCGCCCGCGACCGCGTCGAGGACACCCCGCACCCCCGGCGCCCCCGCCGCATCGAGCCGGGTGAACTCCCGGCCGAGCCTGACCGGGGTCGCGCTGTGGGCATCGGAACTGGAGATGAAGGGAACGTCGGCAAGGTCAGGGATGCCGGCACCGTATGAAGTATCGGCCGAGAGCCCGAGCTCGAGGAAGTCGATCCGTTCACTCCCGTAGCACCCGGCCAGGGTGTCGAACCGGGCATAGAGTGATGTCCAGGGGGTGAAGGCGTGGGCGGGGCCGATGAGCCCGCCGACGTCGTGGACCGCGGAGGCGATCGCATCGCCCTCGAGGTCAACGTGAGGGCGGCCGGCGGTCGCGACGTTCCGGCTGTGGGGGGCGAAGACCTCAGCGAGTTCGGCGAACTGGTCAAAGGATTCGGCAAGGATGAGGTGGTGGACCCGGTGCCGGTCTTCCACCTCAGCGGTGGGAATGACCACTATCCCGGACCCGTCTTCGGGGTGATCCCGCCACGCCGCACGCCAGGCAGGGTGGAGGGCATCACCACTCCCGAGGACGTCGAGGCCTTTCATTCTAGCGGCCGCAAGGAGCGACTCAGGCGTCATCGACGGGGAGGTGGCCATCGAGTACGGGGAGTGGATATGGAGGTCGGCGTCGAGAAGCATGGTTTTCCGGGAGATAGATTAGTGCTCATCCGGGATTAGTCTGCAGGGGCGCCGGGCAGGGGTGCGTGCCCGGGGCACCCGGGTAAATAACAGGGGTGGTTATAACCACCCAAAAAAGATGCAACTACAATCAGGGAGTACATCCGGTATGCTGAGGTGGCAGCGGTTCTCTTCGAGGTCCGGTACTTCAAATCGAGCGTTGTCCGCGTGAATCTCCATGCCTGAAGGTAGCGCGTATGTGGGGGGAGATCCCCCAGCCGCGGCATCCAGCACCTGCCTTTCATCAGTCTGACCGGAGCGTTCGTCCCAGTCTTCGGCCATCCGCCGCATCTCGGCAGGGTCAGGTAGTCTGTCCCCCGCGCACCAGCACTCCGGGAGATGCTCTCCTCAAACATCGTTTCCCCAAGGTTGTTTGCGCCAGAAAGGGGGGTCATCTCCGCCATCTTTCTTCCCAGTTTCACCCAGGAGGTCTGGATATTCCTGATGTTGTCGAGGAAGAGCCGGGTCACTGCGACCATCAGGATATCTTCCCTCCCGGTCGCCCCGGCCCGGGCACGCCCCGCCCGGTAGAGCGGGGTGTTTTCGTGGACGAACGAGAGCGGCACGAACTCGGTGAACCCTCCGGTCTCGTCCTGGATCTCGGGAGAATGCCAAGGTGCCAGGCCCGGTCACCCTCACTCTCACAGTGACCGTACATGATCGTCGCCGTCGAGCGGATGCCGAGATCGTGCGCTTCCCTGATGATCCGGACCCGGGTCGCGGTATCGATCTTCTCCCGGCAGATCACCGCGCGGACCCGATCCACCAGGATCTCAGCCGCGGTCCCGCAGAGCGTCCCCGAGCCCCGCCGCCTGCATCCGGGTGAGCACCTCCCGCATCGAGAGACTGCTCTTCTTTGCAGCGTAGGCCACCTCTATCGGGTTGCTCGCGTGGATGTGGACCGCCGGCGCCTCGTCCCGTATCCAGGATATGATATCGATGTAGGACCGGGCATCAAAATCCGAGCGGAGACCGCTTACCGTGCAGACCTCAGTGACACCCCGCTCACGCGCCGCCCGTGCCTTCTCCCGGACGGTGGTCTCGTCATGAGATACACATCTGCGTCGCCCGCCTTTGTGCGCATTAAATCGGAACGTTGTAAGGATATCGAGACTCCTTCTCGTGGCAGGCCGCCGGTGGTAGTTGACCTTCCCGTTCCCGGTAAGTGTGTGGTTGTCACGCTCCCTCAAGAATCTTCTCCTGTCCTGTTCCCCGGGCATACACTTATTATACTCGCCGGTGCATCCCGACTGCCATGGCTCAAGAGATCCTATGTCACCAGCGGGTCCGGCTCAGTTACAAGGACGCGTTCGGATATGTCATCCCGGTCGGGACGACCAGCCTGATGACCTGGGTGACCGATGAAGGAATGATCGGGACCGAGGGGTTTGATATCGATGCGCTGGCAGTCTTTGGAGTTCCCGCAGCGATCGTCGGTGTCTCTGAAGAATCTACCCTGGAGACCCTCGACGACCTGATGGACGCTGAGGTGAAGGCGGTAAATCTCCCGGCGGTCCAGCGCCGTATCGAGATCGGGATGCCGGGGAGAGAGGCCTTAAACAGGATGTGAACTGCCAGGCAGTGGATAGGGGATATCTCCAATCCACTTTTGTACGGGAGAGGCCCTGCCTCTCAGGACGCGATTGGTCATCACGGCCCACTGCTATGTCGGCAAACCACTGGATGAGCAAGAAGGTCGGGCCTATCTTGCTCTACTACATACAAGCAGGCAGGCCACTTTCATCCGTGCAGCCCATGCCTCCACCGACCCTCCCCAGAAGCTCGCGCTGCGCACCTTCAACAGTTGATCCACGGTTACCCCCGTGCGGGCGCCGCCGCCACGGGGTCGTCAGAGGTCCTCCTTTAGCCGGCACTGGCGCAGAACGCAACACCGGCGTCACCGGTCCCGCCCACCAGCGAGGAGATCCAGGAGATGCATTCGACATGTATAAGAGCACCACGAGCGCAATACGTAGTAAAACCTCAAGACAATCGTAGAGCCCGCGCATTCAAGCGTGGAATACTTTCAGGAGGCACGAGGCAGGTCCCGTGTCTTCGAAGAGAGTAAAAGATATGAGGCCAACATCATGACTTCCAGAATGCATACCCCCCACACAACCTGTCCCAGCTGCCACGAAGAGGTCTTCCTGGACGAACTCGTGGGCGGGCGTTGCCCCCTCTGTGGGTATTCCCTCGATGAGGACGACGGAACATGCAGTGAGTACGAGGAGCTCCTCGAGCGTTCCGATCTCGGGTGGATGATCTTCCAGATCTTTGTCTACAAACGATTCTGCAGCAGGGGAGCAAACCCGCTCCATGTCATGCAGCTCATCTCCCGGTACGAGGACCTTGTCCAGTGCAGCCCGGCAGACGCGGAGAAGATGCGGTTCACTCTGGAAGTTCCAATGAGCCGCTGGGAACGATTGCTCCCAAAACGGTGCTCGAGGTGCGGCAGGATCTTCATCTCGGGCGGGAAAGCAACGATCTCGGGGGACTTCTCGTCCCCTGATATCGTACGGGAGCATATCTGCCCGTCCTGCTGATCAGTAGGTCCGGGCAACCAGGGTGGATGTGCCCTTGCCGCCGCAGGCGACGCACGGGCCGTCCGAGACGGTAATCTGGTCCGAGCGGATATCGGACCCGAGGATGCTTGCATCCACCGCTATCTCAATCTTTTCTGCACACTCCTGCGATCCGCACCAGTGGACGACCACAACCCCGTTCTTCACCGCTTCGGCAGTCTCTTCAAGGGTCTCAGCCACGGCGATCCGGTCGGCCATCGCCTGCCGCGCCGCCTGCCAGATCCTCTCCCGGAACTCAGCAAGGATCGAGAAGACCCCCTCAACGGCGCCCCGGCGGTCAAGCTTGATCTTCTGGCCGTCGCGGGTGACGGCGACGATCGTGTTCGTGTCGATGTCACGCGGCCCGATCTCGATCCGCAGCGGGACGCCGCGCATCTCCCAGTGATAATACTTCGCGCCCGGGCGCATATCGCGGTCATCAAGCCTCACGGTAAACCCGGCTCCCCGGAACTCCTCCTCGAGCGCCGTAGCCGTCGAGAGTACCTCGTCACGGCGTTTCCCGATGATGATCGGCACGATGACGACCTGGATCGGCGCAACCTCGGGCGGCAGCACGAGTCCTTTATCATCGCCATGGACGCTGATGATAGCTGCAATCGACCGCTCGGAGATCCCGTAGCAGGTCTGGTAGGCGTACTGCTGTTCTCCGTTCGCGTCCTCGTAGGTGATATCGTAGGTCCGGGAGAAGTGGTCGCCGAGCATATGCACCGTCCCTATCTGGAGGGTCTTTCCGTCCGGCATGATAGTATCGACCGCGATGGTGTAATCAGCGCCCGGAAACTTGTCCCAGTCGGGGCGGCGGGAGATGATCACTGGCACCTGAAGGCTGTCGTAGAACTCCTTGTAGAGATCGACCGCGGCCTCGACCTGTGCTGCCGCCTCCTCCCGCGTCGCATGCACGGTGTGCGCCTCCTTAAACGACGTGATCTCACGGAGACGGATGAGCGGGCGGGTATGCTTCGTCTCGTAGCGGAAGGTGTTGACGATCTGGTAGAGTTTCAGGGGAAGATCCGTGTGAGACCGGATCCAGAGCGAGTACATCGGATAGATGGCGGTCTCGCTCGTGGGCCGCAGCGCGAGCGGCACGTCAAGTTCGTTCTTGCCGCCGCGGGTGACCCAGTATACCTCGTCCTCGAAGCCCTTGATGTGCGTGGCCTCCTTCATGAACTCGGTCTCCGGGATCAAGAGCGGGAACATCGTCTCCTCATGATCGCGGTCCATCAGGTCCTGGAGTATCCCGTATGCGCGCCTCCTGATGGCGAAACCGTAGGGATACCAGACGTACAGTCCCTTGACAGGGTAGCGGACGTCCATGATCTTGGCTCGCCAGAGGATCTCGTTATACCACCGGGAAAAATCTTCTTTCCGGGGAAGTGCGCCAGTATCTTCTTCCATCCATCTCGTACCTCAAAATTGTGATCTGCCTCTTTTAGGCGATCATACTTAGGATTACTGGCGTAATAAATACCTCTACAACCGCCGCGACCGCGAGGAGCGGGACGACTATCCGGAGGAAGAGACGGGCCAGCGGCACCGCCGCAGCAGCGGCATCGCCACTGCCATGCCACTCGGTCATGAGCGCCCGTCCGAGGAGAAGCCCGAGACCGCCCGCGATAAGGAATGATGGGATCTCGAAGATGCCGTGCGGGATGAGCGCCGCCGCGATGAAGAGCATGCCCTGCTGCTGCCGCATGAGTTCTGCCACCGCACCGATCAGGAGTCCGTTGATCGAGAGGATCAGTACCGTGACGACGCCGAGCGAGGCTCCCCCGAGAAAGAGAAGGACGCAGGTGGTGAGGTTGTTTAAGAATATCTTGCCGGCGAGAACCGCCGGGGAGTCGGAGAGGATCTGGCTTGCGATCTGGTCGCGGAAGAGAGTCATGACCTCCGTGCCGACCGTCGGGTCGCGGATCACAGCAAAGGTACCAAGGCCGATCGAGACGATAAAGAAGACGCTCGCAAAGATCGTGACCCGGGTAAGTGAATATTCAGACATAGAGCACCATCCGTATCATGTCCCGTATCCCCGGCGCCATGCCGACAACGATCATGGCAAGCAGGATGAGGTGCCAGAGACCAGGGCTCCCTTCTTTCTTATACATCTCAAGGATATAAATGGCGGGGATTAGGACCACGATCTTGAGGAGAAACATCGAAAACGCGGTTCCGGTCGCCTCGATCAGGTTTGAGCCCACGACATGCTGCTCCACATAATGGATAGGATGGATATCGATGCCGTAACCTGTTGCGCTCGCGTCCAGCATATGGCCGAATATGAGGAGTTTGTAGAGGATGTTTGAGGCGTAGTCCCACTTCGCGCCGTAGACGAGGAGAGCCCAGAGGGCGAGCGATGAGACCGATGCGAGGGCGAGGATGGCGATGAGGACGTCGAGCGCAATCCTTGTCTCAGCAAGACCGAACCAGATGAGCACCGCACCGGTCGCGATGCAGGCGACGATGCCCACCCCCGCGTAGACCCGGCTGTAGCGGGTGACGAGTCTCGCGTTCTCAGCGAGTTTCCCCACAAAGAGGGCGACCGCCGCAACCACAAAGATTGTGAAGAAGATCAGGGGGGTGATCAGAAGAAACCGGAGGTCGGAGGTGACCATACCGGTATCCTCGACGACCCGCAGGAGTCCGCCGAGGACGACGAAGGGCAGGGTCGCAAGCACCAGTTCGTCGTCGATGACAATCTTATACCGCTGGAGCCCCCGGTAGACCACATAGACCGCTACGATGAGTATCAGGGCGTAGGTCAGCGTATCGACAAGCGTGTATGCCTGGCCGTAACGAATGGGATCGATGTAGTATTTGTAGAGGAACTCCCTAATCATTACTGATCTGAATGAGCGCAGGCGGCATAAACTTACTCAGGACTAAAGTCTTCGACAAGTCTAAATGGATGCAGCTCCCCCGCGACGTCGTCATCGGCCATGACGTCATCGAGCAGGTCCCGGCCGTCTGTGAAGACCTGGATCTGGGTGACTCCGTGCTCATCATATCGGGGGAGCAAACATGGGACCTGGCCGGAAAGCGGGTCAAGGCGCTGCTTTCTGACTCCTACGAGGTTACGAAGTTTATCGCCGCCGGTGGCGATCCCCTTGAGACGATCAGGAGGGCTGAAGCGGCGGCGGCCGAGGCCAGGTTTGTTATTGGCGTCGGCGGTGGCCGGGTCATCGATACCGCGAAGATCGCTTCCTACAACACCGATCGTCACTTTATCAGTGTTCCGACAGCCGCGTCACATGACGGCATCGCCTCATCAAGGGCCTCGGTCCCGACCTCCGAAGGGAACGTCTCACTCGCCGCCGAGCCGCCCATCGCGGTCGTCGCCGATACCACCATCATCGCATCGGCGCCCCACCGGCTGCTCGCGTCCGGGTGTGCGGATATCATCGCAAACCATACCGCGATCCTCGACTGGGAACTCTCTCACCGTCTCAGGGGCGAACCGCTCTCTGAGTATGCGCTGGCGCTCTCCAGGATGACCGCCGAGATTCTCTTTAAAAACGCTGATCTCATCAAACCGCACTCCGAGGAGAGCGCGTGGATCGTGACGAAAGCGCTGGTGTCTTCGGGCGTCGCGATGAGCATCGCAGGGTCGTCCCGGCCAGCCAGCGGCGGCGAGCACAAGTTCTCCCACGCGCTGGACCGGCTCGCGCCCGGCAAGGGTCTCCACGGGGAGAAATGTGGCATCGGGGCCATCATCACGATGTATCTCCATGGCGGCGATTGGCGGGGGATCCGCGACTCCCTGCGAAAGATCGGGGCACCGACCACGCCGGCCGGGATCGGGGTCGATGACGAGACAGCTGTTGAGGCACTGCTTGCCGCCCGGACGATCCGGCCGGAACGGTTCACGATACTGGATATGGGGCTGACCCGGGAATCGGCACAAAACCTTGTAAAGATGCTCTACCGGGAGTGAGCGAATTGATGGCAAAAGAGAAGACAAAGGTGACGCTGGTTGGGGTAGCGCTTGCAAAGACGGGGCTTGATTTTGTCTACGAAGGCAGCACGTGCGCCGAGTGCGAGAACTGCAAGGTGCGCAAGGTCTGTCACAACCTGCAGCCCGGGAAGAAGTACCGCGTCACTACTGTCCGTTCAAACACCAGGCACGACTGTCCGGTCCACCACGAGGCGGTGGTCGCAGTCGACGTCGTGGAGGCGCCGATCGTCGCGCTGATCAGCGCTGGTATGGCGATCGCAAACTCAAAGATCAGCTATGAGTTCTCATGCCCGAGGACAGGCTGCCGGAGCTACCGGCTCTGCCGGCCCGACGGCATCATCGAGGGGGAGAAGTACGTCGTCAGGGAGGTCCTCGGCAACGCCCCTGAGCCCTGTGAACGGGGCCGACCCCTGAAATTGGTGGAACTGCGGCCCATCTGACGCTGTTGCATCGAGCCGTCTCTATTTTCACCTTATTTTGCGGTTCCTGGCGTGTGGGTGTCGACGTGACTTCACGCGAAGTCGCGAAGGGGCACGAAATTTGGGTAAGGGGTGTCGGCCAACTCCCCTTCGCGTCTTCGCGCACATCCGTGTGAGGAACGTTATATGGAAAACATAAGATGCCCCGGTCCACTACGGCCTGCTCACCGACCAGAGCCTGCGGGCACGATCAAAGAGCTCTTCCCGGTCCTGCAACACCGATAACCAGGACTCCGGGATCGCCTCGAGCCCCCAGCGTGCCCCGGCAAGGCCGCCGGTGATGGCGCCGACGGTATCGGCGTCGCCCCCGAGGTTGACCGCCGCGACCACCGCCTCACGGAACGATGATGCCTCCATGAAGACCCTGATGGCGCAGTGGGTGCAGAGGACGGCGTCAAGCGAGGGTTCTGGCGGGTAAGCCTGGTAATCCTCGAGCAGATCCTTGAGTTCCGCATCCCTGCAGGCGGTAACGGCCTCTCCAAAAGCTGCATCAGCCTCTTCTCCTCGGCACATCCCGCTGACCATCTGGTTGATAACCGCCGACGCCTCACCGGCCACCGGATCAAAGTGCGTGACGCGGGACGCCGCAAGACTCATCTCCCGCACCTCCCCGGGGGGATAGAATATGCCGATCGGGATCCCGCGCATGACGCTCCCGTTGCTCCGGCTCCCTCCCCGTTCTTCGTGCACTCGGGCTGCGGCGGCTTCAGGTTCAAGACCGTTCTCGACGAGATCGAGGACGGCCCGGGATGTGGGCCCGAAAAAACCCGGATATGTGCGGTATACGCGGATCAAGCGTCCTGCAAAGTCTTCTGCGTTGAATCCCTGACACTGGATAAGGGTCTCGGCGAGGGCTGACGCCTGCAGGGTATCGTCGGTGTACTGCCCCGGGAGGGTATTGTGAATCCCGCCGCCCTGCATCTCCGTTACAGCAATCGGCCGCGGAGGAAGGCCTTCCAGGGGCGCGCCCATGGCATCCCCGGTTGCAAGTCCAATAAACGCTCCGACTGCCAGCATCCCATTCATATAAAAAGATCACCAATAAAATATATTTACCCGCGGACAGTAGTATTCTTCGAGGAAAAGGTGGTATTGTGCAAAAAGAAGAGCTGCTTCACTTACACATGTTACTGGTTCACATCAAAAAGTATTATGAAGGAACCACAGGGGAGGTGGTCCCGACCGACCAATATGACGCTCTCCACATCTCTCCAGTCCATATCCATAAGAATAAGATCTCGCACAAAAAAGCTATTCTTACTCTCGGAAGCGAGTTTGTCCAGCATATCAGGTCCAACCATAGTCCCTATATTGGACAACAACAGCATGATGTCTCCTCAGAAGGAGTTGCAACCGAACACTAGGGGATGAACGATATCGAGGTACTCCGGGAGATCATCTCCCGGATCTTTTCTGCGGGGCCTGACCCTGATATCCAGAGGATCAAACTTGGGGTCTGTCGGGATTTCAGCGTCAATGTGCCCAAGAATTCTGCAATTCTTGCCGCAGCCACGCCGGAGGAGCGGGAGCACCTCCGGCCACTTCTCCTCGTGAAACCCACCCGGACGCTCTCTGGTGTGGCGCCCATCGCGGCGATGACTTCGCCTCACCCCTGTCCCCACGGGAAATGCCTTCCCTGCCCGGGCGGGCCGGAACACCCTTTTGCCTCTCCCCAGAGTTACACGGGAGAAGAACCGGCGGCGCTCCGGGCCAGGGAGCACGCGTTCGACCCCTACGACCAGGTGCAGGCCCGGCTCGGGCAGTTCGAGGCGCTCGGCCACCACGTGGATAAGGCGGAGCTGATCGTGATGGGCGGAACGATGACCGCACGATCGAGCGAGTATCAAGAGTGGTTCGTCGGGGCCGCTGTGCAGGCGATGAACGACTACCCCCGGCCCGGGATCCCGCCGGAGACCCCGGACCTTGAAGCAGTCTTTGCTGCGAACGAGCGCTCTGAGGTCAGGTGCGTCGCGATCACGTTCGAGACGAGGCCGGATTGGTGCCGGGAGGAGCATATCAACCGGATGCTCACCATGGGGGTGACCAAGGTGGAACTCGGAGTCCAGCACCTGGATGACCGGATCCTCGACTACAACCGACGGGGCCACGGGGTCGCGGAGTCGGTCGAAGCAAACTGTCTCCTGCGCGACGCCGGGCTGAAGGTGGGGTTCCACATGATGCCAAACCTCCCGGGAGCGAGCATGGAGGATGACCGGAGGATGTTTCGGGAACTCTTCCGCGATCCCCGGTTCCGTCCTGACTTTCTGAAGATCTACCCGACCCTGGTGACCCCGGGCTCTGAGATCGAGACACTCTGGGAGCGGGGCGACTACCGGCCTTACACTGAGGATGAACTGATCGACCTTGTCGCCTACGCAAAATCCCTCCTCCCGGAGTATGTCCGGCTCCAGCGTATCCAGCGGGATATCCCGGCAAAGCTGATCGTCGCTGGTTCCCGGCACAGCAACTTCCGGCAGCTCGCGGCGGCGCGGCTCCATGAGCAGGGACTGCGGTGCCGGTGCATCCGGTGCCGGGAGGTCGGCAGAGCGCCTGCGCCAGAGGAGGTGGCGATCTCGACGTACGCCTACGAGTCCTGCGGCGGGGAGGAGCGGTTCATCCAGGCAGGTTCGGAAGACACCCTCGTTGGGTTTGCGCGGCTCCGGTTCCCGAACCGTGCCTTCCGCGACGAACTCGACGGGGCGGCGCTCCTGCGCGAGCTTCATGTCTACGGGGGCATGGTCCCCCTCGGTACCCCTGCAGAGGGTGATGAGTGGCAGCACCGCAGTTTCGGGGCCCATCTCCTCTCCCGCGCCGAGGAGGAGGCGCGTGACAGCGGATTTGCGCGGCTCGCCGTGATGAGCGGTGTCGGGGTGCGGCCCTACTACAGGAAACAGGGATATGAACGAGCGGGGCCATATATGATCAAGACAGTTCTATGAAGCCCGCGACGCTCGAGTTTGTGAAGCAGAGATTCGTGGAGTACTACCAGAAGCAGAATCTCATCGCTCCGTCCTCCCTTGAGCAGCGCGAATGGGGTTTTGTCTTCTTCGATGCCGGCTCCGACGTCAGGATGCGGCGGCATATGGCGTTTATGGATCCACAGGAACTCAGCGCATATGTCAAGAACCTGGTGCCCGCCCATGTCTACTACTCGACGGCCTACTACCAGACACCGTCGGCACCGACAATGAACGAGAAACACTGGGCGGGCGCCGACCTGATCTTCGACCTTGACGCCGACCAGAACGTCCGCGGCTCCTACGCGACGATGCTTGCGCGGGTCAAGGAGGAGACCGAGAAACTGATCGGGATGCTGACCGACGAACTCGGGTTCTCTCGCAACCACATCAAGATTGCCTTCTCTGGGGGGCGCGGCTACCACGTCCATCTCACCGATATCGCCATCCGGGGCTGGGGGAGCCCGGAACGGCGCGAGATCATCGATTACGTCTGCGGTATCGGGATCGACGCGGCCGCGATGCTTGCCCCCGGGGCTCCCCCGACCGGGTGGCGGCGGCGCTACGTGGGCGCTCTCCGCGACCATCTTACCTGGCTGGCGGGTCTTGACCCGGTTGAGGCGACGGCATATCTAGGGGAGCTGGAGGGTGTCAGCAAGCGGGCGGCCCGGGAGTTCGTTGCAGACATCGACACCATTCTTGCGAAGAATCCCGCAGCCCTCCTGCAGAACCAGGTCGGCAGGGCGATCATGGCCGCCCCGGAGTTTGAGAACCGGATCCGGGATGCAGGGGCGCGAGCGGACGAACCGGTTACGACCGATATCAAGCGGCTGATCCGGGCACCGGGATCGCTGCATGGTGGCAGCGGTATGCGGGTGGTACCACTCGATATCCACGACCTCGCCGACTTCGACCCGCTCGTGGATGCGGTGGTATTTGGTGAGCGGGAGGTGCGGGTGGATATGAAGATGGACTTCACCACGTCCTTGCTCGGGAGGACCTACGCGCTCAAAGAAGGGACCACAAGCGTGCCTGAGGCGCTTGCGGTCTTCCTCTGCTGCCGGAACGTGGCAGAGATCGCGGGGGGTGTATGAGGCAGTGGCTGCCGACCTCCTGGAGAAACTGCGGAAGACGCTGCTTGAGATGCACCACACCGGCAGGCTTTCTGATATCGATCCAGATCTCTACGAGGACGCCCGAGCCTACATCGAGAAACTCAAGGCTGACTACTACAGCCTCGAAAACCCTCTCGAGAGCCGGGCAGGAAGCCTGATCATCGAGGAGATCGGGAGCGTCAGCGACACGGTGCAGGAGATCTTCTCGATTCGGACCAGACAGATCCTTGATCTTGCGTTCCAGCAGATCGAGGGACAGTACTTCGATAGGGAGGAGGCACGAAAGATGCTCCCGGCAGAGCGCGCGATGTACGGGCAGATCATCGAGGCCATCGAGGTCTGCCGGGAGGCGCTCATCTACGGGAAGGAGTATCCCTTCTGTGGAACCGGCGCGGAGGCCGTGGATGCGATGATCGATGAACCTGGTGATAGCGCCGGAATTGAGGAGCCGGTCGCCGCCGGTTCTGCCACCTCTCTCTACGCCCTTGTGCATATCCGCGCCGATATGGAGTCATTCATGGGGGTGGATGGAAGGGTGTATGCGTTGAAGCGAGGGGATATCGTCACCCTGCCGGAAAACAATGCAGATGTGCTCTGCGAGCGCGACATAGCCTTAAATATCATGCTTAACAAGTAGTATAGATACTCGAGTTAGGGGCTATTATCATGAAAATGCCAGCAAAGTTCAGGACTTACTGCCCATTCTGCAGGACCCATCAGGTTCATGAGGTTGTGAGGGTGAAGAGGGGTAGGGTACGCCACTTCAACTGGATCGACCGCCAGAAGGAGCGCAGGAGCACTGTGGGCAACATGGGTAAGTTCAGCAAGGTGCCCGGCGGCGATAAGCCGACAAAGAGGATCAATGTGAGATACCGCTGCACAGTCTGCGGGAAGGCGCATCTCCGGCCAGGATTCCGGGCCGGCAAGTTTGAGTTGACGGAGTGAGGGCATATGGTCCGGCTGAAGAGAGAGAATAGGAGCGCTTTCCTGAAGGTAAAGTGCCCGGATTGTGAGAACGAACAGGTAGTCTTTGAGAAGGCGAGTACCGTTGTGGAATGTGGTGTCTGCGGGCGTGTCCTTGCTGAGCCCCGCGGCGGGAAAGCGGATATAAAGGCTGAGATACTGGCAGTACTTGAGTGATTATTGTATGTATGAGAGAGAGTGGCCCGAAGAGGGAGAACTCGTTGTCTGCACGGTCGTGGACGTCAAGGATTTTGCGGCGTTCGTGACCCTGGACGAGTACAGCGGGCGAAGAGGGCTTATACCGATATCAGAGATAGCACGGGGCTGGATTAAGTATATCCGGGACTACATACGCGAAGGACAGAAGGTCGTCTGCAAAGTCCTGAGTGTCGACCCAAGTCGCGGCCACATCGATCTCTCGTTAAAAGACGTAAACGAACACCAGCGGCGTGAGAAGATCCACGAGTGGAAGAACGAGCAGAAGGCCACCAAGTGGGTCGGGTTCGCCGCCGAGGCGACGGGAGTTGACCGAAGGGTCATTGAAGAGGCCATATACCATGAATACGGCCTGCTCTACCCGGCGTTTGAGGATATTGTCACCACCGACGGTGAGGCGGCGAAGAGGCTGGATCTTGACGAGCGGGTCAGGGAGGCACTCATCTCTATCGCGCGCGATAACGTGAAGGTCCCCCGGGTGACCATCACAGGGTATCTTGAGATGATCTCGCCCCGGCCCGACGGGGTCAACGTGATCAGGCGGGCGCTCCGGAGCGCGCAACCAAAGATCGAGAATGTCGAGATCGACCTGACCTATCTCGGGGCCCCGAGATACAGGATAAAAGTGACCGCGCCCGATTATAAAACAGCGGAGCGGGCAATCGAGAAGGCGGCGAATGCTGCTATCGGCGTGGTTGAGCGGGCGGGCGGATCCGGTAAATTTATCCGAAGACAGAAAGCCGGATAAGCGAATATGAGCAACCGCATCCGCCGTTGTCCGCATGACTGGAGATACACGCTCTCTCTGGTCTGCCCCGTCTGCGGCCAGCCGACACGGCCGGCTCATCCGGCACGTTTTTCACCCGAGGATAGGTACGGTAGATATAGGAGGGTTATGCGCAGATGGAACATGTCACCGTGAATTTTTTCCGGGAAGATGGTATCGAGGCTCCGGTCCTGGTCGAGGGGCTGCCCGGGGTTGGGCATGTCGGGAAACTGGTCGCCGACCACCTGGTCGACGCGCTCGGGGGCGAGCTGGTAGCGGAGATCTACTCGCTCCACTTCCCACCGCAGGTGGTCGTTGACGAGTGCGGCGTCACCCACCTCGTCGGTAACGAGATCTACCGCTGCGAGAAGGATGGAAAGGCAATCCTCTTTCTCGTGGGGGATTTCCAGAGCACATCGGCAGAGGGGCATTATATCCTGACCGAGAGTTACCTGGACATCGCCCAAGATCTGGGCGTCCGACGGATCTATGCGCTCGGTGGTTACGGCGTCGGTCATCTGGTCGAGAACCCGCGGGTTTTTTCCGCTGTCAATATGGAGCATCTCCGGCCTGAAGTGGAGGCGGCCGGGGGGACGTTTGAGAACGCGGGGACCGGCGGGGTGATCGTGGGGGCGTCGGGACTCCTGCTTGGTCTCGGCAGGGTGCGGGGGATCGAGGGGATCTGCCTGATGGGGGAGACGAGCGGTTATATCGTCGATCCGATGAGCGCAGACAGCCTTCTTTCGGTCCTCTCCAACCTGCTCGAGATCGAGGTTGACCATACCTTCCTGCAGGAGCGGGCGGAGGATATGGAGCGGGCGATAGAAAAGATCCGGGAGGCCGAAGAGGCCAAGAGCCAGGAAGAACTGAATTATATCGGCTAAGATACTCTTTTTTTGCCGGGAGCACCGGTTTTTCGTATGCCCGCGTCTCCTGCGTCCTTGGGGACCGCACATCCACCTGAGTCAACGGTTGAGGGGGATGAGAAGATCTCGCGCGAAGCCGCAAAAAATCGCGAAGAGAAGGCACCGGGATAGGAGTTGCACAGACTCGCGCCTTCGCGCATCTTTTAACGCTATCTCCCCTCCCTCCGCGACGGGCAGCCGGTACTGAACCCGCAGGTCGCATGACAGGTCTTCTCGGGGAGGTTGTCCCTCTTCTCGGCCCAGCGCACCAGCGGAATGATCGCTTCGCAGAGCTGGCGTCCATCCTCAGTCAGCGAGTATTCCACCCGGGGCGGGATCTCGGGGAACGCCTCCCGCTGGATCAGTCCTTCCTTCTGCAGTTCTTTCAGGGTGTCGGTGAGGGACTTCGGGCTGATCCCGCCGAGGATATTCATGATGTCGTTGAACCGCAACCGCTCGTGATGGCCGAGGATGCTGATGATCAGGATGGCCCACTTCTTCGATATCGTGGTGATGATCCCCTCAAGGGGGCAGAGGCAGATCCGGTCGCTACTCTTCTCCATAGTCACTACACTACTATAAAGTTTGTATTATTAATACTATCTGAACTATTGTAATAGTATATACAAAGCAAAGGAGGTGAATGTCAATGTGTACACCGATTCATCATCAGGCCTGCTCGTGTCATCATGGTCCCTGTGGATGCATGCAGTCCCTCACAATTGAGGAGGAGATCGCGATGCTGGAAGCCCAAAAGAAGCGGATGCAGGTCATGATCGATATGACAGACCGAAGGATCGAGAGTCTGAAGAAGAGAGCCTGAACGATTCACTTTTTTCGTGGGTGGGTCTGGTGCGCTCCGGGGCGGCTAATGGACCAATTACATCTAATATTTCATGTGCACCGCTTCCTCACGCAGAAGAGCGCGTTGCCCGCGGAGATAAATCGCATTCCCTTCGCGAGCAACCAGCAGCGGCACGCCCCTCCACACCCAAAAATTAAGGTGAAATGGCCCGGTAGCAGCAGTCGCGATCCCGCTCGACCAGGGGAAGCGAAACCCTATATGCTGGGGGCAATCCTATTGAAGTACGCCATGATCCTTGAGTATATCAACGCGGCACTCGAACACGCCAACTACGAGATCATCGAGGACGCTGAACCGTATTACGGAGAGGTTCCGGAACTTCCCGGGGTCTTTGCAACCGGCAGGACGCTGGAAGAGTGCAGGAGAAACCTTGCCGGTGTCATCGACGAATGGTTGATCATACGGCTCCGGCGCGGCCTCCCGATACCTCCGGTCGCCGGCCGCACAGTGAGAGAGATCGTCAGGGCGGACACGGGTGCCGGAGCACAGAGAGACCCCTCTCATGGAAAACCTGTTTGTGAAGAACTTTAAGGCCCCGGAATTTGGGGACCATACCAGGGAGGTAAACACCCATTCATGGCGAAAGGAGATCTCGTTCTGACCATCCCAGAGATCCACACAGGTCAGAGATCAGTCTCGACCTGCTCGTGCGCATCCTCCGGCAGGCAGGCATATCCCGTGAAGAATGGAGCCGGATGGGGGCGGGTTCCCTCCCCGGGCGCGATTCCGACAACGGTTCACTGCTATGTTGGTAAGACGGAGAAGAATCGCGGTTCGACACCTCATCGTGGGTGGGAGACGAACGCCAGAACCGAGATAGGGGTTCGCCGGAGTTTGAGCCTCGCCGGTATCAACAGGAATGCAATCGCATTCACGGTTAAGTGTTAGCGCCGATGGGAGGGAGACCCCCTCCCACAAAAACTGGCCCGGGACGCGATGGAAGAGAGCCAGAAACCCAATCGCCCGGCCGTGCACGGGCCCCAGAGTTTCAAGGCACGCCGGATCCTATTATCCATGGAAAAATATATATATCAAAGAATCCTTGAACGCTCTTCAGAGCCGGTCTTGTACCGGCGCTTGGAGGGGGGAGAAAAGTATGGTAAATGGTCTTGTGGGTCTTGCGATCCTCTTCTTCGTACTGGCGATTGTCTTTGCCTTACTCGGAGCACGGGGTGTTGCAGGAGTCACTATGTCGACCGCAAAGTGGCTGGTCATCATCTTCATCGTGCTTGCTGTAATATCACTGCTGCTCTGACCACTGCCCCGGCAGGGCCAGAGGACACCGGGTCTCTGGCAACCGCCGATAACCTCACCTTTTTTGTGACAGACGCGGACTCCAGCACCCTGCGGTGCCGAGGCCCCGGGGATGGGGCCCCACCGGTCATCAGTCATCAGGCTGGAGGTAGCGGATGATCTTATTTGCTACCTGCCGGGCCTGCTTCATCGCCCACTCGTCTCTGCGGACCTCCCCAGGCGCATAGCCTTTCCCGCAGACGTAGCCAAGGTACGAGAACTCATGGGAGTTTAAGAACCCCTCAATGGTCTCAAGCGCCCGCTCACACCCCCGGTCAGAACAGACAGCGACACCCACCGCTTTGCGACCCGCAAGCCTCCTGTCATGGTAGAGGGAGTAGGTTCGGTCGATCAGGTTCTTCGTCTGGCCGTTGATATCGTAATAGTAGGTCGGGGCGCCGAGAACCAGTACCTCGCAGTTGATCATCTTCTCTGCCACAGCTGCCCAGTCGTCATCCTCAGTCACGCACCATTTAGCCTCCTTGCAGGCCTCACACCCGGTGCAGGGCCTGATATCCATGCCGGCAAGCGAGAGGTACTCGGTCTCGATGCCCGCCTCCCGCACCCGGTCGAGGATGGTGGTGACCAGCAGCGCGGTGTTGCCAGTCCTGCGCATACTTCCGGAGATCCCAAGAACTTTCATGGTCTATTGCACGCGCCCCTCATTCTTGATTGTTGCGATGTGGGCATCCAGGCCCAGCCTCACGAACGCATCGAGGAGTTCGGGGACCGGGTACGCAGGACGGGAGAAGAGATGTGAAGGACAGGCGCAGTCGCTGCACCCAAACCCGGGGACATGCGCACCGCCGATGGCGCGGGCAAGGTCGCACTCACAATCAAGGTCGGTGGCGGCGGTGACGGCGGCGACGGGCGCAAAATGCGGGTCGAGGAGGAGATAGTCGATGTGCCACCGGGGAGGACGGTCCTTGAGGAGGGCAAGCCGCAGGTGGCGCCCCACCCGGGCAAGACCCCCGCTCCCCCGGGCCGACCCGACGTAGATGTGCCAGCCCGCAGCGAACTCCCGCACCCCCAGGGCGCCGATCCTGACCTCCCGGCAGGGGCCCTCGAGGACGAGGGCGTAGACCCCCTTAACCATAGAATCTGAGCGCTTCCCGGGCGGCCGCGATATGCCTACCGCCGCCCGTGGTGACGGGCTCCCCGTGCCCGGGGTAGAGGCCAACGACCTCCAGCTTCGCCAGGCGGTTGATGGATGCCGCGAGCGCCTCCCGGTCCCCGCCCGGGAAGTCATAGCGCCCAAACGACCCGCCGCAAAAGACAGTATCGCCCGAGAAGAGCACCCGGCTCTCAGCGTCGTAGAGGCATATCCCACCCGGGGTGTGCCCCGGCGTGTGGATCACGCGGAGGCTCCCCACCCGGTCACCGTCCCGGAGGGTGGTGTCGGGGACGATCCCGGGCGACCGGGCACCGAAGAAGGCGGCCAGGCTTCTGGCATCGTCGACGAGGCCAGGTGCGTCCGCCTCGTGGATGCAGACGGACGCATCACCGCAGATCCGGGCAATCTCTTTGATATGGGCGATATGATCGTAGTGGGCATGGGTGATAACGATCGTCTCGATCGCACCTGCGTAGGGTTGTACGGCCATCGGGAGGACGCCTGCGTCCACAAGAACGTTCCCGTAAACAAACGAATTGGCGTAGGTCGTGCCGCTCGTGATCCACCTAACTGGCATGCAGACTAATATGGCCTCCGGACAAATGTCTCTTATGCATACCCTGATCTCTGCATGCCTGCGCGGGGTCCCCCCTGATGTGGAGGCGGTCGCCCGGGAGGAAGGGCTCATCCCGCACCATGCCGCACGGGCCGTTGCTCGCGGCCGGATCGTCATCCCGGCAAACCCCAGAAGATCCCACAGGCTCTGCGCCATCGGTGAAGGATGCAGGGTGCGGGTCAACGTGAATATTGGGACGTCAGGCGTCCGGTGCGATGAGGACCTCGAGGTCGAGAAGGCGAAGGCAGCCCTCCGCGAGGGGGCGGACGCGCTGATGGACCTCTCGACCGGGGGCGACCTCGTCCGTATCCGACGCCGGATTCTCGCTCTCGACGCACCCGTCGGTACGGTCCCGGTCTACGAGGCGGTCCGGCGGGCCGGAAGCGCGACAGACGTCGACGCCGACCTGCTCTTCTCGGTGATCCGGGAGCACTGCCGGCAGGGCGTGGACTTCCTGACCCTGCACTGCGGGGTGAACCGCGACGCTCTCGCATCGCTTCAGGCTGATCCCCGGATGATGGGCGTCGTCAGCCGGGGCGGTGCCTTCCATGTGGCGATGATGGCCGCGACCGGTGAAGAGAATCCACTCTATGCCGAGTATGACTACCTGCTCGAGATCCTCGCCGAGCACGACGTGGTCATGAGCCTCGGGGACGGGATGCGCCCAGGTGCGCTCGTGGACGCCGCTCGCCTCGCGAAGACTACCGAGTACCTGACGCTCGGGCACCTGGCGAAGCGGGCGCTCGCCGCCGGAGTGCAGCGGATGATCGAGGGGCCGGGGCATATCCCGGCCGACCAGGTCGGCTACAACGTCAGGATGATCAAAGAACTGACCGACGGCGCCCCGCTCTACCTGCTCGGTCCGCTCGTGACCGACGTTGCGCCGGGCTATGACCATGTGGTGGCGGCGATCGGTGGCGCGATCGCCTGCATGCATGGCGCCGACTTCCTCTGCATGGTCTCCCCGAGCGAGCACTTGGCGCTGCCCGATCTCCACGACATCGTGGAGGGGACAAGAGCGGCAAAGATCGCCGCACACATCGGGAGCCTCTCCCGGGCCGCCGGGAACACCAGAAACCGCGAGATCCGGATGGCAGAGGCGCGCCAGGCGCTTAACTGGGAGAAACAGTTCGAGGCAGCGCTCTTCCCGGGGGAGGCCAGGCGCATCCACGAACGGGACGGGGAGATCGAGACCTGCTCGATGTGCGGCGACCTCTGCGCCATAAAGATGGTCAGGGAGATCCTCCGCGCCCCGGAAAAGCGGATGAAGCCGTGACTGCTCCCCCACTGAAGTGGGGAGGGCATCCGGGGCAATGCGTCCCCGATCTCAGGATATTGATCCCGGTCCATCACGAGCACTGCTGTGATGTGTTTCCGGGAGCCAGCCTCCTCCATTTTGCTGCCGGGTGATCGTGATAAACATCCTGGAGGCGAGAACGGCTTATAACGGTATCGATGTACGGACTGCATCCCGCCAGTGAAATGGCGGCGATTAGCCCTGTCTTGACCCTAATCCCTGTTTTTCACAACCTCTTCGGCAGCGTCCGTGCGTGCAACGTCATAGCCACGAGCAGGAAGAGGAAGGCAAAACCTGCAAGGGCGATGATATCGAGAGCGATGGGGAATGCGTTTACTTCCCCGACGGAGTAGCGGGCGATATCGGTGAAGTAGGTCAGAGGCGAGAGAACGGCGATCAATCTTCCCCAGACCGGCAGGCTCTCGACCGGGATGAATATGCCAGAGATGAAGACCAGCGGGAACTTGATCAGCGAAGAAAGCATCATGATGTTCTGCGGGGCGTTTGCCGGCGGGACTGAGAGGAGGGTGCCGAGCGATGAGAAGCAGACGGCGCCGAGGAGGATGCCAGCAAGGAGCACGGCAGGGTGGCCAACGACCACGCCGAGAGCAAAGGCGATCCCGACCGGGACGAGCGTGATCCCGACACCGAAGACGAGCGAGGCGAGGACATCGCCAAAGACCAGCGCCGGAATGGTGATCGGAGCGGCTGCCAGCCGCTCAAGCGTCCGTGCCTGGGCCTCCCAGGGGAAGATCACCGGCGTGACCGCCGTCGCCGTGAAGAAGAGCGTCATGGCAAGCAGACCCGACACCAGGAACGGGAGCGATGCGAACCGATTTCCCACGGTGAAGGCCAGGAAGAGGAAGAAGGGTATCAGGAGGCCGAAGATGACGACCGGCCCCTTGACATAATAGATCCTGATATCCTTCTTCGCGATGACGACGGAGCGGCGCAACTGCCCGGCGATCTCCCCGGATCGCATCAACCCTCACCCGCCGTGATGGAGAGGAAGACCTCGTCGAGCGTGGGCGCAGGTGTATCCAGGGAGAGGATCCGCGCCCCCTGTGAGCGGGCGAACGAGACGATCGACCAGATAGCGGTATCGATATCCGTGGCCGAGACCCGGCAGCGGCCATCGGTTCCCGTAACGCCGTCGATCCCGGGAAGCGCGGCGAGCATCTCCGTCTCCACCCGGCGGTCGAAACCGACGAGGATCACAGATATCCGGTCGATCGTCTTCTTCAGCCGCTCTGGCGTATCGATCGCCGCAATCCTCCCGCGCCTGATGATCCCGACCCGATGGCAGAGCTGGTTTGCCTCATCCATGTTGTGCGTGGTCAGGAAGATGGTCGTCCCCGCCTCGTTGAGGCGCTGAAGCATGGCGATGATCATGCGGGTGCTCTGCACGTCAAGGCCGCTGGTGGGCTCGTCGAGGAAGAGGATTGGGGGTTCATGCAGGAGCGCCATACCAAGAATCAGTCGTTGCCGCATCCCTTTGGAGTAGCCATGCACTCGATGGTCCTGCCGATCCGAAAGACCGAGTTCGGCCAGCATCTCCTGTATCCGCCCCTCCGCCCGGGTGCGGGGAACCCCATAGAGGTCTGCTGCAAGGAGCATGTTCTGCCGGCCCGTGAGGTCGAGATAGGCGTTGGCGGTCTCGGGGACCACTCCCATCTGCTGCTTTGCCGGCACGGGGTCACACACGATGTCGTAACCCATAACGCGGACCGTTCCTGCGTCTGGCCTGACAACCCCGGTGAGCATCCGCACGGTTGTCGTCTTTCCTGCGCCGTTTGGTCCCAGGAAGCCGAATATCTCCCCGCTCCGGACGTCAAAGGAGATGCGATCGACCGCCACGGTATCGCCGAACCGCTTTGTGAGGTCCCTGACATCGATAGCGGTCGGTCCTGTGGTCATGCTCCTCCCTTCCCGGCCAGGAGCAAAAAAGTTGCGTCAGGTCCGTCCCACACCCAGGATCCTGACCGCGAGCAGGGCGGCGTTCTCGCCGTTATCCACCCCGACGCAGGCCACCGGGACGCCTTTTGGCATCTGGACGATCGAGAGGAGAGCGTCAAGCCCCATCAGCTTCCCGCTCACGGGAACACCGATCACCGGCCGATCCGTCTTTGAGGCGACCACCCCCGGGAGGGCCGCCGAGAGCCCTGCGATCGCGATAAAGACGCGGGCGTCACTCCCCTTCACATACTCGTCCAGCCTCTCCGGGTCACGGTGCGCCGAGATAACCCGGTAATCGTAGGATACGCCGTGTTCCCCTAAGACCGCAAACACCTTCTCCGCAACGGGCTCATCCGAAGCGGAACCGCAGATCACCGCGACATCAACCATACCTCCCTTCGGTATGCCCCCGCCCCCACATCTCTCTGCCGATTATCACACGGTGGAGAGGTTGATATGAATCCACATCCAACAACTTTTGCGGTAACAGCGTCTGTCCTCGACGAGACGACAAGGACTGATCTAACAATGGAACACGAACCACTTCTGATGATCCCCGGGCCGGTACCCGTCCCGCAGCGGGTACGCGCCGCAATGACGCGGCAGGCCATCAACCACCGCGGTCCTGAGTTCGGGGCCGCGTATGCGGACTGTGTTCGGATACTAAAGACCCTCTTTGGCACCACAAACGAACTCTACATCATCAGCGGCTCCGGAACAGCCGCGATGGAGGCCGGAGTCGCGAACTTCGCGCGGGACCGATCGATCGTCTCGCTTGTAAATGGCAAGTTCGGCGACCGTTTTGCAAAGATTGGGCAGTGCCACACAAACAGTGTCACCGTCCTCGAGTCAGAGTGGGGAACCCCGCTCGACCTTGAGGGGCTTGAGCGAGAACTCGAGGCCGGGGCAGAGGTTGTCACGATGGTTCACAACGAGACGAGCGCCGGGATCAAGAACCCCGCACCCGAGGTCGGGAAACTCGCCCGGAAGCACGACGCGCTCTTCATCATGGACGGCGTCACCTCTATCGGCGGCGACGACGTCCAGATGGACAGATGGGGCGTGGACATCGCCGTCGTTGGATCGCAGAAATGTCTCGCCGCCCCGGCGGGTCTTGCCGCGATCGCGGTGAGCGAGCGCGCCTGGGACCGGATATCGGAGAGGCGCCCCTTCTACCAGGATATGGCTGCCTATCGCAAGAGCGGGAGCAAAAACCCGATGGAGACACCCTACACCCCGGCGGTCCCGCTCTTCCTCGCGTTGCATGAGGCGTGCAAGATGATCGAGGAAGAGGGCGTCCCGGCCCGGATCGCCCGCCACCGCCGGATGGCGGAGGCCATCCGCGCCGCGGCGAAAGGATGGGGCGTCGACCTCTTCCCGAAGCTCGATGAACACCACGCCTACTCAAACACCGCCACCGCCATGAGGATCCCGGACGGGGTCACCGACCAGGCCCTCCGGGGGACGGTCAAGAAGTTCGGGATCGAGATCGCCGGAGGTCAGGATCACCTGAAGGGCAAGATCTTCCGGATCGGTACCATGGGCGGTGTCGGAGCGCAGGAGATCCTCGCCACTACCGCAGCCGTCCAGTACGCCCTCCGGAAGTCCGGGTTTGCGGCCGGCGAGGGTGTCGAGGCGGCGGCTGAGGTGCTGCTCGGATGAAGATCGGGATCGCAGACACGACGTTTGCCCGGGTGGATATGGGCAGGATCGCCATCGACGAGATCCGTAAGCATGTAAGTGTGGGGATCGAGCGCTACGTCGTCCCCGGCATCAAGGACCTCCCGGTGGCGTGCAAGAAACTGATCGAGGAACGAGGGTGTGACCTTGTTATGGCACTCGGGATGCCTGGAGGGGCGGAGAAGGACAAGGTCTGCGCCCACGAGGCTTCCCAGGGTCTCATCCTCTGTCAACTCCTGACCAACAAGCACATCATCGAGGTCTTTGTCCACGAGGATGAGGCGAAGGATGCGAAGGAGCTCGCCTGGCTGATGGAGCAGCGCACCCGGGAACACGCCGCGAACGCCGTCAGGCTTGCGTTCTACCCGAAGGAACTCGAGCGGCTCGCGGGAACGGGTCAGCGACAGGGATTCGAGGATGTCGGGCCTGCACGTCCCTGATAAGAAAAAGAGAGAATTATCTGATATCCGGTGCGAATAGTACCACAAGGATTGATCGGAATGACGATAAAACTTGGATTTGTCGTCGCGGAGTTCAACCGTGACATTACCTATATGATGGAGATCGAGGCCCGGGAACATGCAGACTTCCTGGGGGCTGAGGTGACCGAGACGGTCTACGTCCCCGGTGCCTACGATATGCCGCTTGCGATCAAGAAGATGCTCAAGGACGGGGACGTCGATGCGGTCGTCACCATCGGCTGTGTCATCGAGGGCGCCACCCAGCACGACGAGATCGTTGTCCAGCATGCCGCGAGGAAGATCATCGACCTCTCGCTTGAGTACGACAAGCCCGTCGCTCTCGGTATCTCAGGGCCGGGGATGACCAGGATGGAGGCGACCGAGCGTATCGACTACGCCAAGCGTGCCGTTGAATCGGCAGTGAAGATGGTCCAGCGATTGGGATGATCGGCCTATCAGAGAAGGTTGCGGGCATTGCTCCCTCCGCAACCATCGAGATCTCGAACGCGGCTAAACGGATGGCAAAGGAGGGGATCGATGTCATCAGCCTCTCCATCGGCGAGCCTGATTTTGATACGCCAGAGCATATTAAGGATGCCTGCATCAATGCCCTCCGCCGGGGGGAGACCCACTACGCCCCAAGCGCCGGGATCCCGGAACTGACGGCTGCGATCGCGGAGAAAATCACCCGGGAGAACGGTTTTCCCGTACTGCAGGATGAGGTGATCGTCACCTGCGGTGCGAAGAACGCCATCTACGAGGCGATGGAAGCGGTGCTGAATCCCGAGGACGAGGTCCTCCTCCTGGACCCTTCCTGGGTATCCTACGAGCCCTGCGCCCGGATCGCGGGTGCGAAGGTCCGGCACCACGCGCTTGACCCTGCGACCTTCCAGGTCGACGACACCCTTCTATCGGCAGTCGGACCCCGGACGCGGATGATCGTGGTCAACTCTCCCTCGAACCCCTCCGGCGCGGTGCTGGACGCGGACTCGCTCGGGTTGATCGCCGACATCTGCCAGGATCACGACCTCTTCGCGCTCTCGGACGAGATCTACGAGAAGCTGGTCTATGGAAAGAAGCCGGTATCTCTCGCCTCTCTCCCTGGTATGGCGGAGCGAACGATCACGGTCAACGGATTCTCGAAGGCCTACGCGATGACCGGATGGCGGATCGGCTACGCGGTCGCCCCGCGGGCGGTCATCAGGCAGATGGAGAAGGTGCAGCAGCACACGATATCGCACCCGACAACGTTTGCGATGTTCGGCGCGGTCGCCGCGCTCCGGGGCAGCCAGGACTGCGTTGAATCAATGCGGCGTGAGTTCGAGCGTCGACGCGACTACATCATCCCGGCGTTTCACGACCTCGGCTACGCAACCGCGCCGGCGGATGGCGCCTTCTACGCCTACGTCAATGTCGGGGGCGACGATATGGCGATCGCGCGTTCATGGCTCCACGACGCCCACGTTGCGGTCACGCCGGGGACGGCGTTTGGCACCCCTGGCTGGCTCCGGGTCTCCTACGCGACCTCGATGGAGAACCTCGAAGAAGCGGTCGGGCGGATCGCGCGGGTCTGAACGCCCCTCCCTTTTCTTTCAAATCCCGATTCGAGAAGCCTTCACGGTGAACCGTTCCGCTATCAGTCGATGGCGAAGGTTCAGAATCGGTCCCGGTACCCGGACGTGTAGAGGATTGCGACAGAAATGCTATATAGGGGACCGTCAGAGTCTCCCATTGTCACAGGGGGGTCGATCACCGCGAATGAGGAACCCCCCTGCAGCCCGAAGGCATGAGAGCGCGGGTAATCCGGGTAGATAACTCTTTCTTCGTGCCTCCGTTCACGGAACGAAAGGAGGTAACGATGCGAAACGCAGACATTTCCGGATACCTGATGCGAGCGCTCATCGTGCTGCTCGTCGCCGGTATCGCGGTTGCACCCGTACTGGGCGAGCAACAGGAGGCAGGCAACAGGAGGCAGGCATCCCTGCATTCCGGACTGATGAGGGATCCAGCCCTGGCGCCGCCGCTCCGGACGGAGAGGGTACGGCGATAGTTATGACATCCACCGGCCCCATCGCCGTGGAGGACCTGGTCCCCCCTTATCCACCGGGATGGGGGCGGGTTGTATCCGGAAACCGCCTTCGATCCGTCATCGAGCACGCTGATCCTGTACGAAGGATGGAACCTCGTCTCGACGCCGCTCTGGCTCGCCGACGGGCATGACACGATAGCGGTCTTCGACGAGGTGGACACGGCCGGCCACTCCGTTTTCTGGTATAACGGTTCGAGCGGCGATTGGGAGTTAATAGGCCCGCAGGAGGAGTTCAGGCCGCTCGAGGGGATATGGGTCTATGCAAATGAGTCGTACCAGATCCCGCTCTACTTCAAGCCCGTAGAGGAGCAGACGTCAGCGACAAAACACCTCTATTCCGGCTGGAACGCTGTCGGCTTCTATGGTTTGAGCCAGGAAAGTGCACGGGACACGCTCATTTCCCTCGGAGGCGCATGGGCAACGGCAATCGGCTATGATGCGGGAGCGCAGGATTACGAGGTCAGTATGGTCAATGGCGGGACAGGCAGCTACAGCGACCAGCGCCTGATGTTCCCGGGAAAGGCATACTGGGTGTACATGACGGGAGAGGGAGACCTGATCCGCTCGTACTACCGGACGTATTCCTTCTGCGCCGAATGGGTGGGCGACTATCACGGCACCCAGACCCCTCTCCCCAGTGCCCAAGAAGAGGCTGAGGGCTTCTATGAGACGCTTTCCTGGTCGAATTCATGGAACGGGCTGTTTATCAACGGTAATGACGCCGCGATGGAACGGCACTGGAAGGACCCTGCCTTCGGCGGGGTTGATTCGGACTACATCGACAACACGCACCTGGCCTTCTTTACCGGCCACGGATGGGAGGGCGGGTTCGTCTTCGGGACTGCCGCCGACGACTACGAGCTGAACTACAACGAGGCGCGCTAGGGCAACACGAAGACCGACTGGATTGTTCTTGCCTCATGCAACGTCCTGAATGAATCAACATGTAAGGAGTACTGGGGACCGGCCTTCGAGGGGCTCCACTCGATATGTGGCTTCGACACCATCGGGGGCGCTCACCCGGATATGGGGTGGTATTTTGCGCAAAAATTGATGAATGGTGAAACAATCAAAAAGGCGTGGTTTATGGCAACCGATAGATATGTCGTCCCGAACGACGGCAGCCTGAAGTCGGCGATTCTCGCCGCCGACGTCGACGGAGACCTGAGCACGCCTGACTGCCTCGATGACCATATTTATGGGTATGGGTCGTCGATCAATCCGCCCGGTGATCCGCTGGATTTCCAGTATGAGACAAATCAATGCAAGCAGGAGTAGTTAACATGACGAAGCACCAGATTGTAATTGGATTGGCCGTCCTTCTGCTGATCGCTATCGGGACAGCACTGATACCGGCGGAATATCCGCAGGAGAATGAAGGCACAAACAGAGGTATCGAGATTGTCGGACCGTACGGCATGCAGAGTGTCTCCGAGATCGCTCTCGGTACTGCTCTCCCCAAGTATCCCGGGCAGGCCATGGTTTATAAGACAGTCAATTCCACCGTATCGAAGGACGATGCCCTGAAGATAGCGGAGAAGTTTGGTATGTCCGGGCCGGCTGAGGAAAGCGGGGGAAGGATCAAGTGTTATGTCGTCGAAAAAGATCTGTATACGTTGGAGATCGAGAAAGAATCCGGATATATGACCTATACGTGGGACGAGAGGTGGAAAGGATATGACACAAGAGATCGCCCTGAAAACCTCCCGACCGACGAAGAGTGCCGGAAGATCGCTGAGACGTTCCTCACCTCCCACGATCTCATGCCCGAAGGGACAGTCTTTTCAAGCGTGTCTCAAGGTGGTCAGAGGATCTTTTCGAACCATTCGGGAGATGCGCCTATTATTACGTACGAAGATCGTGATGTCCTCTTCTCCGACACCCTGAGCGGCCTTCCCGTGGCCGGAAGCGGGATCCGGGTCATCATCGGCGGGGGCGGCGACATCCTTAAAGTCACCAAACGCTGGCGTGACGCCGAACCCTACAAGGAGTTCCCGATCCTCTCTCCCGGGGAAGCGATTGAGGAACTCAAACAGATCGGGGTCGTCACCGCGGTGAGTTCACCGAAGAGGGCGATCGTCGACGAGATCAAGCTCTGCTACTATGCGACCCCGCCCGGCACCGAGCAGCCTTACCTCAAGCCGACCTACTCCATCCGCGGCACCGTGGAAGGGGAGAACGAGACTGGGACCTTCTTCCAGTACGTCCCGGCGGTCCCCGAGCTCGGGAAGGGGTTGTACTGATCTCCTCTCCCTCATTCTCGTGGGGTGCTGATATGATGATAAAATAGGTTGAAATCAAACTCGCGGCGCTCCTGGCGGTCATTTCCGGGGCGACGCTGGCGTCGGCGGGAACCAGGGAAGTGGTGGAACAATGAGAGGAAGCAATCTAACCCTGCTCGCGCTTGACCTCGGGATCGTGACGATCACTTCGGGCTGCACGGGAGTGATCAGCGTTCCGGTTGCCCATCCGCTGCAGATCGAGGAGGGGCCGGTAACCGGGGTATGGGAAGAGATCCTCAAGGCCGCGGACCTCCGGTACGAGACGGTACGGCTGGAGACATTCGATATCCACACGGACGCCGGCGGGGATGTCGATTCGCTGCACATCCTCTTTTCAGGGGTGCGGCGCGAGAAAACGGTATGGTACGACGCAGCGCTCACCGGGACCGACCGGGTCGTCCTCCGGCAGGAGAGGAGGGCGGAATCGTCCGGTTCGGGGCCGCACCCCTCCGGGGTCTTCGAGGCACTGAACACCTGCTTCCGGACCACAACCCGGGAGGATGGGGATCACATCCGCATATCTCCGGAACGGTGCCAACATCGTGTTCGATAGCGAGTATATCCAGACCTTTGCGTACAGCGACGGCCGTCTGCACCCCCTGCGACTGGTCACGTTCCCGCGGGACGAAATGGTATATTATCTGAGTGTATGCAACTACCCTGAACCCACTATGAACCAAACAACAGATCACCGCTCGGGAGGGGGAGCCACGGGGGGGGCATGCCGGGGGTGTGAGCAACCGTGCGTGACCCTGTTCGCCGAAGACCAGCTGGCAAAAGCATCCCGGATCGAGAGTCTGCCGGAGACGGCCCCCACCTCCGGGCAGTAGTGTGGAAACCCCTCCTCACCGCTGCAGCCTCTCGTAGTACTTAACCACCTCAACGGAGCGGTTGAGATAGACGAGCGCCATTGCCCTGCCGTTGAGCGCGCTGGAATCGTCGGGGCTCGCGGCGAGCGCCTGATCGTAGCAGTTGGGCGCCCCCTTACAGCACTCCTCCGTGATGAACACGAGGGCGTTTCCCTTCATGCTCCAGACCGCCCTTGCAGGGTCGGCCTCGAGCGCCCGGATGTAGCAGGTGACTACCTCGCCGTAGTTTCCAGAAGCGTAGTAACTCTTGTCCCGGCAATAGCAGGCGCCCGATCGAGAGACCGCACAGCCTCCTCGTAGCGCTTCAGCAGTCCCTTAATAAAAGGATTTTGATAGAATCCAGGAGAATTCAAGAGGCAATGGTAAAAATCGTCGCCTGCAACACCCCTGGTTGAGATATCGCCCCTGCGTTCTGGTTGTTTGACAACGTATACATATTCCAGGGTCGAACCCGAGAATAGGAACAAAAGTTCAGGCCGGATATGCATGAAGAGAATGCGTGACCTCCCAAACCATGATCGTCCGCGCGAGAAACTGGCATCACGCGGAGCGGAAGCCCTCACGAATGTCGAACTGGTCGCCCTCCTCCTCGGGCGGGGCGTGAGGGGGCGGGACGTCTCGCAGATCGCCGGTGAAGTCGCACGCTACCTGAAAGATACCGGCGGCAACCCGTCGTACAAAGAACTCCTTGCGATAGATGGGGTTGGAACAGCGAAGGCCTGCGAGATCATGGCCTGCTTCGAACTCGGCCGGCGCTACCTGGCAGATGATGGCGTCGCGGGGAGCCGGATCACCTGCCCCGAGGATGTGCTCCCGCTGGTCAGCGAGTGGCGGGACAAGAAACAGGAGTATTTCCTCTGTATCACCCTCAACGGTGCCGGAGAGGTGATCGAGCGCCGGATCGTCACCGTCGGGATCCTGAACCAGAGCCTCGTCCACCCAAGAGAGGTCTTCGCCGAGGCGATCACCGATCGCGCCGCATCGGTCATCCTGGTCCACAACCACCCCTCGGGAACCCTGGAACCCTCCTCCCAGGATATCAGCATCACCCGGCAGCTCGTTGAGGCCGGATCGATCCTTGGTATCAGGGTGCTTGACCACATCATCGTCACAAAAAAGAGCTACGTGAGCCTGAGAGAACTCGGGCACATTTAGCCGGAGGCCGGATCCCGGCAGCTGGTGAGCCAGACGGTCAGACACTCGTCATTCAGGATCATGGGCCGAGGGACCCCCTTGCCTTGAATTGAGAGGACCCGCCCTTCGGCGTGTCCCCAGAGACTTTCACGACGCAAGCAGGGAGATATATCGGATGCGTTTCGTGAGATATGGTTGCGCTACGGAAAGCACGAAGCAGGAGAGTATCTTTCCTGTGGATTACGAAGAAAACAGGCAGAAGGCCCCTACTTTAGTGGGGGGATGAATGCCGTCCATCGAAAACATTTATTATGCATCTCGACGTATAATACTATAATGCGTAAGACATATCGGTATCGACTCTATCCCTCAAAGTCTCAAGTAACTCTGCTTGAGCAGACGCTTGAGATCTGTCGGTGGGTCTATAACGATACTCTTGCATTGCGAAAGAATGCCTGGGAACAGGAACAGCATTCCATCTCTCTCTACGAGACCAACAAGATCCTGACCCAATGGAAGAAGGAACGGCCCGAACTGAATAGAGTTCATTCTCAGGTTCTCCAGAATGTTCAAATGCGCGTAGACCTTGCGTTCAAATCTTTTTTCCGGCGGGTGAAGGCAGGGGGAAATCCTGGATATCCTCGATTCAAAGGGAAGGGACGATACGATAGTTTCACGTACCCTCAGTCAGGGTTCAAACTCGATGGAGACCGCCTTCACCTCTCGAAGATAGGGGATGTGAAGATCATCCTCCACCGTCCGATTGAAGGTAACATTAAGACTCTCACGATCCGACGCACAGCAACCGAGAAGTGGTATGCCTGTTTCTCGGTCGAGTATGATCCAACACCTGCGCCACAGAAAGATACCGTGGTCGGGATCGATGTCGGTCTGGAGTCCTTCGCCACCCTCTCAACCGGGGAGAAGATCGAGAATCCCCGATTCTTCCGTACCGACGAGAAAGCCCTTGCGAAGGCACAGAGAAAACTCTCGAAAGCAGAGAAGGGCACCCCTGAACGGAAGAAGGCTCGGAAGATCGTCGCGCACGTCCATGAACGGATCGCCAACAGACGGCTCGATTTTGCTCACCAAACTTCCCGCCGGATGGTGGACCAATACGGTACGATTGTATTCGAGGATCTGAATATCAAAAATATGCAGAAAAACCATTGTCTGGCAAAAAGCATCGCGGATGTTGCCTGGAATCTGTTCATCACGATCACGGAGAACAAAGCGGAAGAGGCTGGTTCTCGTGTGATCCTGGTGAACCCCAGGAATACGTCGCAGATGTGTTCCCGATGTGGTATGATCGTCAAAAAGACCCTCTCTGATCGAGTCCATACCTGTCCACATTGTGGGCTGATGATGGACCGCGACCAGAACGCAGCGATCAATATTATGAGATTGGGGCTGCAATCTCTGGGCTGAAAAACCCTGGATGCCTCCGATTTCAATCGGGGGAGCAGTCACATGGTCAAAACGCTCGAGAACGTGAACTAACCCGCACCTGTTGGATGGGGCTTCCCGGCTATCATGGACAAAATACTTGCATCACAGAGATGTGATGTAGCGAGCGGTCTCATCTCCACAGGCTCAAAGGGCTGTTCCATCCCCACGCGGTGAATATTCACCGCAGCATTGTAGTCCCGATCAGCAACAAACCCGCAATACGGACATTCGTGGATTCTCACGGAGAGATCCTTCTTCACGATACTTCTGCAGTTTGAGCACACCTGAGTCGTATCCCGGGGGTCGATTTGAATTAAGACCTCCTGGCCCTGGTTACAAGAAATTTCGTGGCCAGATGAAAGCAAAAAGCGACAAATACCCGGCAAAATCGCTTATCACTAAGATCACCGACGTCTTTGAATGCACGCCGGGAAAAGATGCAGGGAAGAGGGTGCTGTAAGCACCCCTTCACCGTTTTTTGAGGTTTTTGAGCAGGCGTGCCTGCAGTCCAAAGTAATTTGAGAACCCAACAGCATGGTTCTGGTCGATCGTGGTCGAGTCGAAGGAGACGAGGTCGTCCGAGTATAGCGCGTTGTCAGAACTCCGGCCAAGGATTGAGAGGCTACCTTTGTACAGGCCGACATCCACGGTGCCGCTCACCCTCTCCTGTGTCTTATCGATGAACGCACCAAGCGCGTAGAAGAGAGGTTCGTGCACGAGCCCCATGTAGGCGAGCTCAGACCACTTAGCATCGACGATCTGTTTGAATGCAAGCTCTGAACGCGTCAGGACGAGATGCTCAAGGTCGCGGTGCGCCGCAAGCAGGACTGTCGCGGCCGGGTGCTCGTAGACCTCACGCGCCTTCAGCCCGAGGATCCGGTCCTCGATCATATCGTTGCGACCCACACCGTTTCGCCCCGCAATCTGGTTTAGATCCTGGATCAGGGCAAGCCCGGGAAGGGGCTTTCCGTTGAGGGCGACCGGGACTCCCTTCTCGAACCCGATCCTGACCTCCTCCATGACATCGGGGGCCTCCTTCGGTGATACCGTCCAGGCATAGATCTCCTCAGGCGGGTGGAAAGCAGGGTCTTCAAGCCTGCCACCCTCGATACTCCGGCTCCAGCAGTTCTCGTCGACGCTGTAGGGATTCCCCTTCCCCACGCTCACCGGGATGTTGTGCTCCTGTGCGTAGTTGATCTCCCACTCGCGCGTCAGGTTCATCTCCCGCATCGGCGCAACAATCTCGTACCCGGCAGACCTGAAGATGAAGTCAAACCGGAGCTGATCATTTCCTTTCCCGGTGCACCCATGCGCGATCTTTGCGGCATCTTCCTTTCTTGCGACCTTCACGATCTCTTCAGCGATCAGCGGGCGGGCGAGCGCCGTACCCATCGGATAGCCTTCATATGATCCGTTCGCCTTGATCGCGGGGAAGATATACTCGTTTACAAATTTCTCCCTGACATCGATGGTGTAGTGGTTGTCTGCAAGCATCCGGCCTTTCTCTGTTGCCCGCGCCACTTCCGCCTCGGGTTGGCCCACGTCGACTACAACGGTGACGATCTCGTCAAACCCATAGTGCTCGCGCAGGAGGGGGATACAGACGGAGGTATCGAGACCCCCCGAAAACGCTAGGACGACTTTTTCCTTTTCCATGTTACTGCTCTCCACGTTCCTGATTTCTGTCTGACGCGACAGTCTGGAATAATCTACATTGATGTGACTTCTCACCCAATAAAAGGATGGTATGGATTGGGCGCACCTGCAGGAACCAGAACCCATTTGCTTATCTTACGGGGTTCGCGGCGGCATGAACGGAAGCCCCGTCCTTCAGTTCGGGGTAGTCCACTTCCTGGAACTTGCAGACGGCGGAGAGGCGATGTACGGGGGGTGCCATGCCACGCCGCATGACGACGCCTGTGCCGACAGCGCCCCATTTTCGCGCGGTCGGTGCCCCGGGGGAGGGGTCGGGCAGGAGACCGGGATCAGGAAAAATAAGCCGTATACGCGGGATAATTAATAAATTGGCAGTAAATCGCAAGAAGAGCGGCATGACAATATTCGATCAACAAAAGCATCGTAAAATGTTACAAAAATCAAAATTCCCCTGAATTTTGGCTATTTTTCAAAAAGAATAATTATAAAAGCGATAAAATAGAACTCGTGAAGTTGGAGGGTTCCGTTATTTTTGAGAAGTTACCCAGAGAAGATTCAAGATCGTTACAACCAATCATCAGCGTGGAGGGTCTGACCCGGGTATTCGGGCAGGATCCCCAAAAAGCGCTGGAACTCCGCAACGCCGGCTGCTCAAAGGAGGAGATCTACGAAGAGACCGGAGAAACCCTGGCTCTCTATAACGTCTCCTTCGAGGTTATGCCGGGCGAAATATTTGTCCTGATGGGGCTCTCCGGGAGCGGGAAATCAACGCTTCTCCGGTGTATCAACCGGCTTATCGAGCCGACGGGAGGCAGGATACTGATCGACGGAGAAGACATCATTGGCATGAGCCAGGATGAACTGCGGGCAGTCCGCCGGCGTAAACTGGGCATGATCTTCCAGAGTTTCGCCCTGCTCCCGCACCAGACGGTCCTCGATAACGTCGTCTTTGGCCTTGAGGTCCAGGGCATCCCCGAAGATGAGCGTTACCCAAGGGGCGAAGAGGTGCTCCGGATGGTCGGGCTTGGCAACTACGGGACAAGCATGCCCTCCCACCTCTCTGGTGGCATGAAACAACGGGTCGGGCTTGCCCGGGCGCTCGCAAACGACCCGGAGATACTCCTGATGGACGAGGCGTTCAGCGCTCTTGACCCGCTCATCAGGCGAGAGATGCAGGATGAACTCCTTAACCTCCAGCAGCGCCTGAACAAGACGATCATCTTCGTCACCCACGATCTTGATGAAGCCCTGAAACTCGGGGATCGGATCGCGCTGATGAGAGATGGAGAGATCGTCCAGGTCGGCACACCCGAAGAGATCCTTACAAACCCGGAGAATGCCTACGTTGAGCGGTTCGTCGCCGGTGTTGATATGACGAAGGTGCTCTCTGCACAGGACGTGATGCGCCGCCCCGAACCGGTTGTCCGGTGCGCCGCAGGTCCCCGGGTCGCGCTGCACCTCATGGAGGAGCACGACATCGAGAGCGTATTTGTAGTCAGCCGTGAGCGCCGGTTCAGGGGCCTTGTGACGCTCGATGATACTCTCGAGGCTGTCCGGGCGGGCAGAGAACTCGAGGAGATCATCATTACCGACGTCCCGACCACGGCCCCTGATGCATCGCTTACCGATATCATCTCGCTGGCCGTCGAGAGCCCCTACCCTGTGGCGGTGGTGGACGATGGAAACAGGCTCCAGGGGTTCATATCCCGGGGTTCCATCCTCGGCGCTCTGGCACGAAACGGAGAGAAGACTCGTGCAACTGCCTAGACTGCCCCTGGGGGATGCTGTCGAGGCACTCGTAGACTGGATCGAGGATTACTGCAGCGGGCTGCTTGACGCCATCAGTGCAGGGTTACAGTTCCTCGTGGACGGACTTCAGAATATCCTGCTCTTCGTACCGGCGCCCGTCCTGATCCTGCTCATCACCGTGCTGGTCTGGTTTGTCACCCGGCGCGATACCAGGCTCGCGGCGATCACTGCGCTCGGCCTGCTCCTGATCTGGAACCTTGAACTCTGGGATCTCTCAATGCTTACGCTGGCGCTCGTCATCACCTCAACGGTTCTCGCGCTCGCGATAGCGATCCCGCTCGGGATCGCATCTGCACGAAGTGAACCCCTGAACGCAGCACTCCGGCCGGTCCTCGACTTCATGCAGACGATGCCGTCGTTTGTCTACCTCATCCCGGCGGTGATCTTTTTCGGCCTCGGGAGCGTTCCTGCCATCATCGCGACGGTTATCTTTGCGATGCCGCCTGCCCTACGGCTGACCAATCTTGGGATCAGGCAGGTGCCTGCCGAACTGATCGAGGTTGCGGACGCCTTCGGTACAACGCCCCGCCAGAAACTCATCAAGGTGCAGCTCCCGGTCGCGCTCCCGACCATCATGGCAGGGGTGAACCAGTGCATCATGCTCGCCCTCTCCATGACCGTGATCGCCTCGATGATCGGGGCAGGAGGGCTCGGTTACCAGGTGCTCGTGGGTATCCAGCGCGTTGATATCGGCATGGGGTTCGAGGCAGGGCTTGCCATCGTGATCATCGCAGTTATCCTGGACCGGATCACCCAGAACGTTGTGCCGCCGCAGCAGGAAGACCGGTGACCCGTCTCAGCTTCACGCTGGACGGTGAACCGGGACTCTTCCGGCTGCCCATCATCAACAATTAGCCTCCAGAAAGGCCCGGTTTGTCCAAAGAAATCCAAAAACGATGTAACGTGATTATCATGACTCAAAAAATTGGAAGATTACTCGCACTGACAGGCGTTGTCCTGGTACTCTGTCTCTTCTCCGCCGGTTGCACCGATACACAGGGACCGGCCGGGGCCGCAAAGGGCGAGATCAGCATCGGGTATGTCACATGGGACTGCGCCATCGCCAGCACCAACGTGATGAAGCAGGTCTTTGAGGAAGCAGGATATGACGTCACCCTGGTCGCGGTCGATGCAGGTCCACTGTTCCAGGCGCTTGCCCGCGGAGATCTCGACTTCACGACGACTGGATGGCTCCCCCACACTCATGAACACTACTGGGAGCAGTATGGCGACCAGATCGATTACGTCAACAAAAACCTTCCCGGTGCAGCACGCATCGGACTCGTTGTCCCGACCTACGTCACCATCGACTCGATCGCCGAGATGAACGGTGTTGCCGACCGATTTGGCGGCAGGATCATCGGCATCGACCCCGGCGCCGGGATCATGACCCGGACCGAGCAGGCGATCGAGGAATACGACCTCGATTACAGCCTGGTTGCGAGCAGCAGTGCGGGCATGGCAGCAGAACTGCGCTCTGCCATCAACAAAGAAGAGTGGATCGTGGTGACGGGGTGGGCGCCGCACTGGAAGTTCGGGCGCTACGACCTCAAGTTCCTTGACGACCCAAAGGGCGTCTACGGTGAGGCAGAGGATATCGTGACACTCGCGCGGCAGGGTCTGAAGGATGACGACCCGGTGGCCTACGGCATCCTGACCCGGTTTGAGTGGACAACCGAGGATATCGCCTCGGTCATGACCGATATCGAGGGGGGCATGCCCGAAGAAGAAGCCGCAAAGACATGGGTCGGCGCTAACCGCGATAAGGTCGATGCCTGGCTCGGGGGAGTATAATTCCTTTTCGTGAGACCGCGCCCGGTTTGGGTAGCAGGAGATCCCCGCTATCCGTGTCCCTGACAGGGTTTACGCAGTGAACTACCCCGTCCTGAAGGGCGGGTAGTTCATTCGTTTGAAGGTTAATTCAACCTGCCATCCCATCCGACGCAACGACACAACACCTTTCTGCGGACATCACGTCTCTCTTAGGCGAGGTGGTTACAAGCACATACACGCGTTTCACAAGAAAAATGGGAGCTCCCGTATGGGCAAAAGCCCGGACCTAGAACGGGGCAGGTGTGGTCCTTACATTCTCAGTTATCCCCGGCCGGGTAAACCGGTCCATCAGGGAGAGGATCGCCGGCATGACCAGGATCGCACCCATAAGCGAGAACCCAACGGTGATGACCGTCACGATGCCAAAGTTGCTGACGATGTTAAACGCAGAAAGGAGCAGCGCCGAGAATCCAAATACCGTTGTCATCCCGGATACCGTGATGGCTGTTCCTATCTTCTGAACTGCATGCTGGATTGCTTCATACCTCTCCTTCCCGCGCCTCCGCTCTTCCTGGAACCGCTCCATGATCAGGATGGTGTACTCTGAGGCCACCCCGATGGTCATCGACCCGAGCACCGCTGTCAGCGGGGTGTAGTCGAGGCCCAGGAAGTACATGATGGCCCCGTTCCAGCCCACGATGAAGATGATCGGGATGACCGGGGAGACCGCAGTCAGTTTCCGATAGACGAGGAGCAGGAAGAGAAAGATCATCCCGAACCCGAGGACCGTCATCTTCGTCTTGCTATCAGATATATCGTTCATCAGGCTGGTAAACATCTCGAGCATCCCTGTCGGCTCTACAGTGATCCCCGGCGGTGGGTAGTTCCACGTAACATCGCTCTTCATCTGGTCCACGAGCGAGAGGGCAGCCTCGTTTTCCATCTCCACGAGGCCAAACTCAATGACCGTCTCGGTATCGCCGCTCAGGTAGGGTTTCTTTGTGTCTTCCGGGATACGCGCCAGAACCTCGTCGACCTCCTGCTGGGTCGCCGGCATCTGGCCGGCGTTGTACTGGGTCAGGTAGGTGACGATACTCGTAGCAGATGTGATCTTATCGTTGTTGGCTACCTCGTAGTCCCCGAACTCTTTTATCCACATCAACGTATCCAGGTTCGTGACGCCATCGCCCCTGATATAGAGTGGCAGAGTCTCCGTCGATCCCATGGTGCGCCGCATCTTCTTCAGGTCGACGACTGCGGGCATGTCATCGGGGACGAATGTCTCCTCGTCTGTGTTGATGGGGATGGAGGCATCGAGCTGCACGCCGACAAGCGCGACAAGCCCGAGGATTAGAATGATCGGGACCGGGTGCTTTGCGATCTTTCTCGCGACGCCGCCGAGGAACCGGTCGTATGCCTCCATACTGGAACCTGTGGATTCATCCCCTGTTGCTTTTGGCTGGTACTTGACCAGCATGCCGAACGTCGGGACAATGATCAGAGCTGAGATGTAGCAGAATATCACCCCCATGACGCAGACCATCCCGAAATCGCGGACCATCGGCACAGGAGATATCCACATGGCGATGAACCCAAGCGATGTTGCGATCATCGCGTACAGGATTGCGGGGCCAGAGTTCCGGATAGTCGTGATCGTTGCTTCCTGGATCGGGGCGTGCCGTGCCTCCTCATCGAACCGGGACTGGAACTGGATGGCGTAGTCGATGCCGATACCGATCAGCACCGGGAACGCACCAATCACGACCATGCTGATCGGGATCCCGACCAGTCCCATCATGCCGAAGGTCAGGATAAGCCCCACCCCCACCACAAAAACCGGCAAGAACCGGTAACGGACGTGCCCGAAGAGAAGACCCACGGCCAGCACCATGAGGAGCATGGCGGCAGCGATCAGCACTCCCATCGACTCGCTGATCTCCTCGCCCATCTGCTTGGCAAAAGCAGGCGAACCAGTCACGGTCACCTTGACGCCCGGAGGGGCATCAGACAAACTGATGCGCGACTCGATGCTGTCGAGGACCTGGTTCCGGGTATCCTTGGAGACGCCGGGCGCGAGGGTGACGACACTGATCGTCATCATGTTGGAGGGGAGGTACCGGGAGAGAAGTTCCGGCGGCACCTGTTCCTTTGCCATGACGATCTCCGCTTCAGATGCGGGGAGCGCACCCCCGTTCACCTGCTTTACCATGTCAGTGATGCCCTGGGTTCCGGCGACGTACTCCTCACGGTCGATCTCAGATTGTAGCCGGTCGATATACGCCAGGACATCGGTATCGAGGACATTGTCGCACTCGAAGAGCACCATAATCGACTCTGACCTGAACGTATCCAGGTACTTGTCGAGCAGGGCACCGCGGGGAGTGCTCTTGTCGATGTAGGTATCTCTCCCCGTCTCCATAGTGGTCTGGCCCATGCCGTAGAGTGCAATGATAAAGATAAGAATGAAGATTGCGGCGACTGCTAGCGGCCGTCGCGCAATGCTCTCGCCAATCAACTGGAATGGTGATCTCACGCTCTGCCTCCATCCCTGTATATATCTCCACAGCATGGCGATAAATGATTTGTTGCGAAAGAGACAACAACCCGTCGGGACCGGATCAGGCGCTGGTTGCAGACATGGATCAAAACGGGGCTAATCCCCGCCATTTCGATGGCTGGCTACAGCCTGTCGTCGAATAGGAAGAGGGTGTTACCACCCTCCCCCCTCCAGGAACCGTATGTGTGGCTTTCGCCGCATACGAATCGCGCATTCCGCTACCCGTTTGAGGGGGGCCGCGCAACAACGGATGATTTCTTCTTGCGTTGCCGATTCTGGCTCAGGTGTGTCACCCGGGTTTCACCTGTTCGATATAATGATCCTTTCGATGATTCAGCGTCATTTAGCTGGCAGATGGAAGGGATCAGGGTTCTGCTCTTCTCCACGTTCTCCCGCAGGCCTCACACACCCCCGTTTCCGGGAGTGCATGCCGCGGTAGGTACATCTTAAACGGATAAGATGGCGGTTCGACCCGCAATCCTCGATATAGCTTCTTGCCGCACGCCACCGATACCCTTATAGGCCGTTCTCGCCCAGAATACATTTATCGCGATCATCCGGAAGCACTGCGGAAGAGGCTGGCTCACGCATGGCCCTGGTGAATCCCCGAAACACATCACAGCAGTGCTCCCGATGTGGAATGATTGTCAAAAAAACCCTCTCCGATCGGACCCACACTTGCCTGCCCGCATTGCGGGCTCATGCCGGACCGGGATCAGAATGTGGTGATCACAATATGGATCAATACCAAGATTGGGACTGCAATCTCCGGGATAGCATCTCATGCCACTGAAGTCGGGGAGGCAGTCACGCGTGCGTGTTTCATTATGTGTATTTGGGCCCACGAGAGTTCCGGAGCGGTTCTTTCGCTGGCCCCACAGCTGGTATCAACGATATGATTGCCAAACGAGGGGGACCTGCAGATAAGCACACACCAGGACCTGAGAGCTGTCGTGCGCCTGCCGCGACGTTACGCACCCCGGCGTGCGCAGCCATCGGCGTTGCATGCTTTCTTCTCCTCCTTCTCTGCGCGGGATCGGCGGGCATGCAGGCAACCCAGATACCTGAAAACCTCTGCCCCATCATCGGCCTTGCCGGGCTCTTCGGACCGGACAGGTTCACATTCTTCAGGCGCAGGACGAGGAGGGGCACCAGAGAGAGCGATAAGGATGAGGGTCCCCGGGACCGCGCCCCCTCCCGCGCGGGTGCAGAAGAGGCGCCCGGAGAGCCGTCGCCACGAGTGTATGCCCGCGACGAGGACGGGACAAACGTCTCCGAGCCAATTGAGAGACTTCCCGAGCCCTTCGTGTGGTTTGACGACCCCGTCTTTGGGGACGGCGGAAGTACAGACCACCCTGTTGCCTCCGACCCATCGGAAGTGATAATTCCGGGCCATTCTCTCCTGGACGGCCTGAGTGACGGCGTAACCGAAGAACCGGATGAACTCGCCGAACCTCTTGCAGAGGATCAGTCTGCCCCGCAACCCGGGTCCCTGACCGATGAGGAACCCACGAGGTCGTTTGAACTCCAGGGTGAAGGGCCGTCTCCCCTGGTCATCAAGAACAGTGCCAGCCTCCCGGAAGACGAATCCGGTCCCCCCGACGAATCGGCGATTGCAGTCGACGACCGCCCGGTTGAGTTACTCATTGACGACCTGGGCAGTGATGATGCCGGGGTCAGAGAACGTGCCGTGTATGCCATTGCAAGGCGCGGATCGGGAGCCGTGGCTCCCCTGATAGAGGCCCTCTCTCTTGCAGACGACCGGAAGCGGTGGTGTGTTGCCGAAGCCCTCGCCGCGATAGGCGAAGAAGCGATCCCAGCACTTATTGCCGCGCTCGGGGATGATGCGGTACAGGCCGGGGCAGCTGCAACGCTCGTGCGTATCGGCGGATCCGCCGTGCCACCGCTCATTGCGGTGCTTGCCGATGATGACGATGAGGTGCAATTCGGTGCCCGCTACGTGCTCCAGGAGATCGGCGACGAGTCGATCCCTTTCCTTGTCGCGGCCCTTGACAGACCTGACAGGAACACCCGGAGAACTGCCGCAGAAGTTCTCGGGAACATCGGGTGGAACCCGCCCGATGATGCCAGCGCGATCCAGTACCTCATCGCTGCCGAGGCATGGCTGGACGTGGCGGAGTACGGCTCGGCCGCGATCGAACCCCTCATCCATATCCTGAGATCTCCAGACGGAGAGACCCGGTGGAACGCTGCCCGGACCCTCGGGGAGATCGGCGAGACTGCAGTCGTCCCCCTGATCGACCTGCTGCACGAGGCAGACGGGGAGATCAGTTCACTGGCAGCCATGGCGCTTGCGGAGATCGGATCTCCTGCGGTCAACCCCCTCATCAGGCTGCTCTCCGACCCATCCATCCGGGGTAATGCGGCGGGAGCCCTGGTAAGGATGGGGAGACCTGCGGCAGAGAGGTGTGTCCAGGCCCTTGATCGCGCGGACAGGGATACACAGGAAACGCTCAGAGAGGTCCTGACTGCGATCGGAGAACCGGCGATCCCGCCTCTGATCCAGGCGCTGACGGCCGACAGGTCCGGGATCCGGACTCATGCTGCTGAAATCCTTGATGGGATGGGATGGGAACCCTGGAGCGCTACCGAACGGGCATGGTACCTGATTGCCCGGGAACAGTGGATGGAACTTGCCCCGATGGGGAGGGCAGCCGTCGGACCGTTGATCAGGGCACTCAACAGCGACGATGACCGCATACGGAGCGAGGCTGCCGGGACGCTCGGTGAGATCGGCGACGCGGCGGCTGTAGGGCCGCTCGTGGACGCCCTCGCAGATGAGAATGTTGCCCCGGCGGCGGCGGATGCACTTGTCGCCATCGGGAAGGCTGCTATAGCACCGGTCCTCAGGCTGCTTGAAGAAGAGACTGGAGCCGCACAGGAGAACGCCGTCGAGGTGCTGGGAAGGCTCGGGGCGCAGGAGGCGACCCCGGCCATCGTTGACCTGGTCAGGAGGGGAGGGGACCGTCTTCACCGGAAGGCCGTCGACGCCCTCATCGGTATCGGGGCGCCTGCGATCGGACCGCTCATCTCCCTCCTCGGCGAGGACGGCGACGGACACGCGGGCGCGGTGGCCGCGCTCACCAGGATCGGGGATGATGCGCGGGAACCACTCGTTGAGGCGCTCGGGAGCGATGACGCCCGGATCCGCGTGGGAGCCGCTATGGTCCTCGAGAGGCTCGGTTGGGTGCCCGCGGGGGTGGAGGAACAGGCCGCATACCTGGTCGCACTGCAGCGCTGGCCTGATGTCGTGGACCTCGGGGTCCCCGCCGCCGGTATCCTGGCTGCACGACTCGGTGATATGGATGCTAACGTGCAGGCAGGAGCAGCAGAGGCGCTTGTCAGGATTGGACCACCTGCGGTCCCTTCACTGATCCGCCTGCTTGGTGAAGAGGACCTCCGCGGACCCGCGGGGGATATACTGGTGCAGATGGGGGAGGCAGCCGTCGAACACCTGGTCTCTGCGCTGGATGAGGAAGGGCTCTGCCAGGCGGCAGCCGGGGTGCTGGAAAGGCTTGGAAGGCCTGCCGCCATTGCGCTCATCCCGGTGCTCGGGCGCGACGATTCCAGAGAGGTTGTGGCAGAGGTCCTGGCAGCGATGGGGGAGGCTTCCATCGAGCCGCTCGTCGGGGCGCTCGGGAGCGATGACGCCCGGATCAGGCAGAGAGCTGGGGATCTGCTCATCAGTCTCGGAGATATAGCAACGGATTCGCTCATCGTGGCACTCGGCCGGCCGGACGATGCCCTGAGGCTCGGGGTGATCGAGACCCTCACGCGGACCGGCAGACCGGCCATCCCCGCTCTTACAGAGGCGCTCCTGGATGAGGACTACCGCATACGGCTGGGAGCGGCTGAGGTTCTCGGGAGGATAGGGTGGCTGCCAGAGACCGAAGAAGAGACGGTCAGTTACCTGATCGCGAAGGAACAGTGGGCGTCTGTTGCAGAGCTCGGTCCTGGTGCAGTCAGGCCACTGATCCGTGCCCTCGACGACCCGGATACCGCGATCCAGATGGGTGCGGCACGGGCGCTCGGCCTGATCGGGGAACCGGCGGTCGCTGAACTGATCAGCGCGCTCCGTGATGAGCGGGATAGCGGGCAGAGGAAGGCTGTCGAGGCGCTCAAACTGGTCGGAGAACCGGCTGTCGGACCGCTCATCGATGCCCTCCAGGACCACGACTGGCATATCCGCCTGGGTGCATCACGGGCGCTCGTCGCTATCGGGGAGCCAGCGGTTGAGCCACTGATCCGGGCTCTCCGCAGCGGCCCTCCGGCAGTCCAGATGGGCGTGGCTGCAACGCTCGGCAAGATCGGGAACCGGGCCGCCATCGAACCGCTTACCGATACGCTCCTGCAAGAGGACTGGCGCGTGGGGCGTGTCGTGGTGCGGGCACTCGGTATGCTGGGAGAGCCAGCGGTAAAACCGCTCCTCCGGGTCATCAGAGAGGGAGGAGATGTGGCCCGTAAGGGTGCTGTGGCAGCTCTTGTGTTGATCGGCGAGCCTGCAGCAAGGCTACTCCCCGATGCGCTCACTGACTGGCATTTCCGTGTCCGTGCCGGAGCTGCGGACGCCCTCGACCGGCTGGGCTGGTCCCCGGAGCCAGGGGAGGAGACAGTCCACTACCTGATTGCAAAGGAACAGTGGAGCGATCTACTTCCACTGGGCGCGATCGCGGTCGGGCCTCTGGTGCAGGCGCTCAAGGACCGCGACGACAGCGTACGGAGGCGGGCAGCAAAGATTCTCGGCGAACTGCGAGACCCGCGTGCGGTCCTGCCCCTCATGGATCTCCTCCACGACGATTTCTACAGCATACGGCGAGAGGCCGCGGCGGCGCTCGTCACCATAGGTGCCCCAGCCATAGATCCGATCATAGCCGTACTGGACGACGAGGATGATGATGTCAGGAAACGTGCGGCTGATATCCTGGCTGAGATCGGGGATGCACGAGCGATCGAGGCCCTCGAGGGCATCTTCAATGATGAGGACTGGTACGTCCAGAGGGCCGCGGTGGAAGCAGTGGAGAGGATCCGGGAGCGCGAGGAGAGGGGGGGATAATTTACGGAGAGAACAGGCAGAAGGCCCGCGACTTCAGTCTCAAAACATTAACGATTCGACGTACCGCGACTGGAAAGTGGTATGCCTGTTTCTCGGTCGAGTATGAACCCTCTCCTGCACGAGAGAAAGATACCGTGGTCGGGGTCGACGCAGGTCTTGAATCCTTTGCTACTTTCTCGAACGGAGAGAAGAATCGAGAATCCCCGGTTTTTCCGCACCGACGAGAAAGCCCTTGCGAAGGCGCAAAGGAAACCTTCAAAAACGGAGAGTGGAACTCCTGAACGGAAGAAAGCCAGAAAGGTTGTCGCACGCATCCACGAACGGATCTCCAGCAGACGCCATAATTTTGCTCAACAGCCCTCCCTCCCGGATGCTGGTGTTTTGAGGACCTGAACATCAAAAACATGCAGAAAAACCATCATCTGGCAAAAAGCATTGCAGATGTCTCCTGGAATCAGTTCATCACGATCACAGAGAGCAGAGCGGAAGAGGCTGGTTCTCGCGTGATCCTGGTGAATCACGTCTCAGCAATGTTTCAGATGTGGCACGACCGTCAAAAAGACGCTTTCTGATCGGGTTCACTCCTGTCCACACCGGGTTAGTGATGGATCGCGACCAGAACGCGGGCGTTCAACATTATGAGATTGGGACTGCAATCTCAAAGGTGTGGTAAGTATCCCGGGATGCCCACGACGAGAGAAGGGGGAGCAGTCACGAATCATGTAGAGACGCGAAGGGGTGTGCTGGCACAGCTGTCTGTCGCTCTTTCGTGATCTTCGCGGCTTCAGAGAAAGGAGTGAACAGGGGCGCCTGGCTCTCAGCCGCGCGGGAGCCCGTATACGGGGCAACCACCTAAAGTCTCAGGCAGATACCCGGGCAACGCTGCAAAACCCGCAGGGCCACGGCCCATGAAATACCGATCCTTCGTTGATCTGTAGAGGCGCGACACAGAAAACGTTAATACCGGGATAGCAAAGTCTGCAGTAAGCGCCGCCAACACCTTGGCCCGCGGAGTTACGACATGATACAGGATAAGAACGTCACCAGAGTATACAGCGGAGACGCCGTCGTCGACGGCCTGGACCCGGCGGGGTCGAAGGAGGCGAGATCTTCGTCTCTGGCTTTCCTGACCCGAACAAAACGGGGGAAGAGTATGACGATCCTGATACCCACCCGGCAGCCGGTTGCGTCGTCGGCGATCGTGGGAGGTGGGGAGACCGCAGGCTGTCTCCCGGAAGCGGTTGCCCGGGCAAGGACCGGCCTTGCGGCAACCCTCCTCGGGCAAGGGCAGCACCTCCGCAAGATTCTTCATGACAGTCTACTGGAGGTGAGGTGATGGCGCTCGAGAGATTGCTCAACGTAGCACGCAAAGAGTTCTCCGATCACATCACCAGCAGACGGTTCATCATCATCCTCGCGCTCTTCCTCGTGATATCGGCGCTCGGGATGCACACCGGTATCGGGAACTACAATGAGAGGCTGGAGATCTATAACCAGCAGCTCCAGCATACGCAGGAGATCGAGACCGCCAGCGGCGACATCTACCGCAGCAGGATGCCCGAGAAACCCTCGATCATGCTCATCTTCAACGCCATGATGGGCTACATGACAACGTTCGGCGCCGTCCTCGCCATCGCCATCGGGTTTGACCTGGTATCGAAGGAAAAAGAGAC
>FZPS01000066.1_pt136 | contig 72844 bp, 60 predicted proteins | sample 1817821 | NCBI WGS metagenome assembly FZPS01 (sample SAMEA104158645, study PRJEB21678) | metagenome | place: Germany | collected 2015-04-21
CAACGGTAAAGAGATTGTCGCGTTCACTCTCCTCACCGCGCAATTGGAAGTTGCAGTGTACTGCCTTGCACTCATAGCCGAGCGCTGTAAGAGTGGTGAGCAGGGCTACGCTGTCGGCGCCACCGCTAAGGCCGACAACCGTCCGGCATCCGTCGTCTAACAACGAATGCTCCGCAATGTATCCTTTAACCTTAAGTTCGAAAGGATGCAAGTCGTCTCTATTGTTTACCGTGCTCATGTCTGTAAAGTTGTCGGGTGTTCCGTATATTATGCCAAATCGTATAGAAACCGCCTGCTACCGATACGACCGGATTCCAGAATGTGTATCCCATCCAAATTCCAAATACCGTGTTTTTCTGCCCCAAAGCCTGACCGGCTTCAACGCCGCTTCCATAACGTTTTCCTATAAGCTGTCCTATACCGAACTGAAAGATACAACAAATAAGTGATACTATTGCCATTCCGACAAGAGTCCATATCCCTTCATCGCTTTTTATTATGGCACGGGTGCTCATCAAGATTGCTAGCATCAATGCCACGCTCCAAAGATAAAAAGAGAGATCCAGGTGCGATCCGACCCAGTCGTGAAACGCAGGCATGAGATATCGGATTGTCCAGGCAACCAGACAGGGCAGAATGAGCAGCGGAAAGACCTTTCCAATAATGCGCAGGAAAGCTCCCATAAAGGTTATTTCGGCCGATGGATAGAGTAATGGTATGGTGAGAGGCACCAGTATGGCTGCTGCAAGATTGATGATGACCGTATAGGTGACCACCTGAGCCATGTCACCGCCAAGCCGATGGGTCACCACGGCGCAGGCCGTAGCGGTGGGGCATATTATACAGAGCATGCCGGCCTCGAACATCAGACGGTTCCTAAGTATCCATGCGCCGAGGACTCCGTTGCTGTGCAGGGCATAAACAACGGCGCTACATAGGGTCAGATAGACCACAGATTGTACAAGGAGATTCCTGATATGCCATTTTTTCGGTTTGAGCTGTCTTGGGTCTATCCTGCAGAAACTTATGAAAAGCATTAGGAACAGCAGGATAGGCTGTGTCCTGCGGCAGATGGTTTCAAGTACGGGCCCTGCCTTATGTATGGCAGGTATGTTCATATAAATAAGATATGTTCCTGCACCGGCAATCATGCTTATGACGAGCATACGCTCTTTGAGAAACTTCACAAATCTGCTGTCCATGCCTGTTTGGCGATAATAGTCAAAAGATAATCCGGTTTATTCCGGATTTTGCAATCAAAGATACTTTTTAATTCCGATTTCCGTTTTATCTTTGCTTAATAATAGATGTTAACTATGAAAAAAGCCGACTATTTTCTATTATCGGCGTTATTTTTGCTCTTGCCGGCAGGATGTGATTCACGCGATGATCTCAGCGTGAACAGAGAATACAGACTCGATTTTTCATCGGACACGGTGCGGTTTGATACTCTTTTTTCGACGGTCTCTTCGGCAACGGCATCCTTTATGGTCTATAATAACAGCAACCTTAATTGTCGGAGTTTGGAGGTCTCCTTAGCCGGAGGCGATTCAAGCCCGTTCAGGATAAATGTTGACGGGGAGGGCGGAACCACCGTTAGCGGTCTTGAAATAGAGGCCGGCGACAGCCTCTTCTGTTTCGTTACCGTAAATATACCGGACGACGGGCAGACTGTTCCTTTTATGGTTGCCGATTCCGTGATTTTCAGGTTTGAGTCCGGTCTTGCACAGTATGTGCAGCTCAGGGCCTGCGGCCGTAACGCCCTGTTCCTGCATGGCCGGCGGATTACCTCCGACGAAACTTTCAATTCGAATCTGCCTTATGTAATCTATGACAGCCTTTATGTTGCCCCGGGCGTCACCCTGACCATAACTCCCGGTACTGAGCTCTATTTTCATCAGGGAGCCGGTCTTGTGGTCGAGGGAAGGGTCCTGGCCGAAGGCACATCGGACAGCATGATAGTAATGCGCGGCGACCGTCTGGACCGCCTGTTTGAGGACCTGCCTTACGACCTTTTATCGAATCAGTGGGCAGGTATCAGGCTGGGTTCCGGCAGCTTTGGGAACCTCTTCTCCTATTGTGACATACATGGCGGTGAATACGGTATCGTTGCCGACAGCAGCGGTGTTGATTCCCTTAAGTTCGGCATGGCATCATCCATTGTACATAATGTATCGGGCAATGGCATCCATACCGTAGGCTCGCGCATAACCGTAGCCAATTCGCAGATCACCAATGCCGGGGGACACTGTGTCGAGATTGTCGGCGGCAGCGCCGAATTCAATTTCTGCACCATAGCCGGATTCCCGCTTTGGTGGGCCGGTGGAGCGCCTGTCTCGCTGAGCAACAGCCTTGACGGAAGTTTCTCTCCTCTTATCAAAGCGGACTTCAGGAACTGCATCATAACCGGATACCATAAGGAGTCAATTACCGGTATTCTGCATGATTCCATTCCGGGTTTTCCGGCAGGGACCGTCAGCTCTTACTCTGTCAGCCATTCTCTTCTTATGACTTCCGATACGCTTAACAGCCGGTTTGAGAAAGTGGTCTTTGAACAGATAGGAGACGAAGGATCCGGCCTTGCCAATTTTCACAACAACGGTCTGGTAGATAGTTACAGGTCGGTTTTCAGACTCGATTCGCTCTCAAAGGCACGCGGCATAGCCGACACGCTGTCGGCAAAGCTCTGGCCTGCCGATCTGGCCGGAGTACGGCGTCCTCTGCATGGAGCCGATGCCGGCTGTTTCCAGTTTGAACCTTCAAATTAATGTTATAAACCCCATAAAAAACCCATGAGAAACGTTTTTTTACTTTTTCTTTTTTTTCTTCCTGTTTCCCTCTCGGGGCGGGAATATATCACAGTGATGTTCTATAACACCGAAAATCTGTTCGATACGACCGATGACCCGGACAAGGATGACGATGAGTTTACTCCCGATGGCAGCCGGCGCTGGACGAAGAACCGTTACTGGAATAAGATAGGCAACATTTCAAAGGTAATTGCCGCGGTCAATGAAGATACGGCTCCCGATATCATCGGATTGTGTGAGGTTGAGAATGATTCGGTAATGATAGATTTAACGTTGCGCTCTCCCTTGCGCCATCTTGGTTACCGTTATATAATGACCGAATCGGCCGACACCAGAGGGATTGACGTTGCGTTCATGTACAGACGCTCTTCGCTCGGGATAATAGGATATGAATCTCTGCCGGTAGACCTGACCTATCTGAGTCCAAGGCCTACACGCGATATTTTGCATGTGACAGGACGAATTCCCAATGGGGATACCATTGACTTTTATCTATGTCACTGGCCAAGCCGCACGGGCGGTGTAGAGGAGACGGAGCCTTTGCGAATGCGGGCAGCTGCAACACTCCGCCATTCGGTTGACAGTCTGTTTGCGGTCCGTCGCAAGCCATACGTCGTTATTATGGGTGATTTGAACGGCGGTCCGGACTCACCCTCTATTAGAGAAGGACTTGGTGCTGTTGAGAAGAGCCGTGGAAAAAAATTCGATGACAGGGAACTTGTTACGATGATGGATGATACTGAAGAAGGAAGTTACCGTTATCAGGGAGAATGGGACAAATATGACCAGTTTGTCGTCTCCGGAAGTCTGCTTAACGGCGATGGATTTTCATCGGTTACCGGGGTCTCTCTCTTTTCAGCCGATTTCATGCTTGAGGATGATGAAAAGTTCGGCGGACGTAAACCTATGCGGACCTACAACGGTTACATCTATCAGAACGGGTTTTCCGACCATCTTCCGATTCTACTTTTTATTGAGTTTTGATTTTGTGCTTGACAAATAAACATTATCTTTGATACCGTTAACCGTGTGTTTAGATAATTTTAACCAATTAATAATATGAAAATGAGAAAGTTTAAGAAGATTGAACTGCTTGCAGTCTCTGTTTTGATAGCTCTGCCAATCAGTGCGAAAAAGAAGATCCCATTGGTTTATGACCAGGAATTTACCGGTGCCGGTTATGCTGCTCCGGCATTCCCCACTGTTGACGAGTCGCCGGCAATACCAACCTTGCCAAACCCGTTCGAATTTTCGAACAGCAGTAAAAAGGTGAAAAAATTCAAAGACTGGTCAAAACGCCGTTCCGAAATTATCCGCGAGTTGTATCACTATGAGGTAGGCGAGAAACCTATGGTGGCCCGTGAGAACATTCAGGCTACTCTTGAGGACAACACCCTTACGGTTATAGTTACCATTAACGACAAGAGCCTTACATTAACTTCGAGAATAACCTATCCCGAGGGTGACGGCCCATTCCCGCTCATGATAGGTATGTCCAATATCAGTTTGCCGCGTAATTTCTTCTCGGACCGCAATATTGCCACCATGAACTTCAATATGAATCAGGTCATGGCACACCAGCAGAAGCGCGGTAGCGAGCCTATCAATAAGATTTACCCCGAGCTTGTCGAAAATGGAGCCTATTCCATGTGGCCCTGGGGCGTGAGCCGCCTAATAGACGGTTTGGAAATTGTGGGTGCAGCCAGCAAGATAGATATGGCGCATATCGGTGTGACCGGATGCTCATACGCCGGCAAGATGGCTCTCTGGTCAGGTGCATTTGACGAGCGAATCGCTCTTACCATTGCTCAGGAGCCCGGTGGCGGCGGCGCTGCCGCATGGCGTGTCTCCGAGACTCTCGGTAATGTGGAGACTCTCGGCAATACCGACAATCACTGGTTTATGGAGAAGATGTGGGACTTCAAGGGTGAGAAGACGGCCAATCTGCCTATGGATCACCATGAGCTCTGTGCTCTGGTATGTCCGCGTGCCCTTCTCGTTCTGGGTAACACCGATTACGAGTGGTTGGCCGATGAGGCTGCTTATGTATCATGTGTAGCTGCCCGTGAGGTCTGGAAAAAGTTCGGAATAGAAGACCGTATGGGATTCTCCATACAGGGCGGTCACGGTCACTGCCGGCTCCCTGAGAGTCAATATCCCGAAGTCGAGGCCTTCATAGACAAGTTCATGCTCGGCAAGGAGGATGCCAACACCATTATAATGCATGTTGACGAGACATTGATCGATAAGGAGGTCCAAAAATGGATCCCGTGGGCACAAGTTGATTTTAAATAACTAATAAACACAGTTAATGCTGGCAGCTTCAATTTGATACTCCAATGTTGTAGGCTGTCCGTTAAATTTAAATAGGGTGGGTAGAAACGCTGTTCGCACCATTGCTCCCGCATTATATCTGATTCCCAGTCTGCTGGGTGAGATTCCTGTGGAGCAGGTGCTGCCTCAGTATAATCGTGATTTGATTATCGGCATACGCCACTTCATTGTGGAGGATGTGCGTACGGCACGCCGTTTTCTCAAACAGGTAGAGGGCAGCATAGATATAGAGCAGCTTACCTTCTACACTCTCAACAAGCATACCAAGCCTGATGAACTGGCTGGTATGCTTGTTCCTTTAGAGCAGGGTGAACCGATGGGTGTTATATCGGAGGCGGGCTGTCCGGCAGTGGCCGATCCGGGATCCGATGTGGTGGCCATAGCACAGCGCAAAGGGTTGCGCGTGGTGCCGCTTGTAGGTCCGTCAAGCATAATCCTGGCGCTTATGGGGTCGGGGTTCAACGGACAGTCTTTTGCCTTCAACGGCTATCTGCCCATTGAGCAGGAGGAGCGTATAAAAGCCCTCAAAAAGCTTGAGTGGAAGGTTTACAACGAAGACCAGACTCAGATCTTTATGGAGACTCCGTACCGTAACGGCAAGATGATAGCCGACATACTTAAGGCTTGCAAGCCGCAGACGCGTTTGTGCATTGCCTCAGGTCTGACCACCCCCGATGAGTATATCCGTACCCTGACCATTAAGCAATGGAAGGAACAGATACCCGAGTTGGGTAAAGTTCCCTCCATTTTTCTGATCTACAAGTAGCCCTTTTATATACTATACCTCTGAATCCTGACGGCTGACAGTTGACGGCTGACAGTTGACGGCTGACAGTTGACAGCTGATGGTTGACAGTTGATGCAGTATAACCAAAGTCTTATAGATTCTCTTCAAAGAAACGGATGATCCTGTTGAAGAGGTGCAGGCGATAATTTCTGCCGGTTATGCTATGCTCCTTGCCCGGATATATCTGCATATCAAAATCTATTCCTCTGTTGACAAGAGCATCGATATATGAGGCGCTGTTGCTGAAGAAGACGTTGTCATCGTTCAGTCCGTGGATAATTAGTACCTTGCCGTGCAGCTTGTCTATGCGGTTGATGGCCGATGCTTCGGCATAACCGTCGGCATTCTCCTTGGGTTGCAACATGAAGCGTTCGGTGTAGGGGGCATCGTAATAGCGCCAGTCCGTTACCGGAGCCACAGCTACGCCGCATTTGAATACGGGTGTACCCTCACTCATTGCCATAAGGGCGTTATATCCTCCGTAACTCCAACCCCAGATAGCTATGCGGCCGGCATCGGCCCAAGGTTGCGAACCGAGATATTTGGCGGCAGCCACCTGATCCTGACTCTCCAATACTCCTAGACGCTTGTATGTCTGCTTCTTGAAATCGGCTCCGCGACGGCCTGTGCCGCGTCCGTCAACCACCGCCACTGCATAACCTTTTTTGGTCATAAGAGCTTCTAATGTGCCGCCGGGGTAAAATCCGGCGCCCCACTCATTGATCATCTCATTCGAGCCGGGGCCGCTGTACTGGTATAGTATGATGGGGCAGGGGTGTTCAGGCGACGCATTATCGGGTTTGACCAGCCATCCATACAGAGTGGTGCCGTCAGCTGTTTGGAAAGAGAAAAGCTCCTTTTCAGGTAATTTCAGGCCGGCAACAGTAGAAGCCAGTCCGGAATTATCTTCAACCGTCTTCAGGATTTTACCGTCCGAGTTGTTCAGAGTTATGCGCGTGGGAGTCTCCATATCGGACCAGGAGCTTATGAAATATTTGTAACCAGTGCTAAAGACGGCATGGGCAGTACCTTTCTGTGGGCTAAGAGCTGTTTTCCTGCCTCTGCCGTCAATCTTCCAGACGGCGCAGTCATACATACCGGATTCATTGCTCTCGTAATATACGGTGCCGCTCTTGGCATCGTATCCGTGCAGAGCCAAGACATCGAAATCGCCCTCGGTAATCTGTTTTTGAAGTCTGCCGTTCAGGTCATACAGGTAGAGATGGCGGTGTCCGTCGCGTTCGCTCTGCATGATGAAGCGGTCCCCGAAAAACTTTGTCCCCATATATACGAATTCATCAATGTAGCGGCTGTCATCTTCACGCAGAATCATTGTACAGAGAGTTGAGCGGGGGTTGGCCGAGAAAATCTCAAGTCTGTTCTGACTTCGGTTCAGAGTAAAAATCAGCAGATTGTTAACCTCGTTTTCGACAAACTGTATGCGGGGAATATAACAGGTGCTGTCAATTTTCAGATCCATGTCGCGTATGACGGAGCTTTGAATATCGAACGAGTGGACCGATACCTTTGAATTGGCGGCGCCTGCCGTGGGGTACTGTTGCGGTTTGTAAGTGAGAAGCTCCTGTGAATAGGTCCTATTATCGGGAGTTGTGAGGAACAGGGGCAGATTGTAGCTTTCTACATGCGATTCGTCAAAACGTATCCATCCTATCATGCGGCTGTCGGCGCTGAAACAGAAGGCGCGGGTAAATCCGAACTCCTCCTCATAAGCCCAGTCGGGTATGCCGTTACGTATCTTTCCGGGCTCACCGTCTTTTGTCACTCTGACCTCGGCATTATTGAATAACATCTTGACTAAGAATATATTGTTGTCACGTACAAAAGCTATGTTATGACCGTCGGGTGAGTATGCGGGGACCTGTTGCGGGCCGCCTTGTGAGAGCGGATCAATACGGTTGTTACGTATGGTGAAAATGTAATATTCGGCCGTGAATGAGCGGCGGTAGATCCTTTTTGTGGCGGTCTGGATCAAAATTGTCTCTTCCGAGGGGGAGAGAATGAAACCGTCAAAACCAATCAGCCTGTCACCCTTGACATTGCTCAGATTGAGAATGGTGTCGGTAACCTCTCCTGTTTTGAAAGAACGTTTGAGTATCAGCCTGCCGCCTTCGCTGCTCAAATAGTGTTCCCCATCGGCCATTGGAGTGACCGATATGGAACCTCTGGCCGAAAATCTGCCATCGATAATGTTTTCAAGATTAAGTGAAATCTCTTGCGCTGCCGATATGATTGCAAATATCATAGAAACAGCCAATAAGCATATTTTTTTCATATCCGCTCGTTTTATCTTTTTTATTAATTCCCCGTGAACGGCTCTACGCGTTCCTTGAGTTTTTACCTAATTTATTTAGTTATTCTACGGAACGTTTCTATGTGTTCCTGTAGGTCTTTTCCTGTTTTTATTCATCCAATATCCCTTTCCCCTGACGTGTTATCTCCGGTATGCCGTTAACACAGTAAACTATTGTGGAGAATTGATATCCGCCGATGCCGCCGTTTATGACAATGTCAACCTCATCGCCCAGAGCTTCATTTATCAGTTCGGGGTCGGTAAGGTAAGAAATATCTTTGGATTCATCGTAAGGAATAGTAGTGGAGAGCAATGGGGCGTCAAGTTGGCGGCATATCTCTCTTGTTATGCTGTTGTCAGGCACACGGATCCCCACCTCCTTACGGTTGCTGAATATTTTGGGCAGACGGCTGCCTGCGCTCAGTATAAAGGTAAATGGGCCCGGCAGATTACGTTTCATGGTCTTGAACGTAGCGTTGTCAATCTTTACATACTGGCTAATGTCGCTCAGGTCATAGCAGATTATTGAAAAACGGTGTTTCTGCGGATTTATGCCCTTTAATCTGCAAATACGTTCAATCGGACGCTCCTTGAGCGCATGGCAACCCAAAGCGTATGTGGTGTCGGTAGGAAACACTATAACACCGCCTCCGTTCAGGACATCCAGTACGCGGTCAATATCGCGCTGACTGTTGTTCTTTTCATACAATCTTATCATCATAATGCTTTATCCTTTATATAATCTGTTATACCGGAAACATCATCAGGGTTAAACCAGCGCGTTTCGGGGTCCCGTTTGAACCATGTCATCTGTTTACGTGAATATATTCGCGTATTTTGCTTTATCTTTTCAATGGCGAACTCCATAGTCCAGGGTTCCCCGTCATGTGTCAATGCTCCGTCCATCCATTTAAACAGCTCTTTATAGCCTACCGTATTCAGAGAATTGAGTCCTTTTTTGGGATATACCCGCCGGGCTTCGTCAATCAGTCCCTTTTCAATCATTTGGTCAACCCTGCGGTTAATCCTTGCGTAGAGCTCCTCGCGTGGTCTGGTCAAACCTATTTTTATTATGTTAAAAGGTCGCTCGGCTCTTCTGCCGGTACGCAGTTCGGAGTAGGGACGGCCGGTCATATGGCATATTTCAAGAGCATGCAGCACGCGTCTGAAGTTGCGGAGATCAACCTGGTCGTAGTAAACGGGGTCCAGTCGCTTTAGTTCGCTGACCATAGATTCCAATCCCTCATTCCGGTAACGCTCCATAATCCGGTTTCTGATACTCTTGGATACGGTTGGCAATCGGTCAATCCCGTAACACAAAGCATCTATATACATCATGGAACCTCCTGTCGCTATTATAACTTCATGTTTTGCGAATAGAGTGTTTAATAGCGAAATAGCCTGTTCTTCGTATAAAGCTGCACTATAATAGTCCTCAAGTCGGAGGTTCCCTATAAAATAGTGCTTAACCTTATCGGTTTCAGCTTTTGTGGGTGCAGCCGTTCCGATGGGAATCTCAGCAAACATCTGTCTTGAGTCGGCCGATATTATCGGTGAGTCAAAAAGACCGGCCAAGGTCAGGCAAAGTTCCGTTTTCCCAACGCCGGTCGGTCCGAGTATGACTGCAAGGCTCTTCACTCAATACAGGTCATCCAGCGTGTCTATACTGATATCGGCTTCAGCGTCGGCGCCTCCTATAGAATATCCGTCCTGATCAAGTTCACTTGAATCGAACCCTTCATCGCCATAGAAAGTTTCATCGGTCTCAATGCCCGATATCGTTTTTGATATTTCGTCAAAATCTATGGTCTGTTTCGGCGGTTGTCCGCCTTTTTTGCTACAAATGGCCTTATCCAGGTTCTTTCCGGTTATTATCTCCTTGAGCTCAATGAAAAAGCAGCGTTCAGTCAGAGGGTCAAAGATATAAATAAGACGCTGTTTTTCCTCTTCGACAAACTCTTCAATAGGAGTTTCAGCCATTACCAAATTGTCATATTCCGAACTGGTGTGCATCTCTACGCGGGTTATCTCTTCACATTTTTCCCAGTTATGTTCACATATGAAGAATGAGGTCAGTTGGTCATCAGGATATTCCACCGATTCAAGAATGGCATTGCTCAGGTCCAAAAAAGTAGCCGATGAACTTATTTGGATCTCTCTGAAAAAGTCATCGACTTCGTCGGATACGAAAATGAATCTGTAAATCATATTTCATCTGTTTTATCTAACACGAATTATTCCCCGTTCGGAATTTGAAATGAAATCTATGATGTACTTGATTTCAGGATTTTCCGATGTAGGGTTTTCCTTAAGCGTATTTATCGCCTGTGAAACGTTAAGTCCGTTCTGGTAAATGGTGCGGTAAACATCGTGGATAATTTCGATGGTTTCAGGGGCGAAGTTCTCCCGGCGCAGACGGACGATGTTTATTCCCATATAGGTAAGGGGGTTGCGGCCTGCCATTATGAACGGGGGTACATCCTGGCTTACGCCCGATCCTCCCTGTATCATCACATAACCTCCTATGTGGCAGAACTGGTGTATAAGGACGCCGGCGCTTATTGTGGCGTAGTCGTCAACTACTACTTCGCCGCCCAGTTTAGTACTGTTCCCCAATATACAGGAGTTACCTATCACGCAGTCGTGTGCTATATGCAGGCTCTCCATCAGTAGGTTGTTACTGCCGACCACGGTCTTATTTTTCGATGCGGTACCGCGGTTAATGGTAACATTTTCACGTATATGGTTGTTATCGCCAATCTCGGCTGTGGTATCTTCACCTATGAACTTCAAATCCTGTGGGATGCCTCCAATTACCGCTCCTGAGTGAATATGGTTCCCATTGCCGATACGTGAGCCGTAAAGTACGTTCACATGGGGCATTAAAATATTGTCATCACCTATTACCACGTTCTTGTCAATAAAACAGAACGGGCCTATCTCTACGTTTCTGCCTATTTTTGCAGTTGGGTCAATATATGCTAACGGGCTTATCATTGGATTCTTTTCTTTTTTATAATTTGTACCATAAATTCCGATTCGGCCACAAGTTTGTCGGCTACAAAAGTGTATCCTTTGAGTGACAACATGCTGTGACGCACGGGAGCAGTCCTTACCACACGCATAAGCATGGTGTCACCCGGAACGACCGAGTGTCTGAAACGGGTATTGTCTATCTTGGCGAACAGAGCTTCGTATTCGCCGGGATTCGTAGTGTATTGCAGTGCAAGCATGCCTCCCAGCTGTGCCATGGCTTCGACGATGAGCACTCCGGGCATGATCGGATGCCCGGGGAAGTGTCCGAGGAAGAATATTTCGCTATTGGTAACATTCTTTACACCTTCGGCATAGAGGTCGGTCAATGTAATGACCTTGTCAAGCAGCAGCATGGGGAAACGGTGTGGCATGGTTGCCATTATCTGTTGCAGATTCATAACCGGAGCTACTGCCGGATTGTAGGCCGGCGCCTGAACATCATTCAGTTTGATGTTTTTACGCAGTATCCTGGCAAACTTATTGTTTATGGTATGTCCTGGACGGGTTGCTATAATGCGGCCCTTGATAGGTTTCCCCACAAGCGCCAGATCACCGATTATGTCGAGCAGCTTATGGCGTGCGGGTTCGTTGCAAAAGGTGAGCGGTTTATGCATTATGTAGCCGAGTTTGGTAGCATCCATCTTAGGAACGTCCATAACTTCACATATCTTGTCATATCGCTCTTGAGACATCTCCCTTTCGTAGATCACTATGGCATTGTCAAGGTCTCCGCCTTTGATCAGGCCGGCCGCAAGCAGAGGTTCTATCTCACGTACAAATACGAAAGTGCGGCTGGAAGCAATCTCGGTGGGGAAATCGCTCATATCATCGAGTGATGCGTACTGGTTGTCCAGTATCTTTGAGTCGTATGAAATCAGTACGTTGACGCTGAATGTGTCATCCGGCAGAAGGATGATGGATGAACCGGTCGATTCGTCGCGTACCTCAATCTTGGATTTGACGATATAATAGTCCTTGATTGCATCCAAATCCTTTATACCTACATGCTGTATGCTCTCCACATACTTTATTGAACTTCCATCCAGGATGGGGAATTCAGGTCCGTTGACATCAATGTGGCAATTGTCTATTCCTGCAGCGTAAAGCGCCGCAAGGGCATGTTCAACCGTGCTTACCTTGGTGTTCCCCTTGAACAGTACGGTGCCGCGTTGTGTCTCCCGAACGTTTTCGGCAACAGCCTCTATGATCGGCTGGCTGTCAAGGTCAATTCTCTGTATCTTATAGCCGTAGTCAGCAGGAGCAGGTTTGAATGTCACGGTCAATTCAAGACCGGTGTGAAGTCCCTTCCCACTTAATGAAAATTGCTCCTTTAATGTCTTTTGTTTATACATTTTAGATTACTCTTCCTGAGGTTTTGATTTCATTTCGTTAATCTCTTTCCGCAACTGCTCAAGTTCTTTGCTCATTTCAGGCAGTTTTCTGAATATGACCGATGACCTGAGGAAAGACTTGTAGTCAAATGCCGGATAACCCATTATGTTATGTCCCTCTTTTATGTTGCCGAGCACACCGGCTTTGGCACCCAGATTCACGCGGTTCCCCAGTGAAATGTGTCCTGAAATGCCGCTCTGCCCGCCTATCATGCACCATGAGCCGATTTTTGATGAACCGGCAATTCCTGTCTGGGCCGATATTACGGTATTTTCGCCAACCTCAACGTTATGTGCTACCTGTATAAGGTTGTCCAGCTTAACTCCTTTTTTGATAATGGTCCGTCCCATTGTAGAGCGGTCCACACATGTGTTGGCGCCTATCTCGACATCATCTTCCAGTTCCACAATCCCTATCTGCGGGATCTTTTCATATCCGGTAGGAGTGGGTGCGAATCCGAATCCGTCGGCACCTATCACACAACCGGCATGGAGAATGCAGTTGTTGCCTACCTTACAGCCGTGGTATATGGTAACGTTTGGGTAGATTATGCAGTTGTTGCCTATTGAGGCTCCTTCGCCTATGGTTACATGCGGATAGATGCGGGTATTGTCGCCAACAGTTACACCGTCCTCAATAACAACGAAAGGTCCTATGTAAACGTTCTTGCCTATCTCGGCTTTTTCTGATATGGACGCCGTTGAACTTATACCTGTTTTGACCGGTTTCATCGAAGTGTAGAGCGACATCAGTTTGGCAAGGCTCTCGTATGGGTCATTAACCCTGACCAGGGTAGCTTTGACCGGCTGTTCAGGTTTGAAATCCTTTGCGACCAAAACTATGCTTGCTTCGGTATTATAAAGGTAATGATTGTATTTTGGGTTTGAAAGGAAAGAGAGTGCACCTTGTGTCCCCTCTTCAATTTTTGCAAAAGTGTGGGCGGTAGCATTCTCATCGCCCTCAACGGTGCCGTTTAAAAACTCCGCTATCTGTTTTGCCGTGAACTTCATATTTAGGTTAATATAATCCTGCAAATATAAGGTTTTATTTTAAGAATAATGCCATTTCAGACTGCAGCTGTTGAGCCCTTTCGGATGCAACATTGGCGAAGTCTCTGCTCTTGTCAGCATAAATTATTGCACGACTGCTGTTTACTATAAGTCCGCAGCGATTGTTCATGCCGTATTTGCAAACCTCTGCAAGCGATCCCCCCTGTGCTCCTATACCGGGTACAAGCAGGAAACTGTCAGGCACTGTCCGGCGTATGTCAGCAAGCATATCGGCGCGGGTTGCCCCCACAACATACATCATGTTATCGGCGTTCCCGCCCCATTCAAGCGACTTTTTTAGTACGTTGCAAAACAGCGGCGTTCCCTCTTCGTCACGTATGTACTGGAAATCGTCGGCGCCCTTGTTGCTGGTTAAGACAAGCAGTATTACCCAGCCTCCTTCATAGCCGAGGAACGGAGTGACGCTATCCCTACCCATGTACGGGGCGACCGTAACCGCATCGGCCTTCATCTCACGGAAGAAACAGTCGGCGTACATCATCGAGGTATTGCCTATGTCGCCGCGTTTGGCATCGGCAATTATAAACTGATCGGGATAATGTTCGCGTATATAGTCAATGGTCCTGTAGAGTGACTGCAAGCCTTTGATACCGCCGCTCTCGTAGAAGGCAAGGTTCGGTTTGTAGGCAATACAGTATTTGGCGGTGGCATCAACTATAGCCCTGTTGAAAGCAAACACCGGATCGTCCTCAGAGAGAAGGTGTTCCGGTATCTTCTTGATATCGGTGTCAAGACCTACGCATAAAAAAGATTTCTTATGTAAAATATTGGTGTAAAGCTCTTCTCCAGTCATTTTTGGAATGCTTGCAGGGTTAAAAATTATATTTCAGCCTCTTTTATCCGTTCGGCGTTTTCGGCTATGGTGAGCAGCTTGATACACTCCTCTATATCGCCGTCCATAAATGCAGGCAGGTTGTAGGATGTGTAGTTGATCCGGTGGTCGGTTATACGTCCCTGCGGAAAGTTGTAGGTACGTATCTTGGCCGACCTGTCGCCTGTTGAGACCATCGTCTTACGGCGGGAGGCTATGTTGTCAATGTATTTCTGATGTTCACGATCAAAAATCATGGTACGCAGCCGCGAGAGGGCACGTTCCTTGTTCTTTGGCTGGTCACGGGTTTCGGTACATTCAATAAGGATCTCTTCGGTCACTCCCGTATTGGGATTTTTCCAGTTGTAGCGGAGACGCACCCCCGACTCAACCTTGTTTACGTTCTGACCGCCTGCACCGCCGCTGCGAAAGGTGTCCCATTTGATTTCGCCCTCGTTGATTTCGACTTCAAAGGCATCGGCTTCAGGGAGAACCGCTACTGTGGCCGCCGAGGTGTGTATGCGTCCCTGAGTCTCTGTCAGCGGCACCCGCTGTACACGGTGTACGCCCGATTCATATTTCAGTGTCCCGTACACCTTTTCGCCCGTAACCGTGAAGATTATCTCCTTGAATCCGCCTGCTGTGCCCTCGGAGCATGATGACACGGCAGTTTTCCACCCTTGGGATTCACAGAAACGGGTGTACATGCGGAACAACTCGCCTGCAAAGAGGGCAGCTTCGTCGCCTCCCGTTCCTCCGCGTATCTCGACTATCACGTTTTTGTCATCCTGAGGATCCGATGGAAGGAGCATCTGCTTGATCTCCTCTTCAAGCTCTTGCAATCTTTCGGTTGCACTCTCCAGCTCTTCACGTGCCATCTGGCGCATCTCGGCATCGTTTTCCGACAGGAGCTCGCGGGCTTCATCGGCGGTTTTCAGCAGGTCAACATACTCTTTGCGTGCATCCGAAATCTGTTTCAGATCGCGGTATTCACGGTTTAGCCTGACAAACCGTTTCATATCGGCTATAACGGCAGGGTCTGTTATTAGCAGACAGACCTCGCGGAATCTGGCCTCCAGATCGTTGAGTTTATCGAGCAGTCTATCGGTGGCTTCCATAAGTTATCTTCCGGCAGGGTTGTTGACTCTGGCTACGGGACCTCCCTCGTAGAAATTAATTATGTTGCGGCAGACATATTCGGCCATCTCATTCCGTACATCGTAGGTCTGTGTACCAATGTGCGGAGTGACTACCGCATTCTCACATGCAAGTATTTCGGGACTTACCTTGTCGCCGAACTCGAATACGTCCAGTCCGGCGCCCCAGATACGTTTCTCCTTAAGAGCCTCGGCAAGCGCCAACTCATCGACAATGGGTCCGCGTGCCGTGTTTATCAGAATGGCGGCGGGCTTCATCATGGCTATCTGCTCTCTGCCTATCATGTGATAGGTCTCTTCGGAATAGGGGACGTTGATTGATATAAAGTCCGATGTTCTTATGAGTTCGTCAAAACCGGTATATACGGCGTTGTACTTCTCTTCAATACGGGTGTCAAGCCGGTTCCGGTTGTGATAGATCACATTCATATTGCTTGCACATGCGCGACGTGCCAGAGCCTGTCCTATACGTCCCATGCCCAGTATGCCTAATGTTTTTCCTCCGAGTGAGAGACCCAGGTTTTCAAGAAGCGTCCAGTTGAGTGCATCGGGAGTACGCAAACGGCGGTCCACATCGGCTATGCGGCGTGCTACCGCCAGCATCAGTCCGAAGGCCAGGTCGGCAGTCGGTTCGATTACGGGATCCGGTGTATTGGTTACGGTTATTCCCAGCTCGGTAGCAACGGGAATATCTATGTTGTCAAATCCTACGGCATAGTTGCTGATAAGTTGAAGTCGCGGCAGTCCGCGCTCCATAAGCTTGCGGTCCACAGGGAAATTGAACATAGACTGTAAAACATCATATTCGGGAAGCATCTCATAAACCTCATCGTATGTAAATGACTCTTGCCCTTCGGGAGGGAATGTCACGTCATACCTCTTCTCAAGCTCCGAATAACCTGTACGAAACATGTTATATGTCACCAGAATTCGTCTCTTCATCTCTCTCTTCATCTATAAATCGGGGCAAAGATAATGATTTTACGCTTTTTTTCTTGCCAATTCAGTCAATGATATGGAAAGCAATTGCTATATTTGGGGCTATGAAACGAATACTTTTACTACTGACCACTTTTTGTGCTGTCATTTCCTGTTCGACAAGGTCGAATTCGGAAAAACTTGAGATCAATGATTTGGGTTATTTTGAGACAACCAGCGTGAACGTTTTGGTCTATTCAAACCAATATCATGGAATATTCTGCGATGAAAAAACCGCAGGAATCGAAATCGTTCAGGAGGGTGTACGTATATCCACCGGCGGTGGTGTGCGCCTCATGAATACTCCCGAGCAGTGGGACATCTATGCTGATCTGACCCAGCGTACTGTCGATACTCTGGGTGGCGAGATCAGATGTCAGTTCAGATATCCGGACTACGATTTTGAGTATGGCATCAACGTCAAATCGGAGGGTAAGGGATTCCGAATGTCGGTAGTTCTGGATAAGCCTCTGCCATCGAACCTTGCAGGCAAGGCCGGACTTAACATGGAGTTTTTCCCCGCAACTTATTTCGGTAAAACTTATCTTGTGGATGGTCAATCCGAGATTTTCCCCCGCTATCCGTCAAGCAACACGGAGATGCGTCCCGTTGAGGAGAAGATCACTCAATTCTACGGCCTGTCCACATTTGATGACCGCGGACGCGGCGAGTTCATAGTACCCGCACCCATATCAAAGGGGAACACACTGGTGCTGGCTCCCGAGGATAAGGCGCTGCGCGTCATGTTTCAGTCCGAGACCGAGCTCAACCTCTTTGACGGACGTAACCTGTCACAGAACGGAACATTTGTTGTGCGTTCGTTCCTGCCATCGGGCAAGACAGGTACTGTACTGGAGTGGTATGTTGAACCTACAACGGATTCCAAATGGATAAGAGAGCCTAATGTAGGTTTTTCACAGATAGGATATACTCCTGCCCAGAAGAAGGTTGCGGTAATCGAACTCGATCCCAACGACAAGGTGGCCTCCAAAGCCAAAATCTTCAAGGTCAACGCCGACGGCAGCCACACGCTTGTTCTGCAGCCATCCGTCAAGGAGTGGGGAATCTTCTTTGACCGCTATAATTATGCACAGTGCGATTTCAGTGCGGTAAGAGAACCGGGAACCTATTTCATAGAGTATAAGGGGGTTAAAACCAACCCATTCCCGATTAACGTCAATGTCTATGAGGGCAAATGGCACAACACCATGGATGTCTGGCTTCCGGTACATATGGACCATATGCTCGTGAACGAGGCGTACCGTGTATGGCACGGCCGTTCACATATGGATGATGCCATACAGGCTCCCACCAATTACCAGCAGCACGACGGATACCGCATGGGTAACAGCACCAATACCAAATACAAACCTTACGAGCATATTCCGGGTCTGGCTGTCGGCGCCTGGTACGATGCCGGCGATTTCGATATTCAATCGGGAACGGTGATAGGTATGACAAGGCAGTTGGCCGAAGTATGGGATCTGCTTCGTCCGGAACGCGACCAGACCTTTATTGACCAGGAGACCCAGTTTGTAGATATTCACCGCCCCGACGGTATGCCCGATATCATTCAGCAGGTAGAGCATGGTGCTTTGAACCTCTGTGCTCAGATTGAGAATATAGGATTTATTGCAGGCGGTATCGTACAGGGAAATATGCACCAGTACCACCATCTGGGCGATGCGGTAACCATAACCGACGGCTATATCTACGATCCTTCACTCAAACCCTACGAGGTTCGTGATAACCGCTACTCGGGAACACTCGACGACCGTTTTGTATTTACCAATAACGGCGGTAATCCTATGGGTAACGTCAGTGTCTGTGGCGCTCTGGCTCATGCTGCCCGTGTACTGAAAGACTATAAGCCCGAAACTGCCGAGCGTTGCCGCAAGAACGCTCTCAAGCTGTGGAAAGAGATGGATGATTATCAGAGTCGCATGGAGAGCCGTACACAGGGCGCAGCATCCGGTCAAGGAGGAGGCCGTTATGGAGGAGGCGACAGATCGAGCGCCGCCGTTCAACTCTGGCTTCTTACGGGCGAGGAGAAGTACAAAGATATGTTCTTGCCCGGGGTGATGCGTCAAATCGAGGCTGCCAGAACTGCTCCCGAGGGGGCCGAAGATATCCGTACGGGTGGCGGCAGTGCAATGCGTGCACCCAGGGTCAACCTTACAATGGCTCTTTCGCTGATTCCTTATATGGACGAAGACTTCAAAGCCAAAGTCCGCGATGTGGTTCCCGTATTTGTCGAGGATGCCATACGTACAGCCAATTCCACGCCTTACGGAGTACCCGTGGCAGGAGGTACATGGGGCGGCAGCGAGCGTGTGATCAGTTGGGCACAGAACAATTACTTGGTGTGGCGTTACTTCCCGGATCTTATCGATCCTGAGCTGGTGCTTTCGGGCCTCAACTTTATTTACGGATGCCATCCCTATTCGAATTTGTCGTTCGTAACGGCGGTGGGCGTGAACACCAAGAAGGTAGCTTACGGCAACAATCGTGCCGACCACACCTTTATCCCGGGCGGTATAGTTCCCGGACTGGTATTGCTGCAACCCAACCTGCTTGAGAATAAGGACGATTATCCATTCCTCTGGGGTCAGAATGAGTGTTGTACCCGTTCGGTACCGTCATACGTGACACTCTCAATCGGCGCCGAGGAGATTGCGGCCGCACTGAACAAATAATGTTTGATGTTATAACATAAAATTCTAACTTTGGCATATCAGTCACATCGCAGGCTGATATGCCTTTTTTTTAAGGAACAACCAATTATTTAAAATACAATATGACAATTAAAGACTTACAGCCCAAAATCGTTTGGGACAACTTTTATGGGATTACGCGTCAACCGCGTCCGTCCAAACATGAGGAGAAGATCCGCAAATGGCTTTTGGACTGGGCTGAAGAGCGTAAAATTGAGGCTTTTACCGATGATACGGGTAATGTGATAATGCGAAAGCCTGCTACTCCCGGTATGGAGAATCTGAAAGGTGTGATAATGCAGGGCCACATGGACATGGTGCCCCAGAAGAATGCCGATGTCAAACATGATTTCGTAAATGACCCTATCGAGACAGAGGTTGTCGGCGACTGGCTTAAGGCTAAGGGTACCACTCTTGGAGCCGATAACGGTCTGGGACTGGCATTGGCCATGTCGATACTTGAATCAAAAGAGATAAAGCATGGTCCGCTGGAGCTTCTCATCACATACGACGAGGAGACCGGAATGGCCGGAGCCTTTGCACTCAAGCCGGGGGTCCTTAAGGGTGAGATACTTATCAATCTCGATTCCGAGAGTGAGGGAGAGTTGTATGTGGGCTGTGCAGGCGGTCTGGATGCATCGGCCGCAGCATCGTACAAACGTAAACCGGAGCCTGAAGGCTGGCTCTGTTATAACCTGACTGTGAAGGGATTTACGGGCGGGCATTCAGGAATGGATATAGTTCTCTACCGCGCCAACGCCAATAAGGTGGCTGCCCGCATCCTTTACCTGCTACTTACAAAGGCAGATGTCAAGCTCATTGACCTGGAGGGCGGAACACTTCGTAACGCCATACCGCGCGAATGTTTCGCAACCGTCTATGTTGCGCCTGACAAACTCGATATAGCCAAAAAGGTGGTAGCCGATGCGTTTGCCGAAGTCAAAGCAGAATATGCCGTCACCGACCCTGACTGCAATTATCTGTTTGAGCCCTACAAGTGCGCCGAGGGCGAAACCTGCGACCCGGATGAATGTCCGTATGTTGAGGAAGAGTCCGCACTTCGCTTTATACAGGCCATATTAGCCTGTCCTGACGGCGTTGAGCGCATGAGCGATCAGATGCCGGGACTGGTGGAGACATCGAACAATATGGCTATGGTCAAGATCTATAAGGGTGAGTTTTACGTAAAGAGCCTGTTGCGCAGTTCTGTTGACAGTGCCAAAGAGCTTCTTGCCCTCAAGCTGAGGAGCGTATTTGAGCTTGCCCTCTGCCGTGTTGAATTTGGCGGCGGCTATTCCGGCTGGGCTCCTGACATGGCATCGCCCATATTGCACGTGATGAAAAGCGAGTACAAGCGGATGTTCGGTACCGAACCTAAGGTGTCGGCTATCCACGCCGGACTGGAATGCGGCATACTGAGCGGCGCCTATCCTCACTGGGATATGGTCTCGGTAGGTCCCACAATACTGAGTCCTCACTCGCCCGACGAGCGGTGCTATATTCCATCGGTTCAGAAGGTTTGGGATTATCTGCAGGCTGTTCTTGCAGCAATCCCGGCTAAATAAAGAGAGAATTCAACAGGGCTGTGATCAGTACTTGAATTCTCCGAATTCGCTCCTGATGGTAAGATGCGTCCGGTCAGAAGACTCGATGCGTCCTACTATACGGGCATCAATATCGAACGAGCGGCTTATATCCATCACCTGCTGTGCATACTCTTCGGGCAGATATATCTCGAAACGGTGACCGCAGTTGAAGACCTTGTACATCTCTGACCAATCGGTATTGCTTTGCTCCTGAATGGTGCGGAACAGCGGAGGGATGGGGAACATGTTGTCCTTTATAACATGGACATTCTCCACAAAGTGCAGGATCTTGGTCTGTGCACCGCCTGAGCAGTGTATCATGCCATGAATCTTACCGCGCAGCAGGTCAATCACCTTTTTTACCACAGGGGCATATGTGCGGGTAGGCGAGAGGACCAGACGACCGGCATCAAGGGGTGAGCCCGGAATCTTATCGGTCAGTTTCAGACTGCCTGAATAGACAAGCTCATCGGGGACGTCGTGGTCGTATGTCTCGGGATATTTTTTGGCTATGTACTTGCCGAAGACATCGTGACGTGCACTGGTCAGTCCGTTGCTGCCCATACCGCCGTTGTACTCTTTCTCATAGGCGGCCTGTCCGAACGAAGCAAGTCCTACAATGACATCGCCGGGGCGGATGTTGGCATTGTCTATAACTTCACTCCGCTTCATGCGGCAGGTCACGGTGCTGTCCACTATTATGGTACGTACCAGATCGCCCACATCGGCTGTCTCACCGCCTGTGGCGTATGCACCCACGCCCATCTCCCGCAGTTCGGCAAGCAGTTCGTCAGTTCCGTTGATTATTGCGCTGATCACGCTGCCGGGGATAAGGTTCTTGTTGCGGCCTATTGTAGAGCTTACCAAAATATTATCCACGGCGCCTACGCATATCAGGTCATCAATGTTCATGATGAGGGCATCCTGAGCTATACCTTTCCAGACGGAGAGGTCGCCTGTCTCCCTCCAGTAGGCGTAGGCAAGCGATGATTTGGTGCCGGCTCCGTCGGCATGCATTATGTTGCAGTATTCAGGGTCATTACCCAGAATGTCGGGTATGATCTTGCAGAAAGCCTTGGGATAGAGCCCCTTGTCTATGTTCTTGATAGCGTTATGAACATCCTCTTTCGATGCCGACACGCCACGCAACATATAACGTTCGTTTTTCATCGGAATTTGACTTTACGGAGCTTTAGAATTCAACTGTCGGAGCTTTACCGGCACCCTCTTCGGCTTCGAAGTAGGGCTTCTTCTCAAAGTTGCGCATGTTGGCAATGAAGCTCTGCGGGAATTTACGTACGTAGGTGTTGAATTTCGAAGCTGCTTCGTTGAAGTTACGGCGCTCCACGGCAATACGGTTTTCAGTGCCTTCAAGCTGTGACTGCAACTCCAGAAAATTCTGATTTGCTTTCAGGTCGGGGTAGGACTCGCTTATAGCTATCAGACGGCCGAGTGCGCTGCCTACATCGTTTTGAGCCTGTTGGTACTCTCTAAGCTGTTCGGCAGTCATATTGGCAGGATCAACCGTTATGCCGGTTGCCTTGGCACGGGCGTTTACCACAGCCTCGAAAGTGGAGGTCTCGTGTTGGGCATATCCTTTTACGGTGTTGACCAGATTGGGAATGAGGTCTGCACGGCGCTGATAAACGTTTTCCACGTTAGACCAGGCCTTACTTACACTCTCTTCCATGGCTACCATGTTGTTGTTTACGCTGATACCCCAGAGAATTAAAACCGCTACGACAGCGATCAAGATCCAAATACTCTTCTTTTTCATTTTTATTGATTTATTTAATTATTGTTCTTATGTAATTACTCTCTACTGTCCTTCTATGTTGTTCTGTACTGTTCTTAAATAATCTTCTCCATATTCTTCCTATATATCGGTTTCTCTCAACTGTACCTCTGCTTTTTCTCTATCGTTCCTTATTGCAATAATCAGAAACGTGATCCGGCGCCGCCTCCGCCAAAGCGTCCGCCTCCGTAGCTCCCTCCGGAAAAGCCTCTGCCTCCGGAAAAACCGCCTCCGAATCCGCCTCCTATGTGTGGTCCGCGGGTGTTACTGCCCGTAGAATAATAGGACTTGCGGGTACGCTCCACTATATGGTGGCAATTTGTACATTTTAAAGTGACCAACTCTTCCTTTACTCCATTCTTCTTGGATATGGTAGTTGCTGAAATCTGCTTTAGGGTTATTTTTCCGCAACGCGGACACTTGCGGCTTTTACGGCCGGACACTATTGCTAATGTCATGACAAGTAAAAACAGTCCGAATCCTACAATAAGAATTACAGCCCCGAGTTTTTCACTCTTATTCTCGCCGACAGGGCCTCTGTATTCGCCGCTCATCAGTGTCTCCTTCAACACTTCGGCTCCGGCAACCATCCCTTCATCCCAACGCCCATTTGAGAAATGTGAATTCATGTGGTTTGTCTGGATGCGTTTACATATGGCATCGGGCAATATCCCTTCAATGCCATAACCGGTAACAAACTGTATGCATCGCTCTCCTGTACAAAGCAGGATAACCAGACCATTGTCATTTTCAGATTGTCCAACGCCACTCTCTTCACCCAGCTTTAGAGCGAATTCGAAGCAGTCATCGGGTTCAATCTCGGAGAGGACGGCCACCAGAGTCTGTATGCCGGTACTGTCCTCAACGGCACGGAATATGGCATCAATACGGCTGACAGCCTCCTGCGAAAGAATGTTGTCGGGATTTGATACATATCGGTTGCGATCTTGCAGATGTACCAAAGGTACGGATGCAGGAGTATAGACTTTAGCTTGTGTTACGGTTAAAAATGCAATTGCCAATAGTGTCAGGCAGAATCGTTTCATATTAATGTTTTTATGATATCTCATTATCGGGTCAATCGGGTTTGTTCCATATTTCCCAGGCAGCATCGGCCTGCAGTCTTAGCATATCACCGCCGCCTTTCACTGTAGCTCCACGCAGAATGCCCTTCTTCATAAAGAGGGTTTCGGCCGGATTGGCAATCACGTCATACAGCAGGTGTTTATCTGTCAGGAAGGCGTAGGGAAAATCGGGGCATTTGTCAACATCAGGCCACATTCCAACCGGTGTACAGTTTACAATCAGCGTATGATCTTCAATAATCGAAGGGGAGAGTTCATAATATCTCAGCATATCGAATGTAGGCTTACGCGACACGAACGAGCTTTCAATCATCATCCGGTCAAGTGCATATTTGACGGCTTTTGAGACGCCTCCGCTGCCCAAAATCAGTGCTTTTTTATGCCCTTCGGCAAGAGTTTCGATTGAACGCGCAAACCCAATCCAGTCTGTGTTATAACCAATAAGTTTAGTTTTTTCGTCTTTTCGGATTACCTTAACCGCATTGACTGCTCCAATTATGCGGGCTGTCTCATCAACACTATCCAGAAGCGGTATGATATCCTGCTTGTAGGGTATGGTAACACTGAAACCGCACAGTTTGGGATTGTTTGCAATCAAGCCATCCAATTGTGAAAGATCGTCCAACTCGAAATTCTCGTAATAGGCGCTGATATGTTGCTCGCCGAACCTTTTGTTGAAGAGCGCTTTAGATTCGGAATGTCCCAGCGGTTTACCTATCAGTCCGAACATTCTGTCATACGCCGCCGGTTTGAAAGGAACATTCGGCGCAGTTTTTTTCAATCCCGGCCGTTTCGGTTCAAACTTATCAGGTACGGGACGGAGCGTTGCAGCAGTGGTTTCTTCCTCTGACAACGGCTTCTGTTCATTTCGAACTGCCGGAACTGTCGAGTCTGTCGAGTCTGCCGAGTCTGTCGAGTCTGCCGAGCTTGACGGGTCATAGGAATCATCTGAATCTGCTGAATCGTATGAATCCTTACTCGCACCATCCCTGTCGGGCAGAGTGGGATCGTGGGGATTTTTTAGAACTTGATTAACAACCCTAAACATTATCAAGGCTATGAATGCAAGAAATAAAATTGTAAATATCATCGGTTCTCAAGCCAGTCGTTTACATTCTTTTCAATACGGGAAGCCAGGTCTGTGCCACTCTCTCTCACGAACTTTTCGCCTATTATATGTTCGTAAAGTTCAATGTAACGGTCCGATACGCTCTCTACGTAAGCATCGGTAAACTCGGGCATGACCTGTCCGGGCCGGTTCATAAAGTTTTGCTTAATGAGCCATTGACGCACAAACTCTTTGGAAAGCTGTTTCTGAGGCTCACCCTTTTCAAACTTTTCCCTATATCCGTCAGCATAGAAATAGCGGGAACTGTCGGGGGTGTGGATCTCGTCAATCAGATAGACTTTGCCGTCACGCTTTCCGAACTCATATTTGGTATCAACCAAAATCAGACCTTTGTCGGCAGCCATTTCGGTGCCGCGTTTGAAAAGTCCGCGGGTGTATTTCTCCATCAGTGCATAGTCCTCTTTGCCGACCAGTCCCTGAGCAATGATCTCTTCCCTGCTTATGTTCTCGTCATGTCCCTCCTCGGCTTTTGTGCTGGGGGTTATAATCGGTTCGGGGAACTTCTGGTTCTCACGCATACCGTCCGGAAGTATATTGCCGCACAGATTGCGGCATCCTGCACTGTAATCACGCCACGCCGAACCGGTCAGATAATCGCGGATAACCATCTCTACACGAAATCCTTCGCATTTAAGTCCGACCATTACCATGGGGTCGGGTGTGGCCAGTTTCCAGTTGGGACAGATATCGGCGGTGGCATCCAGAAATTTTGAGGCGATTTGATTAAGCACCTGCCCTTTAAAAGGAATGCCTTTGGGAAGTATAATGTCAAATGCCGATATGCGGTCAGTGGCCACCATAACCAACAGGTCGTCATCAATATTGTAAACATCACGTACTTTGCCGTGATAGACGCTTTTCTGTCCTTTGAACCGGAAATCAGTCCTTGTCAATGCTCTGTTCATAGTTATCCTGTTTAATATCTGTTCTTTTGGGTTTATTTATCTGTTCATAGCGGTCATACGCATCGACAATGCGCGTAACCAGTTTATGGCGGACAATATCTTTTTTGGTCATCTTTATGACACTTATTCCTTCAACGCCGTCAAGTATTTTAAGCGCTTCTACCAGACCTGAAGTTTTTGTGGGAGGCAGGTCAATCTGGGTCAAGTCTCCCGTCACTATCATTTTCGTGTTCCAGCCCATACGTGTAAGGAACATTTTGATCTGTTGCGGGGTTGTGTTCTGGGCCTCATCTAAAATTACCACGGCATCGTTCAGGGTGCGTCCGCGCATAAATGCCAGCGGAGCTATCTGTATGATGTTCAAGTCCATATACTCTTTGAGCTTGGCGGTGGGGATCATATCCTGCAGAGCATCGTAGAGCGGCTGCAGGAACGGGTCAATCTTTTCTCTCATGTCACCCGGCAGGAATCCCAGCTTTTCGCCGGCCTCTACGGCAGGGCGGCAGAGCACAATACGCTTAACCTCTTTGCTTTTGAGTGCACGTACGGCCAGTGCGATTGCCGTATAAGTCTTGCCTGAACCGGCCGGACCTATTGCAAACAGCATATCATGAAGGGCATATTCGGCAACCAGTTTTTTCTGGTTCTCCGAGCGGGGTAAAATGGGACGACCGGTCACTCCGAACAGGATAACTTCCGAATTCTGCTTTGTTGAAGGTTCCCGTCCGTTCACTATATCAATGACAACCTCTTCCTCAAGCGTGTTGAATTTGGAACAGTAATTTTCCATCTTGAGGACAGCTTGTTCAAAACGTATCATTTCGTTTTCGTCACCTATAAACCGTAATACATTACCGCGTGCAACAATCTTCAATTTAGGATATAGTGATTTGAGCAGATGTAAGTTGATGTTATTTACACCGTAAAACAACACGGGGTCAACATCTTCTAATACAATATGCTTCTCTATCATCTCTCTTGTCGCTTTCATTTAGTAAATGTGACCAATGTTTGACATGAACAGCTTGACCGATATTGCCAGCAATATGATCCCGAAGAACTTTCTCAGGACGTAGATGAATACCGGCCCCAAGGCCTTTTCGATACGGTCAATAGAATTGAGCACCACATAGATAACTATTACGTTTAGGAAAAGCGCTATCATAATGCTGGTAGTGCTATACTCTGCCTTAAGTGAAAGCAGTGTGGTAAATGAGCCGGGACCCACTATCAGCGGGAAGACCAGCGGCACGATTGATGAAGCGCCCTTGGGAGTGGAATCATGCCTGAATATGGTTATATCAAAGATCATTTCAAAGCCTATGGCAAGAACTACTATTGAACCGGCTACGGCGAACGACTCTACATCAACGCCGAACAGAGCCAATACGCCGTCTCCAAGGAAATAGATGATGACGAGCAGTGCCCACGAGATGGTTGAAACCTTCAGCGCCGGAACTTTGCCGGTCTTGCGCTGAAGGTTTATGATTATGGGTATGGCACCTATTATATCGAGTATGGCGAAAAGAACTACGAACGCTCCGGCTATCTCTTTGAAATTTATCTCCATTTTGTCTTTTTATTCAATTGTTGTTACAGGTCGTATGGGGAGACCGTTGTAACGGTCTTTAATTGTGTTCAGTACAGATACGCTTTCACCGCTCTGGTTGTCCAGCCAGAGGATTTTTGCACAGGTGTGGTCCTTACCGTCAACGGTCGATGTCCAATAAAAGCCGTAATTGCCTTCAAACATGAGTTTCTCGTAATCCATACACCCTGCAGCCGAAATGAATATGCTGTTCTCTTCATACCCTTTCCTTGTACTCGTGAATTTAAATCCGTAAACTCCGTTCAGTTTACACCAGACTCTTTCGGTACATGCAATCAGATCCTTGAAGTCCTTGTGTGTAGGTATTCGCCAGTTACCTCCAAGAAGTACTCTGGCGGCATCGTCTTCGGCTTCAAGTTCGGTCTTGCCGTCATAATGGACCCCATCTGCAATGGGGACGTACTTGAGCATCACATTCTTACTGTCAGGGTCATCGAAAACGTAATTTCTTTCAGTGTATTCGGTCTTAACCGATGTCTCGCCCCATGCAAAAAAACTTCCGGTCTTTTCGGGACTGTCGGCTCCCATATTACATTTTGCCCACAGGGTGCCAAAAGGAATACCCAGATCAACAACCTGACGGGTCTTGCCATCGGCACATGGAATCTCTATTATGCCCTTTTCAAGGTCGCTCATGGGTATGGCATCTTTGTCTTCGTTTTTGCATCCGGACAGTGACAAAGCCATAACCAATGCGGCCGCCAAATAATAATTAACTGTTTTCATTTCGTTGGTTATCAATTAGTCTTTTCAATGCATTTCATTCAATGCAAAGATAATGATTATTTATATGCTGTGTACATGCGACACACTCCAAACATAAACTGTTTGTGACGTATATTGTTGAAACCCGCCTTGTTCAACATTGGCATAAATTCAAGGGGTAATGGGAATTTCAGGATTGACTTGGGAAGATAGAGAAAAGCCTCCTTGTTGCCGGTCATGCAGGCTCCCATTTCAGGCAGGATTTTAAAGGAATAAAATTTGTAGAAAGCAAAAATGAGCCTGTTTTTGGGGTAGGAGAGTTCGAGTATCACCAGCTTGCCCCCCTTCTTTAACACACGGTACATCTCGGAAAGGGATTTAGCCCTGTCTTCGAAATTGCGTATCCCAAAAGCCACACAGACGCGGTCAAACGTGCTGTCGGGAAACGGCATATTCTCGGCCTCGGCGGTGAGCAGATCAATCGGCATACCCCGGCTTTTCTTGCGGCCTGCCTCAAGCATGCCTTCCGATATGTCAATACCTGTTATATGTGAGCCTTGGGCAGCTTTTTCGGCTATTGCGATGGCAAAATCGGCTGTGCCGGTTGCAACGTCAAGGATCCGTAAGGGGCGGGCTTCGTCGGCTATCTTACGAACGGCCCTGCGGCGCCAGCGACTGTCGGCTCCGAACGATGACTTATGGTTGAAACTGTCATATTCCGGTGCAATGTCATCGAACATATTGCGTATCTCTTCTTTTTCTTTCTGCGGCATAGGCTGTTATTGTAATATGAAACCTGCTCCTGCAAGCAGAGCCAGCAAAAAGGTTGACATGACAAGCAGCGGAAGCATCGGGTCAAGCTCCTTGCCGGAGAATTTCCATACACCTGTCAGATGTATGATATAGAGAGGCAACGTAATAACATACAGGTAGGGCAGAAGGCCTGTCGAATTGAAGAACGTAAATATGAGCATCAGAGACCAGCCAAGCACAATAAGCAGTGTATGATATATCTTTGCACGGCGCTCGCCCAGTTTTAACGGTATGGTCACCCGTGAATCCGCATCGGATTCCATATCCCGGATATTGTTTACGTTAAGAACCCCTACGCTGAAAAATCCGATGGCAGTCCCGGGCATAAGTATGCTCCAGTTAAAGCTGTGCGACGCCACGAAATAGCTGCCCATGACCGATACGAGACCGAAAAAGATGAATACGAAGAGGTCGCCAAGCCCTTTGTATCCGTAGGGACGGTTTCCCAGAGTATAATTCATGGCCGCCCAGATGGCAAAGCCGCCCAGTATGATAAGTATCTGGGATTCAATCCTGAAAACGGTACCGAATGACGCCCTTATCATGCCTAGTCCAAGGATACAGCATACCAGCATCATTATCCTTATGCAACTGCGCATCTGATCGGTTGTCAAGCCGCCTTCGCCAAGACTGTACACAGGACCTTCACGCTTATCGCTGTCAACCCCGCTCAGCCAGTCGCCAAGCTCGTTGGACATATTGGATAGTATTTGCAGTGAAATGGTGGTCAGTATGATAAGAACTATTGTGTACCAGGGCACTGTATAATCGGCGCATGCAAGCATAATTCCCAGTACGACGCCTGCCGTTGAGAGGGGCAGGGTGCGCAGTCGCATGGAGCGTACAACAGCTTTTGCAGTCATTCTGATTTTTTTTTGCAAAGATAACGCAAATGTAAAAAAAAGAAAACCTCCGAAAGCTTTGTAATAAGAGCAATTTCGGAGGTCTCTTTGAGGTACCTGGCGGATTCGAACCGCCGTTCTCGGTTTTGCAGACCGATACCTAGCCGCTCGGTCAAGGTACCAACTGCAACAACTTACGAGTTGCGGCTGCAAAGATAACCATTTTTTTTCAGACTCAGAGCCATTTCCAGGTAATTTTCTGATTAAAGATTACCTTTCAGACCAGGGCTGTCTCCCTGTTTAGGACAATAAAGAGAGTTTATGGAAGCAACCCCGACAAATCAAATTCATATAAATCTTCTGTGGGAGTTAATCCGTACAATTTTTTATGTTTCTCGTCATATCCTATGTTGCTGCTCATTACCCTATCTATCTTGAAACTTTTTATGAAGTTACCATCCCAATCAAATACCATCAGTTCCGGGCATCTTTTTTTTAAATCGGGTTCACTGAGTGAATAATCCCCATGCTCATATAATAAAAACAGGTAATCCGATGAGTTTGCTCTTCCGTAAAAATGGTAATCATCGTCACCCGTATCCTCATATCTGTCATCAAATGTTCGGGAACCTTGCTGATGAACGGCAAATGTTTTATCATTATCCAAATCAAAGAAAAGAATATAATCCATATGAAAATAGGGATGAGCTATCAGATTCTTTTGGGGATGCTTTATAGTATATGCTCCAAATGGCATTCGTCGTAGTTTTTTATTAGATACTTCAACCAGTCTCCTGTATAATTTTATCTCTTTTGTTTTTGTGCCGGGCTTATTGACAGTATATCTAACAAAAACTTTTGTAATATTTTCGACGTAATTCTCTCCGATAAAAATATCTCTCTCGTATATAAAACGTTTGTCGAGGTCATTATCAATAAAAATAGTATGGGCATCAACAAATGGTATGCAATCAATAGTATTTAACACAACAGTATGACTCAGTCTGAGCGATTCCGTAATATCAACCTCTTTGATTACGCTCATATAATCAACCAGCGGTACAACCACATGGCCATTTTTATAATAGACTAAACTATTTGGAGCATAAACTCTCATGAATTCATTTTTTGCACGGCCTCTTGTACAAAAACCTCCAATCGAATCCAGCGTATTGGTACTATATACCACAAGTTGGCAATAGGGAGTGTTTCGGGTAATCATAATTAGTGTGTCAAACACTACTATACGCTCTGCACCTAATATGCCCGAATGGACCAGACGGCCTTCAATCATGGACTCGGATTTATTCAGAAAATCAATCTCACGAACTTCAACCATCAGATTGGGTTTTTTGTTGCATGAAATAATAAGCAAACCAAATATTATTACAAATAACAACTTAAATCTCTCTCTCATAATTGGATTTTAATTTGTATCAAATAAAATAATGTCATTCTGAGGATTATGTAATCCTCAGAATGACAAAAGCACTACGGCATTACAACCATCTCCCAGCAAGTTCCATCTTCCTTTTCCGTACATGGTGCTATAGAGCAGAAACTTGGGTCTTCATTTGGATTACCTCGCGTTCTCCCAGTATCACTTTTAGCACCTTCTTGAACTTCGAATGCTGGGTAATATTCCAGTTCAAAAGACTCACCACTGGTAAGGGCTTCTATATTTCCACAAACCACCTTGTTGGTGGAAAAAAGACAGGCAACTCCAAAAGAGACAGCAACTATTGCACCGGCTAAAAATAATTTTAAACTCTTTTTCATAATAATCAATCGATTGATAAAAATTAATAACTTAGTTCGTTTAGTAGTTAAATGAGAAACTCATTTTATTCAATTGAAAAATAATGCTCGATACGTTCTACGTACAAAAACATAGTCAATTGAAATAGTAATCAAGTTATTAGTAATATCTTTGCATCACCAAAAATTAAGGTTATACTTAAGATTTGGGAAGGAAGGGGTAAGATGGAGGAAACCTTGCAGGAGTTGCGACCATTACAATCCCTTCCTTTTTTCCAAATCCGTTAACTATCTCTGTTGTCTATACAAGTATTCATCGTTATGTTGTTTTAAATCAAGTTGTTGACTGACATCAAAAACACAGAACCAGGCCAAGAAAAATCTAAGACTCTACCATACTCATGCCTTATCATCATACGAAGTCTTATTTTCTTACAGTAACTGCAACCGCTTGTGGTAAACAGAAGTATGCAAAATATTGTAAATAAAGACAATCTATGGAAGCAACCCCGATAAATCATATTCATATAAATCTTCTGTGGGAGTTAATCCGTACATTTTTTTATGTTTCTCGTCATATCCTATGCCCCATATGACTCTATCCATCTTGAAACTTTTAACAAAGTTACCATCCCAATCAAATACCATCAGTTCCGAACATCTTTTGTCTAAATCAGGTTCACTAAGTGAATAATTTCCATGATCATAAAATAAAAACAGATAATCCGATGAGTTTGCAGTACCTGTGAAATATATCAAATCGTCACCCGGATCTTCATACCTGTCATCAAATGTTCGGGAACCTTTCTGATGAACGGCAAATGTTTTATCATTATCCAAATCAAAGAAGAGAATATAATCCATATAAAGATAAACATTAGCTATCAAATTCTTCTGAGGATGTTTTATGAGATATGCTCCGTATGGCACTTGTTCGTAGTTATCATTAAATACATCAACCAGTCTCCTGTATAATTTTATCTCTTTTGTTTTTGTGCCGGGTCTATTTATGGTATATCTAACCGGAATTTTTGTAATATTTTCGACGTAATTCTTTCCGATGAAAATGTTTCTCTCGTATATAAAACGATTGCTAAGGTCATTATCAATAAAAACAGTATGGGCATCAAGAAAAGGCATGCAATCAATAGTATTTAACACAACGGTATGATTCAGTCTGAGTGATTCCGTAATATCAACCTCTTTGATTACGCTCATATAATCAACCAGCGGTAAAACCACGTGACCATTCTTATAATATACCTGAACGGTTGGAGCATGAACTCTAAGAAATTCATTTTTTGCACGCCCTCTTGTGCAAAAACCTCCAATCGAATCCAGCGTATTGGTACTATATACCACAAGTTGGCAATAGGGAGTGTTTCGGGTAATCATAATGAGTGTGTCAAACACTACTATACGCTCTGCACCTAATATGCCCGAATGGACCAGACGGCCTTCAATCATGGACTCGGATTTATTCAGAAAATCAATCTCACGAACTTCAACCATCAGATTGGGTTTTTTGTTGCATGAAATAATAAGCAAACCAAATATTATTACAAATAACAACTTAAATCTCTCTCTCATAATTGGATTTTAATTTGTATCAAATAAAATAATGTCATTCTGAGGATTATGTAATCCTCAGAATGACAAAAGCACTACGGCATTACAACCATCTCCCAGCAAGTTCCATCTTCCTTTTCCGTACATGGTGCTATAGAGCAGAAACTTGGGTCTTCATTTGGATTACCTCGCGTTCTCCCAGTATCACTTTTAGCACCTTCTTGAACTTCGAATGCTGGGTAATATTCCAGTTCAAAAGACTCACCACTGGTAAGGGCTTCTATATTTCCACAAACCACCTTGTTGGTGGAAAAAAGACAGGCAACTCCAAAAGAGACAGCAACTATTGCACCGGCTAAAAATAATTTTAAACTCTTTTTCATAATAATCAATCGATTGATAAAAATTAATAACTTAGTTCGTTTAGTAGTTAAATGAGAAACTCATTTTATTCAATTGAAAAATAATGCTCGATACGTTCTACGTACAAAAACATAGTCAATTGAAATAGTAATCAAGTTATTAGTAATATCTTTGCATCACCAAAAATTAAGGTTATACTTAAGATTTGGGAAGGAAGGGGTAAGATGGAGGAAACCTTGCAGGAGTTGCGACCATTACAATCCCTTCCTTTTTTCCAAATCCGTTAACTATCTCTATTATCTATACAAGTATTCATCGTTCTCACACATGAATGAATGTTTAGAACTAGTATTATTCATCTTTCTTTATATTTTTTTCTATATATCCTGCCTTTATCTCCCTTATCTCCGAACGAAGAAGTTCGGTGTTGGCTGACTCTATCTTGGGAATAAATGTCTCTATCTTGTCGGCCATATCAAGGAAACGGACTGTATCACCTTCGGCATGGTACAGTTTAGCAAGAAGATAAAGCGGATATAGACGGTTAGGCACCATATAAAAAGCATGTTTGTAACGTTCTTCCGCCTCACGATAACGCCCCAAAGCAAGACTGTTGTTGCCCATCACATTCCAAAACATAGGGTCACTGCTGATTCTAGTACCTAATTGTAGCACAGAATCACTTTTTTCATAGTTGCCGGTTTTATTCAAAGACTGACCATACGCAAAAAGAAAACGGTAATCGTGCTTCATATATGGAAGTAGTGTATCACCATCTTCCACCACATAGTCATAGTGTTCCATAATATGCCATCGCTCTGTCTTCTTCCAGGCAGATTCGGCCTGTTTGTATTGCTTGATTTCCGGCATCTTTCCAATCAATATTACGGATAAAACTATCAAAAAGGCCATCATAATCAACTTGTATGTTAAAGTAGTTGATTGGCCCGACGAAGCGCAAGCGGCAAGTAACACCGAAAACATTATCTGGAACTGTTTTACATGAAGCGGATAGGAGAAGATGGCGAATACAGCAAAAGCAGTCAGGCCATAACACCAGATGGTGTCGTTTCTGTATGATACGACTATTGCAGCTATTATGACTGCCATGAACAGCAGCATTATTATAGGTCCATGCTCTACTCCTATGAATAGATATTCGTTGAATGCGTTGTCAGGGCAGTCAGCAGTAAGGCGATCATGTTCATTAATGACAGTCCAGTCAAGATCATAGGTTCCACGTTCCTTAATCTGTTCTTGGAAATATAGGGCTTGTGTCTCTCCGTATGCTCCGCCAAAATGACCAGGCCCCGCACCTTTCCAGCCATTTACATACATAGTTCTTATGCTGATCTTATTCATAAACAGGCGACCGTCTGCCGAAGGCTTCTTAAGCACATAGGCTCCTGCACATGCTATCACCAAAACCGCAACAAGCCAAATACGATATTTCCTGAGAAATGCCTTTCCCGTTTCTGTAGAAACTGTCAACAACACTCCAGCACAACCAACTGCCAGCAAGGCTGCACGGCTCATAGTAGATGGCAACAATATCAGTGCTATCAAAGATGAAATACCCGTTATGTACCGGAACACCTTGTTATGCCCTTTTATGGCATACGCTCCCAATACAGATATACAGACAGCCAGAAAACCACCATAAGGACCAGGGTTCTTAAATGAACCGGTACAGGCATACATGTAGTGATTAGATTTTATATGACCGAACAGTTGCATCAGACCGGTATATGACTCTTTCAGGCTGTAAGCCGCAACAACCGAAAGCAGCACATAACACGCCACTCTCGGTCCTATGGCCATCACTATACGAGAAAGCAGATATACCGCCGTCATGGACCATACGCAGAACATATAGACCTCAGATGACGCACTGTCCTCTGTTCGTTGAAACACTGTCAACAAGACTACAAGTCCTGCCAATAGTGCATCAGTAAATACTAACCTTACTGTATGTATCTGCATTAATTCTGAAACATTTTTAAGTGTCCTCTACAATAAGAAGTCGCTATCATTATTCTTAGAAGCTATTAAAATATTTTATTTGTTTATTTTTTGTAGTTTCCTACACACGTATGTAAAGCGCATTTTTTGGATAATTTAACTGGAGTTAATTCACTTCTTGTCACGTACCGGCAGGATGGGATATGCTGCTAAAGTTGATAAACCTAAAGGAATTAGAGACCACTCTTCTTTGGATGTCACTGCGAATAATTCCGGTGCATAAAGCCAACCTTCGTTAGTAACATAATAGCAAGGACCTACAACAGTTTGAACTCCGGTATTTTTATCTGTAGAGGTATGAACATCGGAAGTCAAAAAATAGGCATTTGCAACGTTTCCCGATGATTTTTTCAGACCTATACCACTACCGTCCTGTTTGGTTATAACGTCTGCAATGTCTGATGTCGGTATTCTGATGACTTTACCGTTCGCCTGTAAGGTGAGCAGGTTGTCATAACTAAGGTGAATAATTGGCACAACGACTTTAGAACCATCAGCAAAGTTAACAGTACTATTCTCGTGGATTGTAGCATTCGGGTCCATCTCAGCATCTATTTTACAATTGCTTAGTAACTCCTCGAATTCAGCCTTGGTCGGAGTGCGCCAACCCTCACCCAAAGCATAGGTCGCAGCATCGTATTCGGTACCGCTTATGCTGAAATCAGGCCGGTTGTTCGTAATAACATTATCGTAATAGACTTTACTAAGGTATCTGTTATCCTTCTCTATAATAATAGGACTGTTGGCTGCAGCCGGATTTACGTCACCCCACAGATAAAAGTTTCCTCTCTGACCCTCTTCCTCGGCACCAAGCAGCAGCCTTGACCACTCTACACTCAAACCAAGGTCTATTGCCATATCGTCCGCACTTTTGGATCTGAAGGCAATATTGTTGCCGTAAGTGTAGTCGTCATGACCCACAGGCTGTATGAATATGCGATAATTGTATTGCTTGGAAGGCAGTATTCCTCTTAAAGTGGTCGATAATACGCTCTCTGAAGCGTTATCAATTTCAATTGTTCTGCCGCTGCCGACCGTAGGATCTTCCTCTTCGGAAACCACGAAACCTAAATTACATGCTTTACGGTCGGCAGGATCAAGACCTTTTATTTGACCATTCAGGGTAACACTGTAATAGCACACATTCGAAACATTCTCAGTGATGGCCTGGACATCAAAGTTCCCGGTCTTGAAGGTGAATGTCTTGCTGATAATGCGCTTCTTGCCGGTTGAAGGCTTGAAAAAGAGACAGGCACTATACGAGGTGTTCGGATCAAGACCTTCAATCGTTGTCGATACAATACCGTTGCTTTCCTTTTTGGTCCGACCGCCCATCTTAACGGAACTGTCCGGCAGGTTACCCGTGCTCAGCCACTCCTGAAACAGGTCATCGGCGTTATTACGTTCGGTACAGTACAATAATCCTATCGTCCCGTAACTGAATTCGGTTTGTTCGACACCGTTTACGGTGCCCTCGACCGTTACGGTCAGAACAGTTGGAACAATCCCCTGCTGAACGATGGTTCTCTCATCCGAGCCGTTCGGCCTGTTCCCATTTTCATCGTCGTTGCCGCAGGCAGCAAACATAAGCATTGAAAAGCATGCTATCGGCAGTATTAATTTCTTCATAATATATGAGTTTTGAAAGTTTTATTATACATTACCACTAATGTGTTAAGTTTTTAAAATAATGTTTGTTCTTTGACATTTTGATTTTGAACAATCTCTGACAATAATCATATTCCCTATTTTCATTACCACCACTCAATCTCACCATCGTCACTGATTATGAACGGGCGCTCGTTGTTGCCGCGGGTGTAGTTGCGCAGCCATAACAGAGTGTTCGTGGGAATGTTGTCATAGTGCAGGGTGTTACCCTCTGCTACACGATAGCCCAGAGAATACCACTCCTCTCCATTAAAACAGAGCAGTTCATATTCATTGCCCGGGCAGATGTCGTTGTCGTCGCTGCGGGGCGAGAGACTGAAATAACTCACCTTTACAGGTTTTCCCATGTCCATACCTACCCAGTTGCCGTCGGCCCGGTTTACCTCGAAGTTGGAGAGCAGGTTGCCGTCGTAAGCTCTCTCTATTGCGTCCTGATCGGCTTCGGGGTTAGCTATACCGCGACCGTTCAGCCTGGTTCTCGTATTGTCATAGAATGATAGCTCGGCTATGCTGCCCCAGGAACCGTTCGGGCTCAGGTAGCGCCAGTAACGGTAGGAGCGGGATGGATCAAGCATTATTTTATCGGGTATTTCGGTTGTCTCGATGGTGTAGAGGGTTAAGGCATCCTTGAAGTCAGGATGGTCTGAGCACTGAAGCTTTCCACCCAGTATGCGGCGGCGCATGTCAACCACGTTGTAGGATTCGTAGTACTTGCGACGCAGGTCCATGCTGATTGTACGTGACGTTCCATCGGCTTGTATATCCGGTTGTGCGTTTGACACGGTTTGGAGGTTTGACATCTGTCTGTCAGTTGGGATGTATTCAACGCTTCCGTCTTTATGTAATATGAAAGGATGGCTTATGGGAACAAGGTTACGACCGTCATAGCCAAGCGCTATGTATAGCATGTTGCGACCCATGTTCTTAAAACAGGCTTTGCCGTATCTCATACGGCCAAGGTCCAGTATGCGCCAGTGCGGACCGCCGGCATTCATCAACATGGCTATATATACGTATTTCCTGTCCTTGAGCTTTATTGATTTATCTGTTTCTATTGAAACATCTGAGGTGCGGCAGTAATGGTCTGTCACATCCTGTCTGCAAAGCTCGAAGGGATGAACATACTTTGCCGTATTGCGGTATTTTACTATCTCTCTGTTGATTGTGTAGGTATTACGCCATATTTTGGGTATGCGCTCATAGGGGTAGAAGCCGAATCCGGCAGGCACGATCAGGGAGTTGATGGTGGGGGTCTCCTTACCCCTGTCCGATGGAAAGACGTACCAACTGTGTCCGTCGCTGTTGCGTCCCCACATCGGCACCTGGTCAATGGCAGCGGGAAGGCCCATACTGCGGAATACGGCAACGCCCATCGTGACGTAGTCAAGGCAGCTTCCGTAGGTCATGCGTACCCAGGTGTCGGCACTGCGCATGGGGATGCTGCCGCGGTCTTCCCAAATGACCCGAAGCCCTATGTCGGACTGTTTGGTATGTATCTCGTTACGTGCTATCTCTATGGCGCCGTAAATGCTGTTGCGCTGTCCGTCGGAAGCAGGTACCGTACGCAGGCTGTCGCTGTAATGCAGGGAGAGTGTGTCACGCCATGCATCAAGCGATTGGAGTTCGGTGACTTTGTAGGGAAGGATCCAGTCACGGAACTCACTATACGTAAGATGTTTTGCCCACGGCCTGGTTCTCCACTCTCTGAAGGCACGGTCTATGCTGTAAATCAGATAATCGGCAGTGATTATCTCGACATCGGATATTATGTCGCGTGTTACGCCTGCATACTCTCTGTCGCTAATCTGACGCAGGGTGTCGCGCTGCCAGTCGGGACTGGGACCTGTGCCGAGTATCTGCAATGCCGTGCGGTAGTAGCTGTTGATGGCTGCCGTGTCACGATAGGAGTAATGGGCAGGCATGTTGGCTATCAGGTATCGGGCTGCCTTGAGTTTTTCGGCATCTCTCTCTTCCGTGCGGTAGTGTTTCAACACGGCTTTGAGTTCGGACTTGTTATCACCTGCAGCCTTAAAGGCATAGTGGAGATAGAGAGTCTCCTGATTACAACCGGTTAGGGTTAGCAACAACACTATGACCTTTAGGATACAGGCTTTTTTAGCGGCAACCGATGCCGGATTGTGTATTTTTCCGGTATTCATAAGGCATTGTTTTTCCACCTGTCAAGCAAGGGGGAGTTTATTGTGTCAGATGATATATACTCTATGGCGCCGTCCTTATGCAAAATAAAGGAGGAGCTTATGGGGATGAGCTTATCTCCGTCATAGCCAAGAGCCATGTAGAGGACTTCACGGCCCATATCGCGGAAGCAGGCCTTGCCGCACTTAATGACCCCAAGATCAACTATCTGCCATCCGTACGGCTCGGGGCGGGAACCGGCGGAGGTTTGGTCTGCATTATCATCAACTCTTACAGCCGATGCTATATAGACGTACTTATCACGAAGCTGTCTCCTTGCAGCACGGTCTATCGGGAGTTGTAGGTCGCTGGTAAGGAAGTACTGCTTGGTTACGTCTTTCTTGCCAAGCTCAAAGGGATACCGGTACCTGGAGCGTTCCATGTACCGCTGCCGCTCTTTGTTGATGGCGTAGGAGTTGCGATATACTTTGGGCCCGCGCTCATAGGGGAAGAATCCTCCGCCTATCATAGTGGAAAGGTCCCACTCGGATGTCTCCTCCATGCCGCGATCGGAGAGTATGACGAACCAGCGGGTGGCAGCGGTGTAGCGGCTGCCGACCGGCGTCTCGTCCAGCACGGCAGGGATGCCGGCACTCCGCATCAGGAGGACGGCTATTAGAGCGTAGTCGGGTATGTTGCCGAAGGTCTGGCGCGGAAGCAGATGGGCACTCAATAGCGGGAGTCCGGCTCTTGTATAGAGGCCGTAGCGTTGCATCTTGGTCTGTGCTTCGTTACGCAGCATATCGGCAACTCCGGCAGTGGTATTGTACTCCACATCGTTCTTGATGGGGTGGTTCAAACCGTAACCGAAATGGGCAAGCAAGGTATCGCGCCAACTGTCAAGTTCCTGGAGCTCTACAGCTTTATAGGGCAGAAGCCATTCCAGATATTCATCGAAAGTGATATGGCCTGACCAGGGGCAGGTGGTCCACCTGCCGTATGACCGCTCTATATTATTAATAAGGTAGTCGGCAGTGATGATCTCTGCATCGGGGATGGTATGGAGAGGCAGGTCGGAATAGTTGCTGTCGGTGATGGCAAGCAGACTGTCACGCTGCTGCTCGGGGGTGAGTGCAGTATCGGCAAGGATACGGGCAGCATAACCATAGTAGTCGTAAATCTTAGTGCCTGCATAGGAATAGTGTGCGGGGAGATTCTCTATGAGATATTCCGCAGCCCGAAGTTTGTAAGGGTTGGGGTCAGCAGTGCGGTAATGGCTAAGCACGGCCTCTAGTTCAGCACGGTTACTGCCGGCCGACTCAAGACTACGGTTTAGCTCTGTACCGTATGTACAGCAATAGAATAGAAGTGTGATTACCGGCACTATGGCCGGAATGTTTTTTTTCATTCGTATAAATATTTCAAGGACCTACGTCAGTTATTAATTAGGTTTACTTGTCAAGCTAAGGACCGTCATCACAAATACTCATCTTCACAGATGAACAAAAGATAATGATGAAGCGTCGTTTAACTGTCTCTCCTTTACAAACGTAAATAATTATTTAAATATAGAGATACGTTCCTTACATTTTCCAATGCAACTTTAACATTATTTAACTCCATAATTATTCTGACATGGTTTGAAATCCGAATCTCTAAATGTTTTACACCAAACATAGTTGACAAATAAAAAATATACAATACTTTTGGGAAAAATCAGGAAAGCACTCAAAGAGTGTTACGCAAAATTTAAAAATAATGCCTAATTTATTCCAATAACATGAAAAATCTGCTTATATGCTATATGAAACCCGCTGTTTACAAAACAACAATTGCAACAGTTTTATTTATTGTAATCTCTTCTTGTGCCGACAAGAGGCAGGATCAGGTCGTCAACATCAATACCGCCAATGCAATAATAATCTCCGTCTCGCCGCAAAAATCAGATACTATCTTTCTTTCAGAAATAACTGACAGTATAAGACTGATCAAACTGGAAACCTCGGAACAATCGATGCTGGGCGATATAACGGATATTGAATATGATTCCGGAATCTTTTTCTGTTTCGATTCCAATAAACAAATTTTTAAGTCCTTTTATATGGATGGACGGTTCCATAGCATAATCGGCCGGAAAGGGAGAGGTCCCGGAGAATTTTTCAATCCGGGTTCATTTGCCATCAACCGCAATAATAAAGAGATTTGGTTACATGATAATGGAAAACAAATGCTTAAGTACGACTATTCCGGAAGATTCCTTGGTTCAGTAGATTTTCCTTTATTCATGGAAACATCTGTTTTTTTAAAAGATGGAGTCTGTTGTTTCACCTCAAAATTTTCAAATTTTAAAGACAATAAAACAGATGATTTTTGGGGTGCGGAACTATCTATTGTAAAAGACAATGGTAATATATTGCGATATATACCTATAAATAAGGAACTATATCCGGCAGGTGAAGGGCATTATTTGATTGTTGAACCGACACCTTTTTCAGAGTTAAACGACTCATATACATTTCATTTCACTGTCAGCGATATAATCTATTCCATAAATAAATCCAATGGAGAAGTAGAAGCCAAGTATGCAGTTGATTTTGGAGAATACTCATACAAAAATAATATCGCTGAAATGGAAATGGTTAATATGGGGCAATACATAAAAGAACATCAAAACAGAGCAGGGATGGTTAACAATGTGATTGAAACCGAAAAGTATCTGTTTTTTACCTATTATTACTACGGCGGGAAACATGCTCTGTTGCTCAACAAAGAGAATGGCAAGCAAAAAAACGGTCCATTCGCAGATGATATTACATCGGCAACGTTTTACTTTGAGGGAATAACTACAAACAACAATCTCTTTGCAACAATAAGTAACCCTGCAATGATAAGATTAACTGAAAAAGCGAAACTGTTTCTATCTGAGAAAGAGATAAATGATGTAAACTCTTCAAATTATGATGACAATCCTTTTATACTAATTTCATACCTGAAGTAAAAAAAATTATAATATCTCATACTTAATGCAAGTGCTATAAATTATTTAACGAATCCGGCAATGATAGTCCAATTAGATTACAACAATAATTAAAAAAATTAGGATTAAATATGAAATATCTTTACTTCAATGGTGTTTTATTACTTATCTCTATGATATGCATATCTTGTGTTCCCTTTGAAAAGAAACAACACAAAATAAAAATAAGAGAGGCATCAATTTTTATTGAAGACTTCCTAAAAGACACAAATTATCATAATGTAGATTCCGTTAAAGTACAAAATATCAAAAACACATTCATAAAAGAGGGTTTAGTTTATTATAATGATGCGAGCTGTTCACTCTGCTTGTATGGTCTGTTGCTTTTCATAGAAGGAGCTAACACCTCCAATTGCGATCATAAATATAAATGCCAATTTGTGGTATTATAACATACGCAAATTTTGATTAATATGTTTTGGTGAACCAACAATACTTTACTAACTTGCGGCTGTGCATTTTTTTTGAAGTTTAAAATCAAAGATAGAAAGATAGAAAAACTGCGCTTTACACACTTTTTTGGACAATGTCAATTCCCGAATCTAAATTAATATTTATATGAAATATACGTATTGGGTCATTGCAGTTGCAATATCATTTTTGTTTGTATCCTGTAAACAAGATGACACGAATCATTTCACTGAAGTAAATTTCCCTGAAATAGAAATACTTTCTCAGGATTTTAAAACAAAAGCAAAATTCTTAGAAACAGAACCGATAGAGCTGCCTGCGAATCTTTTTGCAGCGAGGGGATGTTATGTTTATTATGATTCCATTCTTGTAGTCTGCAATAGAGCTTATGAGAACCATCCTTTTATCGAAGTGTACAACCTATACTCTAAAGCTTTAATTACAAAAAAAGTTTATCGAGGGAACGGACCGGGTGAGATGACAAATGGATACGTAAATAGAAGTGAAGACTGCCTAAACGTTCGCGATATAATGAAATCGAGAATCGCATCAATAAAAATTGACGAATTAATAAAAGGAGACTCAAGCCTTGTAATATTTCATCCTTATAAATACTTTACGCAATATGTAACTTTCTACAAGGATAGCAGCCAATTTGTCTTTATAAATTCTAACAGATTTGTTGATAAAAAGCAAGGTATTTATCAAGGGGGTCCGAGTCTTATTATTGGCGACGATAATTATATTGACAAAACAAGGTATAAGTACAACACATTCAACATAACCGGAAATGAAATAGTTACAAGTTATGATAATAATCGTATTGTTCGTATTACAGAATCCGATAGGATAGAATTTTTCGATAACAATCTTAATCCCTTGAAATTGATTCAAGGGCCCGATGATTTTGACAGTAAAATAAAATATTTTATTGGAAAAGAGTATTCTGCCGTTTATCATACAAGTCCGTATATTTTCACCGGTTCTCATTATACAAAAAAACACCTATATTGTGGCTACTACGGGCAGCTTATAAAACGGGGAAATATGTCAGATAAATATAATTATCCATATTATATTCTCAAATTTGATTGGAACGGCAACTTAGTGGATAGTTACTGGTATCACAATCAACAAGGCGGATTGATTTTTCCTTTTTCCATCTCTGAAAATGAAGATATTATTTATTTAAGCACTACCGATGAAGCAGGAAATGTGTTATTATTAAAGGCTTTACTCTAAAAAAAATCAACGAATATCCCTAAAATAGCAACCACCTACTTAATTACCAACTCCGACAGATCAAACCGATACACACTTTCATCACTCCGATCTATGCCATACATTATTTTGTTTTTACTGTCATATGCGATATCATGTACAACATGATTTAAGCGAGCTCCTGTCAAATAATTACCTTCCCAATCAAACAGAAGGATATCAAAAGGAGCGTTTTCATAATCATCGGCTCTTATAGTTGCATCGTTTGCGCCATACAAAAACAACAGAAAATCCGGGGTACAATCAGCTGCACAGAAATGAAAGATAGTCTTTCCACCGTTCGCTCTACTGTCCATAAAACTGTCAAATGAAAGCGATCCGGATTGATGTACTGCAAATGTGTTCTTATTATCCAAATCAAAATAAAGCAGATAATCCATGAATGTAAAGAACTGAACAACAATATTTTTAGAAGGATGGTTTATAAGTCCACTGGAGTAGCACACTGAAGCATAGTAGCCTTCATCGGAATCCATAACACGTGGGAACACCTTGATCTGTTTCTTGTCTTCTCCATTTGTCAAATAATAGTACGGAGGTAAATAATTATCTTCTTCTACTGCCATCTCATCCCTGACGGAATAGTAGTATTCAAATCTCTCAGACAGATTCTTGTTTACTATTAAGGATGTACCCAAATAAGAGTTCATATTATCTCCCCTTTCGCCTATAACTGTGCGGTGGCTCTTAAGTGACTGGGTAAGGTTCACCTCCTTAATAAATGCTTTGTTGTCTATCATCGGTAAAAGAATATCTCCATCCCTATGATAGTATTGTTTTGATAAAAAAGAAGGAGAGTTAAACTCATTAGCAGCCCTTCCTCTAGGGCAGACAGATGCCAATTCTTCAAGATTATCCAAGCTATAAATCTTCAGGTATCCAGAAGCGTCTCTGGTATTAAACAACAGCCAGGAATCGCATATGCAGATATCCTTAATGCCAAGAACTTCTATATCCAACTTTGAGCCTTGTATAGTAATATCGGCCATATTCCTAAAATCAATCTCTTTGGAAGGAACAGTAATATGTTTTTTGTTGAAACATGACACCATTACTAAAGATAGGAGTAGGAAAAAATTAACACGTAAGACTTTCATAAAGGTACGTTATAGAAGAATAGTACAGGATTAGAATCCGGTTCAAGATTACTATACAGTTTCTTAACAGATTCATTGTTGGGGAATTCTTTAAGAAACATGTCTTTAAAAAACATTATTCTGTTTAGAGGAACTGATTCTACTAACGTATTATCCGAGTATCTCTCCTTTGGTGAAGTAAAGAAAGAGAGCAATGGATCGTAAGAATCGTTTGATACAGATGTGCATTCATGGGTTCTGTGGTCATAGATCAGTTTCAGTTCACCATATTTGGGATCACTGATAGAGAAATAGGAATCTACCTCTGAACCACGTATATCATTTTTTTCAGACTTCAAATAACGTCCGTTCTTATCAAAGAACATTGTCCTGCCTTTCATATTGTCAACTATGGCTATTTTATTATCAGACGTTATGAAAACACAATTAATTGCCAGATATTCCTTAGGACCATTGCCTATATGAGATATTTGTCTTTCAAAACGGCCATTCATGTCAAAAACATATACCGCCTTAGCAATATGCCGGTCAACCACTACTATTGAATTATCAACAAAAAGAAGCCTATCTATATTACCAATAAGATTCATTAATTGTATTGAGCCATCTAATGATGAAGCGTCGTTCAACTATCTCTCTTTTGCAAACGTAAATAATTATTTAAATATAGAGGTACATTTCTTATATTTTCCAATGCAACTTCAACATTATTTAACTCCATAATTACCCTGACATGGTTTCAAGTCCGAATATATAAAACATCAACTGCCTTATTTAGTGGAGTGCGTTTGCCAATAGAATTTAGCCCTTCATTTTTCTAGTGGAGAAATAATACCGGATAAGTCATAAGAATACAACACCTCTTCAGAAAGTCCGTCATTTGTTATTTGTCCTAATCCATAAAGTGTTGAGTGTTGACAGTTTGATTTTTTACTTGCATAATAAAAGACTATTCCTAATTACTCATTTTATTTGTTGAATCTAATTCCGGTACAATTGTGGTGTATTACTTAGTTTATACTCAAATGAAATTCCTAAAAGTTTTCAAAAATCAAAAGTTTTAGGAATTTTGTTTATCTTTGCCAAATGAAAATAATAACACGTAAAAGGTATTTAGAAACACTTAGTGTTCTTAAAGACAAGAATTTAATTAAAGTTGCCACCGGCGTTAGACGATGTGGAAAATCAACCTTAATGATGCAATTTCAAGATTTGTTGCGTAAAGACAACAACGAGATTCCCATTTTGGCAATCAATATGGATATGCCGGATTATAGATTTTTAGCAGAAAAAAATTGGAAGGAAATCTACGATTACATCATAAAGCATCTCAAACTAAACACAATGAATTATGTGTTTATAGATGAGGTACAAAATGTTCCTGAATTTGAGAAGCTGTTAGAAGGTTTGTATGTTCACCCGAATATTGATTTGTATGTTACTGGTTCAAACGCATTTTTATTATCGAGCGAATTGGCTACTTTGCTGACGGGAAGAGCTTATGAAATAAACATACTTCCTTTTTCTTTTTCCGAATATTTAGAATTTACCGGTAAATACACCAACCTTGACCGAGCTTTTGCAGAGTATGTAAGTGTAGGAGGTTTTCCCGAAGCTGTAAGTCTATCGGCAGAAGGAAGCCATTTTGCGAATAAATATTTGCAAATGGTTTTTAAAAACATTTACAACAATGATATTTCTAAACGTTATACTATCTATGCCGAAGAATCCTATCAAGAGGTTGTAAATTTCTTAATCGATTCCGTTGGCTCAACTGTTTCAGCCGGCAATATTGCCAAAGTTTTAACTGCTAACAAAAAGAAAATAGACAACAAAACAGTATCGAAGTATATTGACACTTTGGTTGAAGCCTATTTGTTTTATAAAGTAAACCGCTACGACATCAAAAGGAAGCAGCATTTGGCTACGCAGGAAAAATACTATTTGGTGGACTTAGGTTTTCGCAACGCATTACTTGGAAAAGAATTGGCAAGTGATGCAGGACATTTGCTTGAAAACATCATTTATCTCGAACTAAAACGAAGAAATAACCAAGTGTGGATAGGTAAAACCAAAAATTTAGAAGTAGATTTTGTTGTTCGCAACAACAAAGGTTATACCCAGTATATACAAGTTGCACAAACAGTACAAAATACAACAGCCTTAGAACGCGAGTTAGCACCATTTTATAACATTTCCGATCATCATGAAAAAATATTGATAACGATGGACTACGACACGGGGACATACGATGGAATTAAAAAAATAAATGCATTAGATTGGCTTACAAAAGACTAAAAAAGAGCATCATAAAAAGACACAATTGGTTAATAGTTACGCAACTACAATTGGGCCTTATAAAGCTTAACTACTCCGGAGTCCTCACAACATAGATACAATACTCCACCTTGTGCAATTGACAATGATTTTACCTTCTTGTCTTTATCCACTTTATAACTGTCCTTGACATTTCCCTTCCAATCGAGTTTAAAAATCCAGGTGTCAGAATTTTCAATCTTTCCTCCGCTCATAATAATCTCCTGAGCGTTTAATATTCTGCCCTCGTATGCCAGATACATATAAGAATCATCGAAACAAGAATAAGTATAAGACTGTGGTATATCTGACAGATAATTTACAGATTGTCTAGAAATAGAATATTCAGGTACCATCTTATCAGGCCCTTTAACGGTCCTGAGAAGGTTAAAATTAAAGTCATATATCTCTATTTCCGGAATATCTCTTGAATAGTAGCATATCCGTTGCGCATCGGTGTTAATCATTATTACCCCTCTGTTTACATTCATAGCGGAAATTAAACCATCTCTTTCTATATTATCTGTGCCTTCAAGTATAAGAAATCTGGGTTCATCCTGTTCTATTTTCATTTCTTTATTGATAAATCTATATGGGTTAACGACTATAAAGTGATTTTCATTCAGAAGATCCAACCCCTGACAAACGAAAAAATAATCCACATAGTCTATCTTCGCTTCCTCATCATCCAAATACTCCGCAACATCAATCTTTGCAAACTTATTATTCATATAAGCGTCAATAAGAAGATTATTTCCTGAATTGTTAGCTATAATATCAATAAATTCGTTCGGACCGTTGCCTCGCATTATGCACTTCCTTTTAACCTTCATAGTGTTTAAATCAACAAACTCCAGCAAATGCTTATTACTGTTGCTGTAGTTCTGGACAACCAAAATACTGTCAAACACAAAACAGCGTTCTGCAAATTCCAGAACATCATTTGTCGGTACTTCTTCCAACATCAGAGCTTTTGCATTTTCCTTTTGAGCAAGAGAGATTGTAGATACTTCGCTGTTTTTAGAACCCAAACAGGATGCAATAAAAAGTGCTATAAACGAGCAACCAAAAAGAATAAAACGCTTCATACAATCATTTTTTGTGGGGTTGATTTATTTGATATTATTTCACTAAACCGGGTAATATTTCGTTTTTACATCCAAAGCGCAACCAGCATCCATTGGATTATCCATTTGCTCACAGTCTTTTAAGCCAGAATCTGGCAACAATGGGATTGTCATCTTTCTTTATAGAGTTGATTACGTTATATGCCTTACGGAACTTCTCTTCTGTCGGTTCATTGCCGACACCTCCTAAAATTGCCTTAATTAACATCACATCTTCTGAGGTCATACAAATATACATTACCGTCTGAAACAGAAAATGTGGTTGCTTCTATGTATTCATTCCTGGCACGCCCCCTGTTGGCAATCTTGAACTTGCAGTTGCCCTCCATGTCAAAACAATAGACACCGTTTGCCAAAACATAAATCAGATTGTCTTTGACGACCAACTGCTCCACCTCATCCATAATGGCATTATCGTCTGTCTTTAGAGGGATATAGCAGACCGAATCAACCAGACTGCTCCACGATGGAACATCGAGGGTGTCACCCATGATAATGTTATGCTCAAAATCAACAGCATACTCCGGTCTTGATTTATTGCAACTGCATACCATGGCAAGGCAGAATAACAGACCTGCGTTGAAAAATGTTTTTCTCATTTGATTCTATACTTCATGATGACGGGATTATCATTGTTGTTATCATATTCACGGAATATAGTCTCTGCCAGATTGCTTAGACCTTCGCCATTACTCTCAGCCTTCGTCTCTCTAAACATATTCTGAAACAACGTAACATAACAATCATTTGAAACCCAGTAAGGTTCCACAAAACCAACAATGCCGGGAATCTTGATATGGAGCCTTTTAACCCGATCTTTTTTTATTATATTGAGAATATAATCATCCGCCTCGGGAGAATTCCAGAACATATAATATTCGCCCTGATTTTTAATAACAGGAAGTGCAGCTCCTATACAAAAATTGTTGTTTCTTACATATTCGTTAAATATTAAATGTTCATTTATGTTATCAGGATCATCAACCAAAACCCTTTTAGGGATTTGCAATTTCTTTGAATACTTAAATTTCAATGTTCTGATCAGTTTACCTTTACTATAGAGGTAAATACTGTTTATCGCTCTATCTCCCACAGCAATATAAATGGAATCATCACTCTGATAGAAATCAGAATCAGTATGAAACATTTTACTCAAATCATTCATTGTTAATATAGGATCTGTAATAGCACCTGTTTTTGTGTCAATAATAAAAAAACCATTTCGCTCTTCCATGGCATTATCCGGAATATAACAGGCAGCCAACAATTTATTTTCTTCAATAATCCTTATTGACGATATAGCAGGTAAGTTTCCTATAACGCTTACCACTTCATGACTTAACCCCTTGTATATGATTAATCCATGAGGGCCGGCAACATACAACAGGCTGTCCTCCGGCGAGTAGGCAAATGTGCGGATTTCTGCATATTCGCCCCTGCCTCTGCCACCTTTATCCAGTATGGAAATAACTGAATCACCTTTCATGCAATAAATAGTTCTGCCGTCAGTCGATAGAAAAAAATCAAAACCTCCAAAACTTAAACAGTTACTGATCCCTTTCATCGGTTGAGAAGATTTGACAGGAACAATTTGAATATCTTATTAATAAATCGGCCGTCTGTTCCATATATGTACACACAACGTCCGGCCCCGTTATCCAACAAACAAATTAAGGAATCGTTCATCATAATCTTTGCACAACGATCAAGGACTACTTCATCCCGCTTCTCTAATGGGATAATTTTATAAGCTGTTGTGTCATTAGAATCTATCAGAGTTTCCGAAGACATATAACCTTCAACAATTTTCCGATTGTACTGCTGCCTGCAACTGTAACACAGTATCAGTAGAAATGCAGAAAAGAGATAGCAAAACGGTGATTTCATAAGGCTTTATTTTATTGTAAAGGTCTCTTGGCAACCCTCATAGCGTTTCCTTCAGTTTATAGTACAAGAGGACAGGATTATCATAAGACTGCTGCCTAAGGGAGTCTGTTATTTCGCGTCCAATCCGTGTGAGCTTACTCTCATCCTCTGTCAGCGAAACAACAGGTCCTTCACAAACTTTAATATTCCATCCATCATTCACATTGTTTGGAAAAGCAAGAGCATTCATTCCCGGCATTAGTATATTGTATGACCGGGAATCCTTCCCACTGACCTTCGTTAATAAGATCTGTCTGTCTTGTGTTCCGAGGGCCCTCCAGAACATATAATCAGCTTCATCCTGCATTATGGTAAGATAGCCGCCCAGACAATGTTCTGTTTCAAGTAATTTCATTAACAGTTGCGAATAATTATAAGCGTCCGTTTCGTCAACGGCAAAAAACTCTCTGTCAAGATTCAATTTACCATAGTGAAACTCGTCTGTCTTAGTCAATAACCCTTCGCTATATTTGTATATGGTGTTATCATAGTCGGGAACCAGAAAACAGAGCTCTTCATTGTGATAAAAAAACGAGGTGTTGTCAATGTAATTTGAGCTGATTTGATTCATCGGCAGTAAAAGATTATTATCGCCCGTCTCCGGATTGATTTCATATAATCCGTTGTGCCTTGAAGAATTTACGCCTGGAGTAGAACAAAAGGCAATTATTTTTCCATCATAGACTCTCATTGCCCTAATGCCTAATTCACAGTTAATTGAAGATACGAAATCAAAAGAGGGAACACTATACTTTAGAATTTTAGAGTTACTGCCGGAGTGTACAAAAAGAGCGCTATCGGGTTCGGAAAAGGCAAAAGCAGATATATATTGATATTCTCCATGTCCACGTCCGATTGCCTCCAGTTTCGAAACAATGGAATCACCTTTCATATAGTATATGATGCCGCCATTATCCCAAAGGAAAAGGCGGTCATTCACAATCTGTAAATAGTGTATTTGCGATAAAGGAGTATCACTTATTATTCTTCGGACATAAAAACTATCCACACATTCATCTAATGTAATATCTATAATATGGCTGCTGATTTCAACAGAATTTTTATTATGTGTCGGATTACTGCACGACAAAAGGAAAACGATTGATATACAAAAAATCAGATTGCGCATGATTCTGTTTTTATTGACAGATTAATTGGTTACTTCTTTGCAAAGAAAGAACAAATCTTACAATTACAATACTATGTGATTCCATTTTATTTCAATTTTTCTCCGATTCTCATAAAGGTATTTTGAAGTAAAGCAAAACAGGATTGTCATCTGTCTGGCTATCGACAGCTTCAATTATCTTCCGGCCCAAAGGCGACAAAGGTTTATTTTCATCGAGAACAGACTCTTTTGAGCCTTCAAACACAATAGCATACCAATCCTTTTGAACAAAATCCGGAAACACATCCTCTTTTATACCCGGAATAGTAAAAAGATAATTCTTATATTTCATTCCGTCACATATTGTGGCCAATGTATACTTTTTATCTTCAAACCTGGCATTATGCCAAAACATAAGATTTGAATCTCTCATAATTGCGTAAAAACCCCCAACACTATAATATCCGGAGAGTAAAACACTCATCATAGACATATAACTCTCTAATTGAGACTCATCTGTTTTAAATAAATCGCCCGATAAATTTCTCTTTCCATAATTGAAAGAGATGAGTTCCCTTAATTTATGGTCACTGTATTCATACACTCTATTATCAAAACCGGGTACAATCAAACATTGCTTACCATCATGTGGAAAAAAAGAGGAATTACCGAACAAATAGGCATTTAAATATTCTAATGGCATTATCTTATTTATCTCATTTGTAACAGTAGATATTTCAAAAACACCATTTATTCTTGCAGAATCCATTGATGGTGTACGACCTACTGCCAAAATTGTGTTATCACCCACATAACGCATCGCTGTAATGGATGTATTCACTTTTATGCTTTTAACAAACTCAAAAGACGGCACACGATAACACATAATAGCCAGTTTCCCTGATTCATAACCATATAATAGACTATCCATAGCTGAATAACAAATCTGTGTTAATGTAATATATTCACCGGGACCTCTACCAACAGCATTTAATTTTGAAATCACAGAATCATTTCTTAGACAATATATGGTCTTATTGTCAATAGAACCTAAAAACAAGAGATTGTTATCATAGTATTTTGTTCCGTATCCAATTTCATCCATTGGTTCAGAAGAATATATTCTGACAACTCTAATACTATCCGCAAAATCTTCTAATAACACTGATGAATATTTCTCATCATCTATTAGTAACGAATTTTTGTTGCGGGATTCCTTGCAGCAATCAAGTGTCATTATAGCAATAATGGCAACAAATAAACAGTGTACTTTCTTCATGTTCTCAGTATTGAATAATTAAAAATCTTTATTGACAATTTTCGTTATCAGAATAATAGGGTTTGAATCGGATGTCAATTCCGAGTAGAACAAATCGAGAGTCTGACTTGATCCAAACTGTTCATAAAGAGCCCCTTTGCTTCCGCATGCATTCGAAGCCATAATAACAGAGCAGCATTTGTTATCACCTGTACATGCTAACGGAAACGACCATAATGACATTATGGGATTATCTGAAACCTTTCTAATTTTTATTGTCGTATCGGACATCTTATCGTAAACGTAAATAGAATGACCAAAATTTAAGTTCATGATTTCAAACAATACATATTGTTTCATGTTTAGAAACTCACCGTTAAAATGACCGCTTTTTTTCGTCTTGTCTTTAAATGATTCATCGGTTTTGAAATCGCTGCCATCTATAATAGGAGGTGTTGTGTTAATCTTGTAACTCGCATATACAGAATCTTTTGTGAATCTGTATATGGTGTTTTCAAAATTAACCGAACCGTATATTCCGTCATAAAACCTGTAGAGATTGATTTTACGGCTATAGGAAAAGCCGTCTGAATAACTATTATTTCCAAACGTGTAATTTACTCTACCATATAAATCCTGAACTACAAAAGACCTGTTAAGTTTTTTGGTGTTGGATAAATCAAAACCTATTAACGTACATGTGTCTATCGATTCTACGGCATGATACCAGGGAAGGTTTTTTATTGAGTACAAAAACTTGCCGTAACAATCAAATGATACAATTCTGTTATTCTCATTATCTAAAACAGATATCTCCGAATTGTCGTTCATCATAAAAACATCCGATATCTCCAGGTATTCTTGCGGCCCACGGCCTTGTTGAGATATTTTTGTTCTGAAAGTGCCGTCTAAGTTGAAAACATAAACAGCTCTTGCAATAGACTTATCGGCTATGATAACCTCATTATCCGTAATTATCAATTTCTCAACTTTTCCTATAAAGCAGTTCTGGTTGGATTCGAGTTTGATAAAGCCGACAAGCTCCATAATACTATCAAGATCTATGTAATCATCTGATTTAAGATCTACATTTATATGTCTGCACAGATTATCACTCAGCATACAGGACATCTTCCTGTCCTTTTTCACGCATGATACCGATAACAGTATCAATGAGATCAACCACACGCATCTTACATACTTCTGGCTCATCATATTCAATTTTATGTTAAGACCTCTTTCATATTCACTGTTCCCCAATACCATCTCTCTCTTTACAAGCAAATAAAAGAGAGCTTAGCAGCACAATGACAACAGAACAAAATAGTGCGGTAATATTACACCTTATATAATAGGGAACCGTCTCCATGATATTCTTTTTTTTCTCTTATTGATTGAAGCTCCGCAAGTTAGTACATATTTTTTTACAATCGAACAAAAACTGTCTTTAATTTGTGATACATCTACCTAATATTAAAGCAGAACCGATATGCGCCCGATATCCGATGCCAAAAAAAGAATAATAGTAGAATAAAAAAAACAAAATAAGGCTTGCAGTCCCGTCATTAAGGGAATCCTTGAAGTGCGAAACAAAAAAAACATCAAAAAAAGTTTCCAATCATAAAAAAATAGTTTATGTTTGCAGGTGAATGTAAAAGATGATATCTTTTGATGTCTTCTTACGAAGTATTGATATTTTGTAAATACATTCAAATCGACCGATAGTCGAAATTATTCCAATATTGTCGGAAGTTATTTTGACGTCGCGATAAAAAAAGTCAGGAACTTACAGAAATTTGTGCATCTTAACTTAAAGTTGAGAGTTGTTTATTTTTTTATTGAATTATATTAACTAAATTTATTAACAAATTTTTATTAACCTAATTTTATTAACAAATTCCTTAATTTCTATGAATCTAATGAAGAAACTAACAGGAATCCTGCTTTTAGCAGTTTTGCCTGTATGTGCGTTCGCACAGAACGTAACTGTCAAGGGACAGGTTAAGGATGACGCAGGTGAACCTCTTATGCTGGTCAACATCCTTGAACTCGGCACAAGCAATGGCACTGTAACTGATTTGGATGGTAATTACACCCTAACAGTTGCGTCAAACTCAACTCTGCAGTTCTCGTTCATGGGCTATCAATCCAGAGATGAGGCAGTTAACGGACGGACCACTATCAACGTCACACTATCGGAGGATGCCGAACTGATTGACGAGGTTGTGGTAATCGGTTACGGTACCCAGAGAAAAAGTGACCTGTCAGGTGCAGTAGCATCAATTAGGGCCACAGACCTGAAAGACCGCTCAGTTACCAATGCTGCGGCGGCTATCCAGGGTAAGGTATCCGGTATCCAGGTTCTTAACTACTCGGGTGCTCCGGGCCAGGGCTCACAGATCCGTGTCCGCGGTTACTCATCCAACTCGGGTAACATAGGTCCGCTCTTGATCGTTGACGGTCTGCAGGTTGACAACATCCAGTATCTGGATCCTTCGATGATTGAATCAATGGAAATCCTGAAAGATGCCGCATCGGCTGCCATTTATGGTGCAAGAGCCGGTAACGGTGTTGTTCTGATCACCACAAAGAGGGGCTCTGACAAAGGTATGGGAAACATTACCTATGATTTCAAGCTGACACACCAGTCTCTTGCCAAAAAGCCCGGCGTCATGAATCGTGAGCAGTTTATCGAATTCAAAAAGATGCAGGGATATGACATTGATTCCGAACTTGCAAACAATGGCGATGACGGCAAGATCGACACCGACTGGGCAAGTGAGCTGTTTGAGCCGAGCTATGTTAAGCAGCACTCTCTCACATTCCAGGGCGGTAACCAGCAGGGTCGCTTTTTCATGTCACTCAACTACCTGAACAACAATGGTATCGTTGTTGGAGACAAGGACGTTTACAAGCGTATTTCTGCACAGATCAATGCTGACTACAAAATTAAAAATTGGTTGTCAATAGGAACCAATAACTCTATTGAGAGATGGGAAACCAGATCTGTATCGCACATGTCCGAGACCAGTTCCGTTCTTATGGCTGCCATACAGAATGACCCGTTGACCCCGATCTATTTTAAAGATAAGTCGGAATTCACCCAGGGCATGACCGATACCTATAATAATCTGAACCCTGAGTTTGCAGATTTGAAAGCAAATGGATTGGATGGATCAGAACTTATAATGAAGGCTGAAGACGGCCGTTATTATGCAGTGTCAAAGTATGTTGACAATGACCACGGTTCGCCTTTCATCCAGTTGGCCCGAAACAACCAGACACAGAGCGGTGTTTCGGTACGCGGAACGGCTTTCCTGGATTTCAATCCCATCAAAGACCTGATTTTCACTTCACGTCTTGGCTATAGGATCTCATTCAGCAACAACCACAATTACTCAGATCCTTTCTATGCGAACCCGATGTCTAAAGCGGTTGAGTATTCTCTTTCAGCTTCGGCCAATACAGGTTTGTACTACCAGTGGGAGAACTTCTTCAACTATAATAAGACTATCGGAAGGAATACTGTTAGCGCTATGGCCGGTATGTCATTCATTGAGAACAGGAGCGACAACGTAAACGGTTCGGCAACCGGAAAGAGCATTCTTCCTGACTATGCCGAGAACTTCCGTTTCCTTAGCTTTGTAACCACATCGGCCAACAAGAGTTTCGGAAACGCTCCCGGAGTTTCAACCAGCCTTGCCTACTTTGGACGTCTGGTCTATTCGTATGACAACCGTTACAACGTTCAGGCCAACTTCCGTGCCGATGCGTTCGACTCCTCAAAGCTCTCAGCACAGAACCGCTGGGGTTACTTCCCATCGTTCTCGGCTGCATGGACAATCAGCAACGAGAGTTTCATAAAGGATAACATCAGCCGCGAGGCTCTGTCATCCCTGAAGCTGCGCGCATCGTGGGGACGTAACGGTAACGTAAACGTTCTGAATAACTACGCCTACTCAACCTCTATCAGTAAGGGTTCGAACTGGTATGAATATGGTATTGACCACAATGGTGCTGACTATGAGCTTGTTTACGGTTCCAAACCGTCAGGTCTAGCCAACCCAAGTCTTAAGTGGGAGACATCTGACCAGATTGACATAGGTCTTGACGCACGCTTCCTCGGCGACCGTCTCTCAGTAAGTGTTGACTGGTACAAAAAGCTCACTAAGGACCTGTTGGTAAGCATTAACCCCGTTCCTGAAATAGGTGTAGCAAGTACAACCGTAAACGGTGGAGATATACTCAACAAGGGATTTGAGGTAGAACTTGGATGGAGAGACAGAGTCGGCGATCTCGGCTATTCGGTCAACACCAACTTCTCAACCTTAAAGAACGAAGTAACTTATCTTGACCCGACAATTTCACGTATTCTCTCCGGAGGTTATTATGTATCACAGATCCGTACCGCCTTTGAGGTAGGCAACCCCATATGGTATATGTACGGCTACAAGATGGACAGAATAGCTCAGGAGACCGAATACAAGAAGAATGCAGACGGATCATTCGCCCTTGACGGAGGCGGAAACAAGATTGTGCTTTACAATGCCGGTGATCCTGTACTCCACGATTTCAACGGAGACGGAATCATAAGTGAAGAGGACCGCACCAACATAGGTCAGGGTATGCCTAAGCTCACTTACGGTTTGACCGTATCACTTGATTACAAAGACTTTGACTTTACATTGTTTGGAACCGGTGTAGCCGGCAACAGTATCTTCCCGGTACTGTTCCGTACTGACCGTCCTTACAACAACACCCTGGATTACTATCGCGCCAACTCATGGACTCCCGAGAATACCGGAGCCATATTGCCTAACGCAGCTGCTGTAAAGAACAGTCCGCAGTTCTGGGCATCCGATGCCAACGTATTCAAGGGTAACTTTTTCAAGTTCAAGCAGATTCAGCTTGGATATACTCTGCCTAAGGCAATGCTGAGGAAAGTCTCCATAAGCAACATGAGAGTGTATGTGTCATTTGATGACTTCATCACTATCACTAAGTATCCGGGACTTGATCCTGAGACTGCAACAACCACAAGCGCACAGCAACTTGGTATTGACCTTGGAACCTATCCGACATCAAAGAAGGCTGTGTTCGGTGTTAATGTTACATTCTAAAAAGAAAGATATATCAATATGAAAAAATTTTATATTCCGCTAATGTGCGCAGCCGTACTATTTGTATCGGCCTGCGAGGACAAACTTGACATACCGCAAAAAGGTGTCATAACATATGAGGATTTCTATCAGACCGATGATGATGCCGAAAGCGCCTTGGCTGCCGCTTATGATATATTCGCACAGAATATAGCCCGCCCTCAAGGTGAATCCATCATTTGCCCTTATATTGCACTGTTCAATCTTCCCGGCGACGATGTCTATGCTGCAGGCGAGTTCTACGGTGACAATGATTTTGCCGGTCAGATAAACGAGTTCCGTTTCGATGCCAATACCCAGCTGGTAACAAGTATGTATAAGGGCTTCTATCAGATGATTTACGGAGCCAATCTGGTTATTGACAACTTTAAAGATGGAACAACGGCTGTTCAGAAGAGATGTGTGGCCGAGGCTCGCGTAATGCGCGCATGGGCTCACATGATGCTGGCTATCGGCTGGCGCTGCCCGCCCCTGGTTGACCAGGTTCTTGAAGGTAGTGCAAAACCGACAAACTACGGTAACAACGATCATGCATCACACCTTGAACTGCTCAAGTGGTGTGCCGACGAAGCTCTTGCCGTAATGGGCGACCTTAGAGAACGTGCAAGCAAAAACGACACCAAAGGTACAACCTATATCACTAAGGGATTTGCACAGTTCGTTGCAGGTAAGGCTTTGATTTCTGCAGGTGACTGGGCAGGTGCAAAAGCTGCACTGAAGCCTCTGGTTACCTCATCAAAGTACGAGCTTGTTCCGGGTGCCAGAATCCGTGAAACATTCCATCTGTCAGGCGAAGGCAATGAGGAGATAATCTTTGCAGCAAACGTCTGCAACAACCCTGCAATTAGTACGTGGGGTGGCAAAATGCAGAAGACCATATGGATGCATATGGATATCTGGGGATGGCGCACCGACCACATGGCCGGCAAACCTGCCTCTGTACAGGGAGGCTGGGGCGGTCTTGGCGTACGTCAGGATTTTGCCGATGCTTTTGTAGCCAATGACGGTTACGGCTCAGCACGTCGTCAGGCATGGATCAAGAAGTTTGACCCCGAGATCCTTTATGAGATGGCCTATACAACCGATGGAGATATGACTCTCGATGAAAAGAAAAAATCCGCTGATCGCGGCATCAAGTCATATCTGTACGGACAGAGCGAATATCTCATGTACAAGAGATTGGCCGATGCCGATGAATACGCTGACAATCCGCATACTCTCAACTCTTTGGTGGCACGTCTTGCCGAAGCCTATCTGCTTTATGCCGAGGCTTGCGCACGCACAAATGACAACGACGGACTTCAATATTTGAATGCCATTCAGAACCGCGCCGGCTCACAAACTGTAAGCGGTACGTTGACACTTGATGCCGTCAAGACTGAAAAGAGGTTCGAAATGTTCCTTGAGGGTTGCCGTTTCCCGGACCTTGTCCGCTGGAGCTGGCAGGACAACGACAAGACTGTGTTTAACGGACTGATCAATAGTGGTAAGAATGTTCCTCAACTGTATGACCAGTTCTTCCAGGCTACCGATGATAAGGGTGTGTCCAATCAGCCCAGAACAACAAAGACCGACACTCATGTCATCTACGTTGTAATGCAGCAGCCCAATCAGGGTGAGGTTGGCTTTAAGGCCGGTAAACATGAGTACTTCCCCTATCCGGGAGCAGCTGTCATGGCTATCAATCCTAACATGAAACAGAATCCGGGTTGGTAATTGTTTATTACCACCTAGATAACTAAAAAGAGTCCGGCATTTGTCCGGACTCTTTTTTTTCAACCTTTGGGGATCATATCATATATTGACTTCCCATTATCCCAAAAAAAAGAAGCTCGAATATAAGACCTGCCCTTCCATTTCAGACAACAGATCCATCGGGACAATATCATGACAAAAAGGCGGTCTTTTACAGGGATTTTCCCTATTTTTGTAATAATAAAACTTTATGTGCAAGAATGGCAGGTAAGCTCTATCTGATCCCGACACCCGTGGGGAATCTTGAAGATATCACCCTGAGGGCACTCAGACTCCTTCGGGAGGTGGACTTTATTCTGGCCGAAGATACCAGGACCAGCAATATACTGCTTAAGCATTATGATATACATAAGCCTCTCAAGTCGCACCATAAGTTTAACGAGCACGGGACATCAAAATCTGTTGCTGACTCTATCAATGCAGGCCACTCGGTAGCGCTTATAAGCGATGCCGGTACACCGGGCATATCGGATCCGGGATTTATGCTGGTGCGCGAATGCTTGCAAAAGGGAGTTGAAGTGGAGTGTCTGCCCGGCCCTACCGCCTTTGTGCCTGCGCTGATCAACTCGGGGCTGCCGTGTGACAGATTTGTTTTTGAGGGTTTCCTGCCGCAAAAGAAAGGCCGCCAAACGCGTCTTGCCTCGCTACGTGATGAACAGCGAACCATGGTGTTCTATGAGTCACCCTACCGACTGATTAAGGCTCTGGAGCAGTTCACGGAGATATTCGGTCCGGACAGACCGGTCTGCGTATGCCGTGAAATATCCAAGATACACGAGGAGTCTGTGCGCGGCACCCTTGCTGAGATGTTGTCACATTTCAGAGAACGCGAACCGAAAGGCGAAATAGTGATTGTGCTGGGCGGTACATCGGGTAAGAATCGCAAAGAGCCGCAAAAAGAAGACAGAGAGGAAAGAGAAGACAGAGAAGAAAGAGAGAAAAAATAGAGGAGAGAAGAGAAAGAAGAGAAAGGAAAGAGAAAAAATGAGTGAACAGTTTGAGATAATATCGGATACGAAGGTCGAAACCGCCATATTGGTAGGGATCATAACTCAGGAGCAGGATGAACGTACGACAAACGAGTATCTTGACGAGTTGGAGTTCCTGGCCGATACGGCCGGGCTGCGTGTGCTGCGCCGGTTCACACAGAAAATCCCGCAGGCGCTTGCTTCCACCTATGTTGGCAAGGGTAAGCTGGAAGAGATACGCGAGTACATAGACCGGATGAACGATATGGATAATGAGGTGGGTATGGCCATTTTCGATGACGAGCTTACTGCCAAGCAGATGGCGGCCATTGAGAACGCCCTGGGTATAAGGGCGCTTGACCGCACCTCGCTCATACTGGATATTTTTGCCATGCGTGCCCAAACGGCTCACGCCAAAACTCAGGTGGAGATGGCTCAGTACCGTTATCTGTTGCCCCGCTTGCAGCGTATGTGGACCCACCTGGAGCGTCAGGCCGGCGGTTCCGGAGCCGGAGGCGGAAAAGGTACGGTAGGACTGCGCGGCCCGGGTGAGACCCAGTTGGAGATGGACCGCCGTATCATCACCAAGCGCATAAGCTGGCTCAAAGGGCAACTGGCCGACATAGACCGCCAAAAATCGACCATGCGCAAAAACCGTGGTCGCCTGATCCGCGTGGCGCTGGTAGGTTACACCAACGTGGGTAAGTCCACCATTATGAATCTGCTCTCCAAGAGCGATGTGTTTGCCGAAAACAAACTCTTCGCCACGCTTGACACCACGGTGCGCAAGGTGGTTATCGACAATCTGCCCTTCCTGCTTTCGGACACGGTAGGTTTTATACGTAAACTGCCCACCGACCTTGTCGAGTCATTCAAATCAACGCTGGACGAGGTGCGCGAGGCCGATCTGCTCATACATGTGGTTGACATATCGCACATTGACTTTGAAGATCAGATGGATGTGGTTAACAACACCCTTGCCGACCTTGGAGTGGGCGACAAACCCAGAATAGTGCTCTTCAATAAGATTGATGCCTACACCTGGGTAGAGAAAGAGGCCGATGACCTGACGCCCGCCACCCGCGAAAATGTGACAATGGAGGAGTTGCAGAGTACCTGGATGGGACAGTTGAAGGGCGAGTGTCTCTTTATTTCGGCTTTAAACAGGACCGGATTGGAAAATCTGAAGAGAGTGTTGTATGAAAGGGTCAGACAGCTTCATGTACAAAAATACCCCTACAACGATTTCCTCTATCCCGACATAGATAATCAATATAATCAAAACATATAGCAATGGATAAATTCAAATATGCACCCATGTTCCAGATGGGTAAAGACGAAACGGAATACTATCTGCTCACCAAGGATTATGTGAGTGTAGGCAGTTTTGAGGGCACACCTATCCTCAAAGTTGAGAGAGAGGGTCTGGTACGTATGGCCAATGCCGCTCTGCGGGATGTAAACTTTCTGCTGCGCCGCTCGCATAACGAACAGGTAGCCAAGATTCTGCATGACCCCGAGGCAAGCAGCAACGATAAATATGTGGCTCTCACATTCCTGCGTAATGCCGAGATATCGGCCAAAGGCAAGCTGCCTCTCTGCCAGGACACCGGCACGGCCATAATACACGGTGAGAAGGGCCAGCAGGTTTGGACAGGCTACAGCGACGAAGAGGCATTATCGGAGGCTGTATATAAAACTTACACCGAAGAGAACCTACGCTACAGCCAGAATGCTCCGCTCGATATGTACAACGAGGTGAATACCAAATGCAATCTGCCTGCCCAGATAGATATTGAGGCTGCCGAAGGTATGGAGTACCGCTTCCTCATGGTGACCAAAGGGGGCGGCTCGGCCAACAAGACCTATCTCTATCAGGAGACCAAGGCGCGCATTCAGAACCCCGACACGCTTATCCCGTTCCTGGTGGAGAAGATGAAGAGTCTGGGTACCGCTGCCTGTCCTCCCTACCATTTGGCATTTGTGATAGGAGGCACATCGGCCGAGAAAAACCTGCTTACCGTCAAGCTGGCATCTACACACTACTATGACAGCCTGCCCACCACCGGCGATGAGACCGGCCGCGCATTTCGTGACATAGAGCTTGAGGAACAGCTCCTGAAAGAAGCCTGTAAAATTGGACTTGGCGCACAGTTCGGCGGCAAATATCTGGCACATGATGTACGCGTAATCCGCCTGCCGCGCCACGGCGCAAGCTGCCCCATAGGGATGGGCGTGAGTTGCAGCGCCGACCGCAACATCAAAACCAAGATCAACAAAGAGGGTATCTGGATTGAGAAGATGGATGATAAACCCTACGAACTGATTCCCGAGGAACTGCGCCGGGCAGGTGAAGGCGAAGCCGTGAAGGTGGATCTGAACCGCCCGATGGCCGAGGTTCTTAAACAGCTCTCACAGTACCCGGTGAGCACCCGTCTGAGCCTGAACGGCACTATCATAGTAGGGCGCGACATAGCCCACGCCAAAATCAAAGCACGTCTCGATGCCGGCGAACCTATGCCCCGATACCTCAAGGATCACCCCATATACTATGCAGGACCAGCCAAGACACCTCCCGGTATGGCATGCGGCTCAATGGGTCCCACCACAGCCGGACGCATGGACCCCTACGTGGATGAGTTCCAGAAAAACGGCGGCTCGCTGATTATGATAGCCAAGGGCAACCGCTCGGTTGACGTCACCAATGCCTGCAAAAAGTATGGCGGTTTCTACCTCGGTTCAATCGGAGGCCCGGCTGCTATCCTGGCCCAGAACAACATCAAGTCAATCGAGTGCGTGGAGTACCCTGAACTCGGCATGGAGGCCATATGGAAAATAGAGGTTGAGGATTTCCCCGCATTTATTCTGGTCGATGACAAGGGAAACGACTTTTTCAAACAGTTAGAGCCCTGCTGCTGCACAACTAAAACCCGCCAATGACGGCCGGAGTTTGAGCAGACAGCCGTCACATAATGATTTAAAAATGTATTTCAAAGACATTATAGCACAACAGGAGACAATAGAACGTCTGGTACAGTACGCCCAAAACGGTACTGTACCGCACGCCATGCTGTTCACCGGTCCTGAGGGCGTCGGCAAGCTGCAGACGGCAATAGCATTTGCCCGCTATATGCTGTGCCGCGACAGAGGCAATGGCGCCGATTCATGCGGCCATTGCCCCTCATGCGTCAAGATGGATAAGCTGGTACACCCTGACCTGCATTTTGTCTATCCGGTCATTAACAAGAGCAAATCGGCCGGACGTTCAACCATATCGGACGATGAAATATCCCCATGGCGTGAAATTGTGCTGGAGAACCATTACTTCGGATTCGAAGAATGGCTCTCCGCCATTGATGCCGAAAACAAACAGGCACGTATTTTCGTAACCGAAAGTGAGTCGATCAATGAAAAGCTCTCCCTGAAATCAGTTGAAGGCGGCTACAAAATAGTTATAATATGGCATGCCGAAAAAATGAAGGTCGAATGTGCCAATTCGCTTCTAAAACTGCTTGAGGAGCCTCCGGCAGGCACAGTCTTCATTCTCACCACCGATTCTCCGGAACTTTTGCTTGAAACAATTGTCAGCCGTACACAGCGCATAGAATTCAAACGCCTGCCACAAAAAGAGATCATGGAAAAGCTCACGGGTCCCGGCTACCTGCTGGATTCCGAAACAGCTCAGAAAATAACCCATCTCAGTGCAGGAAGCTGGCTCAAAGCCATTGATACATTAAGAATCAATACTGAAAGCGAGGAGTTTCTAAACTATTTTATACAGTTCATGCGGCTGACATACGCTCGCAGACTCAAAGATTTGAAAGAGTGGTCCGAAACGATAGCTTCAAATGGCCGCGAGTGGCAGAAAAGGTTTCTGCAATACTGTCAGCGCATGATACGCGAAAATTTCATAAGCAACTTCGGACGGCCCGAATTAAATTATATGACCGAGAGTGAACGGCAGTTTTCCGTAAAATTTGCGCCTTTCGTAAATGAGAACAATATTATCGGACTGATGGAAACGCTTTCCGGTGCACAAAGAGATATAGAACAGAACGTAAACTCCAAGATGGTCTTTTTTGACCTTTCTCTCAAGACCATCATGCTAATGAAACAATAATTATGGATTATGATTATACATTAAATAACGGGAGCGGGAACCTCTGTCACAAAGGTTTCAGCCGAAGCATGGGACAGCTCCACTCCTTTGACTATCTCTCCGGAGTTCCCGGTTCGGAAAATGAAGATAAATATGTCGAGGTTCAGTTTAAGAACACCCGCAAAGGTTTTTTTATCAACTCCAACAACCTTGAACTTGAAAAGGACGATATTGTCGCCGTGGAATCCAACCCCGGACACGACATAGGTACGGTGACATTGACGGGCCGATTGGTAACGCTTCAGATGAAGAAGGCCAATCTGCGTCCCGACATAGAGATAAAACGCATTTACCGCAAGGCGCGTGAAGTGGATATGGAGAAATATCAGGAGGCCAAAGCGCGTGAACATGATACAATGATACGTTCCCGTCAGATAGCCAAGGAACTTGGGCTGGAGATGAAAATCGGCGATGTGGAGTATCAAGGTGACGGAGCAAAGGCAATTTTCTACTATATTGCCGACGGTCGTGTCGATTTTCGCCAACTCATCAAAGTGCTGGCCGATGTGTTCCATATCCGCGTTGAGATGAAACAGATAGGCGCCCGTCAGGAAGCCGGACGCATAGGCGGTATAGGTCCGTGCGGACGGGAACTCTGCTGCACAACCTGGATGACAAGCTTCGTTTCGGTATCGACGGGAGTCGCACGCATGCAGGACCTTTCAATGAATCCTCAGAAACTTGCAGGGCAATGTGCCAAACTGAAATGCTGCCTTAACTATGAGGTTGACGCTTACGTCGAGGCACAGAAGAACTTCCCGTCACGCGAAATATCCCTTGAAACAAAGGACAACACATATTTCTTCTTTAAAGCCGATATTCTCAACGGGCTTATTACCTACTCCACCGATAAGGTTTTTGCCGCCAATCTGGAGACCATAACGCCTGAAAGAGCGCTGGAGATAATATCCATGAACCGTAAAGGTCTCAAACCGGCAGCTCTTAACGAGAATCTTGACCGTACCGATTCCCGTATCAAGTCCGATATTCTTGACGCAGGTGATCTTTCACGTTTCGACAACAAAAAGAAAAAGCGGCGGAAGAATAATAACAACAACTATCGCTCACGCTCAAGAGGCAATTCAGGAAGAAATTCTGAAGACGGATAGACGTCCGGATTCGCCTCCGGAAAACAGTTCTGAAAACAAAAAAATAATCGAAAAACCGAATATTAAGCTCAGTATAAAAGCTTCACGGTCAATAGCTGACCGTGCGTTCGCAGTCGATTCTTAGGAACATGAAGAGCAGTATGGTGAAGCCCCACAGGGCCGAGCCGCCGTAACTGAAGAAGGGCAACGGTATGCCTATTACCGGTGTTATGCCCAAAACCATTCCTAAATTTATAAACAGGTGGAAAAAGAGTATGCTGACCACCGAATAGCCATACACCCTGCCGAAGACCGTTGACTGTCTCTCAGCCACTACAATAAGTCGCAAGAGCAAACTCATGTAGAGAAGAAGGATAATCGTCGATCCTATAAATCCACCCTCTTCACCGATAGTGCAAAATATGAAATCCGTATCCTGCTCGGGAACATACTTCAGTTTGGTTTGAGTCCCTTTCATAAAACCTTTTCCCGTCAGGCCCCCGCTTCCTATAGCTATCAACGACTGGTTTACATTATACCCTTTTCCAAGCGGATCATCTTCAAGACCCAAAATTACGTTTATTCTGGTGCGCTGATGTGGACGCAGCATTTTATCAAAAACATAATCGACCGAAAAGAAGTATCCTGTCGAGCAGAGTGCGAACAGTGCTATAAGAATATAACTTTTTACCATATTCTTGAGAGCGTAGAAGATAAGATAGATTGCCGATAAAATTATCAGAGCCAATTGAAGCCAGGTAACTTTGAAGGGTATTACCAGCAAAGAGAAAGAGAGACCCAACAGTGTCACGCCAAATTCCAGGATAAGCAGTTTTATGCCTAACTTCTTGTCACGCAAAAGGTTCCATGCCAATATTACGGTTATTGCCTGTATGATGCCCAGGACCAGTAACGAACCCACATCGTATGGCTGGCCGGCCATAGTGACGCTGCCGAACTTTATACCCAGAACGAAAAAAAGTACTGCACAAAACCCTATCAGCAGCACATTTCCCGACATACCCTCCCTGTAAAGGACAAGTAGGAAAGCCAGATAGACAAGAGCCGACCCTGTTTCATTCTGAAAAATTATGAGTACAATAGGCAACATAATAATACCTGCCGCAATCAGTACATCTTTAAGCCGCTCCATACTGAAGTCATAATGACCCACAAATTTGGCAAGAGCCAGAGCCGTTGCAAATTTGGCAAATTCGGCAGGCTGAAAACTCAACGGACCAAGCTTGAGCCACGAACGGGAACCCTTCGTATCCTCGGCCACAAAGATTGTGACTATCAGCAGCAGTATTAAAACTATATAGATTAGGTAAGAATAGTTGTAAAAGACATTCTGACTGATAGAGAGTACAACCGCCGCAATGACAAATGCCAATATTATCCAGACCATCTGTTTGCCGGAACGTGTGGCAAACGAAAATAGATCAGGGTTTTCTATATCTGCACTCGCACCGCAAACGCTTAACCATCCGCATACGGCAATGGCCAGGAAGAGCAATACGGTCAGCCAGTCCAGTTTACCCAAAACATCAACGTTCCTCGATACCATAATCAATAATCCTGTTTGAAAATGCTTCAGCTCTGATCATACTCTCCTGTGACAGTCCGCCGGTCAGATATTGCTCTATCATCAAAGCGCCTATCGGCACGCCGTACACGGCTCCGAATCCGCCGTTCTCAACATAAACGGCAATCGCTATCTTGGGATTGTCCATGGGGGCAAACCCCATAAAGACCGAATGGTCTATACCCCTGTTCTGTGCCGTTCCGGTCTTTCCGCATACCTGATAGGCCGTGGTATTTGCCGAGCGGCATGTTCCTTCAAGAACAGACAAACGCATACCCTCCACCACCTTTTCATAATTGGTGCTGTCCACACTTACACGATGACGTACCGTGTAGAGTGAATCCAACTCCTGCCCTTCGATACCTCTTACCACATGAGGGGTGATATAATAACCGCGGTTTGCTATGGTTGCTCCAAGATTGGCTATCTGCAAAGGGGTAAGGGTAACCTCGCCCTGACCAATGGAGTTGCTTATTGTGGTAAGTCCGTTCCACGAACGGTTGTAATGTCTGTCATAATATTCCGAATTGGGGATCATGCCGCGCGCCTCGCCCGGCAGGTCAACGCCTAAAGTGTAACCGAAACCCATATCGACCATGTAATCTTTCCAAACGGTCAGCGCCTTTTGCGGTGTGCCATACTTTTCGGCACCTATCATCCTATAATATCCCCAGCAAAAGTATGCGTTACACGAAGTGGCAATGGCAGGGATCAGAGATATAGGTGAAGAATGGGCATGGCAGGCAACCCTCAAACCTCTTGCGACAAAACCTCCGTTACACGTGAAAAGGGTCCGGGTGTCAACAATGCCCTCCTGAAGGAAGGTAAGCGCCTGAGTTGTCTTAAAGGTGGAACCGGGCGGATATGTGCCCTGGATTGCCCTATTGAGCAAAGGTTTGTCGCTTCTTGCAGCCAATGCCTGATATTTTTCTCCGCGATGACGGCCCACCAAATCTGAAGGGTCGAAAGTAGGCGCCGATACCATACAGAGAATCTCACCTGTTTCAGGCTCGATAGCCACTATACTGCCTATCTTATTCTGCATGAGCATTTCGCCAAGTGCCTGCAACTTTACATCAAGGCTAAGTTCAATACTCTTTCCCGCTACCGGCGCCACATCCATAGCACCGTCACTGTAACTGCCCTGAATACGCCCGTAGGCATCTCTGAGCATAACTTCAACGCCTTTCTCTCCTCTAAGAATCTTTTCATAATACTTTTCCACCCCCTGTTTTCCTATGAGATCACCCTGCATATAAAAGTCATCCAATTCTATATCACTCTTGGAGACCTCACCCATATCGCCCAGCAGATGCGCGGCAACAGGATGGCTGTAGGTCCTCAGCGAACGAAAATCTATCTCAAAACCGTTGTACATAAAGAGGTTCTCACGAAAGTCCGATATCTCCTCAACTGAGAGTTGGGACATGAAAATCTGACGGGTATATGACGAATAACCCGGATTCTTTCTAATATCCCTGATATCGGACATACGGCTGTCAAAATACTCTCTGGTAATGTTAAGCGAACGACAAAAGCTCAAAGTATCAAGGTCGGCTACATTCCGCATAGTGACTATGACATCATAAGAGGGACTGTTTCCTACCAGTATCTGCCCGTCACGGTCATATATGACACCTCTGACCGGAAACACAGTCCTGTTGTACAGAGCGTTGCTGCTGGCCGACCTGCTATATCGTTTGTCCAGAATCTGTATGTTGAACAGACGTATAATATATATCAGCACCACGAAAATCACCATGAAGCCGATAACGAATTTCCTATTGTCAAACCTGTAACTCTTCACTATAATGAACGTCTCTTATCCGATCTGTCAGCAGACATTCCCACCGCCAACATTATAAGGAAAGTCAACAATGTGCTGAAAACGATTTTTGCCATAAGTACCGTCCAGTCCCCAAGGGGAATGCTGCGAAAAATGAAATAAAATGTATGGTGTACCAGTGTCGTCAGAAACAGATAACCGGCTAAAGGTCCGCCTCCCATAGTATCCCGGCTCGGGACAACAATATCACGACGGTCCTTAGAGAGAAATAATGTTACAATCTTTGGCTGTAATAAGGCCAATATGGTAGAACATGCTGCGTTAAGGCCGGGGGTTCCTGTAAACATGTCTATCACAATCCCTATAAAGAAACCCCATATCAGCATGGCGTTTCTGGTCATAGAACTTTCAAAGCGGACTATGAACCAGATATAGAACATAGGAGTGGCATATCCGAACAGAGATATCCGGTTAAGTATTAGAACCTGCAACAGCACCAGTCCCACCATCAATCCAAATCGTCTAAGAAAAGAAACCGGTTCCATAAGCTGATTATTGTAATTCCTCCTTTAGTTCTTCCGGTTCGGGATCCTGCCCGTGTGTATTGACATAAACCCATCGGATATCGCTCATATCGACAAAAAGGGAGACTGTCAACCTGAGCATATAGTTGAGTTGCTCTTCCTCGACCGATTCGACAATGCCCACCGGAATATTCTCGGGAAAAGCCGATGAAAATCCGCTTGTCACCACCGTGTCGCCGGGGTTAACATCGGTATGGAAAGGCATATCCACAATATAGGCCATGTAAGGATTACCTCCGTACCATTCCAGAAAACCGAAGCTGTTACTGCCCGAAATCTTGCAGCTGATACTGCTCCTGCCGTTGAGTACCGGAAGCACAATGGAATATTTCTTGCCCGGCAGCATTACAACACCTATCACGCCCCGAGAATCAAAGACTCCCATTCCTCTCTCTATGCCGTCGGCGCGGCCTTTGTTTATGGTTATATAGTTGTCATCCTTTCGGACTGAGTTGTCAATTACCCGCGCTACTGCATAATCTCCTTCTATACGGGAAAAGAGGGATTCAACCTCAATATTATCCAATACTGTATTGAGTCTTGACCTGAGCATGGCATTCTCATAAGCCAGCTTTTCATTCTCTTTCCTGAGTCCGAAATAGCTCTTTACATCCGATCTCCATTCCAATATTGAACCGGAAAAGCGGCCGGCCGATGTCATGAAAGCCATCCTTTGACGCTCATTGGAACCGAAAAGCAGGGCTAGCGATACGCTCTCCAAAAGAATAAACAGAAAAACGTAACTGTATTTGACTATAAAATCCAGAAGAGAACGCACGGCCGTAAAACATTATCTCATGAGAAATGGGAACCGGTCAACATTTTTGAGTGCTATACCTGTGCCTCTTGCCACACTTAACAGAGGTTCGTTGGCTATATGAAATTCAATACCTATCTTATCTGACAGACGCCTGCTTATGCCGCGCAGCATGGAACCGCCGCCCGAAAGATAGATCCCGTTCTTGAGTATATCCGCATAGAGTTCGGGAGGAGTGTTTTCAAGTGAATTAAGTATCGCCGACTCAAGCTTTGATATGGAACGGTCCAGACAATGTGCAATCTCCTGATAACAGACCGGAATTGACATAGGGAGCGCCGTAATTCTATTTGGTCCGCTCACAATGTAATCCTCAGGCGCTTCATCTTCATCAAGCTCGGTCATGGCGGCGCCGACATTTATCTTGATACGCTCAGCCATACGTTCACTGACCTTCACATTGTGCTGACGGCCCATGTATTCCTGGATATCGGCAGTGAAATCATCGCCTGCCACCTTGACCGAAATGTTGGACACCAACCCACCCAAAGATATGATGGCAATCTCGGTCGTACCACCGCCTATATCGACAATCATATTCCCTTCAGGGGCCAACACGTCAATTCCTATTCCTATTGCTGCGGCCATAGGTTCGAATAACATATAGACCTCACGTCCTCCGGCATGCTCGGCCGAATCGCGCACTGCACGTAACTCGACCTCAGTGCTTCCTGAAGGGACGCCGATAACCATCTTCAAAGAGGGAGAAAAGAGGCGGCGGCCGGTATCAACCATTCCTATAAGGCCACGCATCAACTGCTCACATGCATCGAAGTCAGCTATTACGCCGTTTCTCAACGGTCGGACAACCCTTAGATCCTTGTTAGTCTTTTCATACATGAGTTTGGCCTGATTACCCACTGCAACCATCTTATTTGACTTATTACTAATAGCTATTATAGAAGGTTCATTGACTATAATCTTGTCATTATGCATAATGATGATATTGGCAGTGCCAAGATCCATTGCAAGTTCCTGTGTTAATGAAAAAAGTCCCAATTTATTTCAGTATTAAAAGTTTTAAATCAATGTTTGAAATGTCTGAAGCCGGTTATTGCCATGGTCATTCCATGGTTCTCACAATAATCTACCGACTCCTGGTCGCGTATCGAACCGCCCGGATGGATTACATTCTTTACTCCGGCCTTGTCGGCAAGCTCCACACAGTCAGGGAATGGGAAGAAAGCGTCACTCGCCATTGCAGCTCCGTCAAGCGTAAAGCCGAACCCGCGGGCTTTCTCCACTGCCTGCTTCAGCGCGTCAACTCTGGAGGTCTGTCCCACTCCGCTGGCCAACAGCTGCTTTCCGCGCGCAAATACTATTGAATTGCTCTTACTGTTCTTTACGATTTTGTTGGCAAACAGCATATCCTCAATCTCATCCTGCGAAGGCCGGCGTGAAGTGACTATTTTAAGATCGTCGGGAGTCTCTTTTTTCAAGTCCCTCTCCTGTATAAGCACCCCGTTCAAGGCTGTACGCATCATTTTTGAAGACAAGCTACACTCCTTGCGGATCAGGATTATGCGATTCTTTTTCTGCCCGAGAATCTCAAGCGCCCCAAGATCGTAGTCGGGAGCTATTATAACTTCAAAGAAAATCTTGTTTATTCCTTCGGCCGTCTCCTTGTCAATAGGGGCATTGGCTATCAACACCCCTCCGAAAGCCGATACCGGATCACCGGCCAGAGCATCATTCCATGCCTCGAGCAGAGTCGGGCGCGATGCAACGCCGCAGGCATTGTTATGTTTGAGTATGGCAAACGTGGTCTCGTCAAACTCGTCTATCAAATCCACAGCAGCGTTGATGTCGAGCAGATTATTATATGAAATCTCCTTGCCGTGAACCTTATCGAACATCGCATCCAAGTCTCCGTAAAAGACGCCCTTCTGATGGGGATTCTCTCCGTAACGCAGAGCCTTGTGACCATCAATCGCCATGCGGAAATGGTCATCGTCATCGGATTCGGCAAACCAGTTGAATATGCAGCTGTCATAATA